>Ga0207479_100026_pt1 | contig 13992 bp, 14 predicted proteins | sample NitcycUWRBECK01C_FD_188193 | JGI IMG/M metagenome (GOLD analysis project Ga0207479, IMG submission 188193) | Soil microbial communities from Arlington Agricultural Research Station in Wisconsin, USA - Nitrogen cycling UWRJ-BECK01-C (SPAdes) | ecosystem: Environmental > Terrestrial > Soil >...
AGGATCAATTGGACCCCATACCTTTATTCCTTGATAGGTTCCCGTTACCTGGCGTTTTGATTTGAAATCAGGGTCTATTGGACCTTCTATCTTGGAATAGTTGGTACCGCTACCGGTTAGAGAAATAGTAGTTTGTCCACCCGGAGCTGGGGCAGCAGCCGGTTGTTCAGGCGGTGGAGGACTTAGAGCAGTTTGAGATTGAGAAGGTGTTGTCGAAACGGCGGGGTTAGGAGGTGGTGCTGATTTTTGTGGAACCTGCGGAACCGGAGTCACTATATTTTGCCTTTTAACAGAACACAATTGATTGTGAACATCCTTCATGCTATCTAGCGTTACGGGATTACTGTGAATTAACAGTGTGCCACAAGATTCGCATATGTACTCCATTGTATCAGACAATATAGTCAATAACTAAGAGTCCCTTATCAATTTTATGAACCCGTTTATCGATTAGCAATACCTTGGGAAAATTTATCTTGAAAGGTACTAGAAAAAATTTGTGCACGGACATTGAAAATTTCTATTCCAAAATAAAAAATATCCTTTCATTTTTCAGACTTTATTAATTGTCTGGACTAGGACTTAATTATTGGAAAGAAGTAATTGGGGTATTAAGGAACATAATCCCAGTTTACGATAAAGTAAACAAGAGTATCTCTTTAGGTCAGGATGATAAATATCGCGAATGTGGTTTGAACGGCCAAATTCGACCTGGTGAGTTGATTTTAGATGCAGGTTCAGGTTTCGGGAATATGTCATCAAAAGCACTTGAGATTCTAAAAAATGATGCCAGGATAATCCTCCATGATCCGATACGTGAAATGTTGCATTATGCACAGAATCTAAGAAATCAAAGGCTTAACCTTTCATGTGGAGTCTTTGAGTATATGCCATTTAGGGAATCATCCGTAGACGCTGTCTTGTGTGGGTACTCTCTTCGTGACGCCTTTTCGCTAATTGAAGCTATTTCTGAAATACACAGAATTCTCAAGAATGATGGTAGATTCATTATTGTCGATATTGGAAAGCCAGATAATGCATTTTTTAGAAGCGTTGTCACATTTTACCTAAAATATATCTTAGGAATAATAGCATATTCGGTTTCTGGTAAGAGAGGTTTGAGATTTAAGACTTTGTATGGTACTTTTACACGATGGCCAAATAATGGTGTTCTAAATGATCTCTTAATGAAGAAATTTTCCAAAGTAAAATTTACTAAAAAACTATTTGGAGGTGCAATAATTGTTGTGGCTTACAAATAATTTTGAGTAGTCAACAAACAGTTGAGTTGAGAAAAAGTAAATGTTAGCTATTCAAAAGCCAGATAATTGTCTACTCTGCTATTTATAGAGAAATTTCATTTTTACCAGTCATTGAATTATCGAAGCACTATGGATATTATTGCGATGATATTATTTACGACCATCAATGGGGAAACGAAATCATCCATAATGTCCAAGGCACATTTGAATTATAGACAAATAAAAAAATTCATAAAAATTTTAGTCATAAATGGCCTAGTTATTGAGAGAAACAATTTATCTGAAGGCTTTACCACCTACCATACAACGGACAAGGGAAGAAATTATTTGGAAATGTACGAGGAATCAAAAGCATACAATTTTACTTCAAACATATACGTATTTGGAAAACAATCGGATCAGAAGCTTCTTTCCATTTAAAAATGAATGTATCCACTGAATCTTGATTGAGAATTACATTTATTCAATATTTTCTAGAATATTGCTTTTAATATCACATCATAGTAACAACTTTTTTCGAACTTTGCTTAAAGGCTAGACAAGTTACTGTATTAACGTATGTTATATAAAATATGTCAATATTAATGGTTAATTCAACATTTACTTTGTTCTTATGATTATACTGATAAAATTACTGGAAAAAGCAAAAATTCATTTACTATAAGAGTTATTGACGAGGTTTTTATTTTATATAATTTTATAATTTTCGTGGAATCATTCAGTAAATTAGATGTAATATCTGTGATCTTAAAGAGTGCTGATAAAAGCTGTCACTATAGGGAGTTGTATTCCACACTTCAAAGCTATCTTACAATGTCAGAACTGATGAAATATATTTTCGAATTGAAAAAATACGATCTTTTAAAATCTTTGACGAATGAAACTAGGTATATCATTACTCCAAAAGGAATGCAATATTTACAGATTCATGAAGAATTAACCAATCAGATACAATTAGAAATTACCGCGAAATCAGGCATTTTTAAGAGATATATCCCATTTTTCAAATGGACAAATTTGTTTAAGAAAAGAGATTAACTAATTTCAAAAGTAAACAACCACAGTTATTGCAGGGTGGAGTAAAGTTAATTAAAAACAAAGAAAACCCTTTCTCATTAATATGGTTGATAAGCAAAAGATCCAAAATATAGTTGAATCTTCGAAAGGCAATCCCAAAGTCATAACTGAAGAATCATCAAAAGAAATTCTTAGCGAATACGGAATAAAAGTTCCACATTATGCACTCGTAACAAATACTGAAGAAGCAGTGCAAAAATCAAAAGAGATTGGATTCCCATTGGTTGCAAAAATAGTTTCGGCTGATATTTTACACAAGACAGACGTCGGTGGAGTTAAAGTAGGATTAAATTCTGAGGAAGAAGTTAAAAAAACCTTTGATGATATGTTTTATAGACTTGAGGAAAAATTTGATGTTAAGGGAGTCTTATTGGAAAAGATGGTTCCAAATGGTGTGGAATTAATTATAGGACTCCAAAACGATTCTCAGTTTGGACCTTCCATAATGGTCGGTCTAGGTGGTATTTACACGGAGTTATTTAAGGATGTTTCATTCAGAGTTCTTCCAATCACAAAGAATGATGCTTTAAAAATGTTGGAATCACTAAGGGGTAAGGAAATTCTTAGAGGATTTAGAGGTTCAAAACCGATTAACATGGATATGTTGAGTGAAGCAATAGTAAATATTGGGACGTTAGGAGTAGACATGGCTGGAAAATATGAAAGTATTGATTTTAATCCAGTCGTACTATATCCGAATGGTTATTTTGTTGTAGATGCAAAAATTATCCTTAAGGAAAAATCTTCAGATGACGCTATTTCAAGAGCCAATCCTGATTCAAGTCATATGGATTTATTCTTTAATGCCAAGTCTGTAGCATTAATAGGAGCATCACCAGAGCCAGGCAAGATAGGAAATTCTGTTATGGAAAGCCTTGCAAAACATGATTACAAGGGAAAAGTTTATCCCGTTAATGCAAAAGGATATTCCGAGATAATGGGTGTAAAAGCATACAAGAACCTCCTGGACATAAAAGATCCCATAGATGTTGTGATAGTAACTGTTGATCTTAAATTTGTTCCAGATCTTCTTACAGAATGTGGAAAAAAGAATATCCATAATATGGTGATAATATCTGGGGGTGGTAAGGAATTAGGGGGAGAACGTGCAGCTATTGAGAAACGAATTCAGGATCTATCTAGACAATTAAATATTAGAATAATTGGTCCAAATTGCATTGGTATTTTTAATGGAGAAAATAGATTGGATTGTGCGTTTCAGGGGCATTTACGAATGTTAAGACCAAAACAAGGTAACGTTGCTTTTCTTTCCCAAAGTGGGACCGTGGGTATCGCCTTTATGGAAACTTCCGATGCGTTTGGATTAAGTAAGATGATTTCCTATGGTAACAGATCGGATGTTGATGAGGCTGACATGATACACTATTTAGCTCAAGATCCAAATACAAACGTAATTGGCTTGTATGTGGAAGGGCTTGGAGATGGTCGCAAGTTTATGAATGCTGCTAAAGATGTAATAAAGCAGTACCAAAAGCCTATAGTTGTTTTCAAAAATGGCCGATCAACGAAAGGTGCAAAGCAAGCGGCGTCTCATACAGGTTCACTAGGTGGATCCTTTGCGGTAATAAGTGGAGCCTTTGAACAAACAGGAATCATATCCTTGGATAGTTATGAAGAACTTACTTCTGCTCTTAAGGCATTGACATGGCAACCCGTTCCAAAGGGAAGTAAAATTGCCATGGTAACAAATGGAGCTGGACCAATAATAGCAGCAATTGATAATTTCGAAAGGCTCAATCTGGAACTGGCACAACTAAGTGATAAAACTATAAAATCATTCAAAGAACATTATCCTGCCACTTACGTAATTGGTAATCCGTGTGATGTTACCGGTTCTGCATCCGCCGATGATTATCGATTTGCGATTCAATCATTCCTAGACGATCCCAATGTAGATATCGTCATGCCCTGGTTTGTATTCCAAGATGATCCGTTAGAAGAAAAAATTGTCGATATTCTAGCAGATTTTCAAAAACAAAAGAAAAAACCGATACTTGTGGGTGCCATGGGTGGTCCGTTTACTGAAGAGATCTCGAAAAAAATTGAGGCCTTTAACATACCTGTATATCATTCGGTAATCACCTGGATCACTGCAGCCGGAACTCTGGCAAAATGGTATAGGATTAAGGAAAGCCTAAAATAATATTTGTCTAAAACCCTTTCTTTATTTTCGTTATGCTTCTTTTCTAAATTTCAAAAGGTTATTATAGTTTATTAGGGCAAAGTACTGATAATGGAAAGTACACACCAAACGCAATTGATTACAATTAGTCCAAAAGCAGCAGAAAAAGTCATGGAGTTCATGAAACAAGAGAATAAGGACAGTTTATATCTGAGAGTTTATGTCTCGGGTGGCGGTTGTTCGGGTCTCTCATACGGTATGGGTTTTGAGGAAAAGCCAGATGAAGACGACAGCGTTATTGATGAAAACGGCATAAAGATGATTGTAGATAGTTACAGTCAAAAATACCTTAAAGGAACGAACATAGATTACATTGAGAGTCTTATGGGATCTGGTTTTAAGATAAATAATCCAAACGTGACCAAATCATGTTCATGTGGACATTCCTTTTCAACTGAATAAAAGGAATTTTTTAATCATATTTTTTAAATATTTTGCGTTCCTAGAGACTTCAATTCTAGCTTAGATGTTTAGGGCCAAAACCCTCTTATCTTTATAGCATCTACAACTCTATTCAGTGCAACAATCATACTTGCCATTCTCATATTGGTATTATGTTTTATATGGGTATCATAAACCCCTAAAAATGCATTCGTGATATTTGTATCCAATCGATCATTAACTTTTGCCTCTGTCCAGTATTCCCTACGTAAATTTTGCAACCATTCAAAATATGAAACGGTTACTCCACCTCCATTTGCCAGAATATCAGGTATTACCAAGATTTTGTTACTAAATAATATTTTGTCAGCTTCAGGGGTAGTGGGCCCATTTGCAGCTTCTGCAACGATCTTCGCAGTTATTTTTCCAGCATTTTCTTTTGTAATTTGATTTTCAAGTGCTGCAGGAATTAAGATTGTACACTCTGTTTCAAGTAGTTCTTTATTAGAAATCGGTTGACTGCCTTGGAAATTTGTCACAGACCCGTTTTTTACTTTGTGTTTCCTTAGCGAAGCAGTGTCGATTCCATTTTTATTAATTACGCATCCCTTTGAATCACTTGCTGCAATTATTTTTGCCCCTTGTTCTTCAACTAACTGAGCAGCAAATTGTCCAGCATTTCCAAATCCCTGAACAACCACACTCGCATTTTTCATGTCAATATTGAGCTTTTTGGCAGCCTCTCTTACTGTAATGGCTAGACCTCTACCAGTTGCTTCATTACGTCCAAGAGAGCCTCCAATTTGCACAGGTTTACCTGTAATTACTTCAGGCTGAATGTAATTTCCCTTGATTACCGAGAATGTGTCCATAATCCATGCCATCTCTCTACCACCAGTGTATACATCAGGAGCAGGAATGTCCTTGTATGGGCCTATGATGTCTGAAATTCCATATGCATACCTTCTTGTCATTCTCTCTAACTCTCCCTCGGACATACTTTTTGGATCGCATATTATACCACCCTTTCCACCACCATAGGGAATATTTGCAATGGCGCACTTCCATGTCATCCACATAGAAAGAGCTTTCACTTCCTCTATTGTTACCTGTGGGTGGTATCTGATTCCTCCCTTAAATGGTCCTAAAGCATCATTATGTTGAGAACGAAAGCCTGTGAAAACTTTAATGGTTCCATCATCCATTTTAACAGGAATAGAAATTGTTAACACTCTCTTTGGCTGAGCCAAAAATTGATGTAGACCTTTATCAAGTCCAATCATATTTGAAACCTCGTCAAGCTGAGTGAGTGCCACTTCAAATGGATTGATTCCGCTATTTACAGAATTTGACATTACGTGAGTTGAAAAAATCAGATATTTAAATTTTGAAAATGGGAAACTATAGTGATTTTACAAGATTCTGCAAGTCATCTATTAATCCTATCGGAAATAAGAAGCCTCAATTCTTCGTCATTTTTATTGACATAGTCGATCCCTAAAGATTCTGCTATCACTTCAAGCTTGTGACGTTCGTTATCTACAGCGCCAGCTACACGCGGTCCAAGGTAGTTAGAATCTTGATCAATTTTTTGTGTGAGCGTCGAATTACGCATCTTTTCAAATTCTCCCACCGCCTTTCCTATGGTCCTGGAAAATTCAGGTAATTTCTTGGAACCAAATAGAAGTATAACTACCAGTAATCCGATCATTAACCATTCAGAACCACCGACATTCATCACGTAATTTTCAAGCATATGAATATGTTAGATCCAACGGAATGAAAAATAAGTCTTTGCTAAAAAGAGAGATCTTGAAATACGGGCCTAGTGCTATGCTTTAAAAAAGAGAATCTTTCTGGAGCATTGTCTGAGGCTTCACAAGTATTGCCGACCAAAACGGCCAACAATAACTTACTTTATGATTTTCAAGACAAAAATTCATTAACCTTTGGTACCTAGGCTATGTCAATAAATGACATACGAAATAGAAGAAATAGCTCTGAAAGTTCGAGAGTTTATCGAATCGTTAAACAATGAATGTAAAGCAGGGGCGATTGTTATAGTAGAGGGAAGGAAAGATGAAATTGCCTTGAGAGAGATAGGGTTTAAGGGCGAAATTTTGGTTTATAATAATTTTAAAGGAATTGTAAATTTTGTAGACTATGTATCTAGAAAGGGAAGAAAGGTCATACTCTTGCTGGATAGAGACAGAAAGGGTAGATCCCTTACTTCAAAAATCCTGAAAAAATTAGAGATACTGTGTCCGCACGATAGTTTGAATTATAAAAAGAAGTTTGTAAAGATAACGCATGGTAAGATAATGTGTATTGAAAACCTTTCTAACTTTTGTTTACCGTTCGTAGAGAACTAGACCTGTAAATTTCTTTTTTGTCAGCATTTTTAATCTAAGTTTATATCTCTTATGACTTAATTTAAAATCTGATGCAAAGGAGCATTGTAAATAGCTATGAGCTGAGGAATGATTTTCCAATTCTTAGGAAAAAAATTAACGGTAAGGATCTAGTGTATCTTGATAATGCTTCTACAACACAAAAACCATATACTGTGATTGACTCAATTACTGATTTTTATTCAAATTATAATTCTAATATTCACAGAGCGGTTTATCAGCTTGCCGAAGAAGCGACAAAAATGTATGAGCAAAGTCGGGAGAAAATTGCAAATTTCATAAATGCGTGTCCTGAAGAAATCATTTTTACTAGAAACACAACTGAATCAATAAATCTTATTGCGCATTCTTGGGCAAGGTTAAATCTTAAAAAAGACGATGGTGTGGCAATAACTGAAATAGAACATCATAGCAATATAGTGCCCTGGCAGATATTATCTCAAGAAATTGGAACACGATTAGAATATGTGGGAATAGATGAAAATGGATTTTTAGATCTTGAACATATGATTGAATTAATTTCATCAAAAAAAATAAAATTGGTCTCCTTAAGTCACATGTCAAACGTACTCGGTACTATTGTGCCAATTGAAAGGATCATAAGAATTGCTCATGAAAATGGCATACCGGTAATAGTAGATGGTGCACAGTCAGTTCCCCATATGCCTGTAAATGTCAAATATATGGATTGTGACTTTTTGGTCTTTTCTGCACACAAAATGCTAGGTCCCACCGGAGTGGGTGTATTATACGCAAAAAAAGAATATCTTGACAAGATGAAACCATTTTTGGGCGGCGGTGACATGATTAAAGAGGTCTTTAAATTTCACACAAACTACAACGAAGTACCTTACAAATTTGAAGCAGGTACTCCAAACATTGCGGATGTCGTAGGTTTTGGTGCAGCAATAGAATATTTAGAAAAAATTGGGATGGACAATATTAGGAAACACGAAATTTATCTAACAGATTATGCTCTAGAATCGATGTTATCCCTCAAATATATTACAATATACGGTCCAAGAGATCCGAAGGACAGAGGAGGAGTCATCTCATTTAATATTGCGGATATACACCCTCATGACCTTGCAACTATAATGAATGATCATGGAATTGCGATAAGGTCTGGTCATCATTGTGCCCAGGTACTGATGCAAAGGCTTGACGTGCCGGCAACATCTAGGGCAAGCTTTTACATTTATAATACTAAAGAAGAAATAGATAGGTTCGTTAATGCTATTAAAGAAGCAGGGAGAATCTTTAAGATATGAGCGATGATATATACAGGGAGATCATATTAGATCACTACAGGAATCCAAGAAACAAGGGCAAATTGGAGAATGCCGATGTTACAGTTCATGACAGTAACCCTCTTTGTGGCGACGAAATAGATATTCACTTGAAGGTGGATGGTGGAGTAATCAGCGATGTAAAATTTGAAGGCAAAGGATGTGCAATTAGCCAAGCAAGTGCTTCTATGTTAACAGAATTGGTCATGGGTAAGGATTTGAAGATCGTCAAGGATTTGAAAAAGGAGGAGATTCTTGAAAATATAGGACTAACAAATCTAGGACCTGCGAGAATTAAGTGTGCCCTTCTTTCACTCAAGGTACTAAAAGTAGGTATGGTGAAATATTATTCAGAAAATGATCCCCAATCAGCGGAACAAATTAAAAGTGAATCTTCACTTTATTGATGACTATTTCAACCAATGAATGATATATTACTTTGATTATTGGCAAAAACATGCCCCATATGCTGGTTTGAGATTTTTCTGGTAATCATGATTGATATATATCCGATCATTTGAATTCGTAACGATTCTAGTTATATTCATACTATTTACGATATTGATCTATCTTGGATTCTTTAGCTCAATAGACAATTTTGTCTTCAATACTGTTAACAGTTTTAGTCCTAATCAATACTTGCTCTATTCTTTAGTGGTCATATCGTCTTTTGCAGAGGTAGTAAATCTGATTTTTGTAGCTATAATTTTTACAGTTATTAGAAGAACAAGAAAAATGGGCATGATACTCATGATAACAATAATGACACTAGCCATTATGGTGTCTTATATGAAACCTTTAGTTGCTCAGCCAAAACCACCAGAATCACAAAAAATACCTGCCCTTCCACATGGTTTTCACCTTGAGAGTGATAGTTTACTAACTGAAGCACGTAATTTCTCGTATCCTTCAAATCACATAGCGATGATAACTGCCTTCGCTTACATTGTGGGAACTATCTTACAACAAAAGACGAAAAAATATTCATTTCTTCTTTGGGTACTGCCACCAATGGTCATGTTTTCAAATTTGATTCTAGGATTAACTTATGTGAGCGATTTAATTGGAGGTTTATTAATAGGGTTAGCCATTTCAATAGCAACGAGTAATATTTTGAAACTTCAAGTCCCCTTTGTGATGAACAGATTTAAAACTGCTCATCAATAGTTTGTTTCTAATTTTTCTGCCATTTTTGGATTCAATAACAACCAGCCATAATTATTGACATCATGAATATATCTTAAATCTCTCAAATTGGCGATTAATTTATTTTTCTTTAAAGAGAGCATCAACTCACCGTATATTGCAGCTCCTAATCTCTTTATATCATGGTCTGACTGCGAATGACGCGGTAATAATATTCTCCAACTAAACTCTCCTGATTGGAACTTTTTGTAGTGATCAATAAATTCATCGATCATTGGTTTAATTTCAGACATATTGCTTATTTTACAGGTTAGCTGTACAGGAAAATTTACAAGTTGCGATGAGTTCATACTATTATTACTTTCTACTAGAATAAATAAATCAATTGATGAGTAATCAAAACAATAAAAATAACCCAATCGGATAAGGTTTAAGAATAGTTAATTAGACATTTTGAATGTAGTTGACCATATCATCTAAAGTTGCTACTTCTAATAAATGGACTGAACTTGAACATAATGGCGTCGCTTTCCCTCCAGATTATGTCCAACGCGGAATTAATATCAAAATTTTAGGAGAGGTTTTTTTCTTGAATCGCGAGCAAGAAGAACTCATTTATGCATGGGCAAAAAAGAAGGATACTCACTATGTGAAGGATCCTGTTTTTCAATCCAATTTTCTCTCTGATTTCAAGAAATTAATCCCTGATCGGATTAAATCAATTCAAAAAATTGATGATATCGACATGACTGAAGCGTTTAGTTTGGTTGATAAGGAATTAAGAATTAAGGAGGCGGAAAAAATAAGAATAAAATCGCTTCCAAGAGAAGAAAGAAGAAGAATTACTCAGGAAAAAAAATTAGATAAGGATAAACTAAAATCAATTTATGGAACAGCTAAAATAGATGGAATTGAAGTTGATGTCGCCAATTGGCTGGTTGAGCCCCCTGGTATCTTTATGGGAAGAGGGCTACATCCGTTACGAGGAAGATGGAAGCCCAGGGTCACTGCCAAAGATGTAATACTAAATCTAGGTGAAGATGCTTCGGTACCCGAAGGTCCATGGAAAGCTATTGTTCATGACCATTATTCAACTTGGCTGGCCTCATGGATAGAAAATCTAACTGGAAAGAGAAAGTATGTTTGGTTGCACGACTCATCTTACCTACGACAGGATAACGATAAGGCAAAATACGATACTGCAAAAAAATTAGAAAATTACATTCCTGCTATAGAAAAAGAGATAATTAATCAGATGCTATATGCAAGGGATACAACCAGAAAAAAGGTCGCTACAGTCTGTTATCTTATATATAAATTGGCCATGAGGGTTGGTGACGAAAAAGATACTGATGAAACAGATACGATTGGTGCGTCCACCCTCAGAGTAGAACATCTTAGATTTCCAAAAATTAATGACAAGGTACAAATAGAATTTAACTTCCTTGGTAAAGATAGTGTTCCCTGGCAAAAAACTCTGGAGATATCCAGTCCTGACACAAAAGCGCTTTACGAGAATTTGTTGTTCTTTATGAAGGGAAAGGATAAAACTGATGAAATCTTTGAAGATATTACATCGTCTAAAGTAAATAAATTCCTCCGCTCAATAGATAAGGACAATCTCCCTAATTTGACCGCTAAGGTCTTTAGAACGTACATTGCTACTGCGATTGTAAAAAAGCACCTATCTGCACCTATTTTGAAAATTAATAGAAATGAGAGTGAATTTAAAAAGGTATACATTGCAAAAATTGCAAATCTTCAGGCCGCAATAACCTGTAATCATAAGAAAGGAATAGACCCTAAGAATCCTGCCAGTAAAAAGTCATGGGAGAAATTTGAACAATCTTTGGCTAACAAAAAAGAAAAAATTAAACAAATAGAGCTTGAATTGAAGGAGAAAAAATGGAAGACAGAGCTACAGAAACTAAAGAAGGGACAACGACTGGAAAAACTGGAATTCCAATTACGACTTCAGCAGGAGACGAAAGATTACAATCTTGGTACTTCACTAAGAAACTATATTGATCCACGTGTTTTTAAATCGTGGTGCGAATATGTAAATTTAGATTGGACAAAAATTTATACGAGCACCCTACAGAGAAAATTCAAGTGGATCGAATCGTATTCAAAAAGTGATCTAAAGAAATATCTGGACATCAATAATACAAGATTACAAATCATATGAATATTAATCTTAAACCCTTTATGATTTGCGAATGCTATGGTGGATTAAAATTATGTCTTGGTCACAATACTGATAATTCGGACGCTGAAAGGTCTTTCTGCGTATCGGGGTTATTTCTACATTGAAATTTTTTGCGTTATCAATTATTTTAGTATTTTTTATTTTCTTATCTGGGACTATTTTTAATAAAGTACTATCCCAAGTTCAATACCAAGTTAACTCAATATTTATTGGTATTTTGTCAAATGGAGATTCTATTGTGCAATATGATCTTAGATTGAAAAACAATACTAACGAAATTACGTTACCGTTAATAGGAGGCAACATTAGTGATATTTTGGTGAAAAACTATCTATCAAAATACTTGGGATATACATTCAACTCTGTAACCAATGAAATAAAGATCAATACACAAAATGAATCACAATTAAGAATAACCTACCAAACTCCCGGTCTTGTTAACAAACAGGAAAGGGAATGGAGCTTTTTTATAGATTCAGCTTTTCCATTTACGGTAAAATTACCAAATGATGCAGTAGTGACGAATTTGGGAGAACAATCACCATCACTAATAAGAAAATTGGGTGGACAGAATTTATTATCATTTGATAAGGGGAAGATTTCTATAGATTACGTTATTGGCTATGCAGGAACACGAGAACAAGCCATAATATCTATAAGTTCCGCAGAACTGGACTTGGCAAAAGCAGAAAGTGAACACGTTGGAATTAACCTAGATGAGGTCAAGAGTATTCTAAATACGGCCAAAACTGCAGTGAATCAAAGTAATTTTATTGAGGCAGAACGACTTGCAAATAACGCCAGTGATATCTCAAGAAGTATTGCAGAGTCATTTGAAGCTTCCAAGGATATGATAAGTAACGCCACTCGTAAGGTAGAGGATGCACAAGCCATGAATACTGATGCATCACAAGCATCGGAATTTATCTCAAAGTCAAATTTTGAATTTTCTCAAGGAAATTATCCTAAGGCTCTGGAATATGCTACTTTAGCTGTAAATAGTCTTGATGTGACGAAGAAAGAACAAATATCACCGAGTTCAAGTTCATCTGCATTTTTATTCTTAATTCCGCTCGCAGCTTCAGTTGGATTTTTCATCATTGTAAAGTATAGAAGTAAAATTATCCCGCACTTACAGTCAGCTAGGTTCAAAAAAGATACATTGGACAACGATTTGACACCTAATACTTTGAAAGAAAATAATCTTACTGAAAAACAATCTCCTATCAAAGAACAGATAAAGATCGATAGTTCTACTCAATCAGATCTGCATAGATTAGTTGCCGATGTTGTAAAACAAAAAGGAAACCTAAAACCAGAAGAGAGGGAAATACTGTTTTTTATTTCTGAAAAGGAGGGCGCAGCATTTGAAGGAGAGATTAGGAATAAGTTTATACTGCCCAAAACGAGTCTTTGGAGACTAATTAAGCGTCTGGAGCGAGAAGACTTGATCGAAGTAACAAAGATAGGTGGACAGAATTTGATTAAACTCAAAATTCAAAAATGAACATAAGCTCGAAAATATACAATGATATAGACTAAAATGTCCACATACTGAGGATTAATATTTGAGAATAATTTCAAGTGCAATTTCCCAACCGTTTGGACCTATTCCTTTCACCTTCTGTAAGTTACCTATTTGAAGATTTTGCCAACTACCATTGGCCTTCTGAACGAGTATCGGAAGGTTCATTAGAGATAGCATGGATTCATCATTTTTACTATCACCAATACCAAAGAAAATAGCATTATTTTCATATTCTTTACAAAAAATATCTATTAGTATTTTGACAGCTGTTCCCTTATCGTTACCTAGTGTAATATCAAAATATTGTCCACCTGGTATCATTTTTAATCCTACTTTTTCTAGAATATTTTCGAATTTAGGGATGTCGTTATTATCTATTTGAACTATTGTTTCACTATATTTCCTTTTCATCATTCTTTTCGCATATTCTTGAGGCAATCCGGTAATCTTTGAAAGTTCTGTTATAGACAGGTCAGACACCCCTTT
>Ga0207479_100027_pt1 | contig 13806 bp, 13 predicted proteins | sample NitcycUWRBECK01C_FD_188193 | JGI IMG/M metagenome (GOLD analysis project Ga0207479, IMG submission 188193) | Soil microbial communities from Arlington Agricultural Research Station in Wisconsin, USA - Nitrogen cycling UWRJ-BECK01-C (SPAdes) | ecosystem: Environmental > Terrestrial > Soil >...
ATAGACAGGGTCCCGACATTGGGTCTCAATATCGCTCTATTATTTTTTATCATACTCCAGAGCAGGAGAGTATTGCAAAAAAATCAAAACAAGAGCTCGATGCCTCAAATAAATTTCAAAACAAAATAGTTACAGAAATTATACCGGCAACTACATTTTATCAGGCAGAAGACTATCATCAAAAGTATTATCAAAAGATCGGTGGAGGTAGTTGTTATCATTGAAAATAAAAGTGGCTTGATGTAATAGGATTCATTATTTTAAAGGACAATCACAGATCATTATAAAATTTGTTGAACACTTTTTATTAACGCCTAAACACCAATTAGTGGGTTACCGTTAGTTGTTGCTCTTATTCATTGGCTAAAAATCCTACCAGTATTAAATTTTCAAAAAGCTATATTCAGGGCTTTACGCGAATTGTATTTCCAATAAAGTCAGCCTACTCCACAACAGTTTGACTCTGTTCTCTCATAAATTGTGTAAGATAATATTTGCCACCCGTACCTTTTCCCGTAGTTCCAGAATCTTTCCAACCTCCAAAGGATTGGCGTCCCACCATGGCGCCAGTTGTTGAACTTTTTTTCCTGTTTACATAAACAACTCCTGCCTCTATATCTTGAAGAAATTTCAAAATTTCTTCCCTTTTGTTACTGTAAATTCCTGACGTAAGCCCATATTCCGATTCGTTTGTCATTTTAATTGCGTTATCAAATTTATCGTATTCTGTTATACATAAAATAGGAACAAATAGTTCCCTTTTAAGTAAAGGATGACGTGTTGGTAGCCCGGCTACAATAGTAGGTTCCACGTAAAAGCCATGTCTAAACTCTTCACTTTGTAATACTGAACCTCCTGTAAGAATGTTACCATGCTTCGAAGCAAGCTTAGAATACTTCTTGAAATTATTGTATGCATTTAAATTTATCACTGGTCCCACAAAACTTTCTCTCGCCTTGGGATTCTCAACTCTTAGTTTCTTTGTCTTTTCCACTAGCCTTGATAAGAATTGAGATTTAACATTCCTCTGAACATAAACACGCGAACATGCACTGCATTTTTGTCCGGAAAATGAAAACGCGGCCTTAGCTACTCCTTCAGCTGCCATGTCTAAATTTGCAGTATCTGTCACGATAGTCGCATTTTTTCCTCCCAGTTCTGCAATTACTGGGCGCGGCTTTGTCTTGCTCGATTCATTCATTAACCTATAGCCTACCTCTCGTGATCCAGTAAATACAATACCAGCTACATCTTTACTCTCAATTATTGTCTTTCCTATTTCCGCACCTGATCCTGGAACAAAATTTATTACTCCATTAGGGACTCCTGCTTCAATCATAATCTCAACAATCTTATAGCCGATAATTGGGGTATCGCTGGCTGGTTTTATAATTACTGTGTTACCGGTTATAACAGCCCCAACGCTCATACCTACTAAAATTGCTGCTGGAAAATTAAAAGGTGCAATAACAGCCCATACCCCATATGGTTTCATCATACTGGTATTCTGTTCGTTTGAACTTTGCAACTTCTTAGTGACGAACCCATTGTTTCTTTCCATCTCATCTGAATAGTACATAATAAAATCAATCGCTTCATCTATGTCGGCAATTGATTCATATCTATTCTTGCCATTTTCAAAAGTAAGCCATGCAGATAATTCAAATTTGCGTTTCTTTATAATGTTACCTATTTTTCTAAGCAACTTTACTCTTTTTTTGTAATCTATTATACTCCAATTTTCAAATGCATTCATTGCAGCTTGAATTGCTTTTTTTGCATGTATTGAATTGGCTTTACTCATATATCCCAAAATGATTCTTCTATCTGTTGGGGATGTGCGAATCATGCTTTCTGAAGTATAGATCTTTTTACCATCAATAATAACAGGATAGGTTTTTCCAAATTCAGAAGAAACCAAATTGACTGCTTTTTCATATCGGCTATGAAATCGATTCTCCTGACTACGATCAAGAAAGGTCTGAAACGTATCTTCATTCTTAAACGCCATACTATTAATTCTCACTCATCATTAAAAAGTAGATAATAACAATGTAATAACGGGGATAATAATAATTAGAAGTACAAAGATATTGATGAATAAAGGCAATCAAGAATGTATCAGGGATCTGGCAAGTAAAAATATATTTCTTTTTCTCTCCCTAATTCTTCTTAAAGAATATTGTAACCATTTTTCGCCGTATGGTATGTACTCCAATACTTCATATCCTTTTTTAACCAATTGAAGTTTCAACTCATCTCTGATTCCTTTTAATAATTGAAACTGCAAGTTCTTCATCCTTTCCGACCCTTTGGTGGATACAGCTAATGCCTCGTCTAAAAGTTTTGAATCATGAGTAGCAATGGCCACAATTCCCTTGTAAGAGGAATCTTTGAATACTAATTTCATGAGTCTTAAAAAATTCTGAGTTATTTCATTATTTGATTGATACGCTTTATGTTTTTCTTCACTATAGGCGCCTTTAACAATTCTTAAATTGGCAGAATTTTCCATAAGATGTAGCAAATCACTGTGACTCCTTCTAAGATATGATTGAATTGCTACTCCTGTATTCCTATTTTTTCTTAGGATTTCAAGATAAATTGACAAAGTATCTTCTACGAAGTTGGAACTTTCAATATCTATCCACATAAAGTGCCCACTTTGTTTTGCTTTTTCAGAAATCTTTGTAAAGTTCTCTAAACAGATATCGTACCCAACACTAAGTCCAATTTGCGTTGGTTTTACAGAAATACTACCTCTAACATTCCTGGCTTTTAATAGATCAAGTAAAGTAAAATATTCTGAAACTGAACTATCAATCTGAGATTTTTCAGTATTTGCTTCGCCAAGATAGTTTATAATGGCTGACATTCCATTTTGATTTGATTTTCTTGCCTCGGCGATTGCGTCAGTATTGGAATATCCTGCAATCCATCGCTTAGATATCTTAAATAACATTCTTTCTAGAAGAATTGGATCGTAATCGTGAGAATGAAATATTTTTTTTTGCAAGGTTAACTCCTCAATGAGCTTTTCTACTGACATATGCTTAATTGATATTAAAATATCTATAGACAGGTATTAACATAAGCAAAGAAACGAATATTATTTCTTATCTACCGGTGCTGAAGGAATCTTATTATCTATTCCTATTTGACACCAGTTTGACCCCTCTTATAAAATATGCCGGAACTCCCTCTCTTTGACGGACTCGTATGTATTAAAATTACATTAACTAAATGTGGAGTCTTTGACCTTAGAACAAATATTAAAAAATGAAATTCATGAATCAAAGAAATCGCTCGATCGTGAGAATGATGAATCTGTCTACAAACGAGATCTTGAAAAGAGGATTGAATTGATAAATTGGGTTCTAGAAAATATGAAAAATCCTGGCATTGAGATTTGTGGCCTTATCGAATCTAAAATGAATGAAATTATACTAGCAATAAATCAGACCTATTCAATATTAGAGGCCGATAAATTGCATGTTGAACTTCAGATACTAGACTGGATATTGTATCAAGTTTGTATTAATGAAAATTAAAATCTGCGGCTCTATCCGAAAAGCAATGGACTCTTAATTTCTATAAGCTGCGGTTATGATAAATAAGCTCAATTTTGTACTTATCATAAAGTGAGCTGACTAGATATTATATTCACGGTTATATTACTTGTAATGATGTATTCATCTCAAACAAGATGGGATCAAAGGAGGTACACGGGCTATATTAGCGGTACTGATGCACTAAGACAACTAATGCGATCACAAGATAATGGAGCATGTATAGTAAAAATTTCGCCTAAAGGTAATACACTAACTAACGGAGTGCAGTACTGTTATGTGGGAATAAAATGCAAGGATGGAACTGACTACTCAGTTCAAGCGTATGGAAAAGAGGCAATAGAATTACATGAAGAGGCCACGATGATTATGACAAGACCAATAATGCCAGTTTCCCCTACAATATAACTCAGAAAACTGAGTTATCGAAGCTCAAACTCCCAATGTCCGCTAACAATAGAATTGTCAGTATCGTAGACGACGATCCAGGTATCACTATGTTTTTTCACGAGGCTTTACGAACTATTGCAGGAATTACAATATTTACTTTTACAGATCCTGTATTGGCACTCGAGCATTTTCAGGTTAATGGTTATGCGTATGTGCTGGTAATATCTGACTTTAAAATGCCCGGCTTGAATGGCATGGAATTGTTAAGAAAGATAAAGGATTCAAATCGCTTTGTAAGGACGATACTAATGACTGCTTTCACGATAGATGATAATTTATTTCAAGAATATACTAAAATGCGAATCATAAATGGATTTCTTCAGAAGCCAATAGGTTTACACGATCTGATTAAAGAGGTAAATACCCAGTTGGATTCCTATGAAGTCCAAAAAAAATATCCTTCCTAATGAGCAGAATCGTATAATATTTCCATAATTTTGCAAAATTCAATTTGTTTTTGTTATATTTTCATTTTAAAATATCTATAGAGGTGCAATAACAAAATGAAAATATAATAAATAAAAAGGATAAATTGATTGGTGCATATCTATTGAACCGAAGCACCAACCAAATCATCTGTCAAACACTAATGTCAAGATAGATGACAATATCATTTCTTGAAAAAACTATTTAAAATTTCTAATACAGATATCTAATTCAGTATTTTTAAAATAAAAAAATTGCTCACTTGCCTATTTTATCAATCTGTTTTCTACTATCATTCTAAAGTAAATTTATATTTCCACTTTTTTGCGAAGTTCAATTTGTTTTTGGTATATTTGATAATTAACCTTATTTCAAAAATAAGAAGTTTAGTCTCATAAATTAAAGTATCAGACCATTGCTAAAAACCATATGAAAATTTCGGAATTGTGTAGTATGATTGAGGAATCTATCCACGCCGGAAAATATCCTCTAGAAAATCAACAGAAAAAAATTGCAAAGTTGGTAAAAGTCATCAATAGATCAGATTCTGAAGATCTAAAATGCAAAGATATCAAAATTGAAGTCAGAATACAAAATCTATATACTTTAAATAATTATATCCCAGATATTGAGCATCTGCCGGGAATAATAGAAATGGATATTTTGGATTCATTTAAAATGTTATGTAGACGATTGGAAAGAATCTCGTCAGATATGATTACCAATATTGATTAAGAAATCCTTGGTTTACTACATTGCTGTTAACACAACCTATAAAAATCAACATGCATAATATTGCATAAATTGAACGTAAGTATTCAGCTTCATACCAATTGTTGAGAAACGGCCTAAAGTATCTCTTTCTTGTAAGTGTCTTCTTGATCGTGAGTCTTGTCAAGCTCTGTCTCAGTAAGTGGTAGTTTTGGTTTAAATCTTCCCAGTAGTATAGAGTTACCTACCACAGTTACAGAGCTCATGGCCATTGCAAATGCGGCCAACATTGGTAACCATCCAAATATTTCTACTCCAAGAAACGGGACTAAAGCTCCAGCAGCAATTGGTATCAATCCAGTATTGTATGCAAAGGCCCAGAAAAGATTTTGTTTAATCTTGGAAACTGTTTTGCTTCCTAGTTCGAGTGCGATGGCCACATCTCTAACGTCACCTTTAATTAGTATAATCCCACCGGTTTCCTTTGCGACATCAGTTCCTGATCCTATTGCAATTCCCAGATCTGCTCTAGCTAATGCCGGTGCATCATTAATTCCATCACCTACCATGGCTACTATTTTTCCCTCAGACTTGAGTTTTGAGATTACTTCTTCCTTTTGTTGCGGAAGAACTTGTGCTATCACTCTTTCGATTCCAAGTCGAGCTGCGATATAATTGGCAGTTCTTTCATTGTCTCCTGTGAGCATTATGACTTCTTTGCCGTTTGATTTTAAAGGTTCTATAGCTTTCTTGGCACTTTCTTTTAACGTATCAGCGAGGGCTAAAATTCCCGAGAGCTTCGAGTCAATTGTCACCAAGACGGCAGTCTTTCCCATAGTTTCTAGCTCTTTTAATTTTGATTCAACACTTTCAGGTATTGCAATTTTATTATCAATCATAAGCATTCTTGTTCCAACCAATATTAAGTGCCTTTCGTATACGGCTGTTAATCCTTTACCTGAAATCGCTTCAGATATCTCTGGATTTGGAATCATATTATCTTCTTTGGCTTTGCTTACAATTGCCTGTCCTAGGGGATGTTCAGACCCTGCCTCTGCAATCGCTGCCAATCTCAGTAACTCCTTTTCTCCAATTCCAGATTCGGAAATGTCATAGATGTCGGTAACAGATGGTTTGCCCTCTGTCAATGTTCCAGTCTTGTCGAATACTATCGTCTGTACTTTACTAGCGATTTCCAGGTACTCTCCACCCTTGAATAATATACCATGCTCAGCAGCCTTTCCAGAACCCATCATTAATGCGGCAGGTGTGGCAATTCCTAGTGCACAAGGACATGCAATGATGATGACTGAAACAAAAGCCAGAAGACTATAAGTAAATCCTATATTGCCTACAAAATACCATCCTAGACCAACACCTATGGCAGTAATCACTATCGCAGGAACAAAATATTTTGCAACTTGGTCCACCATTCTTTGCATCTGAGCTTTACCAGTTCGAGCTTCTTCCACGAGTTTTACTATCTGTGAAAGTACGGTGTCTTGTCCAACTTTTGAAGCTTTAATTTTTAATAAACCTGTCCTGTTTATAGTTGCTCCAATAACCTCATCAGCTTTTGATTTGTCAACAGGAATACTTTCGCCAGTTATTGCAGATTCGTCCAATGTGGAAGCACCCTCTATTATTATTCCATCTGTAGGGATGCTCTCACCAGGTCTAACGATTAATATATCTTGTTCTTTTATTTCCTCAATAGGTATTTGGATTTCTACCTCAAGGATTTGTCCAGAAGGACTCTTTGTTGTTCGCAGTACTTTAGCTTTACGGGGTTGCAGGTCAAGTAGTTTTCTTACGGCATCCGATGCCTTCTCTTTTGTTCTTGTTTCAAGTAATTTGCCTATAAGTATCAAAGTAATAATTACCGCAGCCGTTTCAAAATATACGGATTTAAAAGGAAATAATTCTGGAGCAATCGTTACTGCTGCACTATACAGATAAGCTGCTGATGTTCCAATTGCTATAAGAGTATCCATATTTGACGCTTTTGCTTTAATGCCATCCCAAAATCCTTTGTAGAATCTCCATCCAACCCAAAATTGTAATGGAGTAGCTAATACAAACATAATGTAGCTCGAATTATGCATCAAATCCGTAGGAAGTAAATGACCGAATTGTGCTGGTAGCATGTGAGGCAGGCTCAAAAAAATGATAGGAATTGTTAGAATAATACTTACAGCTGCTTGGATTCGTAATTTTTTCAGTTCTTTTTCTGGTTCCCTAAATTCGTTTAGACATTGAGTACTGCAAAAGAAATATCCCTTGCCATTCATTGTGTATCTGACCGAATCAGGTTTTTCTTCGACATACATACCACATATTGGGTCTTTAGCCACACATTATAGTAAACTATATGAAATATAACAATAGGACTTTACAAATGTAAAATTTAATATTGCTGCTGATACCTTCAATCTTCATTGCCTGTCCAACTCGATGAACATGACATCTCAATATTGAAATCGCTATTCAAAGATGGACGCAAGTCTTTTCGTCAGATTTCACGTGAAACTGGAATTACAACCCCCACTGTCAAGGCAAGATTTGAAAGGCTCGTGAATATAGGTTTTATTCAAGGCATTGTGCCTCTTATTGACTTTGGAAAAATTGATAAAACTAAAAAGTTTCATGAATTATCAGCTGCAAACAAGATTCCACGATTGAAGAACATAAAGAAAGGCATGCAGATTATTTTAGACTGTGACTATTGTCATGGAGTTATAGCTGGCGTTCCACAAGTATTTAAATTTGCAAACTACGAACGATTCTTTTGCTGCGTATCGTGCAAATCTGAATATAAAAGAAAATACGGTGGAAGAATACAAGCAATCACAGAAAACTATGTCAATTAAAACTTTATAACTGCGAACGATATGGTTCTTTATATGGTATCGTTACCTGCAATTATAGATGAGTGTTGTTCGTCAACGTCATTGTAGCATGACTGATGGAAAAAGCAACAATTGCTTGAAGAATTAAATATGAAACATCAAGCATAGGATTAATATTAATGACGATTCCATTAAAAATGATAGTTGTAGTGATCCTGATCCTGTTATTCACTTTAGGATTGAGCCTTGGACTTTCTAATCTGACAAACCCAGCTGTGGCTACACATGTTGGACCTTTGTAGTATTTTCAGATAAAGTTCTTTGAACTGCAATTATCATGGAATTGAGTATTCTACTTTAGGATGATTGTACAAATCTTATTTATTTGGAACAGAATCCATAGATATGACAAAAATCCCACGCCCAAGATCGGCAAGGATAGTAGAAGAATTTAAAAAAATTGTATATGATTCTACTTTCACTTATCCCCTTGTGATTAAAACTGGTAGAGGATGTGTGATTGAAGACATTGATCGAATTGAGTTCTTAGATTTCACATCAAATATTGGCTCCTGTCCATTAGGATATTCCCATCCTGAAATTTTAGAGGTTATCAAAAATTATTCTAGTGTAGAAAAGGGAATCCATAAAATAGCAGGACAAGATTTTTATTGTGAAGAGCACTTTGATATTGCAAGGAAGCTTCTTTCAATAAGTAAGAACAATTCCAAAGTATTTTTCATAAATAGTGGGGCTGAGGCAGTAGAAAACGCTATAAAGATAGCATATAAGAAAATGGGTCCTCTTCCAGGAATATCTTGTAACAGTGATTTTCATGGCAGGACACTTGGCGCACTGAGCTTCACATTGAGTAAAGAAGTTCAGAAAACAAACTTCCCAGAGTTATTAGTTAAGAGAATAAAATTTTGTACAGATGATTCTGATCCTCAAATTAATCAATTGGAGAGTCTTCTAAAAGAATACAGGGTAGCCTTCATTATAACTGAAATTATACAGGGAGAAGGAGGATTAAATGTAGCAAGTAAGTTATTTATCCAGCATATTAGAAAATTAGCAGATAAATATAAAATCCCTTTAATTTTTGATGAAGTTCAAAGTGGAATGGGTAGAACTGGAAAGTGGTGGGCCTATGAACATTATGGAGTAGAACCTGACATAATGACCGTTGCAAAGGCCTTACAAGTTGGCGCTACTGTATATGATAAGAAATACGATCCTACTGAACCTGGAGTTCTTTCAAGTACTTGGGGAGGAGGAAGTAGAATCGATATGGCGATTGGTACCAAGATTATAGAGATTATTCTCAAGAATAATCTTTTATCTAATTCCCAAAAAATTGGTAATATGCTACTAAAAAATTTTCATGACTTTGTTGGAATCAATGGACTCATTGATGCAAGAGGGATTGGATTGATGATTGGTCTTGAATTTGATACAAAAATGACAAGAGATGTCATCGTAAACAGATTGTTTAAGAAAGGTCTACTCGTTCTTCCATCAGGAATGAAGTCAATTAGAATAATGCCTCCGTTAATTATAAATGAAGAGGAAGCTGCGAAAGGTGTTTCGTTAATAAATGATACTATAAATGAGTATAACAAATACAATTAATGATACTAAGCTGATCCAAAAAAATTAACTTACTAGGCGTTCATTTTTGTAATTTTTCTACTTCCATGCCTAGTCCGAATATGTATAGACTAGTATGCTTTGAAATTATCTCCCAATACTTGGGAAGCAATTTTGAGTTCTAACACCTCATTTGCCCCTTCATAGATCATTGTTGCACGAGTGTCAAGAAAGTGTTTTGCGACACGTGCTGTTTTCTGGTAACCAAAAGATCCAAATACTTGTAATGATCTATTTGCGCAATCAAACGCAGTATTTGTAGCATGGAATTTAGCAATAGCAGTTAACCTATCTGCTTCATTTCTTAAAGTCGAGTAAATTTTGTTATCACGATTTAGTTTTGATTGCCATCGTTCATGTTCCAGTTTGAATTGTTCAACATAATCATGCAGTTTCTGTCTGGCACACGCCGCCTTATAGGTGAGCCATCTGGAGCTTTCGATACCTACAACAATTCTTGAAATGTGTTGTTGAATTAACTGCTTTTTGGCTAAAAGAGATCCGTGTTGTCTTCTAGACTTGGTGTGTTGCAAGGTTTCGTTGAGACAATCCTTCATTACTCCGATAGAGCCGGCTGCAACACTTAACCTCCCGTCAATCAATGCGCTGTATGCAATGTTAAGTCCCTGTCCTATACCGCCAAGTAAATTTTGTTTTGGGATGCGACAGTCTTTGAAATAAATCTCAGCATTCTTTATCGTAAGAAGACCCACTTTATTCTTCATTTCTTTCTTTTTAACTCCAGACGAATTCATATCTACAATAAACGCAGATATCTTCCCGGTCGTCTTATCACGAGCATATGTTGTGATAACATTTGCTATTGTTCCATTTCCAATCCAATGCTTCTTTCCAGATAGTAAATAAGATTCTCCTATGTCTTCGTATGCACTGATCATAGATGAAGGATCGCTTCCTGCTTCCGGTTCAGTTAATGCAAAGGCCATGATACTTTTACCACTTGTTGTTGCAGGTAAGTACTTCTTCTTTTGATCTTCATTTGCCCATCCTTGCAGAATCATCTGTCCTATGGAAGTGTGTACAGAAAAAAATGTTCTCATAGAATTACCCTCTTCACCTATTCTTTCTAGGGTTTTACAATATGTTAAAATATCATACCCTAAGCCTTCATACTTTCTTGAAATTGGACAACCAAGCATTCCAATTTTACTAAATTCAGGAACTAATTTTTCGTTGAGCCTATCTTCAATATAGCATAGCTCTTCAAAACTTCTAATGGATTTACATACGCTGTCAACCTTCGAAATCAACTCTTCCTGTTCCTTTGTGGTATCAAAATTCATACTAGACAAATTTGAATATTGAGACACATTATTCAATAACTATTTTCATATAAAAGTATAAACATCAATTTGTCATATTGGCCTTTTCATCTGCTTCTTTTAGTTAGTTACATATAGCTTTATGCTTAATACTCCAGATTCATTTTTAATCTTTCATTTACTAAAATTACATAGAATTTTGTGAAAAGATGTTTACACATGTGAATTTCTTATTCCTTTAGAAATTGAAGAGCAGGTATTTTAAAAATATTGAAAATAGAGCTTAACACACGATGTCCAAACAATTCCTTACTGATTATGGTATCCTTTATTTGACCAATAATTTTTTTATATTTGGATTAAAAGAAAAAATGACTATACTACAACATTCTCTTGAAAACTAGATTTATAATCTTGAAATAATGTTTGTTTGATGTTTTCTACAAGATTTTTAACTTCATAAACATCATTCAATTCGTTTAATTTTTTTGATCTGATACCGAGTGATTCCAATTCGGATACGAAAGGCATAAGTGATTTAGGAATTTCGGATTGAGTATAAAGCCTTTTTTGCATGACTTAACATAGGTCGAAGATAATAATAAGGTTGATGCGAGAAATCTTTAGGTCGTCCTATCAGTTAATTCGGATGATCTGAGCTATAGTATATACGGATGTTAGAAAAACTATTTGTGTATAGATAATATTCAGATTTTTTAAGTAATTTATGTAGATGGGACATTTCAATTTTTTCGAGAATAGATTGATACGCCACAGCGTGTCGCAAGTTTTTTATTCGAACTTTTACAGTGCCGCGAAGACGACAGTCGTTTGACTTTGTTACTTGTACCAAAAGTTATTGATTAATTAAATAGTCTTTACTTAGTAGTCATATACCTCGTTTGATAATTACATAACATGTCGACCTTAGATCAAAATCAACAAAGAGAAGAAGACAATAGTTATGAACCTATTGGCGAACAGGAAGGGGGTTGATCAGGGGTATTTGGGATAAAGAACAAACAAGTTATGATGATCTGCTAGATGCTTTTCCGGCATTTCCTGATTATGAGATGTTCGAAATTGGCACAGAGTGTGCAGCAACGCTTACAAAACTGGACGATTCTGGAACATAAAATTCTTTTCCGTAAGCTATTTCAAATCTCTTTAATAAATTCGTACAACCAGGTTCAACAAACAAATTTCTTTTTTCATGCGGGTGATATGTAACCCAAATTTCATTTTCATTTTTTTCACGAATCGGTTTTCCACATATGACACAGTTGTGGACCTCTTCAAACAGATCTTGGACAGTTTCTCTAGATTTTTCTGTCAAGTTAGTTCAGCAATGATGGTATCCAGAACGTATATAAACGTTTGGTATTAGATGGTGTTTAAAGGTATAAAAAGCCATCTAATGTATTTAATTAAGAACAACTGTACCTATGTCACTTGTTAAACAATGGAATTTGAAAGTCGGTGACCGACTTGATTGGGATCTTGTCTTTCATATCTGGGTACCGCTAGCCTTACGCGAAATGATTAAAGAATTCGAGAAAGGTGACATAATGGTTTCAATTAAAAAAGTAGAATAAGGTAAATGACAAAGTTTAGTAACAATTTTCTAAATTGTTATCATTTATCAGAATGATTTTTATATCGTCGTTTTGCATGGTAAACCTCTACGTTTTTAATGTAGAGCGCCTGGTGGGGTCGTACATCTCACCCGATAAGCGGCCCCACCGGTGTTTATTCTAAAATTGTAATCCTATTTCCGTATGGTAAAAGATCATTTAAACTTTATTATAATATCTATTTAGGAATTCTAAATTTTTGGCACTCACATTTATTACATTTTGTAGGGGTATTCTTGGGTGATTTCCGAACATGATGAAACCTTTTATGCCCGCATTGACACCTATCATTTTGACTCAAAGACACTTTGTTTAGAGTTACGATTTATTAAGAATTCCTATGGATTAAGTAAATTCAATGACTGCAATTTAACCCAATCTAGTCACCCAATCTAGCCTCCCTTTAGGCTCATTTTATCATTTTTAACTGCTAAATTACCCGTGGAACATCATAGTAGGTGTTTCCATTATCGTCCAAGCTTCATTATGTAGATCTGACGCCTCTTTTCCGTATGCTTGTATTGAGTAATCTACCCCATTCTTCCCCTTTACTCCTACACTGCAGTACTCTACTCCATTAGACAATTTATAACCTCTAGGAGTAATTTTCAAAATATGACCTTCAAGTCCCACTATCTCTCTATGTACGTCAAGGCTGTTACTACCTGCCAGTGTACTATCCCCTAAACCATTCCTTTTGAAGGACAACATAAAATATTCGGCATTAGGACGTATAAGGACTAGTCAGATACAATTATGATATATCAATAACGCAGCTTATTTATCATAAACAGAGCTTATACACTAGAGGAGGCTATGGTTCTAGTTCGCCTATAGGTTCCGCACTTGTACTTAGCATTCCATTCCAATTATCAGTGTTTAGTTGAATATAAAGTGGCTTTTCGCTTCTTAGCATATCCATGATGTCACTCAACAGGCTAATCTGAAAATTAAGAACAGGGATTTTACCCAAAGCTTCATTCCTTCTGACAGGAACCTTATCATAAAAACCAATCTTTCCAACTTCGTATGCTTTAAAAAAAGTGACAACGACACCGAGGCTTTGGAATAAATTCGTCGATGTTTGCCCTTCTCATTCATACTAAAAAAGTTAAGGTAGTACTTATCAAATTCTTTGACTATCAAGACCATAACAAGAACATTTCGAGTTAATATTATAAAGGGGTGCGGAATAATTATTATGTTAAAATATTTAATTTAATTGAACCGGCAT
>Ga0207479_100028_pt1 | contig 13771 bp, 14 predicted proteins | sample NitcycUWRBECK01C_FD_188193 | JGI IMG/M metagenome (GOLD analysis project Ga0207479, IMG submission 188193) | Soil microbial communities from Arlington Agricultural Research Station in Wisconsin, USA - Nitrogen cycling UWRJ-BECK01-C (SPAdes) | ecosystem: Environmental > Terrestrial > Soil >...
TGTAACTAGAGATTCCATATTCTTGAGGCTATTGATGTATGATCTGTATTGTGGGTACTGACCCAGACTTCGCTAAGATTGCGGGTGATCCATGGCTTTACCGGCATGATGTTCCGGATCGTTGGGATGGGGAGTCAGTGGAGTAATGGTCACTTTCATCCATATGTGAAGGGGCAACGAAGCGAGGACTTCCTGAAGCTCGGCCTCGTCAGCGGCGCGGAACAGCCCAATGCTACGCCATTCGCCTGGACCGAGTGGTGGGCGCCATAGCCGTACCAAGTGGCCTTTTTTGGCGAGCTCAGCAGCGCGCACTGCCTCTGCTGCGCGCAATTCATCGACTTTTGCAGGACTAGTACCCTCGGGAACCATGGTAACCAGATCCGTGAGGTATTCCATGGGTTTCACGTTCACTCGCCATGATTTAGTCGTTTCTGTCATCACTTGCTGCGTTACCTCTATGATTAAGTTTTACAACAGCTTGGAAAAGAAAAAAAGCCACTTATAACCCACGCTTAACTGAAAACCATAATAATAAAGACATCTAATATTATCATAGATATGCGTTCAGTTCAAGTTTCTAAAGCTAATGGCCCTTTTGAAATTGTGGATAGAGAGATTCCAGAACCTAGTGCTACACAAGTTCGCGTCAAAGTACAAGCATGTGGTGTATGCCATAGTGATTCGTTCACTAAAGAAGGATTATTCCCAGGCATCCAATATCCAAGGGTTCCTGGCCATGAGATTGCAGGCGTCATAGATAAAGTAGGGAAAGACGTTACTGAATGGGAACCTAAACAGAGAGTAGCTGTTGGCTGGCATGGGGGTCACTGTGGCCATTGTGAATCTTGCAGACGCGGAGATTTTGTTACTTGTAAATATGCACAGGTACCAGGCATTTCATACGATGGTGGCTATGCAGATTATATGATTGCTCCTAACGAATCTCTAGCATTAATCCCCGAGCAGCTTTCAGATGTAGAAACCGCACCTCTTATGTGTGCTGGTATTACTACATACAATGCTCTTCGGAATAGTGGAGCCCGTGTAGGTGACGTAGTTGCTATTTTTGGAATCGGAGGACTTGGACATCTAGGAGTTCAGTTTGCTGCTAAGATGGGTTTTAATACTGTTGCCATCGGACGAGCAAGAGATAAGGAAGAGGAATTGATGAAGAAGCTAGGTGCAGGGCAATACATTGATACCCGATCAGAGAACGCAGCCGAAGAACTAAGCAAGTTGGGAGGAGCTAAAGTTATACTTGCAACCGTCCCAAGTGGAAAGGCGATGACTGAAATCCTTGGAGGTCTCGCAGTAAATGGTAAGCTTGTCATAATTGGAGCATCTGAAGAGCCAATTCAAGTGCCCTCAACTCTAATGATTTTAGGACGTCGATCAATCATAGGCTGGCCCGCCGGTACGTCCATCGACTCGCAAGACACACTCTCATTTAGTGTTCTCTCTGGTGTAAGGTCTATGAATGAAGTCTTTCCATTAGAGCGCGCAGCAGAGGCATATGATCATATGATGAGCGGTAAAGCTCGGTTTAGATGTGTACTGACAACTGGTAATTAGATGAAGCTAAGAAAGATTGCGTAATGGGGCCCAAAGTGCGGGTGCTTCTTCGATTTTGCTAGTCTTATTTGTATATTTCTCTTATTCATCTATGCATAGATTGGTGCATACTTAAATGTGATGTCAGGTAAAATAATTTTTAATGAACAGTGTGACGAACCCCACATTCCGTTTATCACTTTGTATAACAATCACACTTTTATTAGTTGTCGTAAGTAGCGTTTCTATAATTGGTATTGGTTTGAATTCTCCTCAGATCACATTGGCACAGCAACAGCAACAGCAACCGCAAGCAAACCTAACGTCCACTGAAAAACAACTTCTATCAGAGGGTATATCTTTTCAGATTGATAACGTAACTTTTTCACATCATACAGCGCCTGTAAACGGTATTCAAATGCACTATGTAATTGGAGGCCATGGTAATCCTGTAGTTTTATTACACGGATGGCCAGAAACTTGGTATGAATGGCGGCATATTATGCCAGCCTTGGCTAAAAATTATACTGTCATTGTACCCGATCTAAGAGGATTTGGAGATTCATCAAAGCCTGTGTCAGGCTATGACGTTAAAACTACAGCAGAGGATATTTATCAACTAGTATCCCAACTAGGCTTTAAAAACATATTCCTAGTTGGACATGATTTTGGTGTGGAGGTGGCTTATTCTTATGCTGCTACTCATCCTAATGAAATTAAACGTTTGGTTATCCTTGATGTTCCTGTAGCTGGTATAGGTCCCGGTGGAAATATTACAGGTTTATGGTGGCTTCAATTTCATTCGGTGAGGGACATTCCAGAAATGCTAGTTGAAGGGCATGAGAGAGAGTATCTTACTTGGTTCTATAGGCACACGTGCAATCCTGACGCAATCACGAAAGATGACATTGATGAATATGTCAGTCATTATGCTTCTCCTGGTGGAATGCGTGCTGGCTTTGAATACTACAGGTCTATCCCTGAGGATATAAAACTAAATCAAGAATATTCTAAGGTCAAACTTCCTATGCCTGTTTTAGCGCTGGGTGGAGAGTGCAGTTTTGGAAATGCGGCATTGGATTCAATGCGGTTGGTAGCTACAGATGTCCGTGGTAGCGTAATTCCTAATACTGGACATTGGATACCAGAAGAGAGACCAGCTTTTCTAGTAGATCAGCTCTTTAAATTCTTTGGAAACACTACAAGTAATAGCAAATGAAGTTCAAGAAAACCAATAATAGGGAGATGGAGATATATGGGAAATTATTCTTCTGATAATACAGCACTGTTAATTGTTGACCCATTCAATGATTTTTTATCAGAGGGTGGTAAATTATGGAACCGTACGAAGGAAACTGTCAAAGGAGTAAACCTGATTGAAAATCTGAAAAAAATATTATTGGCTGCAAGAGCGTCAGGTATAAAAGTAGTATATGTTCCTCATCGTAACTACGAAAAAGGGGATTTCGCAGACTGGAAATTCCGAGCACCTACCCATGAGGGGTGTCTAAAATATTCACTTTTTGAAAATGGAAGCTGGGGTGGAGAATTCCATCCTGAACTCTTACCTCAAACAGGTGATTATATAGCTCAGAACCATTGGACCTCCAGTGGTTTTGCAAATACAAATCTCGATTTTCTGTTAAAGCAGCACAATATTGATCATGTTGTTATTATGGGCATGCGCGCTAACACCTGTATTGATACGACAGCAAGATATGCGGTAGAACTTGGATACCATACGACACTTATCAAAGATGCAATCGCAGCGTACAACTGGGAAGAAATAAGAGTAACTGTTGAAATTAATTTTCCTAGTTATGGTCATGCCTTGTTATCTACTCAGGAATTTATTAATACTTTAAAATAAGAATCTGTAGAAGAAATAAATCCTAAGATGATGTCAAGATTGAAGGAAAATATCGGCACTCTTATATCGACCAAACGATGTGTTACTCAAGGAAAGTCAAGTGATCTATATGCCATATTAGTAAGAATGACAATGACGAATCTCTATATTAGTATTATAAAACAAGATGCCATTTGATATTCTTAAATACATGATTGGCCACTGTAATCTATGAGAAGTCATTATGGTGTTCTCATTTTTCTAATTGTTACATTAACTATCTTTCTAATTGGAATTGGTTTAACTAAGGTTCAAATTGGGACTGCACAGCTACAGCAACCGCAAGCAAACCTAACGTCCATTGAACAACAACATCTGCAGGATGGTATATCTTTTCGGATTGATAACGTAACTTTTTCACATCATACGGCAACCGTAAATGGAATTCAGTTGCACTATGTCATGGGCGGTAAAGGTGATCCTGTAGTTCTATTGCACGGATGGCCAGAAACATGGTATTCATGGCATCGTGTAATGCCAGACTTGGCTAAAAATTATACTGTTATAGTACCTGACCTCAGAGGCCTTGGAGATTCTTCAAAACCACCAACTGGTTATGATGGAAAGACGGTAGCTGAAGATATTCATCAACTGGTCGGTAAGTTAGGATTTAAAACAATTTTCCTGGTAGGTCATGATATCGGAACACAAGTAGCCTATTCATATGCAGCTGCACATCCTACGGAAGTAAAGAGGTTAGCAGTAATGGAATTAACAATTCCAGGCTTCGTACCTGCTGGCAGAATGCCATTGTGGTGGGTCGTATTCCATCAAACTCCAGACGTACCAGAAGCCCTTGTACAAGGAAAAGAGATGTTTTATTTATCGTGGTTCTATCATAACCTTGCGAATAATCCAGCTGCAATAACGCAGGCCGATGTCAACGAATATGTTAGCCATTATTCTGCTCCAGGTGGGATGCATGCAGGATTTGAGCACTATCGGGCTTTTCCACAAGACGCAATTCAGAATCAGAATTATTCTAAGACCAAGCTTACAATGCCAGTATTGGCGCTAGGAGGAGAATATATTCCAACATTGGGAGGTAACATCGCTATGCCTACTGTCATATATGGGATGAAGATATTAGCTCAAAATGTAACAGGGATCAAAGTTCCAAATTCAGGACACTTTATTCCAGAAGAGCAACCACAATTTCTAGCAGATCAACTATTGAAGTTCTTTGGGAATGCCAAATGAAGGCCATATTTACATCAAGTTTATTTCGTTACCCGTTACTAAGGGCTGGTACTTTAAAATTTTATAGAATAAATATGTTCTTACGTGAGTCATAATCCATAATTTTCAAATAAGCTTATCCAAACTTCATTCACGGTAGGAAATGGCGGTTCGGCATGCCAGAGTCGCTCTAATGATACCTGACCTACAAGTGCTATAGTGGCAGAATGGAGTAAGTCACCAACCTGTGGACCAATGAAAGAAGCACCTACAATTACATGACGATCTTCATCTACAACAACCTTATCTTGTCCATGATAACCATCTGTGTCTAGCTGAGCTCCCGGTAAAGAATCCATTTCACAATCGACAGCTCGCACCTTGATTTTCAAGCCGCAGGTTCTAACTCATCGTCCTCACTTACGATCCCGTTATATATAGGGTTTGATATGTTCTCATCAGTAGTAATCTCAATGCAAGCGAATATCGAGTTCATATAAGGGAATGAAAACACTGTAATCTAGTCGGTTTTACCAGGGTTCTTTTCCTGCTGTTCTGACAAGTTCGGTAAATTTCTTTGCGAATTTTCTGGCATCAAATATTTGCCATATAAATAATACTATGTAGCCAATGCCAAAGATAATCATCAAAAAGACAACTAGAAACCATGCGCCTGAAATATCACCTGTAGTTTCAGGAGAAAACATACTTTGGGTTGAGAGGAGTCCTTGAATAGAGAACGCCATAATTACTGGAATAATCATAACTATATACAGGACTAATCCACCAATTAATATGATAATTCCCCTTCTAACTTTCCCAACATACATGTGACCTATTCCTGGTAAAGCAAATAATCCACCAAGAAACGCAATTAAAGCTGTTGTGCCAGGGCTTTTATATGGCAACTGTTCTACTACAGGTGGAGATGTAAGTTTGTGCTTAGCATGTTCATGAAGTGCTGTATGACACTTAGGACATTCTTCAATATCCACATTCGCGTCTAATTTTTCGCCACACTTACTACAGAAGTTTGGGTTGGAGCTCAATCATATTATTTGTTGGTAACTGATTAATAAAAGGCACACTACGTTACCGGATTATAAGTACCCTAGTTATATGATTGCAATACAAAATGTGTAGTATGGAAACTACATCTAAAAGAAAAGTAGATGAGCCTAGGAGCGGACCTTTATGAGCAAAGTCGGAACTAGAGACATCCCGCCACTGAACTGGGATGTGCTCGTAACTCCCGGCATACCCAATGCCACGAGCGACTTGCCTCCGGGTATGAAACAGGCGATGTTTCCGGCGATGGCGTCAACCCTCATCTATGGCAAGCAAGACGCTGTTTTAGTCGATTCCTTTATGACCGTCAAGCAGGCTGATGACCTAGTGGATTGGATTGCTGCAAGCGGCAAGAACCTGACAACAATCTATACTACGCATGGCCATGGAGACCATTGGTTTGGAATCGGTGCTCTCCTTGAACATTTCCCTAAAACTAGAGCAGTCGCGATGCCTGATGTTGTGAGAGTTATGCGCCAACAATCCTCCCCAGAGTTCCTTGAGAGATTTTGGAAGGCGGGGTTTCCGGGCCAAATCCCGGACCGGCTCGTGATCGCCGAGGAGCTTAAAGGAAATGTAATTGATCTCGAGGGGCACAACTTAGTCGCAGTGGAACTTGGCCATACTGACACCGACCACACGACCTGTTTAAATGTCCCCTCTGTCGGCCTAGTGGTCGCTGGTGATGCTGCCTACAACGACGTTCACCTCTACCTAGCCGAGTCAAATGAGAAGAGTCGACAGGAGTGGATCTCCGCACTCGACAAAATTGAGTCCCTCAATCCACGTGCCGTTATCGCCGCACATAAGCGACCTGGTAACGACGACGATCCCCGGATCATCGAGGAGACTCGGCAGTACATACGCGATTTCGACCGAATAGCCGAAATGACGACAACCGGACGTGAACTCTATGACAAGATGCTGGCACTATACCCAGATCGCGCCAACCCTCGTTCACTTTGGAGTTCGGCACGCGCAGTCAAAAAGTAATATAGATGTTGCGCACGCGATCGTCTATGGACTTCAAGACCGCCGACGTTGCGGGCCTTAGGCTCTTCTACCGCGAGGCCGGGGACCCGTCGAAGCCGATTATCGTCCTACTGCACGGTTTTCCCTCCTCCTCGTACCAGTTCCACAACCTCATTCCGCGTCTCGCGGATCGATTTCATGTGATCGCGCCCGACTACCCCGGCATGGGGTTCAGCGATGCGCCGGCCCCGACCGTCCTGCGACCGACCTTCGATGACGTGGCTATGGCCATCGACGCGTTCATCGCCCAGCGCGCGCCTGGATCAGTCATCTTGTACATGCACGACTTTGGCGGTCCGATCGGAATGCGCATCGCGACAGCGCACCCCGAGTGGATCGCCGGACTGATTTTTCAGAACACGACCATTTCACGGGAGGGATGGAACCCTGCGCGCCTGGAAGTCTACGAGCGGATCGGCGGCCCCGAAACTCCAGAAAAGCTGGCCGAGGCCGAGCAAATGGCCACCGTAGACCGCGACAAGTTTCTTCACCAGAAGGGGGCGCTCCGACCTGACGCCCTGGACCCAGCCGATTGGGCGATCGACGTCTATGCGTTCTCGATCCCGGCGGATCGAGTCTTCATGTCGAGGTTGTTGATGAACCTCGCGGCGAACGTCCAGCACTACCCGAAATGGAACGCCTATCTGAAGAACCGGCAGCCGAAGACGCTCGTCGTCTGGGGGCGAAATGACCCTCTCTTCGTGCTGACAGCCGCGGAATCCGTGAAGCGGGTTGTGCCGACGGCGGAGGTGCGCTATTTCGACGGCGGCCACTTCGTGCTCGACGAGCACGCCGACGCGATCGCCGACGCGATCATTGAGACGTTCTCTCTATAGGACCGACGCGCGATAGGGTAAACAGCAAACTTACCTAAGTTTTCACTCAGAAATTAATTTTTTGCATGTCGTAAGTTCAAAATTATTACCAATATATTTAATACAAGCCAACAAGTAGACTTCTAATGAATGAGGGAGGCAACTCCATGTTGAATCTTCCACTTCATGTGAAAATAATAACGTTTCTTATGATTGGTATTATTATTGTAACCAGCATATCTGTTGGCTCATTAACATTTAACCAAAATCAGTCCGCAATAGCACAACAACCACGACAACACCAACAAGGACAAGCTCCTGCTTCAAAAGACATATCTTTTCAGATGGGTAACATGACCTTTTCTCATCATACGGCTTCTGTTAATGGCATTCAATTGCACTATGTTATTGGAGGGCATGGTGATCCTGTAGTTTTATTACATGGATGGCCAGAAACATGGTATGGGTGGCATAAAGTAATGCCAGCCTTAGCTAAGAACTATACCGTTATTGCACCTGACCTCAGAGGACTCGGAGACTCTTCAAAACCACGAACTGGTTATGATGGTAATACTGTAGCCGAAGACATACATCAACTAGTTGCTAATTTAGGATTTAAAACAATTTTCTTAGTGGGTCATGATATCGGAACACAAGTGGCCTATTCTTATGCGGCTGCACATCCTGCTGAAGTAAAGAAGTTAGCAGTAATGGAACTTCCGATTCCCGGTTTTACTCCTCCCCGACTTGAAGGAAAAATATGGTGGTTCATATTCCATCAAACACCAGATGTACCAGAAGCCCTTGTACAAGGAAAAGAGATGATGTATCTATTATGGTTTTATCATGGCCTTGCATATAATCCAGCTGCGATAACGCAGGCCGATGTCAACGAATATGTTAGCCATTATTCTGCTCCAGGCGGAATGCGCGCGGGATTTGAGTATTATCGGGCTTTTCCTCAGGATGCGATTCAAAATCAGAATTATTCAAAGACGAAGCTTCCAATGCCAGTACTGGCTGTAGGAGCAGGATACATTCCAGCATTAGGAGGTAATATTACTATGCAAACTGTAGTATATGGGATGAAAATATTAGCTCAAAATGTAACAGGGATCACAGTTCCAAATTCAGGTCATTTTATTCCAGAAGAGCAGCCAGTTTTTGTAGTAAAAATACTCAACAATTTCTTTAGTGATAATCCCACAGGTACTAGCAGCTCATGATGACGCATTGTCACTATGATCCGTAGATAAAACCAAAAGTATGATATGCAATTAAGGAACGATATTGGGAGCCTATATCCCAACCCTGTCTATTTTTAGTTGTAGGATTATCTATTGACCAAAACACATCAACAATGTCCTCATAAGATACTTCATTAGGATCAAACTCTACGATACTGCCTCTGCATGATCAGTCTTGTGAGAACAAACGTGTCTATACGTGGCTTTCAACTTTATATTTAATTACATTACAGGTATAGCCATGTCAAACAACGCACCCATCCTTGTTACTGGAGCCGCCGGCAATGTTGGTTCCGTAGGGAGAGGTGTCGTCAAACTTCTTCGAGAGCGCGATCTTCAAGTCAGAGCGCTCGTACACCGCCTCGACGAACGATCTCAAGTGTTGAGCGAAATGGGAGCCGAACTTGTCGTAGCCGACCTCACAAATGGTGCTGACGTAGTAAGAGCATTGCGCGGTTGCAAGCGGATGTATTTTGGCATGAGTATCTCGTCAACATATCTTCAAGCTACAGCTATTGCAGCAGCCGCAGCGAAAGAAATCCCCGACTTCGAGATTCTTGTGAACATCTCGCAAATGACAGTTTCGCAGATGAGTCTAACTGAAATGACCGAATCACCCCAGCAGCAGCAACATTGGCTCGGCGAGCAAGTCCTTAACTGGTCTGGAGTCCCTGTCGCACATGTGAGGTCGACGATCTTCTTAGAACCTTTGTTCTCCAGCATTGCGGCTTCATCAATCGCCAAAGATGGGGAGATTAGATTGCCGTTTGGCTCGGCGCGAGTTTCACCAATTTCCGCTAGTGATGTGGCAAGAGTCGTTTCCACCATTTTGGAAGATCCCACCGGTCACCGTGACAAGATCTATGAACTGACTGGTCCTCGATCAGAAGACATGAATGAGATCGCAAAAGAATACGCGATAGCACTAAATCGCCCAGTGAAATATTTGGACACGCCATACGAAAAGTGGCTGAAGGAAGAATTATTGCCACTCAATTTACCTCAATACGTTTTTCACCACGTTTCCGCTATGGCTAAGCTCATCGCGGAAAATCGCTACGATCGGTTGACGTGGGATGTGCAGAAGTTAACAGGAAAACCAAGTATGAGCGTTCGAGAGTACGTAACTGCGCGTCCTGAGGTATTTTCCACTGCCGCAGTCACGGTTTAGACAACAGGCGAACATTATCAGCGCTTACGTCATCGAGAGAGTTTTTACACCACACGCTAGTGTGCGAAAAAGGTACAAGCACCTATTCCGACATTCATCCACACTAGCGAGCTTTCAACAATTTCGTTCCCAACGTTTGCCAAACAGTATGCCAGTGTTTTGAAGTAGTGCTGACTTGTCTTCCTTTCTGACTTCAGCCGAATATTATCCTAATATTCATTTCCTTAAGTAAAGAATATTTAATTTAAAATTCCATTCCCCAACTTTTAAAATCTTGGTATAATTATACTGAGTTCAACAGTACCACAATAAGGAATTCGATAATGGACTGTATTCGGACACCTATGTTGAGGAATTGAAAATGCTTATAGATGCAAAAAAGTAAAGGCAGGAACTTCGTGTCAACAGCTCCAAAGGAAAAGGGACTAGCCAAAGACCTTTTGGAAGCCATCAAGGCAAGAATTGAAACTCAAAAGGAAAAGTCTTAAAATAGAATTAATTATTCATAATGGATCGGACAAAAAACTGTCCAAACCCTATGACCCATGATTAAAGAGTTACTTCATTTTCTTAATTATACTCTCAGAGATCGTTTCTAGTTGATTATATTGATCTGATGAATCTAAATTGACTATAAAATATTGAATTCCCACTTCCTCCAGCTTTTCTACCTGTGTTTGTACTGTTTCTACAGTTCCGTAAATAAGATATTCTTCAATTTGTTGTTCAGGCATTCCCTTGAGAATTTGTTTGGCTTTTTCCTTAGCCTCTTCCTGAGTTTTTTCAATTAAAATGCCTCCAAGTTTTGTTTTCAAAATTAAATCATAATCTCTTCCTACTTTCTTGCAATGCTCTTTCAAAACGTCTAATTTCCTCTTTACTGTCTCAGAAGATCCAAAGAGATTACAAGCATCAGCATACTTTGCCACTATCTCAAGCGTTCTTTTCTCACCTGCTCCCCCAACCAAGATAGGTGGAGATGGTCGCTGAATTGGCTTAGGATTGCAGTATGCGTTTTTAATTTGATAGTATTTACCAACAAAGGTAGCAGTAGGTTCATCTGTCCACATCTTACGTATAATCTGTATTGCTTCTTCTAGGCGATCTAGCCTCTCTCGAACGGATGGAAAAGTACTTGCTATGCCATATGCCAGTGCCTCTTCTTCATTCCATCCCGCTCCTATACCCATAAACAGTCTTCCGTTACTTAGCACGTCCAAAGTGGCGGCAATTTTGGCTAGTATAGAAGGATGTCGATAAATTATACCTGATACTAAAGTTCCAAGTTTTATTTTGTTTGTTACTCCAATGAGTGACGATATAGTAGTCCATCCTTCAAGCATTGGTTCGCTAGGCATACCCACCATCTGAAGCTGATGGAAATGGTCCATGACCCAAAATGAATCAAAGCCTCTTTCTTCGGCCAAAGGAACAAGCTTTTTCAAGGAGTGAAAGATTTGAGAAGAATCGTGATTCCTAAAGTCAAAACTGAAGCTAGGGTGTTGGAGACCGAATCGCATATTCTAGAACATTGTACCGTGATATATATCCATTATACAACGAAGATACTTTGAGCTCGCCGCCATATGTTCGAAAAATATCTAGGCCAAAGCTTACGGAGCAGATCAGTAATTAGTAATCTGTTCGTCAGACATAGCACAAATGATGCCTAAACAAAGAAGAAACGAACAGATAAGAGATCATATAAAACCTAAAGACCAATGAGCAATTGAAGCTAAAATTCTGTTGATAGACCTACATCCCCAAACTTCTAAGGTGAAGCATTGGTAGCATATTCAGCTAGCTAGCTGATTTTTAGTTAACATGAACTTCTATAATTAAACATTTTATGCAATTTCATTTATGATCCTTTATAGTATGAAATCAATAAACAGAAGCTTTTTTTGTTATTGCTTATCAAAATACGTATGAGCTCTCAAAGGGTTGCAATAGTAACTGGGGGTAATTCTGGTATTGGAAGAGCTACAGCGGTTGCTCTTGCCAAAGAAGGAGTCAAGGTTGCGATAGCAGCCCGTCGTGAAAAGGAAGGAGAAGAAACTGTACGGCTAGTCAAAGATGCTGGAAGTGATGGCGTCTTTGTTAAGACAGACGTGACAAACGAAGATGATATTAAAGCACTCGTAGATAGGACCGTCCAGGTATATGGTAAACTTGATTATGCACTTAATAATGCTGGTTTCGATGAAGCCCAGACAACATTAATAGACGAAACATCTAACGATTTCTCCAAGATTATGGATATAAATGTCAGAGGTATTTGGTTGTGTATGAAATATGAAATTCCAGAAATGCTTAAGAATAGATCTGGTTCGATAGTAAACATGGCTTCTGGAGCTGGCTTAATTGGAATTCCGCAAACGCCAATTTATTCTGCAAGCAAACATGCTGTGCTAGGACTAACTAAATCAGCAGCAATAGGATATGCCAAATCGGGAATCAGAATAAATGCTGTCGCTCCAGGTCTAGTTAAAACTCCTATGATTTCTGAGATTAAGGGGGAATTCATGGAAAAATTAAAGTCCATGCATCCAATCGGACGAATTGCAGAACCTGAAGAAATTGCTGAGGCAGTAGTCTGGCTATTATCTGATAAGGCGTCATTTGTAATAGGTCATACCCTGTCAGTTGATGGAGGTATAGTCAGTCGATGACTCAAAAGGTTGCCATTGTTACAGGTAGCTCAAGTGGCATGGGATTTGAGACTTCCCTCATCTTGGCAAGAAATGGATTTTATACTTATGCAACAATGCGTAAGTTAGAGGGTGAAGGATCAAAGCAGTTAACTGATATTACTAAAAATGAGAATCTGTCATTGCAGGTTATTCGACTAGATGTCAATGATGACAAGTCAGTGAAAGATGCCATTGATGCTATAGTAAAGGAAAAGGATAGAATTGATGTTGTAGTGAACAATGCAGGATATGACTTAATGGGAGCCTTAGAAGAAACTTCAATGGAGGAATTAAAGGGACAATTTGAAACCAATCTTTTTGGTGCCGTAAGAGTAATGCAAGCAGTTATACCTATCATGAGAAAACAGGGAGGAGGCACAATAGTTAACATAACTTCCTTGGGTGGAAGAATATCTTTTCCACTAAACTCAGCGTATCATGCAACCAAATTTGCTCTTGAAGGCTTATCTGAATCTGTACAGTATGAATTAGAACCGTTTGGAATCAAAATCATAGTTATAGAACCTGGAGGTGTTGGCTCGAATTTTATGAAGAATTTGAAGATGGCTTCAAAAGCGTCGGACCCCTCGAACTCGCCCTATGGATCAATCCAGAATAGTATATCAGAATATTTCAAACAATGGATGCAAAACACTATACATCCATCCGAAGTTGCAAAAGTTATTCTACACGCAGTTACCTCAGATAATCCCGATTTCAGGTATGTGGTAGGAAAGGATGCTATTATGACTTTAGAATCTAGAAGAACTATGTCAGATAGGGAATTTCAAGACATGATCAAGAAACAGATTAATCTTTAGACATGAATAAAGTGATCAGTCCAGTACAATATGCGCCTATTCAGATCGAGCTCTAGGTCAATAGTTTCGGGCAGCTCATTGATTAACACTTCGTTGTCATTACGTGTGATCGCAGTCGGCCCTTTCGATATTTTCTTCAGAATCTAACTCGATTAAAGGTCGCCCTGTAGTAAAGCATTAATTGAATAACTAACATGTCTTTAAATAAATAATAATATGGATATCAAGCCACAAAATGTACTAGATTATCATGGTAACAACGCCATATTTATGGTTTGGAATTTT
>Ga0207479_100030_pt1 | contig 13511 bp, 14 predicted proteins | sample NitcycUWRBECK01C_FD_188193 | JGI IMG/M metagenome (GOLD analysis project Ga0207479, IMG submission 188193) | Soil microbial communities from Arlington Agricultural Research Station in Wisconsin, USA - Nitrogen cycling UWRJ-BECK01-C (SPAdes) | ecosystem: Environmental > Terrestrial > Soil >...
AACCCTCTTCAAATTTACATTCTGAAGCCATGGTAACAAAATGCACGTGTCTATAATCAAAAGAACCATACAGTTTATCCAGTCCAAAAGTCTTTTCGTATTGCTGTAATTTCGAACCTCCGTCATTTACATCATGAAATCCTAAAGTCACCTTCAACTTGTCACTGAACGGTGAAATAAGATCAATCCAACATTTGGCAGTTGGATCATATGAAAGATCCCCTAGAGGTAATACTAGTTCAGGTTTCTTATCTTCCATATTGCTGACGGTCTTTTTGGCATTTTTTGAACATCCAAAATCACCTACCGCAGCAAAATTAAAGTCTTTACGTTTTTTGTCACCTTCTGCAGCGAAATTATAGTCTTTAGTAATGAAATCCTCTTGAAGCTTGATTTCTTTTTTATTCTCTTGAGTCTTGATTTGTTTTTTATGCTTGTTAATTTTATCTAGGATCTTATCTACATTTTCAGAAAAATGTTTTTTATGAAATTTATGGGGTTTGGCTAGAGCGAAATGCTCACTAGTCATAATGAAATTAGATGAAATAACGGAAAGTATGGTTAAAAATCCGACGATAAAGACGATTCTCGTATTTATTGAAACTCTCAATCCTCACGCTTTCGTTAATTCCAACTCTTAAATATTTTCTGGAAAGTTATTCTACTTGAAATCTTAGTCACCTTGTAACATCTTGATAAGTTCAGCGTCAGCGTTGTAATAATTCATTTTAAAGAGGCGATTACAAGTTGTCGGTGCTAATTTTATATCCTGTTGAAGTTCAGCTAATTCAATATAGTATTTACAGTTAGAAAGATATAGATAAAATTCATAGAAAACTCTAAAATAATAATTAAAAAGGAATGCTCTGAAAGAATCAATGAAGTAGTTTTAGATGAAACCCGACCTTCCCTACTATTACCAAATCAAGTCAATTGTGAGAACATTAAGAGGTATGAAATGGAATTTAGATTTTAGCTACTTTAGAAAGTGGATACTCATAGGGTTTCTGTTAGGAGTCGTAGCGGGATTGGGGGCTGTAGCCCTATTTCTTTCAGTTGAACTTTTTACTGGTCTCTTCCTAGGGATGGGAGCAGGTTATTTCCCCCCATTGCCAGGAGGTTTTCAAAATAACTTTACATATACTCTGTCAATCGAAAGACCATGGTTGCTACCATTGATAACGGGTCTGGGAGGTCTCTTAGTAGGATTAATCACCACGAAATTCTCTCCCGAGTCTGAGGGACACGGAACAGATGCAGTAATCGATGCATATCATCACAAAAGCGGGCATATTAGGGCAAGAGTTCCCTTAGTGAAAGGGATAGCTTCATCTATCACTATAGGAAGTGGTGGAAGCGGAGGCACCGAAGGACCTGCTGGACAGATAGCTGCCGGTTTCGGATCACTCATAGGCAAGCTTTTCAAATTAAATGAAGATGAAAGAAGAATCGCAGTCGCTGCAGGCCTTGGAGCGGGTATCGGCAGTATATTCAAGGTCCCTCTAGGTGGAGCTGTCTTCAGTGCGGAGGTTTTCTATAGAAGGGATTTTGAGGTAAGAGCCTTAATACCCGGATTGGTAGCGTCCGTAACTGGTTATACCGTTTTTGGATTCGTCTTCGGGTGGGATCGCTTGTTTACCATTCCTCTTGATCTTGTAAGATACACACACCCGGCATCACTCATTCTTTATGCGATAGTTGGTCTGGTTTCCGCTGGATTAAGTGTAGGATACGTAAAGACTTTCTATGCAATATCTGATTATTTCAGCAGAATTCATTTTCCAAAATATTTAAAACCAGCTATTGGAGGCGTGCTGGTAGGACTGATAGGAATTGTATTCCCACAAGTCTTGGGAACTTCATACGGGTGGTTACAGATAGTGATTAACAAGGATTATGTCCTATTTCCACTGGTCATGATTGGACCTGTAATAATCTTCAAGATTTTGGCGACCTCTTTGACGATAGGTTCTGGTGGAAGTGCTGGTGTTTTTGGTCCTTCTATGGTAATAGGAGGCCTATTAGGTGCATTTATAGGTACAGCTTTTCACTTATTAGGATTATTTACATGGATAGACGTCTCCTCTGTAATCATAGTCTCAATGGTTTCATTTTTCGGTGCTACAGCAAAAACACCAATATCATCAATTATTATGGGTAGTGAGTTAACAGGAGGTTATGCTCTTCTAGCGCCCATGATGCTTGCCACTTTTATTGCATACATAATGTCAGGACAGCATAGTTCAATATTCCGGAACCAAGTTCTAAATAGGTCTGATTCACCTGCTCACAGAATGGAATATCAACGTGTCATACTAAGAGATCTTTATGTAAAAGATGTTATGAAAAATCCAATCAATAAACTTTCAAAAAATCTGTCTATAGAAGAAGCACTTCAAATATTGAATAGAAATAACAGTAGAATGATTATGCTAGTTAATGAAAGTGACAAACTTGAGGGTGTTGTATATAGATACAAACTTTTTGAGTTCCCTGAAGAATATCGTAAGTCTATTAAATTAGAAAATATTATGATAAAAGATCCATTTTTTGCTTACACATCTGATTCTCTTCACCACGCATTACTTAGACTTTCGTCAAATGACCTTCAAGAAATGCCCGTCTTGTCAAATGAAGATCATAAAGTCATTGGCATAGTAACAATTGCAGATTTAGTAAAACTATATGATAGTCAGGTAGAAAAGATAATGAAGTCTAGGGATCAGAATAGTCTCGGTATTGATGTCAATAACAGTCAAAGCGAGAAGAAAAAAGATCGTGATATCACGGACAAAAAGACAGATTAGAAATAAACGATGACATAATATTTCACCTAATCAAATTATAGCAATTAGGTAATTTAGGGGTACTGATAAGGAATAGCTCATTTGTAAAATTACTAAATATATGAACGAATTAACTATGCGTCAGATCCTAAATACATCTAAAAAAGATCACCTTTCTTGAAAATTGCGTTGTGCAACTGAAAATAGGTCATATATTTCACCTGAGATTTGTTGTTCTAGCTTCTTTTCAAGATCGTTCCATTCTACTTTGATTCCTTTCCATCCGACTGTGTGCCATCTGCCGATGAACAATGGCTCGTTGACCATCATTTCATTAAAGGGATAAGGATTTACATAAAGATATGGTGATTCAAATTGATCTTGTCCTGGAGAGATGCCCACGCCAATCTGTTCGTCATTTTTCTTCGTAAACCATTCTACTGAGAAATCAAATCCATCTGGCCACAGATGCACCTGAGTGAAGTGTCCAATTAATTTCATCCGAAATAATTCTAGACTTCTGTTAGCCTTTGTCGCAAATGCAAGGTAGTCGGACAAGTCCTCAGTATTAAGATTTGTCAATCGAGTAGTCCGTGGAATATTGAGACCATATCTGGTAACAATATCTTGTAATCTTTCAATTATTTCATCACGAGTTAACTCGACAAGGTATCCTTGCTCATTATGAAAGTAAAGAAGCTCTGCCGTGACTAAATTTATTTTAATTTCTGTCATATTGTTTAGTAGGCCAGTCGTTATCTCATCATTCTTTAAAAAGAGGGCATCGTGTCCATAGTGAGGTAACTCCTCTATTAGTTGCGATTTTAATTTAGAAACTATTTTACAAACATTCTGGAGATCTTTAATTTTGTCTAGGAGGAGCAACCGTTCATTCATCCATTTACTATTTTATATTATTTCTTATCAGTCTGCTAAGTGTTACCATCTTAATCTTCGGGAGTACCACCATTATCGATTTTAATTTTTTCACAATTATTTAAAAGTTTCAAACGAACGTGGTCAGGGTTCCAATGTTGCTTTTGCATACACCATCTTAAATGGCTTGGATGCGATCACTACTGTGTCATATTGATTAGCAGTATTACCTAAGAAGTAGTTTTGCGGGCCTATATTTCCTTTAAGCATACCGAGATCCTTACTATTTACTAAATCTCCTTTGCTAGTAAAGTATACATGAAGCTCTGGTCCATTCGTTATGTTAAAGTGCTCAAATCGTAGGAACTCATTATCATTTACAGAGAGAATTCTTGAAATTCCACTGACTTTTGAGATGTTTCCAGAAGGTGTAAAATTACCGGTCCTTAATTGATAGATTGACGCCATGTCTGTATTAGGCGGTGCCATTGCCTGTATGGTTTCATTTACCTCGTTGTTTGTTTGTGCAGCACCCATCATAACCATATTCATATCTGCATTACTCATGTTCTTTATCGCGGAGTTCCTTTGGTCCTCTGTCATAGCATTAAATTGTTTGTAGGCCTCCATAGACCGATTTTTTAGAGCATCAAAATCTTCCGCAGCAATAGAATGAAGAGATAATGTTATTCCTAAAATAGCCGATAGTAAAACAAAGAGACAAACCAACAATCTGTCAAAGTGGGTATTGTCAAACATTAACTAAAGTTCTCCCACATCAGTAGATAAAGTTTATTTTTCGTCAAACTGTATCCAAATCAAATCAACAAAATCACTTTGGCTTTTTATCTTTGATTTAACTTTGTAATAATGGAAGATTCAATTTACCACTTTTACCTGACACCGCTATCGAAAAGTGAAGACTATTGGATAGTTGAGAGTTTAAATCGATCGATAATTCATTCCTATGCTGTTATTGTATGGTATCCAGTGGCACCGTTGGGAAAAGGCGGGCTCATCTCAGTAGTTTGGGTGTTTCCTGTTTTGTCAGTTGCTCGAACTACAATTTTATAATTTTCTTTATTTGGTGGTACATACCCAGCTGTCCATAATACCCACGTGTACTTCGAGAGAGGATCCTTAATTTGGGCAGTTTTCCAGGTAGTCCCTCCATCAGTGCTGACCTCAACCTTAGATATTCCTCTATTTCCTGCAAATGCAATTCCTGCAATTGGAACTTTACCGCCGTATGATGTATCGTCAGTTTCATCTAGCTTTCTGAATCTTTGTCTTGCCGGTGCATGATCCGGAATTAATATGGTTGAACCAGTGTTGTCCTCGGCGTTATTACGCCATCCTAGTCGCTGCCAATAGCCCTCATAAACACTATCTACTAGTTCAATTTCTGTTATCCATTTTGGATTCATCATTCCATATAGACCTGGTACAATCGCCCTAACGGGGAAACCGTGCTTTGGTGTAAGGGGAGCATAGTTCATATCATATGCCAGTATTGTCCCTTCCATTTGGGACTTCTCTATGGGTATCCCAACATCGTAACCGTCAGCGCACCTAAACACGACATATTTTACATTTGGCTTTATAGCTGCCTTTTCAAGCAGTTGGCTTAAACGTACGCCTTTCCAAAGAGCGGTACTTATTAGGTCGCCACCAATCTTGTTACTTATGCATTCTAATGTTACATATTCCTCTACTGAAGGCATTGACTTAATCTGGTCATAGTTAATGGTTAATGGTTTTTCAACTAGCCCCTTTATTGTAAGATTCCAGGACTTTGAATCTACTTGGGGAACTATTGGATTGATATCTATCCTGTAAAACAAATATGTTGGAGTAACTTCTGAAGCAAGAAGTGGTGCTAGATTTGGATCCTCGAACCCCTTAGGTTTAGGACCAGTCTGTGGTAACAGATTAGGGGTAGTCGATGCTTGCTCTTGTGCCCCATTTTGTCTGGAAAGTAGCCTATCCACCCCAAGCAAAATTATCGGTAATGCTACCGCTGCGGCGGCTATTAGGCGAAGAAATGCTCTTCTACTATATGTGACATCCATGGTATCAGTTGGCGTACCAACACTGGGCTTGAGTCCGGGTACTTCCGGTGATTTTCTCTTAGTTCTACCATGAAAGAATGATGAAAGCACAAATCCAAAGGCAAGCTGGGATGGAATAAGTGATAGCACTATAAGGAGCAGTGGTACGACTTGTATACCACTTCGTGATTGAATTAGTGTAACCACTATTACTGCTATAATTATAAAAATTATATACGATAATGCAGAAGATAGTAGAGCCTCTAGCAGATATCCTCTCTTTTTCAATCTAGCAAATAATTTATCAAGAAAAATTGCTATAATTCCAAAAGCTACAATATTAGCAATAATTGAACCAATAAATGCTGAATATTTTGCAAGTGGTCCGATATTTTCAACTGCCTGTGACTCAAATTGTCCAGGAGTTACTGAAAACAACGCCTGAGACGCTATTTCTGGGAGAAACATTCCACCACTCGTCTCTTTTAGTATAAGTGACACTGCAACAGCCACCGCTCCTGCCGCTAGACCTGCAACAAACGGAACCAGGATTCTGTGGAAATTTCTTGCCACGTTCTTAAATCGAATTTTAACGATTTAAGGTTTTTTCGATTCAGTGCTCTCTAAAACTATAGTCTGTCTAATAGCAAGCTGAGTAGTTAGGGCTAGATTAATTTGATTCATTGCTTTAGCTATCTATCTATTTATCCTTCCTATAATTATGATGATTCATTTTGAGTCTTCGATACAGTGGAGGACATATTCGGTTTCATACTCTTCATCATGTCCATCATCTCTTTTTCGTGCATCTTAATTCCTTGATCTGTCATATTTAGCTGCATAATTGCGCCCTTGATGTCACCTTCATTTAGATCCATAATTGCCTCCATTAAATGCATTCTAGCATTATCTAGCGAAGATCCAAAAGTCATAGTGCCACCTGGCATCATCATTGACTGATTGTTGACAGCAGATTCGTTTTGTGTATCGTTCACTGATAGGCCTTGACTGAAGATGACTTTTGATGTTACTGCTATCAGGACAGTAACACTGACAGCTATCACCAATACTCTAATACTCATTTGGCTTGACATTGGGAATAGTAGTAATTATAATCAAATCATATTATATAAGGAGTATCTAAATACGTAACGTAGCAGTGAATTGTACAAGGCGTGATTATCCCAAATATTGGGCGCTTTGACACATTCTCAATGCTCTACTATTACCATCGACAGGCGATCTTATTATCAATATTAATCTGGCTTCTGCGTCCTAAGGCATAAGATCGATCCTTTCGAAAATAATATCTAAGCTTGGATTGAATCGATTAATTCTCTTGGCGGTACTCTCTTAAATACTAATTAAACCAAACAATAAGGATGCATTGGACACCTTCATATTATACATCAGTGAGGACAAGCTATTCCAAACTAATAAATGCAATAACTATCAGACCAATGGTAGAATCAATCTTTACTGAGCAGGCGATAGGACGGGTCCTATGGACTGATATAATATCGAATATTGATATTCCGTCAAGTAACTGTTCTCACATGGACGGATTTGTTGTAAAATATAACGATATTAGGAGGATATCTCAACATGGACCCATAAAACTTAGGGTAGTTCCTAGGAGAAGAGCTGGAAAGAGGCAAAACCAAATCCTTCTTACAAGACAAACAATTAGGGTCTCAACTGGAGAAGTCCTGCCACATTTGGCAGATACTGTTATTCCTGTTGAATATACACAATTTGATTCTAAAAATAGTACAATTATTATTCAAAGAGATTTTGCAAAAGGATCGTTTGTATCATATAAGGGCAGCGAGATCGCACGTAAGGATTTGTTACTAAACAAAAGACACATTCTTAGAGCACAAGATTTAGCATTAATTTCAATGCTTGGTATTCGAAAAATAAAAATTTTTAAAAAACCAAGAGTTGCAATTATTCCTACAGGTAATGAACTTACAGAAGAGATTACTGACATAAAGCGCGGAAAAATACTAAATACTAATAGTAGAGTCATATCTAATTTGATTGAAAAATCAGGAGGTACTCCTCTAGATCTTGGAATTACACCTGATGATATTCACAAGATACAAAATAAAATTAGGCTTGCGTTATCTGAAAGTGATATCATCTTAACAACGGGCGGATCTTCTGTTGGTTTACGGGATCTTGTTGCTGAATCAATAAATAATATTGGAAAACCAGGAATTCTGGTCCATGGAGTAAAACTTGATCGTGGAAGAGTAACGGGACTAGCTGCACTTCGTAGCAGACCGGTTATTATTCTTCCTGGGCCTATACAAGGAGCAGTGAATGCCTTTATAGTATTTGCGCAGCCACTCATAAGACTTATGGTAGGTCTGCAACCTTTTAACAAACCGTTTATCTCAGCAAAGCTTACTGAAGATTGGAACGCCCGAAAAAAATTTCAAAACTTTACCAAAATAGTATATGTGAAGATGTGGCGATCAGAATCAGGGGAATTTCATGCAAAGCCTATAACCGGGGAAACTACGGACATAACAGTTCTAACAGGGACTAATGGGTTTATTTTGGTACCCGAACGCTTGACTACGTTAAAAAGGGGACAGCAAGTAAAAATAAACATATTTCCTGGTCTGTCTTTTTCATCAGGTAACCCAATAGAATTTCATTACCAGTCAGAAAAATCATTCCTCCCGTTTTAGAAATACATCATTTAAACAACCTTGTTGCCAGATTAATCCCTGCGACTGCTACTATAATTCCTACAATAAAAATCAATTTTTCGTGACTAAATTTAAAGGCCCCCAACCTAGAGCCTAGAAATCCTCCAAGAAGAACAACAAAGGCCAGTGGTATAATTAGTGCAAAATCAACCTGCTGAGTAATTGAATGGGCAACAAGCCCACTAACCGAATTTGTGAGTATAAATAAACTTGCTGCGGCCGCAGCTGTCTTCGGGTTTGATAGACCAGTTAATATCAAGATTGGCGATAACCAGATACCTCCACCAATTCCAACTAGGCCCGAAACAGTCCCTAAAATAGCACCTAATGGTAATGTAATTAATGAAAGCCTAGGTAGACTTAGGTTTAATTTTCGTATTTTCTCCTGCCTCATTTTTATTTCGTTGCCACTTAATAATAGCATGGCCGAAGCTGAAAAAAGAGCAATTACGAAGATCAATATTAGAGTTTTTTCTGGTAGTACAGTAGATCCACCAATAAAAGCAAATGGTACTGAGATTAGTAATGGAATAGAAATACGAAGTGATAAGTGACCTGCTCTCAAATAATTGAAGAGCGCTGTTGAAGCAACAACTATGTTGAGAGCCAGTGACACCGGAGGGATGGTGTATAGGTTTACTCCGACAAGGACTAGAATAGCAATATAGCTACTTCCTCCTGCAAATCCAACGCTAGAATAAATAAAACTTATTGCAAAGAAAAGAGGGACAAGGATTATCAGTAAAAGTTCATTAATGCCCGTGTCCCTCCATCATCTTGAACGCATGTTCTAGCCCCGGAAATAAGAACTCCAAGGACTCAGATACTGCTTTTAAACTTCCAGGAACATTGATTATTAGACTTCTTCCCCTTACCCCCGCAACTCCTCTTGACAGCATGGATAAGGGTGTTCTTCTCTGACCAAATGCTCTGCTCCCCTCGGCAATTCCCGTTATTTCCTTTTCTATGACCTTTCTTGTAGCTTCAGGCGTTACGTCCCTCATACCAAGTCCTGTTCCTCCAGTAGTCAATATCAAGTTTAAATGGAGATCATCTGAATATTTCACTAAGAGGTCCTCAATAACAGAACTGTCATCAGGCACTATTTTGTATTTGACCACGTCAATCCTTCTATCTTTTAAAGTTTTAACGATGAATTTCCCAGATTTATCTGCGCGCTTTCCAGCTGCAACTGAATCACTGACGACTATCACACCTGCTCTGATCTTATTCCCCTCCTTAATTGCAAATTCGCCAATTCCTCCTGACTTTTGTACAAGCTTGACAGATGAGATGAATAGTGAATCGTCTATGGGTTTTAGCATATCATATACGGTCAATGCACCAATACAAGCGCCACTGAGAGCTTCCATTTCTACCCCCGTTTTCCATATACTTTTAACTTCTACTTCGACTTCAATTGCGTGGGATTTTACTGATACTTGAACCCCAATGTGATCTAGAGGTATCGGATGACAATATGGTATAAGGTCCGAAGTTTTCTTAGCCCCTGAAGTAGCCGCTATCTTCGCTGCCTCCACAATATCCCCCTTGGGTGACTTTCCTTGTCCAATCAATACTGCGGTATTAGCGTTGATGTTCACTACTGCTTTTGCTCGCGCGGTTCTATAGGAATCTGGCTTTGCACCGACATCAAACATGCCCCTTCTCTTTTTATCATTCATCGTTACTCTACTCCAGTAAGATTCCGTCTGTCCACTTCTGACTTTCATCAGTTATTTCCTTTTTCCAAATGGGTACCCGGGTTTTCACATTATTTATGATATATTTGCATGCCTCAAAAGCTTCGTTCCTATGCTCCGAAGAGACCCCAATTATAATACTGGTCTCACCGACTTTTAAATTCCCGATCCTATGAATTGCAACTAATTTTTTTATTGCCCATTTTGTTTGTGCTTCATTCTCAATTTCTCTCATTTTCTCTTCTGCCATCTCACTGTAAGCCTCATAATAGATTTCTGAAACGTTACCATACCTTCCTCGATTACGGACATTCCCCATGAAGATGGATAATGCACCTGCAGAATCGTCCTCTAACTCACGCATTACCTCTTGTAAGCTTAGATGATTGGTGGTAACACGTATCAAGAATTCATCCCCCGCTGACTGGCGGCAAAAGAGCAATTTCATCACTAGAAGTAATAACGGTATCATCTGTAGTAACCTTACAATTTACAGAAGTTACGAATTTGTTACTAAACGATTTAAGCTGTGGATACTTGTTTAATATTTCATTATTTAAATAGCTTACTGTAACGCCACCAGGTACAGTTATTGTTATTTCCCTTTCACCCACCAATTCTCTCAAATTTGCAAATAATCTCACTTTTATTTTGTCGTTGTCTGGGATATCCGATCTCAATTCGAGCTTATCCCCCAATCGTATGCATGAGGTTTAGTTTTGGCTTAAGACCATTAATTCTTATCAAGCTCACTATCCCTTCCTGTTTCATAGTCATACATTGAATTAAGTATTGGCTTAGCTCCTCATCAGATGCTCCTCTACGCAGGTAACTCTTAATATCGTAGCCAGGGTTCTCAAATAGACATGTAAGAAATCTTCCATCAGAAGTCAATCTTATCCGATCGCACTGATTGCAGAAGGGCTCTGTTACAGATGGAATAAATCCTACGGTGCCAATTCCGTCTGAAAAAGAATAAACTTTAGCAGGTGCTGATATCTCTTGTTCTAACACAGGAGACACCTCCCCAATACCAGATTCTAATTTTTCGATCATTTCCTTTTTACTAAAAACAAGATCGCTTCTCCATATCCCTGTCCCATCTAATGGCATAAATTCTATAAATCGGACAGTGATGCCTGTGCGTCTTGCAAAATTCGCAAATTCAACGACTTCGTCATCATTCCAACCCCTGATGACAACTGTGTTTATCTTTACATCAAATCCGGCTTCTCTTGCTTTTTGGATAGAACTTATAACTTTGCCTAATCCGTTGATGCCAGTCATCATCTTAAATCTATCCTCTTTAAATGAATCTAGACTGATATTCACGCTGTTAAGGCCACTAGATTTTAATTTTTCAACTCTCTCTAAAAGTAGTAACCCGTTGGTTGTTAGCCCGATGTTCTTAATATGGGGTATCTTTGCAATCGATTTAATTAGATTTTCTATCAAAGGCCTGACCAGTGGTTCACCTCCTGTTATTCTTATTTTTTCAACCCCTAAATTAGCAAGAATAGATGAGAGCCTAATTATCTCCTCAAAACAGAGAACCTCAGTACTATCAAACCACTTTGTATTGTTCTTTGGCATGCAATACCCGCATCTCATATTGCATTTGTCTGTGACAGAGATCCTTAGCTTTTTTGCAATTCTGCCATAATTATCTATTAATTTGCTTTTCATGGATCCTGTCATCTGCTTGTATACCAGCTTATTATGGCGATCATTTTTTTCTTGCCTGCTTTAACTGTTCGATGAAATGAAACTTCCAGCCATTTGGTAAATCTTTAACCTTTATCGCACGTTCTATTGTTTGAACATCGTCCTTATTTACAGTGTATAACCTGACAATATCCTTTACCGTAACACTATTTTCATCTTTTTTGATAAGTTTAATTTCGTCACCTTGTTCTAACTCTCCTTCCTTCATTACCTTGAAATAGATACCAGTAAGACCACTTGCTAAAAATCTTTTAATTATGTCCATTCTTCCAAATTTTACTCCAAGTTTATAACAAGGCATCCTAGGCTGGGTTGCCACGACTTTCGCTGTACCAACCTGGAATTGATCTCCGATGTTAACTATTTCTTCAAGCATTCCTTGTGTAGTAAAATTTTCACCAAACATACCCCAAGGCAAGGACATGCCATGGAGTTCCTTTTGCCAGTAGCTATAATGTTCACTTGCATAGGCATAGATGGCCTTATCGACACCACCATGTACTGTCAAGTCAGCCTGTTTATCTCCGTCGAGATTGAGTTCCCGTAGTCTTATACGACCACGAACTGGTTCCTTAAAGATTCCTGTAGTTACAAGTTCATCCTGGAATCTCACTTGGCGTGGAAGACCGACGTTTAGTGATAATAGCTTCAAAGCACTTAAGCTATCCAGACATCTTAAATAAACCTTCAAGGGTCAATCTGTGGCCAAGATTTTGTAGTTTGCAGGATATTTGAATAAGAAAACTTAATACTTTATGTGGCGTAAATATGCATACTGTATTGTTAAGCCTTTGTTGCCGTGAAACAGGACTGGATTGTGATTACGTGATTGAGGGTGAAACAGAAGATGAAATCTTAAGCAAAGGTGCAGATCATGCGATCAAGGTTCATGGTTTAAAAGCTGAAGATTTATTTTTTGAATACACTCCATGCAATTTCTTATGTCAGACTTTGAGCAAAATCGATGAAGTCTTCCCCAAAGAACGCTGAATCATTAGAATTAACCTTATCCCAAATTTTGCTCACAAGGATAGTTGTAATACATAGCTATTAAATTTAGTTTTTTCGTATCTTTCGAACCTTATTATTATTACGTATAAGGAAACTGAAGAGTTGTAGCTCATCATGGACTTGTAGTTATTAGACTTTATAGGTCGAAGTTTAGTGTTAGTGTCAGAGGTAGCAAGGACCATTATGAAAAAAATTACGAATATATTTTTGTACTTGGGTGCAAAGCAGTCCATTTGAACCAATAGCCTTCATCAAAAGGTAAACGCAAAAGTTGTTTCCTTTTCAACTGTCCTTCAATCGATTTTCCTTCAAAATCCCACTTGCTTCCAGTTTGTTTATCTGTGAATGTATTATTAGCAAAGTTATACTGGAAAATTAATGACTGTTCATCAACTGACGGATCAAATGCCCTTACCATTAGCGGATATAATGATAATAGTGTGACTTCATGATGTGCAACAAATATCTTTATTTTCACATTTGCAATTTACAGGTTCTTTTAGACATATCGGACAAATTATAGCACCACATCCTACGCATGTATTATCTGCTTTATTACAGGCCCAATGACTACATGTATCAGTGTTCATAGTACCACCCCACTTAATGTGAATCTAATAATAATGTAAGGTAAAG
>Ga0207479_100031_pt1 | contig 13461 bp, 14 predicted proteins | sample NitcycUWRBECK01C_FD_188193 | JGI IMG/M metagenome (GOLD analysis project Ga0207479, IMG submission 188193) | Soil microbial communities from Arlington Agricultural Research Station in Wisconsin, USA - Nitrogen cycling UWRJ-BECK01-C (SPAdes) | ecosystem: Environmental > Terrestrial > Soil >...
CCACGTTTGAGTAAATACAGTGGCTATAGATTTTTGGACTTTGTTGTTTCCTTGCCTTAGTATCTAACTGCTAGCGGCATCTAACAAAACATCCAATCCACTCTTAACTTTCATTGCCTTCCGTATATCTCGCACCGATGCATCCGGGTAAGCACTGTAAAAATATGTCGAAGTGATTTGATGTTTAACGATATAGTTCTTGATATCTGGACTCTTTATTCCAGGATAGTCATCAACCTCTCCAAACGCGAGATCAATATAGTCGGGAATGAGTGCAGCAAAGTCATTAATGTACGCATCCCAATCACCATCAAAAGTCGACGCAAATAAGAGTCTGGTATCATTGTCGAAAATAGTGAACCTCATATCGTGAAGGGTACCCACTCGATCGGCAAAAACTTGATTTTGATTTCCAAATCTAGAATCAGAAGCCAGCTTCTTCCGCAAACGTTCAGCACCACCCGGTTTGAGATTCATAATTAAAGTGAATTCTTGTACCTGTCCTGCCTTTAATCCAGGCCGAGACTCAGCTTGATTTGCTTTACTCATTTATCGTATTATCTACTCGATACTATTAAGCATTTCATGAAAAGTCTGATCAACTCAAAAGATTACGAATACATTATGACCGTAACTATATAGTTCTACGAAATTTACTATATCGGGGTAGCTACAAAATTCATTAAGTCGCAACTTCACCCAAGGAGGCCAACCATTTCAACGCATTCAAGCCTGGCATGAAGCAATATTCACCACCGCGTACCACAATGAATTGTGGGAGTCCATGAAGCCTTCTCCGGACAGGATGCTTGGGAATAGTAAAGATCTTCTCACCTTGGCCGTTGTTCAAGAGTGGATCTTGCTCTGTCCCGTGACCGATGAAATTGCCGTCGGTGATCCATTGCGATTGAATGAATTCAAACTGCCGCTTTATATGTGCGCCCATGAACAGAAAGACGCCGCCCCGATCCAAGCCATCGTCTTCCATGACGCCTGCTGGCAGAGGTGGACCATAGTTAGTTCCACGCCTCAGAAAGTGATGAAGATTGACAGCGACTAAATCATTCTTTAGCGCATCACGAGGATTAACACGTCTAATGTGTGCGCTGAAAGGACAGTTTAGCCCCTTCATGTCATCTGAATAGCCGAACTTGTTATTGCGGCTTTTATCTGCGCCTAAGGTAGGGTCATCCTGTTCGGGAGCAAGTACCAGAGGCGCGCCACTACGCCATCTGCCAACCATCTTCGCAGCAATTAGTTCTTCTTCTGCAGGGGACGTGGCCACTTCATGCAGATATTTTCGAAAGGCAGCTACCCTGGTATGAAATTTTCGGATAACCACAAAGGTCCCGTTACGACGTAAAATTTCAGGCTCAGGACTTGTTGCCGTTTCCCCAGTTTCGTCAGGGTAACCAATGACAATTTCACCGGGCTTAATTGTTGCTCCGGATCCCACAGGAGGATTGTTACTACTTCCTTCAACGTACGGATTATGGAGTCCATCTTTAAAGCCAAAAGGATTCCGTCCCTCTGGAAGCTCACCGAATTTCTGTCGGTAAACTACTGAGATTTGAGAAAGATCCATAATACTCTGGCGAGCTCGCTCCAAAACCGTATCCAAGCTTTTATCGTCAGTTGAGTAAATCGCGAGAGCAATATGCACCTCTGAAGTTCCTAATGGATGATCCCAATGAGCCGGTGCATTCTCACCAATGTCATTGAGAATCGATGCCCTCGCTGCCATGCCTTGACGGAATTCCTCGGGGAAGCTATCCAAGGATTCTTGCGATAGACCTAGGGCTTTGAGTCCTTGATATGTGAACACTATGCCTAACCAGGCCGGAATACTTGGTACCCACCAATCTTCTGCCGGCGCAACGTATGGAATAATACGGTGCAACATTTCACGGCCCTGTGCCGCATCGTTTATTCTAAGTACCACGTATTCTCCCTTATACGGAGACGGGCGAGGGCGAAGAACAGCCGCTTGTATGTCACTTATATCAAGTACTGGAATTGCCGTTTTCGACATCAGTATTGCTCCTTTAACTGTCCACCTGATTGGACACGTATCTCAGTCATACGCAATAGTATTATTCTGTAATTATTTAGGGCTTGTGATATAACTAGGCACAACTTCAAGCTAGTCCTTATTTTGCGCGAAGGATTTCAGATTATAAAAAGTGGTGGACTGTCTTGGCTAGGACTCATTCCTTGGCCTATTTTCTAACTGCTAGCCGCATCTAGCAGAACATCCAATCCACTTTTAACTTTCATTGCCTTCCGTATATCTCGCACCGATGCTCCGGGTAAGCACTGTAAAAATATGTTAGCTGTGAGTGGGGATTTAATGATATAATCCTTGATATTTGGACTTTTTATTCCAGGATAGTCTTCGACCTCTTCGAACACAATATCAATAAGGTCGGGAATGAGCGTAGCAAAGTCATTAATGTACGCATCCCAATCATCATCAAAAGTCGTCGCAAAAAAGAGTCTAGTATCATTGTCGAAAATAACGAACCTAAGATAGTGAAGCGTACCGATTCGATCGGCATAGCCTTGATTTTGATTTCCAAATTTTGGAATTAGAAGCCAGCTTCTTCCGCAAGCGTTCGGCACCACCTGGTTTGAGATTCATAATTAGAGTGAATTCACCTTCCTGCCTTTAACCCCGGCCGAACATTATCTCCGGCTGAATTAGGATTTAACATAGTGAAAGATCATTTTTGATTATTATAAACATTGGGCCAGTCAGACTTTCTGAGTTTTCAACTATATATTGTTCAGCGGATCCAATATGAGTCCCGACGCGTATTTGGATCAGATCTGTCAATGGGATACAAACCGATTCCAATCCATACTACCTATTTCGCAGTAACTAGCTCTTCGTCGACGAAGTTCTGAAATGCAGGATCAAACCATTTTTCCATTTCAATATGACTTTCCCAGATTTCTCTTATCGAACCTTCTTGAAATGCACTCTTCATCCACGTTAGCCATCCAATCCATTCATTGTCATTCAACACTTTTCTCTGACGCATATGAAAAACATGGGCAAATGTGTACATTATATGGTATGAATAAGCAATTTCTGCGGACCACCCGGTTTCTGATTTGCTTATAACATTGATTAATTGTGGCTTTTCTACGCCCATATGTGTAATTTCATGTATTCTTTCGTCAAGGTCATTGAGGATCTTCGTTTCAATATCCACAGACAGAGTTTGCATTTGTTTCCTGGAAAAGTATAGAATCACAAATAAAGTGGCAATTATTCCTATAGCTTCTCCCATGCCAAAATATTCGACTAAACCTATTTCTGACATCAGCTATTTTACATATTTTTGTTCATAAGTATTTCTTATCTAGCACCGTGTTATTGAGATACATTAAAAGATAATTAGTAGAATCTAGTAGCCATACGCTATATGGCAAAACCTGACTTAAAAGACCTCAGCACAGCAAACGAAATTGAGTTAACTGTTAAAGGCAGAAAATCAGGTCAAGAAATATCTAGACCTGTTTGGTTTGTTCATGAAGATGACAAATTGTATTTACTTCCAGTGCAGGGTTCGGATACAAACTGGTATAGAAATGTGTTAAAAAATCCAAAAGTCAAAATTTCGGCACAAAGAAAAGAGTTGAGCGGAGAAGTAAAAACCATAACTGAAACTAAAAAAGTAAAAGAATTAGTAGAGAAATTCAGATCGAAATACGGCAATTCTGATGTCCAAAAATATTATTCCAAGTTCGATGTGGGGGTAGAGTTAGCTCTATAGATATCACAAGTGAAAAAGGTACAGTAACTATAATTTATGATTTTAGCCGTTAGGAAAGAATTATTTGTCATTGTTGTAAGTCTACTTGTAAGTCTATTTCCATACTATGTTTTGATAGCTAAATCCTGTGTCCGTAGAATATTCAGGCAAGCAAATCCTAAATAGCATAATCGACTAAATTTAAAGATGAAAGAAAACTTTTCTGAATTAAGGGTGATAGGGATAAAATGAGCCAGGGTACTAAAAAGTCGGGCAAGGGAAACAGCCACGGCGTCATCTCGGAAGTGTCTGCGTACATGACCGTCAAGCCAGGACACGAGGAGGAGGCGCGCGCGGCTGCTGCCAGGTTCGGCGAGATGTTAAGGAATTCTGCCTGGGAGGATCTACAGAAGACCGGACTGCGGGACGCGCGGTTGGTGAATTTCGATAATGGCAAGCGATTAATGTTCGCTTCCGGATTTGAGACTGAATGGGATCCGTACGTCGACGATGCTATTCTGGTCGTTGGCCTCCAGCACTTCATGGACTGGCTGCAGCATACAGTAGAGGCCGAAGAACTTGTAGCATCGGTGAAGTCGCTTGCCGGGGGTGTTAACGAAAATGACCCCGCTTACGCGGAGAAAGTCAAGCCGGCTGGCCCCCAGCTAAAGGCGGTAATTCAGAAGATACAGACGCCAGCAACCACGTACTTCAACGCCCTGAACGATCTCACATTACCGCAAATCAAGAAGGCCCAGCGCCTCCAGGAGGCTTTCCAGAGAGTACTAGACGACCCTGCAGCCCAGGAAGCGCTCCAACATCCAGCATTGAAGCCGCTGCTAGAACAGGCGGCCGACTGACCTGAGCTGTGGCGGATTAGAACCATGTCAGACCATTTCTCCGGACCCCGCGCCATCGCAGGTCCTGCCGGCGATATCTGTGATCTCTATGCGTTTCCCAGCCCTGAGCGCCCAGGTCATCTTGTGCTGGTACTGGACGTGCTGCCAAACGCCTCCCATGAGTCGTACTTCTCAGAATCGATCGTGTACCGCTTCCGGCTGCGGCCGGTCACAATTGGAGGCGTCGGAGCGAAAGCGGCCTTCCCCTTTGCTGGCGAGGACAAAGAAATTGTCTTTAGCTGCCAGTTCGAGGCTCCGCGGCAAGGCAAAGCCGGCGTAGCGCCTGTGCAGGAGGGCTGGTGCATAGGCCCGTCTGGTGAAAGGACACGTTTCCGCGTTAACGACGAGCAGGGCGCGAAGAGCGACGGCCTTGGCGTCTATGCCGGCCTCCGAGCAGATCCATTCTTCATCGATCTACAGGCCCTTATTGAGTCGCAAAAGACTGGGCGGCTAGCGTTCAAGGAGATCGGGAATAATTCTTTGATCGGCTTTAACGTCCTAAGCATCGTCGTCGAGGCTGACTGTAGACCGTGGCTGCGCAACGGCCGTGGCCCCTTGCTAGCGGTCGTCGGCGAGACGGTGGTCGCCGGTAAACTTCCCATACGAATCGAGCGGATCGGTCGTCCCGAGATTAAGAATGTTATCTTGCAGTTGAAGCAGTTTGACCAGGTCAACCGCGATTTAGAGGTGCGTGACCTCTATAACCTCGAAGACGCCTTCCATATGAGCAAGGACTATGGTGGTGTGTATCGCGCCCGGCTGAACGCCAATCTGGCGTTCAACGATCGGTTAGACGGTAAGACAGACTGGGCACTCAGTCCTGATGGCACCCATCCCCTAACAGAGCTGCTACTAGCTGACTACCTGGTTGTCGACGTCTCGCGGCCTTACGCCGTCGACAGCTTCTTTGAGATCGAGCAGGCGACTCTCGACGGACGCACTTACCAAACGTGCGGTGGACGATCGCTGAATGATGACGTGATAGATAAGTTGCTCACACTGCTCGTTAACGGTGGTAAAGGACCACGTGTTAGTGACGGTGTGGACCGGCCGGCTACCGCGGTCTCAGACGTGTTCCCCTACCAGGCCTCACCAACTCACGAGCCGCAGGCCAACAAAGGATTACTAGGCCTTGCAACCGGCCAAACAAGCAAGCAATAACTATGAGCGCCAAATCGACCGCCGCGCTGGAGCTCGACGACATCCAGGCTGGCGCCCTACAGCCGCGGCCGGTTCCTTATGCGGGTTCATACCAGATCCTGCGTCTTGACGACCGACACACGGGGCGCGAGGTGCTACGGAGACTAATTCCATATCTCGACTCGGTCGCCTCCTTTGATCCCAGGTCGCCGGTGTCACTCGCGGTGGCAATCAGCTTCCAGGGACTGAAAGCCCTCGGAGTGCCGGAGCAATCACTCGCTAGCTTCCCGCCCGAGTTTCAGCAGGGCATGGCTGCACGTGCGGACGAACTGGGGGACGTGGGTGAGAACGCTCCCGAGAACTGGGAGAAACCACTGGGCTCGCGAGACCTCCACCTCGTGGTGGTGGGTCTGGCGCCCGACGCAGCCCGTTTGCAGGAGGCTATTCACCATGCCCGCGAAGCCGTACGCGATCTGCCCGGCGTCATGCCAATCTGGCAACAGGACGTGCATTCCTCCGCTGACTTGCGCAATATGTTCGGTTTTGCTGATGGAATCGCCCATCCTGCAGTCGAGGGTAGCGGCATCCCCGGCACGAATCCGCACGAAGAACCGCTCAAGGCCGGCGAGTTCGTGCTGGGCTACGAGGACGAGATCCACAGTATATCGCAAACACCGCAGCCCGAGGTGCTGCGCCGCAATGGCACCTATGCAGCCTTCCGCAAGTTGCATACGCGCGTAGCCGCCTTCCGCCAGTACCTACACCAGCGTGCTAAGAGCCGCTCGGAGGAAATGTGGTTGGCCGCTAAGATCGTCGGGCGCTGGCCCAGTGGTGCGCCCTTGGCACTTGCCCCAGACAAAGACGATCCGGGACTTGGTGCCGATCCCAAACGCAACAACGCCTTCATGTTCGGCGACGACCCTCGTGGCCTCAAGTCCCCCTTTGGATCACATGTCCGACGCATGAACCCACGCGACTCGATCATTATCGGCGTACCGCGCCTGCACCGCATGATAAGACGGGGCACTAACTATGGTCCGCAGCTACCACCCGGCGTCCAGGAAGACGATGGCATCGACCGAGGTCTTCTTTTCGCCTTTGTTGGGGCGCACCTTGACCGGCAATTCGAGTTCATACAGAAGGAATGGGCAAACGACGGCAAGTTCATTGGAGCACCTGCTGAAAAGGATCCATTAGTCAGCTCTAGCGGTGAACGTGAATTCACCATACCGAAGCAGCCTATCCGTCTGCGCCTAAGGGGACTGCCTGCTTTCGTCGTCAATCGAGGCGGCGAATACTGCTTCATGCCCGGCCTGCGAGCGCTGCGCTGGCTCGCTGAGCTTGACACTTGAGCGGAAGGGAGATGGAATCTGGTAGGAGAGCGAATTATGCATCACGGCATCATAATTTTAGCAATCCTACAAATGGTGGGATAACCTTCTGATCGAGCAATAAATCGGCCGCCGATTCAATCGCAAAGAAGGTACCAGCCTTTATAGCTTAATTTTTGTGGTCATTCCTGCAAGGCGCTGAACTTTATCATCGCCAGAAAGTAAAAAGACATGGATATTAAGTCATCAACGCCAATTAGAATAGTTGAGAACAGGCATTCTGTACTATGACCTAATTATCATTGGTGGTGGCCCAGCGGGCCAAGGTGCGGCCGAGTTTGCGGCATTCGCTGGGCGACGGATATTGGTTATCGAAAACAAAGTCCTCGGCGGCCTTGTGGTGACTACCGGCGGCGGGCCAACCAAGACGCTCCGTGAGGCAGCCTTACATCTTACAGGTTTTCGCTATCGGGCCCTTTACGGAATAACTGAACATCCGGACATAGTTACGGCCATAGAGCACTCGCGCACACGAACAGAAGAAGTTTCTTCTGCGATGCAAAACTTCACTCGGTCTTTCTTTGTAGACAAGTTAGGAGTTGATGTCATCTATGGCTCGGCGCGTTTGGGGCCAAATCGCACCGTTGCGGTCACTTCCGGCGAGGTCTCAAAAACGGAACGCACCTTTACCGCGGAGAAAATTCTGATTGCCACAGGGTCGCTTCCATTTCATCCACCAAACATCCCATTTGATGATCCCGACATTTTCGACTCAGAAGGACTTCCTAAGCTTAATCATGTTCCTGAAAGCGCGTTGGTCGTTGGAGGTGGCGCGATAGGATGTGAATTCGCTTCAATTTTTAACGCCCTTGGGATTCCCGTGACTGTGGTGAACTCTGGAGAACATCTGTTAGGGAACATGGATAGTGAGCTATCGGATTTGTTGCGTAAGACCTTTGAGAAACAGGGGATGAGGATTGTGCTCGGTACAGGAGTGGACACCGCCGGTCGGGTCAATGGCGAGCTGCAGGTCACTTTGAAAACCGGCGAGGTACTGCGGCCCGGCATTGCATTGATTGCGACCGGCCGCTTGGTTAGCACTGAAGGCCTAGGTCTTGACGCGGCTGGGGTGAAATTGAACCCTCGAGGAGTGGTTGAGGTAGACAACCATTTTCAGACTAGTGTCGAGGGAGTTTACGCTGCTGGAGATGTAATTGGTCCTTCGCTAGCCTCAGTTTCGGCGGAGCAAGGCCGGGTAGCGGCCTGTCATGCCTTGGGCCTCGGATTCAAGGCGAAGTTAGACCAATTAACTGTGTCGGCAGTTTATTCAGTGCCGGAATTGGCTGGAGTAGGATTGACTGAAGATAACGCCAAAGAGCAAGGGATTGATTATGAAATTGGATGTTGCAGCTTTGGAGAAATCCCTCGAGGGCTCATCTCGGGAGATACGGACGGCATCCTGAAACTGGTATTCCGCCGTCAAGACCGCCGCTTACTTGGAGTCCATATACTCGGCGACATTGCATCAGAACTCATCGCCCTTGGACAGGCCACGCTTTACAATTCAGGCACGATTGACGTGTTTAATAACCTCACAGTTGCTACACCTACCTACACGATGGCTTACAAATATGCTGCATTTGACGGCTTCAAGCGTTTGGCCGCCACCGGTGTCAGTCTGCAAACCTTTGAATCTGAACAAAAATGAGATCCTGTGGAATTTCACCACTGCTCACGAGTTATCAAATTTTACGAAAAAAAGATAACATGAATCCAAGTTTCAACGAATAGGGTATCAGCTTGGATTTTCTGCTGTTCCTTAAAAGAATTTCTTAAACTGCCTTTGAATTACACAGGACAGAACAAGATAGTTTTGGCTTACGACCATCCGTTGGCGCTGGGTTTTGGATGCTTAGCAAATTAAGTTGAAAATAACTAAAGTTAAAGAAGTATTAGTCGATGTAAAATATTATGATGCGTCAGGGATTGTCAATTCTTGTCTAGCACATTTGATCTTAGTCGTACTCCGCTTTTTGGTGTTAGCCCTACGCGAAAACAAATATTTTGCAGCAGATTCTACTAAAGATGTGGGTTATAATAAACTAACACCAGAAGAGGAGAAAGTGATTATGCGTAAAGGAACAGAAGCACCATTCATTGGTGAATATGATAATTTCTTTGAAGAAGGCACATTTATCTGTAAAAGATGCAATGCACCACTTTTTTCATCTAAAAGCAAATTTGATGCTGGCTGTGGTTGGCCTGCATTTGATGATACTTTGAGTGATGCCGTTCGCCGGGTGCCCGATCCGGATGGCCTTAGAACTGAAATTGAGTGTGGAAATTGTGGTGCCCACTTGGGCCATGAGTTTGTTGGAGAGCGGTTAACAGCCAAAGACACACGAGAATGCGTCAATTCGATATCAATAAGATTTATTCCCAAGGATAGGGAGTTGCCGAAAGTCATACATGGCCAAAGACAATAGTACGCATATTCATTCCAAAAATGATAAGGACCTTGAAATTGCAACTCTTGCCAATGGATGTTTCTGGTGCACAGAAGCGATGTTTTCTAGAGTTAAGGGTATAAAGTCTGTCATACCAGGATACTCTGGCGGAAAAACAAGCAATCCTTCATATGAGCAGGTTTGCACAGGAAAAACTGGACATGCAGAGACGATTCAGATAAAATATGATCCAAAAATTATTTCTTTTGAAAAGATCCTCGATATTTTCTGGCATACGCATGACCCGACTACCCTTAACAGACAAGGCAATGACGTAGGCACACAGTACCGATCTGCGATCTTTTATCACGATGAAAGTCAGAAGAACATTGCTGAAAAATCAAAAATAGAGCTTGAAAAAGAAGGTGTTTTCAAAAATCCAATTGTTACTGAAATTATTCCGTTCTCGAATTTCTATCCAGCAGAAGATTATCACAAGGAGTATTACGAAAATAATCGCAATGCACCGTATTGCAGTTTTGTAATAGATCCTAAAATACAGAAACTTCTTCAAAAATATGGTGATAAAATTAAGCAAGAATACCTGTGATTATTAGTGACATATTACGAACGTAATAAGTGAAAAACAAAGATAGTGGGTTGATCAGCTTTGTGGGAACAATCAAAGAAACATGGGAACAAATTGGACCAGACAAATGGTTTAGTCCTGATTTTCAGAACTTCATAAATACAGAAATAATTGGAGCAAAACTTCAAACTTAATTTAATCAGAAATAATTAACAGGTATCGCCTAAAATCAGCATCGTACGAGCCTAGTGCACCGATGGATCTTGTTACCAACGGCATCTTCATTACTGATCCGATTAAGTTTGCTCAACAGAAGAAAGAACTATTAAAGATAAATTCAATATGGTGGTCACTACGACTACTGAAAATACCACAGACAGGGTCTGTTGAAATACGGTAAGATACTGGACTAAAGTGCAATGATGGGGAAGAATTTTTAAGGTGATTCATAAAATTGTATCGCACATTAGAGCTAATCATATATGCGAAAAGGTGATAGGTATCAGTAATAGAATTGCCAAGCGATTATCAAAACGAAGTTACCTCCGTAATTTGTAGGAATATTAATCCTGGCTATGAAAGAGAGTATGACAATTGGCTAAAGCGTTTTATGGCACTTCAAAGAAAAGCTCCTGGTTACCTTGGTGTTACAATAATCATCCCTGGAAGTAGCAAATCATCTATGCGGTATATTATCCGGCGTTTTACTGACAAGGCGTCGATGGAAACATGGGACAACTCAAAAGAAGCAGTAAAGCTATTAGAGGAAGTAAACAATTACTCTATACGCCATTACGAACATTCTACTGGTTTGGAAACATGGTTTACTCTACCAGGATTGAAAACTCTTAGTCAATCACCACCACCCAGATGGAAAATGACTATTGTTATTTTCTTTGCTGCTTTTGCTATTAGCTCTGCATCACGATATATTCTTAATCCTTTCATTGGACAGTGGCCAATATTTGGAAATGCCATAATTTTCAGCGCAATTTTAGTTATTTCCCTTACCTATTTTGCACTACCTGTTATCAATCGTTTGCTCCAACGTTGGTTATATCCAGGAACTCTGTAATAGCTGTGTGATGGACTTATTTTTTAGTTCTGATTAATTAAAGATCCAGTCTGTCTCATCCTCCGTATCTAGTAAAGGAACTTATCCATTTGATAGTAACCAATTCACTCAAATGGTGCAAGACTTGGACTTCAAGCTAGTCGCCAATTATTTGTAAATAAAAGTGTTATTATGCATTAGCGCTTGGAGAGAGGATCAACTCCCTCTACTTCAGACATAGTGAAGCAATGGGTGGACATAAATTCTCTCCCACCTCCAATGCAATAATAATTAATCTTGAGAACAATTATTGAACCCGTTTCCTACATAAAACCAAGCAGATATGAATCCACATTTGAAGTTAGTGAGAATCGATATACAAAGTTGGCTTAGTCTAACCTCGTAAGGAACGTATCAAGTTCTATGAAATTTAAATTGCAATTGAAAAAAGAAAATGTTACTTCATATAAAACATTAAATCCATATCATAGGACTTAAAATAAGAATTACGAAAGTTTACATTTTACCCAAATCGAGGGCAAAAAAATATCATAACGAGAATAATGGCACAACTAGAGGGTTACAAGCTTGGCAGGTTTAAGATACCTCTATAAGGATTCTGCCATCTCTATCTTTTGCGAATAATCCTTGCAACGCTTCCTTAACATTGTCAAGGTTTAATTTTTTCCATACTTTAACTTTGAGTCCTTCAGTGGTGGCAATATCTATTAGTTTTCGTAATTCGTTTCTAGTGCCACCTGTGGATCCTATTAATTTGATTTGTTTCCTGTATAAGGACTGAACATTTAGTTTAACGTCTGCTCCAGTTAAGCCTCCAAATGATACCCATCTTCCATTAATACCAATAGATGCAAAGCTGCTATCCCAGGTACTGACACCTAAGGAATTCAATACAACATCAGCCATCTTTCCATGGGTAATTTCTTTTACGTTTTCAGCAATTTTATCATAGTCACCGATGACAAAATCTGCTCCAAAATCATTTTTTATGCTAATATCCCTAGAGACCGCAATAACCTTTGCTCCCATTTTCTTACCTAACTGTACAGCCATCATACCTGTATTTCCTGATGCTCCAAATATAAGCAAATACTCATTCAATTTTATGGATGCTTCATTTAGTGCATGATAGGGTGTCAGGGAAGTTACAGGCAAACTTGCCGCTACTTCCCATTCCATTTTATCTGGAATTTTGAAAACATTTCTTTCTGGTACTGAAATATATTCTGCAAATCCTCCGTTAGTAATTGCACCAATCAGTCCACCATTTCTGCAAATCATATCCAGACCATTTAAACACATATCACAAATACCATCAAATACTTGGTTGTAAACTGCTACTCTATCTCCTTTCCGTACGCTACCATCATTTATCTCACTTCCAACCTGTTCTACTATTCCGCTTGACTCTGCCCCGGGAATATGTGGAAAAGGAACTATTCTTGGTAACATACCGGATACCACAGAGTGATCTATCGGATTTACCCCAGCTAATTTGACCTTTATCAATACGTCATGATCTCCTATTTTTGGCTCGTCAACATTATCTATAACTTTTAGATTATCTAAACCAGGCTTGTCGAAAATAGCTGCCTTCATTATTCAAATTGTTTCTTTATTTTATTTAACCATTTTTTTAGGACACATGAACCAGTTTTCAGTTTTCGATCCTTTTAGGAACGTAATATTGCATTCGTAATTGTGCCTAGACATAATTTAGGTATGAGCCTTATTATTCTTGTATCTCGATATTTTACCTATTTGATTCCAAGTCGAAAGGTTTTCTCCAATACAAAAAAGAAACATATGAGCAAAGAGCACAACCAGCCATGAGTAATCTACATTGTGATGTTTAACAAAAAAATTAATAGTTTAAAACCGAGGGGAAGGATAGAGCGTACGGTTTAACTCTTAATGAAGTCAACTCCATTTAATCTCTGTCCACTTAGCAAGATTCTGTAGCAATTGGCTCAGATATTTTTTTGTGTTCTCATCAACTACTTACCATCCGCATCGAATTTGTCCTGTGCGAATGTTACCATGACCTCCGGTCCATGCAAGAAAGGTTCGAATCCCTTTCCCTATCTCGTTGCGTAAGAATTAGTCTGTCTAGGCTGAAGACCAATAATTCATTCAGATAAGTGTATTTGCAGGTCATACTACCACGTTATCAATATGCGACCAAAACATTCATACAATGTACGTTTGATCCAATTGGA
>Ga0207479_100032_pt1 | contig 13186 bp, 13 predicted proteins | sample NitcycUWRBECK01C_FD_188193 | JGI IMG/M metagenome (GOLD analysis project Ga0207479, IMG submission 188193) | Soil microbial communities from Arlington Agricultural Research Station in Wisconsin, USA - Nitrogen cycling UWRJ-BECK01-C (SPAdes) | ecosystem: Environmental > Terrestrial > Soil >...
GAATTTATAGTGACTAGCTATTCAATAACGAATCAGAACGATCCAAAACTTGAAGAGGCAACAAACAAGCTTTATTCCGACGAATTTCACAATGGTGTCATTTTGCCGGAGATAGACATAATCGGAAATCTAAATGTGTTAAAAGCAAGAGATACAATAAGGGAAAAAATCATCAATCAGGGAATCGGAACCACCATGTATGAATTAAAAAATGCAGTAAAATGTAGATGCGGTACTTCTTGCGTAGTGAAGTTACTAACAAACCAGTGGTTTATCAATTATGGTGATGAAAATTGGAAAAAAATGGCATATGAACTGATAAAAAATATGGAAATTCTACCTGAAGAAATAAGACAAGAATTTGCAAATGTTATAGATTGGCTAAAGGAAAGAGCATGTGCAAGAAAAAGCGGTCTAGGAACGAAACTTCCATGGGATAATGAGTGGATTATTGAAAGTCTAGCAGATTCAGTTATCTATATGGCTTATTACACCCTATCAAATTATATTCGCAATAATATCGATTCACAAAACAGTAAAGATAAGGTATCGGCAGATAATTTGAGTGATAGTTTTTTTGATTACGTTCTTTTAGGAATGAATGATCGAGACCTTGTTGCTAAAGATTCAAAAATTTCCGTACAATTATTGGATAAAATCAGAAATGAATTTCTGTATTTTTATCCAGTAGATTCTAGGCATTCTGGAAGGGATTTGGTTCCAAATCATCTAGCGTTTTTTATATTTAATCATGCAGCAATTTTTTCCAAAGATAAGTGGCCTAAGCAAATTGTTGTCAATGGGTCGGTACTAATGGAAGGTAAGAAAATGTCTAAATCGTTTGGAAATATTATTCCCCTGCGACATGCAATAGAGGAATATGGTGCTGATCCGATTCGTCTTACAATGCTGGCATCTGCAGAGATATTACAAGATTCCGACTTCTCCTTTGATTTAGTAAAAGGAATTAGATCCAAATTGCTTGAAATTTACAGAACTATTAGTGACCATAAGAGCATTTTTACTACAACTCAGAATAGTTTGAATCATAATGAACTGGAAGACACATGGTTTTCAAGTAGGATACAACATATTATCTTAGATACTACTGCTGCTATTGAAAAATTTAGAATCAGAGAAGCATTACACAATATATTATACTTGATGGACAATGATCTACAGTGGTATCATAAAAGAAAACTTGCAAAAAATAAATCAATACGTAATATTTATCTAAAGGAATTCTTCGAAACGAGGATTAAATTATTATCACCATTTGCTCCTTTCTTCTGTGAGGAAGTTTGGGAAATAATGGGTAATCATTCCTTTATAAGTATAGATCAATGGCCGGAAGCTGATGATTCAAAAATTAGGTTGAAATCTGAAGATAATGAAAGACTTATTCAAGATATAATTTTAGATATACAGAAAATAACAAAGGTTACTAAAATCGTTCCAAAAAGGATTATGTTATACACGTCTTCAACCATCAAGTGCCTATTATACAAAAAATTATTAGAAAGAATACAGAGCCAATCAACTGCAAATTTTGGATCATTCATGAAGGAGTTTGTAAATGATAGCGAAGTTAAAGATTTCGTAAAGCATAACCCTGACTTGGTAAAGAAAATGATAGATGACATTCTGTCGGAGTCACTAGAAGTTAGACAAAGAAGAATGAAAATTGATTCATTTAATGAATTGATACCTCTACAAGACGCTATATCTTTACTAATTACTGAAATTGGAAATGATCAACTTGAAGTAAGTATCTTTTGTGAGGACAATAATGACAAATATGACCCTAAGCAAAAGTCAAAATTTGCCAGGCCGTATAAACCAGCTATCTATATTGAATAAACTCAAGCCATTAATTTGAGAGATTTATTCCTCCAAATGGACGCTTTGTAGTTGTAGTAGCACCGACAGCCAATATTTTCTGATTATCCATTCAGTTAATAGCAAATTGTGAACTAAAATTATTTTTATTGGTTGCATATACCATTAAATTTAGAAGCATTTCAAATATTCAGAGTTGTCTGCCAATTATACACTAATTTGTTCAAACAGAGATCTTGCAAGTAGTACAATTTCGCGTTGTTTGATCGAGAGATATGGATTCATGAAAGATACTAATTCTACCTTTTGTTCTAGCAGTTATCCAAATATTGTCTTACATATTTCTGAAAATAATTTGCTCTATCTTGATAATCTGGATGAACTACATCCCAACACATCATGCTTTATTTTCCTATCTCAACACAGATCTAAATCTGACATTCCGGCATTGACGTGTCATTCCACAGGAAATTTTGGCAAAAATAATTTTGGGGGTAAAGAAAGGGAATTAGGAGTATGTTATCCTTGGCTTCAAAAACAATACCTTATTGAATTGAATAATAATAAGGATAGAGTTCCCACGTATGATATTATTATAGAATCTACCCATCATGGTCCGACTTCACTAAAAAGACCAACTCTATTTATTGAAATAGGATCAACTGAAAAAGAATGGAAAGATGAAAATGCAGCACATACAGTATGTAGATCTTTATTTAAGGTTATTACTAGAAAAAATGAGTTTTGTGAAAAGGTAGCCATAGCTCTAGGAGGCAATCACTATCCAACAAAATTCAATAAGTTATTACTGGAATCGGAATTCGGTTTGGGATCCATTGCCGCAAAGCATGATTTACCATATTTGGATAATTTTTTAATAGAACAAATGGTATCTCGAAACATTGAGAAAGTAACTTTTGCTATGGTAGATTCAAAGGGACTAGGAAAAGAGAAATCTAGAATATTATCTGCACTCGATGAATTTGGAATTGAAGTTATACGAATCTAGAGTAATGAAAACGCCACCATAGTTATTTATTATTGTGTAACGTCAATAGGTCATGGATTACATTAGAAGCAAAAAACATAGGGGAACAAGTACGCGTCATATTAATGATCAGTCTGTCTACAATCTTGTTTCAAATATACCTGCTGGAAAAGTTGTAACTTATGGACAATTGGCGTCATCCGTAGGGAATCCTCGGGCGGCACGTGGAATTGGAAAAATCTTAAACAAGAATCCACGCCCAATTATAGTACCTTGTCATCGAGTTGTCTGTTCAGACGGACATATTGGAGGTTATATGTACGGAAAGGAACGAAAGATATCGTTGTTACTTAACGAAGGAATTCCTATTGTTAATGATCTTATAAAAGATTTTGAAAAATATAGAGTATAGTTGGGATTGTTACTTATGCATCTTTGCTTGTTTGGCAAGATCTCTCAAGTGAGATAGAGACCTTACATTACCCCCCTTTATTTTTTTATATAATGCCCAAAAAGTTTCTCTATTTATTTCGTTTCTGGCTTTTAATATTTTTAAATGACGTCTCATGGCCTTGGTTCGCTTAACATAAACATCTTTCTTTCCTACTCTAGCAGTTTTCTTTCCTTTCTTTGAACCCGCAGAAGTACCATGTTTTCTACGTGTCTTTAGTTTCTTTTCTGCTCTTGACCTAGAAATCCCTCTTAGTTTTACTGTCCATATAGTCCCTTTCTTAACCAGGGAACGCATATCCTCTCGCGTAATAGCGTCAGCTATATCATCAAGTTTATCAGGTTCGAATCTTACCCTATTTAATCCGACACCCAATACTCTTGCTATTAGTTCTCTTTTTTTTCTTAAATTTACAACCATTATGATTTAGACACTTTTTTTCTTGAACTTTTACCCTTCACTTCTTTTTTGCCCTTTGCTTCAGCTTCTTTCTTGGGCTTTGTTTCTACCTTTGCATCAAGTTCTTTCTTGGGCTTTGTTTCTACCTTTGCTTCAGCTTCTTTCTTGGGCTTTGTTTCTACCTTTTCAGGCAACTTCTTTGCCTCAATCTTACCTGGATTTAAAATCTTGATTTTCAACTTTGTAGCTTCTGTTACTATATCTATTCTTTTTTTGTTCCCAACACCATGAGCTATTCTCGCTGCATCTTTGTTGGGATCAATTTTTGTCAAATCCCTAGTATTAAAAACCAAAACATCATTATAACCTGACGGATGTAAGCCCCTTGATATTCTAGGTCCCTTATAACCAACCTTAACCAACCGCGGAACACCTGATACCTGCTTTCTCATCTTATTGTCTTTTCCTTTGGGTTTCCTCCAATTAGATGCCAGTTTTTTATACCTCCAGCTCTCTTGTCTCACAAACTCTGGTCTTCTCTCTGCTATTTTTTTTCTGAGTTGCAGGAGTTCCTTATTAATAACCAATTGACTATTGTCAAAACCCTATTTTTTAAATAAAAATGTTTCTAGATACACAAGCTATTATATGCTTTCGTCATGACAGGATATAGTTTGTCGGGACTAAAGATACATACTCTATTCAGTCCATAGACATATATAAAAAGTGAAAATTAGGATATTATGAAATCCGTATAATTTCTCATGCGAGTATTCAAAAGAAGGTTTTTATGGATGCTGAAAAATCTGACATTATTATATTCTTTGTATCACAATAATATGGTAATTCATTGACTGAATATCGTACTGGAGAGTTGGCACCGCATAGCGGCACGTTCAATTTATTGAGACATAACTTTACTCTCCTGAAACGAATTCGAAAATTAAACTGTTCACCAACAGCAAAAGATCGTATTATACCTCTATCGAAAGGTGATCCATTCCCAGCCTGCAAGAGTTGCAATACAGGCGTTATTTGGAACGGCTAAGGGTCATTCTATTACCAAATCAACATTTGATAAGTTTATTGAACTATATCTATAAATCCGTATTTTTCTCTCGTTGTTCTCAGGATTGCCATATTATACTCGAATATTCGTTTCGAATATTCTTGTAAGATTTCCATCATTGGTTGTGATGTTTTGTCTGTATAGAATCCAGGACAATCGCCAGTTAATTGGTATGAAGCATGGACAACAGGTTTTCCATTATTAGATTCCATCCATGAAGAAAAGGGATAAAGCCAGCAAACGCCTGGTTTGTCGGGATGTAGTACGCAACTGCCGGATTCATTTAAGAATCTGCATGCTAAAGGCTTGCCATCTTGATCCACCGTTTCATTTTCCTTCCTCTTTAGTGATATCATACTGATAGTTGTAATCACGTTATTCATAGTCGACATTTCATTCCAACTAGAGATTGTGGTTTCCTTCTTGATAAATTCAGATTCCGACTTATAACCCATTTTGTTTGAAATTAACGATATGTCGTCCTTAGTCAACGGTAATCTTCCCTGTCTCTCACAGCAATTATGACAGTCGGGCCATAAGCATTTCCAAAGAACATAAGTTTCATCTTTTGCAAGATAGGGAATATGAAATACTACACCATTTACAACTATTTGGGAATCAGAAACGTCGTTACGTTTTCCAAGATGAAGATCATATATTGACCGCTCTATTTTCCAACTGTTGGCCAATTTATCTAACGACTGTTTTATTTCTAATTCTTTCAAAACCAAATATGATTATGTCGGAACCCAAGTTTAAATGTGCCTAATAAACAATTCTCATTTGAGCCGTGCAGCATGTATAACTTTCAATATCCTAGTGAGCCAAAACAGGACTCAAGTAATAAAGGTAAGCATGCATCATCAACTCAAAACAGGAGAATGGTATGGGAGAATATTATATGGCCATTAATATTGGATGTAAATCGTTCCTATTTCACGTTAAAAGAATATCATATTAAAAGAGATGAGTTCTGTGAAAATAAGAAGATACAATCGTCTAAAGTCGCAGGTGGTTTTGTATCGCTGTTGGTTAAGGGAATTCTTATAAGACAAAAAAGTATCTATTCCATACATTATAGACTCATACCCTATATGCGAAAGAAGGCTAATCTAGAATATGGCCAAGCAATAAGAGAAGCAAGTACAAAACGTTAAGAGGATTTGTTTAAAGCCTTAAATTTTAACTCATAGGTCCTAGCATAATTTAACTTTGGAAAAATCGTCATCTATATTTTATAGTCTGTAACTTTCCGTTATCAGCTGTTACGGTCATTTTTTTAAAATTTAGATTGTCCTTATCTGGGGTAACGAATATTGAACTAAATGGTCCGATAGAATTGAAAACTTGCTTTTTCTCCTTATCATCATCGAAGACTACTGTTACATTATGAATTTCTTGCGGGTTGTTATTATTTATTTTTATATTTACGGTACTAATAGCTTCCCCTGTTTCCATTATCTCTACAGTTAGTCCAGCTCTTGGAATAAATACTAGCAATACCGCAACAGCGACAATTGCAAAACCACCGTAGATAGCATATCGAGCTATTCTTATCCAATCCCTTGTCTTCTTGTCTTTGCGATGATAATACCAGTCATCATCCCATGCTCCCAATTTTTTTTTCAATTATATATTAGACAAAATTATTATAAACATTTTATTGTTGGAGACGTAAAAATTAGTCTACCAAAATTGAAAGGTAAAGCTCTATTTTTTATGAGGATTGCTTTTTGCTATTTGTTGAACTTTCTATACAATGCTATTATGTTATCACAGTTCTTGCATTTGTATTCTCCTTTTTCTACAAGTACTACTCCTTGCCCTAGTTCTTCATTTGGAGTGTCATATTTTATAATTGGAGAACCATCAAAATCCTTCCCACATACATTACAATAATATTTCAAAAACCTATCTTCGCTCAATCTTCCCACATTCGCCAGAAATATTTGCGGAATTCCCAAATTGGCCTTGATTTCTTCATCTTCCGTAATTCTTGCTAAGACATACCCCCCTGAACCTAACAACTTCTTTTCCTCTAAATCTTCATTTTCACCCATATATCGTATGTAGATAAATCCATAATTTTAATAGTTCATCAACTATGAATTGATTTATCCATATTTACTCTCAGTAAAGTTAATGAAAATTAGTGTGGTTCTAAACACACATGACTTCAAAATTTGATGCAAATCTTTTGACAGACAGAGTTGAGTTCAAGTTATTTGGTGCCGAAATACATTTGAATAACCTACTAGAAATCCAGTTAAATTACTCAAACTTCGAAAAGGACAACCCAGTAGTTCAGGCAGAATTGGAAATAGATTGCTTTCTTGCTCAGATTTTGGGTGCACTGGATTGTCTTTTGACACTTATCAACACAAGATTAGAATTGGGAATTGCGATAGGAAAGGTCGACCAAGCTACAATTCAGAGCGCCCTCAATGCCAGAACAAAAAATATTAGCCTGTTAACAGAGCTAAGTCAAGCCTCACAACACAATGGATGGCTCTGGGTATTGAAGGAATTTAGAGATCAAACAATGCAAAGACCGTCCAAAGAAGCGCAAGCTGTTCTATTCGATGACAGAACAACATCGATAACATCAAAAGATCCGAAGGAACTAATCAACAAGAATTTAGTATTATATTTTCAGCAAAGTGTTAATCGTGTTAGGGAGTTAGTTAATAATGTAAGAATGAAAGAGCCTCTCCTAAAGTAGATATCGATAAATATCCGTTTGAAAGTTTCTACTTGTAGCTCGAGAATTAGCCCGGTCGAATCTACACGATTGTGTCGATGCCGAATCTAGCGGTCAAACTCCACAGGAGGGCTATGGATTTCAGGCTCTGGATCGTCATGAAAAGATACCTGAGGACAGCAGTTCGAATCTGCTCCGGGCTACGATTTTGAATCTAAATTTGGGGCCCAAATTTAGCCAAATATCTAGCTTCTTCTCCAAACCTCTTGAAATTTTCGATAAACAAATGCGCTAATCTTTTCGCCGCAACAACGTATTGGTCCTTATTAGACCAAGAAGAACTTGGATCTAAAATTTTTGGCGGGACTTGAGGACATGAAAGGGGAATTTCTAAATTGAAGATATTATCATGTTTGTAATGTACCCTTCCAAGATCTCCGTTTACTGATGCCGATACCATCGCTCTTGTATAAATTAGATCCATTCTCCTGCCTATTCCATATGGACCGCCAGTCCAACCAGTATTAATAAGATATACACTGGTGTTATGCTTTGAAATCTTATCTGCAAGCATTCTTGCATAATCAATTGGATGTAATGGCATAAATGGCGCTCCGAAACATTGAGAAAATGTCTCTTTTGGTTCCGTAATTCCTCTTTCAGTGCCTGCTAGCTTACTTGTATATCCAGAGATAAAATGATACATTGCACCTTCCCTCGAGAGTTTCGCTACAGGTGGCATTACACCAAATGCATCCGCAGTAAGAAATAGTATAACCTTAGGATGAGTAGCAATTGAAGGTATTACTGCTCCAGGGATATACTCTAAAGGGTAGGCTACTCGAGTGTTCTCGGTTAGGAAGCTGTCGTCAAAAATTGGTTCTCGTGTTTGTTCATCAACAATTACGTTCTCCATTACAGAACCAAACTTTATTGCATTCCAAATTTGTGGTTCATCTTCCTTTCTAAGATTAATACACTTGGCGTAACATCCACCTTCGAAATTAAAAATTCCTTTCTCAGACCATCCATGTTCATCATCTCCTATTAAGTTCCTTTCTGGGTCCGCGGATAATGTAGTTTTTCCTGTGCCTGATAATCCGAAAAATAATGCGGTTTCTCCATTCTTTCCCATACTTGCAGAACAATGCATCGGGAATATTCGCCTCTGTGGAAGTAGAAAATTCATGACCGAGAACATTGACTTTTTTATCTCCCCGGCATAGGATGTGTAACCTATTAAAATCATTTTCTTGGAGAAATTAATGATTATGAATGTTCCGCTTTTGGTACCGTCAATTTCAGGGAGAGCGGCAAAATCATTAACAAAGAACAGGGTAAATTCTGGTTTGTGATTATTGAGTTCTTCAGGTGTGGGTCGTATAAATATTTGAGATGCAAAAATGTTGTGCCATGCACTGTCGGTAAAAACCCTAATTGGCAAGCGATTGTCAGGATCAGCGCCAACAAATCCGTCAAATATAAAAAAGTCCTTACCGGATACGTGCTGTTTCATTCTTTCAAAAATTTTGTCAAACTTTTCTGTAGATATGGGATGGTTCACTTTACCCCAGTCCACTAGGCTATTCGTTATTTCGTCATCAACAATGAATTTATCGTCGGGAGAGCGTCCTGTAAATTTACCTGTTTTAACAGACAACGCACCAGAATTTGATAACAGTCCTTCATTTCTCTGAATTGCTATTTCGATGAGAGTTGCTATTGGTAGGTTTCTTTCAATTTTTCCAAAATTGATATTCATCTTTTCAAGTTGTAAAAGATAGCTCTTAGTATGACCATCATCCTCCTCATTCATTGATACGATGTAAGGTCCACCATGGGTATTTAATTTATTTCATGTTACAAAATCAATATAGATAATAATGAAATTATAAAATTAAATCAATAAAATAAAATGATTGGTGCTGATCATGTAAGACGATCTTGCACCAACCAAGAATGTTGTTACATCTATCTCCTGAAATAGACGATATCTAATATCAATTGCTTATAGATTTTAAACTTTATTAAAATAGCTCTTACGAATCAAGGTTTCTTTATTAATCTGCTAACACAACTAATTTTAAATGAGTAGCCAAGAAAGCAATAGTATTAGAGACGTTGTACGGGAATTTACGGAAGCCGATAATGCCATTAAAACCGTCTTTCCAAAGGTAGACCCAATTCTGGTTGTTAGACTAATTTTTGACGAAAAAACAAAAAAAGAGAATATCTATACCCTAGAAATTATCCTTAAACCTGAACAGGATACCGAACAAATTAGAGAGAGGGTAATTAGTGTCACGGGCATGGCACCAGGTTTTTATCTTCATGGAACAAAAATGGTAGTGAGTCATCATCTAAATCTCAACTTATTAAAGCGAATTAACGACTTGGATTTTGTGATTAGCATCAAAGGAAGTCTATACAGTGCAGGTGGTTCTTCGGACTTTTAACGAGCGAATATTACTATATAATAATTAGAGAATTAACGAATTCAATCTAATGGACGGTGAAAATTTTTACAATCGAATAAGCTTTCAACAAACTGAAAAATATTATAAAATAAGATGAGAAATTGATTGGTGCAATCCGGTGGGATAAAGTATGTGCAAACCACTAGTGTAGTCGTCTCCCGATAAATAGACGATATTGACAATTTAGTGTAAATTTAATTTATCTCATGTTAAAATGGGTCATATTAAATTTTTATTGAGATCACATCTAATCGATAGAAACAAAACGCATTAGATAAACGATTCACTAATTCAATTGAAAACACTTATTGCGCAGTACCCATGCCTTATACTTTCTAGAATAGTAGGATACTCCGCTATCCTCCTGATTAATGTTATAATAGTCAGAAGTCTCCTGTGTTTCCAATGAGCGTAAGAGCTTTAGAACAGTTCTCTCTTCAACCAAATATTTTATGATTCGTTCTACTTCTCTCTCCACCAATTTTCGGTACCTATTGCAAATTATAATTCTGATATTACTTATATATGGTAACCAACATTTTTAATATAAAATTCCACGTACGTTTTTAAAGTAAAATTAAGTAAAAGAAAAGATGAATAAAAAGACTCTTCTCATTTGACAAAAGTATTTAAATTTCATCAACCAAATAGTACGCCTTGTGTTTCAGGTTACATCAATATTAATGTAATTTTAAAACAATAGATATAAATTAACTTTTTAAAGTACAATTCACGTGAAGTCTTTTATAGATACTTTTGCAATGCGCAGTTTAGATCGTATTAAAATCTTTCAATTATACGTCCTAATTCCAATCTGTTTTTTGCTTGTTTTCACCCTTATTTCTGTAAATTCTTATGCTCAAACCACAGCTTTCGATGATACTTTATTGTCCAAATTATTCGATAGCGTAAAGGGTTCTGTTGTTCAGATTACTGTGTCCAACAAGGATCCCCTTTCTTCTGCACTTGGTTCAGGTTTTGTTTTTGACAAATCTGGTCATATTATCACAAATGATCACGTAGTTCGAAATAGATCGTATAACGATACAGGTACTAATAGTACCAATAATGTTACTGTGACCTTTTTGGATGAAAAATCGTACAAGGCAAAAATTATTGGTAGCGATCCTTTTTCTGATCTAGCCGTTTTACAAATTGAAAACTTAACAAATAAAACATTAATGCCATTGCCCCTTAGCAATTCTTCTAATGTAAAAATTGGAGAACATGTAATTGCAATAGGGAATCCATTTGGGCTTTCTGGTTCCATGACTGAGGGCATAATAAGTGGTTTGGGAAGGGTCATTCCATCACAAAATCCCGGTACTCCTGAAGGTCCAGAATTACCGCCTGATCAACAAAATATACTCGTCCCTCAGGCTTCATTTTCGATACCAGAGATAATTCAGACTGATGCAGCCATAAATCCTGGAAATTCTGGAGGTCCTTTACTTAATTTGAATGGGCAAGTGATTGGGATAAATAGTGCTATTTTTTCATTAACAGGAGAATACTCTGGTGTGGGGTTTGCTATACCCGCAAGCACCATTAACAGAGTAGTGCCCATCTTGATTTCAGAACATTCCTTCAAGCATCCGTGGATTGGAATTTCCGGAATAGACGTTAATGAGCAAATTGCATCGGCCATGAAATTAAACACGACTAAAGGTTTTCTTGTGGTAGATACCAGTCCTGGAGGACCTGCATCTAAAGCTGGAATTCAAGGCGGAGATAAACTGGTAGATGTAGGCGGGAGGAAAACAAAATTGGGTGGAGATGTTATTATAAAAATTGATAATCAAAGTGTTTCCAAGATTGATGACATACTAGTGTATTTGGAACAACATAAAAAGGTTGGACAAAGTGTTAAACTGACTGTTATACGAGATGGTAAACTACAAACGGTTAATGTTCCCTTGGCTGAAAGGCCACTGCGGTTCAATGTAGAACCCTTGTGGTTGGGCATTGATGGTGTTGACATGAGTCCCGATATTGCTACTAAATCGAATACTAATCAGAGCACTGGAATACTAGTAGTTGGAGTTATTTCAGATGGGCCAGCAGACAAGGCCGGAATGAAAGGTGGTTATAGAATAACAGACATCAATGGAACACAAATAGAATTGGGTGGCGATATTATTACAAGCGCAGACAAAGTGCCCATTAAAGATTTGAAAGAATTACTGACATATATTACAAATAATAAAAACAAAGGCGACAAGATGAGTATTGGTATTCTTAGAGACGGTAAACCGCAGGAACTTGAGATTACTCTGGAAGCAAAGCCAAAGGATTTAAGACAATAGTTGAATAAGATGGATAAAAGGTAATAACGTAGACATCAATTAGAACTGCTAAATTCCTTGTATCCCTCCTTAAACTCTCCATTTATTTTCTGCAAAAGATCAATGAATTTTTTATCCTTGAATAGAATTTCTTTCATTTGATTTTCTATTTCATAATATGCTACATCCGGGTCACCAGTTGTTGATTTTGGTGTAAGAGAGAGAATATTTGAGTCAGAATACATGATCATAATCCTAAATGCCAATAACTTTGCGTTTAATTTCAGCTCAAACATTAGATCATTCATCAATTTTTTTTTATGTTCCTCATTAGAGTTCTGTGTATCTTCCAACCAGTTTAGAGTGATTCTGCAGCATTGTTTGATGTATTGTGTTACTATGGAATAAAATCTAGCCGTACTGGATTCAATCGTATCCTCCTCAAAATATTGATACAAGAGAGTCAAAAGAATCGGATCATCGCTATACTTTTTCAAAAGATAAGGAGGGTAACTTACGGTCTCTGACAACACGTAAAATAGGCCTGAACTCGTTAGTTGGTATTTTCTCATCCCTCTGAGTATTAATCCCTTTTTTTCAACAAGTAACTTGGAGCCTATCAATTTTGAGATGGATGATGTGTCACCAGGCTGGGTTTTGTCTCTAAGTTTTAAATACGATCCGATTTGTGAAGAAAGATCAACGTTGTTTATTACCTTAAATAAAATGGATCTTTCCTCTGTTCCTATTTCCTTTTTTTTGTAATCATATACTGTTGCGAAATAATTGGAGTAGTCCATTTTTATTCTTGGGGTAATGGATCAATTATTTTAATTGAATTTAAATTGTTCACTGTAATACATCGGATGTATAAAAATTACCTATTTTTTACATTTATTCGGAGCCAAGCAGTTTATAGTCCATTTTAGGATTATTCTTGTTGTTGAATAATACTACATTTAAAAAGCACTCTATAG
>Ga0207479_100033_pt1 | contig 13028 bp, 14 predicted proteins | sample NitcycUWRBECK01C_FD_188193 | JGI IMG/M metagenome (GOLD analysis project Ga0207479, IMG submission 188193) | Soil microbial communities from Arlington Agricultural Research Station in Wisconsin, USA - Nitrogen cycling UWRJ-BECK01-C (SPAdes) | ecosystem: Environmental > Terrestrial > Soil >...
TATCAGAGCCAAACAATTCAATATTTTTACATTTAGACGACGATATTCTTATACACTCTAAACTATGTAATAAAATAAAAGGTGAATTTGTGCTGGATTTTTTTGAAATGGAAAGGGTGCTGGAAGAATTGGCACGTTCGTTCGCCGCTCCAAGTGCGACAACGTGGTTTAAAGTAGTAAGCAATAAGACACCAACACTTGATGAATACAGAACGAAGGTAGTTGAGTTTATGAACTTGTTTGAGTCTTCGATATCATCAGGATATCAAAACAATCCAAATTCAAAGGATATCTTGGTTTTCGTTAAGAATGGAGTTAGGAACCAAGCCACTGCAGTTTTAGCAGGCAAAAACAAAGATGTAGAAAAAAGATACAAGTATTATGTAAATCATGGATAATCACTTTGGAACTAGCTCAGGGACACCAATAATTAATGGGTTAATTCAAACTTACGAGGTTAAAGGTAACAATTGAATCAAATTACACTAATGTCACATTAGTAAAATAATGGATTAATTATGAATAAGCATGAATCAACTAAGAAGAAAAAAATTACAGGTAAAGAATTATCCTCGCAAGACGAAGTTAATATCAAGCTGGATACTCTAGTTGAATTACTAGTCAGTAAAGGGATCTTAAGCAGAAGGGAATTTGAAAGAATGTCAACTATGAGATTGCACGAGATTTCAAAAGCAAGGGCATTTGAGGATCTAGATGAGGAGATTTAACATGAATAAATTTATTGAACCATGTAAGGATGGCAATTTTCTTATCAATCAATCTTAATTTCTATCTTGGCTTCCACAACGTGATTATTATTCACTACCTTTTTGATAAAAGAGAAAACGAATCTCGGAACGTAAAAAATTACTCTAAACTGCCTTCATTCTCTTAAAAGAGAAGATTCCAATCAGAGTCATAATTAGGGTAAACAATAGCAATATTTCAATATCCAGTTCAAAAGAATACGTTCCCAAATGTAGTATACTGTTTCTTAATGCATCTACTGAATATGTAGCTGGATCCACTAGAGTAATGAACTTTAACCACGCCGGTAAATTATCTATTGGAAATAGCGCACCACTTAGGAAAAATAATGGAAAGACAACAAAACTAACAATTAATTGAAAGCCTTCCAAACTCTCAATATAACTTCCAAATGTTAGACCCAGCGATGTCAAAGCAAATGAGAGTATCAAAACAATTGATATTATTTGCAGTAATGATAGTGCATTATAATTAATCCCTAACGCCACACCAATTATTAGAATGATAGCGACCTGAAAAAGCGAAGTTGTCATACCACCAAGAGTTTTACCAATAAAAACAGTAGTTCTACTTGATGGAGCAACCATTACACTTTTGAGAAAATCAAATTTTCTATCCCAGATTATATAGGAACCAAAAAAAACAGAAGTAAAAATCACGGACATACAAATAATCCCCGGAAAAATAAACTTTTGATAATCTGTTCCTATTTGCAGATTAGTTGATCCAAGACCAGATCCTATGACAAATAACCATAGTAATGGTGTAAAAGTGGAGGCAATTAGTCTACTCCTCTCACGTAGAAAGACCTTAAATTCTCTAAGCCATAATGCATAAAGTTGTCCCAGTATTATTTTTAAATTATGATCTCTTGTACTCAGCATATCTTTGCATAAATCCCCCTTCAGGACTGTCTCCGGATAAAGAATTCCCGGAAAATTTCAGGAATACATCATTCAACGTAGGTTTCTTATATTCAATCGATTGTACATCCTCTAAATCTTTTATCAACCTGTGCAGATTTGAACTTACCTCATCCATGTAAATAATTACAGAATTTTCATTTTGCTCCACTCTATGCACAAATTCGAAATGAGTAAAATCTTTGACAGAATGAATTCCATTCACGAAGGTAATTTTTACAATGTCCCCACCCATTTCCTGTTTTAATCTTGACGGAGAATCCAATGCGATTATTTTTCCATTGCTGATAAAACCGATTCTATCACATAACATATCAGCCTCCTCCATGTAATGTGTGGTTAGTATTATCGTTACTTTTTCTTCCCTTACAATTTTTTTAATGTATGTCCACATAGTATCTCTACTTTGTGGATCTAAACCCAGTGTAGGTTCATCCAAGAAAAAAACCCTTGGATGATGTAAGAGTCCTCGTGCTATTTCAAGTCTCCTCCTCATCCCACCAGAATATTTCTTCACTTGGTCGTTTTTTCTCTCTTCCAATCCCACTAATTTTAATACTTCAGAAATTCTTTTTTCTCTAATCTTACGAGGTATCCCGTAGAGTAACGCATGAACCTTAAGATTTTCATATCCTGTAAGCATATCATCACTACTTGGTGCTTGAAAAACGACACCTATACTTCCCCTTACTTTAGTAGCATCGTGCAAAACATCAAAACCATTTACAATAGCACCACCCTCTGTTGGCTTTAGTAGTGTAGCAAGTATGTGGATAAGGGTTGTCTTTCCCGCACCGTTGGGACCTAAAAGTCCAAATATTTCATTTTCGTTAACCTCGAAACTCAAACCATTTAACGCATAGAAATCTCCGTACTTCTTGACAAGATTCTCTATAATTATCAAGTAATCTAGATTGTTTCGTGACCCATTAAAATATCCTTAGTAATATTTTTCACGTATTGACAGGTCATTTCCGTCAGAGTATCAAAACACGTTAACTATATGGGAGGGTTGGCGTTAACTCTTCAAGATCTCTAATTACTTTTTTCAGTGGAACATTGTGGGCTTTCCATAATATCAGTGTTTGTTCTGGACCTGTGCCTTTCTGTCCACCTCGTAGATCCTTGTAAGTATACGTACTATCAATAGTAAATCCTCTGTCCTCAAATTCAGAACGATATTTATCTAAAAACCTTGCAGGAACCATAAAGGCTCCTGCTATGTCGTCCTTATTTTGAGATACAGTAGTTGCATTGTGCTGCTCCTGTGAGTATACAGTTATGGTACCCGTCATAACGAAATTGGGTACTTCTTTACTTACATCAGATTCCCAATATTGATAAGTACCTGTCTCATTTAATCTAATCGCATTTGAAGTTGTGTTATATTTAAAAAATCGACTGTCAAAAATCTTTTCTGAATTACTATCATTGAGACTAATTTTGTGTCTATGTCCTACATCTGCATTTAGCCATATTATACTCGTGCCCTTGTCTATAGTGGCTTTTTGAGGTACGTATGGTTGATTGATTAATGGTAACTGATTCTTAGGTTGGTTAGTAGATTCATGTCCTTCGTTTGGAATTAATATTACGAGGTACTTTACCCTAGAGGAAATTGTCATTTTCTTATCGGAGTAAATATTCTGAGCCTCTCCGTTGTACGAGTCTGCTCTTGATGAGGATATGTTAGAGTGTGACGGTGCTAAATTCTTGTCTTTTATTATTGTATTAACTAGGCCATGTGATTGAGTAGATCTCTCCGCTCCAAGACTGCCTATATCTAAAGACGCATTTTTCTCAACTCTTGAAATATCCTCAGTCCTTCGACTTGTATCATCTTGTTCTAAATCGTAAGCTTTAGTTCCCATAATGTTTATGGTGTCATACCTCAACATATCCATGGGATTTTTACAATCTATTTTAGCAGTTATCTTATTTGTTCCAATTTTAAGTTTGGCATAATCAGGGAAAAGTGCATATTTCCATTGCGAAAAATCATCGCCTCCATTTCCTATTGCCGAAGCTTTTTGATATGGCTTGACATCATTGACAATGACGAAGACCTTACAATCTGAAGATTGATTGTCTACGGATCTGCCAGTTATAGTGAGATTATTAACTGCAATTGATACTTTTTCACCTAGTTCCGGGGTGTGAATTTTAACACCGTGAATAGTTGGTCTTTTTGCTGGTGACTGTGAATAAGCCATAATAACATTTGAAATCATAATCGTCGAAAACAATAAGGAGAGCCCAACTATCACTAACATTGTCTTCCACATTGGATTTGTCATAAAAAATAGATAATGCATTCGAAAATAAAGACTCATGATGTATTTCGTCTAACCGTAGATGTGGTTATAAACTATTATAGATTGCTAGGATTATTAATACAAAGTAATTTTGCTGATAATCCCTTTCTATCCTATATTTCATAATCCCAATTGGGACGAGAAATTGATTAATTTGAGCGCAATCCTGAGTATCCTAAGTATCTCCACTATAAATTTCACATGTTACTTTATTAAGATTCAAACTTGTCTGTGGTTTAATCTTAATGGTTAGTTGATGAGATAGACCATAAGTAAGAATTTACATATGCAGCAAGCGAATAAAATATGTGGGGATCTGTATGTTCATTTTCAATTGTCAAATTATTATTTCTCTGTTCTTTAGTGAAAGATCCTTTTATTTTAGATTCGTCAATAGATTGACTATATATACTGTTATGTAAATTTAACATATAATAGTTAATTTTAATACTGGGAATTTCCTGATTATTATCGTGTTTTTTAGAAGGAAAAAGGAAGCAATTGAAGTAAGAAGAAGAAGAATAGTATTGACGAAACAGATTACAAATAGTGTTATAACTTACGCAAAGTCATGGCATCCAAATGAGGGAATATTGATTTTGCAAGGCAAAAAAGAGAAAAATGTGATCAAAATAACGGGTTTGATTATTCCACCCTTCTCAACACATGGTCCTTATTATTCAGGTTTTCCTGTGTATGAACTTCCTTTTGATTTATCATATATTGGAACCGTTCACTCTCATCCAAGCCGATCCAATAAGCCATCATTAGAGGATTTGAATCATTTTTTTGGTCTAGTATCATTAATAATTTGTTATCCATATGAGGTTCAAGACATGGCGGCCTTTGATCGCAATGGAAATAATATAGATCTTGAAACTGAATAGATTTATTAACATATATTTTATATAAAAAAATATTATCAGAATGATGCTTGAAAAATTAAGAGATAAGGCTTTCTATCAAAATACGATTGATGTCTGGATAGCCTTTTGTGAAGAAAGAGGGATTGATTGGTACAATATTGAGGGATACCGTTCTTTCATAAATTTTCTGAATTCCAATGGATTGAAAATGCAAAAATTTCCTCTTTGTATCAAGGAATCTGGGGGCCTATACGAGAGGGGAAAAGAAAAGGGTAAGTTTTTAGAGGAGTTGTCTCATTATTCTGATGCTGATTCCTCTGCATATACCTTAAAGCTAAGTGGCGACGCAATCAATAGGATCCGTAGTTTTCACATAGATTAAAAAGCATACTGATAATGTTTTCTATCCAAAAATTGTTGGATTGCATAATTATTCGTCACACATGTTACTAAAGGGAGTATTGTTTACCTCTTTTGAAGATCCGGTAAGGTACTGATATCATTAATTTTTAGGTGTCGTCGATGACTTAGATGCGTATAGTATTCGGAATTATTGAAATTATTATTTTTGGATTCTAAAGTTAGTGTCCATACTCGACGAGATATACCCTGGTGCACTGCCGTTCACACTCACTACAGAATTACCTACTTTTGCATTTTTTGGTATTTTTAATGATACATTAACACTGTTATTATTCATTGAAAATTTCTTTATGACTTTTTTTGACGAATCCATTATCTTTCCTTTTATTGTCGCATTACTTATTTTATCATCAGAGTTGCCATCAAACAGATCAATCTTTATGATCTGCTTATCACCTTTAGCAACAGGATTTTTATCTATTAAAGTTTGAATTACTAGATTCCTTTGTTTAGGCTCGAGTTTACTATTAATACTTTGTTCGGCACCCTCAGCAAATTGATTGCTCATATTTATTTCATTCAGTATATTATTTCGGTCTCTAACAATAATATTAACATCATCTATTGAGGTTATTCCTCTGTTATCAGTGACAGTAAGTTCAAATGTAAGAGTAATATCAGCTGAAACATACGGAGCAACAAATGACCATATCGCGGTGTTTGCGCTTCCTATTGTAATAATGGGATTGGGAATTTGCCTCCAAGCATAAGATAAAATGACACTATCCTTACTCGTACTGTTAGTACCATTAAGTGTCACTGACGTACCCTCATACACTGTTCTATCTTTCCCTGCGTCAGCAGACAGCTGGGTTTTATTAGAAGTTGAAAAAAGGTTAGTCGAGTTTTGGTTAGATTCTATTTCAAGGATTGACGGAGGTGTACCACTTTTTTGAATATCATTATTTTGTATACTATTGTTATCAGCTGTGTTAATTCCATTGAATTGATCATTATTTGATTTGTCCAATTCTGATTCATTTGCCTTATTCTTCGGAGTAGCATGTTCAGAATTATAGAATGAGAAGACATCGCTATTTTTTGAGGCTTGATTTAATTTTACGCTCGAATCTTTGTTTGAGGTACCCAACTCAATATCAGATGATTTAGAATTATTAGATCCTGCTGTCATGATATCCAAATTGGGTACTTTAAAATGACTATTGTTAGACGAAATAATCTTACTACCATTATTTTGTAAGTTAGCATGAGTATGTGTCGTTAGAATCACCAATAATATTGGCAATAGGCATAAGGCAACAAATTTAGTGTATTTTGTATGATACAATTCCTCAACATCTAGGTCTAAAAAAATCTATAAAAGGTCCGGTTGTAATTGAAGTTAAGTATTAATTAAAAAACAGTAGACAACAACAAATTCAATAGAAAAATCTACAAGACGAGATAACCTAAATGTGTGGCTATTTCATCTAGAACTCCACGATGTACGCATCTTTAACCAATTCTAGGTAAATATATGGAAATTATGATCACAATATATATCATAATTAAACAATAGTATGAAGTCATGATTAAATTTTGATGATACCTCTGTTGCACTTTTATGAACCTTCCAAGCTTGGTTTGATCTTAAATCGGCATTGAAATTTGCTATTTAGTCATATAATGCGATTGAATTTTTTGCCATTTTGCGATCAACGCATCTGGTCTAATATGTAATGATTCTCTATCTAGTCGCAACTTGGCCAAAGAAACGTACTCATTCATTAAATCTATACCCATATAACGTCTAGCAAAATTATGAGCCACCTTCGTAGTTTGCCCGCTACCATTAAAAGGATCAAGAATTATGTCATCTTCATAAGAATAGAGCTTCATGAGGCGGTATGGAATCTCTTCTGGAAATGGACATGGATGTTCGATATGCCCTGGAGGAACAGGTGCGATATGCCATACTGAATTTGCGATCTCTTTTGTAAATTCTTCATGTGTAGCGGGAAGAACTTCATGTCTGTTTGTTCTTCCGCTATTTACGTCCCCCTTTCTTAGAACGAGGATAAATTCATGCATTATATTAGCCCTAAAATATTTTGGATATGGATTAATTACAAATGATCCATATCTATTGGTACCGCCTGTAACTTTGTGCCATATAATCTCTTCATGAAGACTCCAATTGCCAAAAGGTTGGACTAACTTTGATAATAGCATATGAGGTAGTGGGATAATGGTACCATTTACAACTTCATTCCCAATTACTATACAACAGTAACCGCCGTCTTTAGTTACTCTATATACATGACTATTAAAAATTTGAACCATTTCATCGAGATATTCAGCTGTTTCTTTTCTTGCTTTTCCACGATAATATCCATTTTTCTCAATATGTGCTTCATAGTCTATAGCATTTCTATAAGGTGGAGAGGTAATTGTAAGTTGAATAAAATTTGTAGGTAGTTCTGAAAGAACTTTTCTACAATCTCCCCGAATTATGGAATTTTGAAATTCAAGTAACATAGAATTATGTTTTCTTTATGTATCAATCCATATCCCTCATACTTAAAAAAAATAAACTTGATGATAAATTAAATTAATCGAATTAACTAGTAACACTGTCAAACGTCATGAGCAATATTAAATTCTGGCACCTCATAAGCTAAAACTTTAACAAAATTTACGAACAATGGTTAGAATAGATTGCTTCAAATGCTCACCAGGATATACCAAATACAAACAAGAGATACTTGAATTCATCACAATGTTTCCAATAAAAAATTGAACGATATCTAGGAATCATTTATTTCATAATTGATAACAGTTGAAATAAGTGGCTTAAGTGTAAAGTATATTAAGAATCGCGTATTTCGACATTTAATTACTAACTGTGGGAGTTCTGGATTGATTATATGTATTGGTTGTACCCACCAGTTGGATCAACGATTAGAATATTATGTTGTACATAGATGAAAACGGTTTACTTCCCTTGTGCTATTAATGATACGTCATACTGAGGTGTAAAACCTATTTCAAAAAAAATCAAATTTTGCCAATCATAATTTGATGCTAGCGCATATCTCAAAAACAAGTTGGGTACAAATAGTTGGAAATGGTCATCTATGCTATCGATATATTAGTGCAATTAATCGTGATGTTACTTTTCCAAAATAAATTCATCAACCTGCATACCAAAATGTCTTCCAGATGAAGATTTGGTATAGGCTAAGACTTCATCACCGACTTTTAGGTCAGTGACGGACACGAGTTTGTTGTCTTTTGTAATTAACCTTATTGTCTCAGCATTCTGCAAGATTACAGATCCTTTAAAATCGTTGATTTGAGCTTTTACCAATTTCATTGGTCTTGATTCTATTTTTGATCTTCCCACGGTCGATTTTCTACTAGTGCCATCCTTACTTACCACGAGGATTTCCACACCTGCTTCCAGCTCGGACAAGTATTTTGTAGTTCCATCTGACATAGCAGCATAGCAATGAACAGCACCAGCATTTACTCTAAATGGTCGCGGGGAGGTAAATGAAGAGCCTACAGATTCGTTGTGTACAAGGAACAAAAAATTTGATTTACTACCTATTAGCATTCCTTCACCAATAGTCATCATCGACACAGTATCTACGCATACCCTCTCGCCCATCCCGACATCTTTTAACTCAAGTATCTTTGCATATTCTAAATTGAAAGTAGGATTTTCAAGCAAGTCGTGCGAATTCTCAATCTGACTTACATCGTCTGTTTCCAATATAACACCATCAACACCAAGTTCTAGAACAGAGAACATAGTTCTAATTTCCTCTGAATTTTTTGTTGTTGTGTATATTTTTGTTCCCGTCTTCTGAAGCTTGGCTATCAGATTCTCCAAAGGAATAATCTTCCAATCAATAGCCTCAACAATTACAAAATCTGCGCCATATTTGGAAGCAAGCACAATTTCTTCTAAATCTTCATTATTTGATATCTTCTTCATATAACCTACACTCTTGTGAAGAATTTTCTTATTTTCCTTCAATGAATCCAATGTGTTGCATACAACAAAATCCGCATTATCAGAATCAAATATTGTTCTGAAATTTTTGTTTGTGATTACTGAAGGATCGCCGTATATTAATGACACATTCGATACTTTGGATAAAAAATTATCAAGTTTCTCTCTTGGCACAAGCGGCTTTACTATGAGTTCTTTATTTTTTTGAACTGACAATATTCCTTAATGCCTCGTTTGGTTTTTCGCTATTGAAAATAATTCTTGATAATGCATTGAGTATCTGTGGTGGATTCTTATGTTGGAATATGTTACGCCCAAAGGTAACACCAATAGCTCCAGCTTGCATCGCACCATCACACATTTGCAATATGTCCTCATCGGTCGTTGCTTTTGGTCCTCCAGCAATAACCACAGGAACAGGACATGTTCTTGCAACATTTTTAAAAGAATCACTATCTCCGGTGTAAACAGTTTTAACAATATCTGCTCCCGCCTCAGCACCAATCCTGGCTACATGAGACACTATATCTACGTTATAAGGATCCCTAATGTTTTCACCTCTTGGGTACATCATTGCAATTAATGGAACATTCCACTCATTACATTTGTCTGAAATCATTCCTAACTTTTGAAGCATGTCGGGTTCCTCCTTAGCGCCAATATTTATGTGAACTGAAATACCATCGGCGCCGAGCCTTATTGCGTCCTCTACACCACCCATCTGTACTTTCTTATTTGGCGAAAGTCCCAGCGAAGTACTAGCGGATAAATGTGCGATTAATCCCACAGTTGGAGGCCGTGGCAATGATTTGATAATCCCTTTGTTTATAATAAAACTTGTAACACCAGATTTCTCACATTTGTAAATTAGCCCATAAACATCTTCCAATCCGGGTATTGGACCATTTGTTATTCCATGGTCCATAGGGATACATAGCATTTTACCATTCTTTAGAATCCTTGAGAGTCTTATCTGTCTGCCAATAGCCATTAATATGTAAATAATTTCGTTATCTGACTTAAAAGTGATATGTTTCTTTTATTTTCCGATTTGAACTGCATCAAATACTGTTTCTGAAGTTAAAAAAAGCAATTTGAAAATGAAAATAATTTAGTTAACTCCAGTTTAATTAAACAGGATACAATGGAAAAATTAATAACCAGAAAATTTTTTATTTTAGAGCCTCATTTCCCCTTTTTTGCGTCCCTATATCTATTGCCTCGGCAACTGTCGTAATGAAAATTTTTCCATCTCCTGGAGAACCGGTACTTGCAGCATCCAAAATGGTCTTTACTACCTTATCAACTTCTGAATCATCGACAACTGTTGATAAATTTGACCTAGCAGAAAATTCTGAAGTATATTTTCCGGTGCCACGTCCGGATTCTAGTACAGGTTTTTCACCTTTACCCCTGCCCTTTCCATCTATTATTGTACACCCTTTAAGTCCTATCTCCTTCAGCTTTTCGTTTAAATCCCACATTTTGTCAACATGCACTATCGCTTCAATACGCTTCATATTTCCAGATAAATATATAAAGAATATAAGGTTTTCAAATATCTTTAAACAAAATAAAAATATAACATAAGATTGCACGATCACATTATTATCATAGTACTGCATTTTTAAATTACTATATCTTTAAAATCCTGATCTAAACATAAAAAGTAACGAAATCAAAATACGTGTGAAATTGGCATTTTTAGAAAAAAGGATGAAGAGCATATTGAAATAAAGTAATTAATTTTATATTTAGGCAATACTAGTCAGATTAATTTTTGTAATCTCATAGTACTGATACTGTGTACAATAACGTTTTATTAAATAATACAGCCTGCTATCTTTATGATTCAATCGATAATATTAAAGTAGATAGAAGTTGGAGAAGATAAAGAAAGTTAGAATCTATTTGAATAGATCGATATCTAGAATATTTTTCATTTTGTAAACAAAATCATCAAATGTATTTTGATTCCCTAGTTTGGAAAAACTATTATTATCGAAACTCTGTGCAATAGTTGAATTATACATGGATTTCTGAAATGATTGTTTTATTTCACCTACAGGATCTGGAGTACTTTTATTATTTGCCATAATTTGTCTAGTGGTGTTTGACGTATTATTGCTGGAGTTTCCTTGTATTCTTTTTTCAGTAGGACTATCAGCTATAGTATTATTGTTTTTGCCTAGGGTAAGACTTGAAGGCAATTCGTTCTTAAAACTACTTTTAGCAGAATCCTTACCCATATTCGCGGTGTCACTAGTTAACATATTTACAGTTTCTCCAATCATTCCATCTATCGAACCTGATAATACTTGATTTACGGTCTCAGTTATCGATAATGAGGTATCTTTGGTGGCTGCGTTTGGCTGTGCATTAGGGGCACTTGCGTTAGGCTGTGCATTAGGGGCACTTGCGTTAGGCTGTGCATTAGGGGCATTTGCGTTAGGCTGTGCATTAGGGGCACTTGCGTTAGGCTGCGCAATTTGTGATAAGATATGTGGGGTAGATATGTTTGGTTGCGCGTTAGTTAATCCGTAGTTAACAAAAAATACAAAGCCTATGAGAGTTATGATAAATGGATAATATAATTTGAAATTTCTTGACACTTGAACAGGTCAAGAAAATTGCTAATAAATTATCAGGTTCACATGTTATGTCTTCAGGGTAAATAATTGTGATCCTGAGGTTCAAAAATTGAATGGGACTCACTTATGCGCATTATTTTCATGTTTTTGATATTGGCAGTTCCATAATCAAAAAGTTATTTATATGTGCAAATGAAGCAACAAGGAACTGAATTCATATATTCGTTTTAGTTGGTGTGTTTAACCTCCTAAAAACAATAACAAATGCAACTGGCCAATTAGAGTTCACCAAACGTAGTTAATTTATTCCAAAAGGTGTCAGTAATAATAATGAGAACTAATTTCTTGCCTGCCTGTGAACTCATATATTGATAAATACGTTACTAATTTTAAATATTGTTGGTTCTCCTATGAAAAGTATTGATATTTATGAAGAAAATAGAGTTGTCATTCCATTAAATGCCTAACATCTCCTTCCAGAATCCCGGATTCATTGTGAAGTCTATCTATGTGCTTTGAAAGACCTTCTTTGGTATCAAATGGGGAGCCACAGTACGCACAGCTGAACTTTGCCTTGCTAGAATCCTTCACATATTCTATAGCCTTGGTATCGATAATACATACCGGTGTTCCATGAAGAACCTCATCTATCGATGAAAGAGCAATTTCCTCCATTTTCCTGGAAATATCCTCGCGTGAAATTATTCCAAGAACTGCAGAATATGCATGAACCATTAACTGCCTTACATTACGTTTATTCATGATTGTAAGGGCGTCTTTTATAGTGTTTTGCGGATTCACCGCAAGGACAGGAGATGTCATTATTTCCCTGAGTTTAATCTTAGAAGGATTCTTGCCCTCAGACGTTACCTTATAAAGTATATCTGTTTTGCTAACCATTCCTACTACCTCGCCTAAGTGGGATGCAAGCACGCTGCGCTGATTTTTTTCCTTCATTCTCTTTATTGCCTCATCTAGGGTCCTATCTGCCTCTAGTATAATTGCATCATTATTCATTATATTCCCAACAGGCCATGAAAGGAGCGATGAAATGCTTTCTGAAACTAAGGAACTTGTCATGAATATATTATTGGTAGGATATATTTATATATATCCACAATCAGCTAGATCATTTTTGACAATCTTAGAATCTATTTATAGAATGTAAAAAATTAGTTCAA
>Ga0207479_100034_pt1 | contig 12788 bp, 17 predicted proteins | sample NitcycUWRBECK01C_FD_188193 | JGI IMG/M metagenome (GOLD analysis project Ga0207479, IMG submission 188193) | Soil microbial communities from Arlington Agricultural Research Station in Wisconsin, USA - Nitrogen cycling UWRJ-BECK01-C (SPAdes) | ecosystem: Environmental > Terrestrial > Soil >...
CGCCCGTCTTTGGGGAGCTAATCTAGTAAGCACTCGTCTTTGGGGGGCTAATCTAAGAGATGCTCATTTAGTTGGTGCTAAGCTGCTAGGCGCCAACCTTGGTGGAGCTAGACTGGCAGGCGCCAACCTTGGTGGAGCTAGACTGGCAGGCGTTGATCTCGGTGGTGCTGATCTTAAGCATACTGAACTAACAAACTCCATTATAATAAATCCTAATTATGAATCGTTAAGCATCAATTCAAGTACAGAATTCAATAATGCCACCATTGATGATCCCCAATTTATTGACTATATAACGCAATATACAAGAAATGTGCCTCAGAAGATAAAGGATAAGAAGAAACTGAGGAGAGAACTGGCTAAAAAGGGTGTTAGCGAAGAAATTATCGAGGATCTTTTAACCATTTCAAAACTTCCTGAAGAATGAAAAAGAGGGTAATAACTGAACTCAGTGTTAGTAATTCACCTTTACTATCGTCAAATATACGAAATAGCTTCGCTAAACATTGTCGAAACTCGCTACTTTTTGTATGTGTAAAATGAATTTAACATTTTATCAATAGTCGGAAGATATTTTGAAAACCTCTCGTTATCTGATTTGTATGTGATTAGATAGGCCTTGGTGTCTTCCTTAAACCAGATCTGCATTGCCTTTCGCAGGTTTTGCGTATTGTCAGTCGCCGTAAAGATAATCATATGTGCTGGATGTCCTAGAAATATAGTTTCGATAGATTCCAGTACTTGAATGTCGGGATAGAGATTCTTGAGGGTACTAAGTTGCCTCTGAGTTATTGAAGCCAGTGTAGTATTTGACCCTGTATCTATAGCCATAATACGAATCTCCGCAGGATTAGTATCTGAATTGCTTTCTCTGGGAGCAAGAAATGTAGTCGATTTGTCAATGTGTTGAGATCTCTCCCAGTCAGGAGGGTATTTCATGCTAAATCCAGTAATAAGATCATCATATGTTAAAAATTCGGATTCTGAAGTAAGAGGAATTATCGGATTCTCATGGAATGAAGCAAACGCCGAAGTGTATTCAACATGATTTATTACCTGAAAAATTGCAAATACTGTAAGAATTGATAATGCAATTAATATACTGGTTAGATTTATTTCATCGAATAATGATGCCATCTATTTTCAGTATTGATCATATGCATGGTATTAAATATTCTTAAGCTGGAATATGTGCCATTATTTGAATAATGTAAAAACATTGCAAACTGGATCAGAAATATTGTTTCTAAATCATAGTAAATTTGTATATGAATATCCTTTATTGTGTGTGAATATCCAGTATACTATTCTGTTTTTAATGTTGAGTTAGGTTATTTAGATTTAAGTCTCTTTACCAGTTCAATCCTGGCATTAATAAGATTAATTTGTTCTTCAAGTAACTTCTTATAGCCTTTCAATAGCTTTTCCTCATCAGCGTAATTTCTCTTTTTAATATCCGCCATAGTTTCTTCAAAACCTTTGACAACATTTTCTACGTGACTTCCAAGAGCTTGGATATCCCGTGCATCCCTCTTTGCTCCTACTGTGAAAGTTTCTTCGGCCTTATCTCTGATTTCCTGGGCTTTCTTGCTGATGGAAAGAATCACATCTTTAAATGAAGTGGTAGCATCCTTTAGACTGTTGACAATCAAGTCGTAATCTTCAATCTTAACATTGGTTTTTGATTTCCTAACTGTTTTTTCTCCATTTATTGATTCAATATTATTGTCAGTTGTTGGAACTTCGTCGGATCCTTCATTTTGCGTGCTAAAATCGTTGTCTGTAGTGGATTCAGACAATTTGTCAGGATTAGTTCCATTTCTTGTAACTTTCTTATTCATAGATTACACGTACAAATGCAAACCAGATATATAACCGTGAGATTGAGGCATTTTAATCAAGATTTTACCTGCATTTGAGTCCCAAGATTTTTCCGAAACTTGAGACGAAGTACTTGATCCATTATGATATTGATTTTTTTAGATCAGATAACATCTTTTAGATTTAAATTATCCTTTTGACTAACGGTTTTTTATGTCTGAAGCACAACAGAATACACAGAATACACAAACACAAAGAGATGGACCCCGCGATTCTATATACATAGGCAAGAAACCTCTGATGGCATATGTGACTTCTACACTTATTCAACTAGCAAATCAACCATCAGTTACCATTAAGGCTAGGGGTTTAAGTATCGGAAGAGCAGTCGATGTTTCACAAATAATTCTAAAGAGAATGGAAAATGCAGGGTATGCAATAGGCGATGTTAGGATTGGGTCGGAAACACTCCAAGCAGAAGATGGCAGAACAAGGAATGTCTCTACAATAGAAATTGAAGTAAAGAAAGCATAGGGAGCTTTCTCCTTACTTTTTGTTAATATATCTCCGTTAAGTATTTGACAATTGGAAAATATTGCAGCGCTTTATCTTGCCCATTTAAATCCAGTAACAAATGCTCATGAAAAAATAATTTCTCAGTTAGCTGAACATTATCATGTTTATGTTTTCCCAGTAGTTTTTTTGAAAGAAGGTAGAGAAATAAACACAAGAACCTTTCCATTTCCTTATGAATTAAGAAGGAAGATGCTACTAAGCTTGTTTGATGGTCATGATAACATAGATATTTTGCCCAATTACAATTTTGTTTCACCGTATATTAAATATCTTCCACCAATTCTCTCACCATATTCATGGTCGATCCGAAGAGAAATTCTGCGTGATGTTCTGGAAGATAGATTTATTTCGTATACAGGGGACTCGGCTGAGAGAATAGCTTTGCGATTCTATAATCTTCATCCAATCAAGGCAAAAAGACTCGAAATATCTTCATCAAATGTAAAGGAATTATTATACAGAGAAGCTCTTGAGAACCTCGGGAACGACGAATTCAACAAAAATTTGAAAAATGGTTTTGATCACTCAGACCGATATAACAACAGAAATTATTACAAAGGAGAAGATATTGAAGATGCTTTGAAAGAATCATGGCAAAAAATGGTCCCAAAGACCATCATTAATATCATTTGTGAGAACTGGGCCATTGTGGAAAAATTTGCCCAATCGGTGGACAAAACTATTAAAATATTTGGAATGAAGTTCCCTACAGAAGGTATCCTGAACTAGATGTACTCAATTCACAAGATTTGAATACTTTTATTATCCAACTATTGACTTGCCAATATGAAGGATAAAAGCGTAGACTTAGTCTGGTTCGATGGACAATATCTGAAATGGGAAGAGGCCAAGGTTCCCATTTTTGTACATGCTCTACATTATGGAACAGCTGTCTTTGAAGGCATACGTGCATATTCATCTGATTACAAATTATACATATTCAGACTTAAGGAACACATGGAGAGACTTCATAAATCAGCTGATGTTTATTCCTTTACAACAAAATTTTCTGTTGACGAGCTTTGTAATGCCACCGTCGAATTAATTCGAAAAAACGCTATAAAAGAATCGTGTTACATTAGGCCTTTAACATTTGTTGGTCTGCATGGAATAGATCTGAACGTGACCAAGAATTCTCCAACACATACAACCATCATAATTTTTCCCTTTTCAAAATATTTTAAGGGCGATGGCATCTCTGCGTGCATTTCTTCTTGGAGGAGAATTGATGACGAGTCCATACCTACAATGGCAAAGGCATCTGGAAATTATCTTAATTCTGTACTAGCAACTCAAGAATGCAGGCGAAACGGATATGACGAATCCATCCTCCTTGATAAGAAGGGGCATGTAAGTGAAGCATCTGGCGAAAATCTTTTTATTGTTAGAAATGGAAAACTTCACACACCGCAATTATCAGATTCAATATTAGAAGGGATCACAAGAAATACTGCAATAATAATTGCAAAGGAGCTTGGTTATGAAGTTGTCGAACGTCCAATCTCGAGGACAGAATTGTATTTGGCTGAAGAGATATTTCTAACAGGAACTGCTGCTGAAATAATTGCAATTACAAAGATTGATGGTAATGTAGTTGGTAATGGAAAGGAGGGCATGATAACAAAGAGTATAAGGGAAAATTATGAGAGGATTGTAATTGGAAAATCTAAAAAATTCATGGGATGGCTAACACCCACTTGGTAACAAATAAGAACGTTGGAATAAAAATTGCTGTTATTGGAGTAGGCGGTTGGGGAAAGAACCATGTTAGAGTTCTCCATAACATGGGAGTCCTTGAAGCTGTATGTGATCTGTCAGCAGATCGTGCAAGAGAAATAGCAAAAAAATATGATACAAAATTTTATTCATCAGTGAAGGATCTTTTTTCCAACGAGAGAGAGTTGAATGCCTGCTTAGTGTGCACACCAACTAAATCTCACCTTTCAGTAGTAAGGGAGGCAATTCAAAATGGTTGCCATGTATTTGTGGAAAAACCTCTTTCGTTTTCAACAAAAGAATGTGAGGAGATGACGGACTTGTCGAAAAAGGCCAAGGTAATATTAACATGTGGATACGTTGAAAGATTCAATCCTGCCGTTCAGGATTTAAAAAAGATAATTCAGAAACAAACTTATGGTGATCTCCTAATGATGGAGTTTCATAGGGAAAACAGGATGCCCCTACATATTAAGGATGTAGGTGTGATATATGATACTTCCGTTCATGACATTGATACTGCAATGTTTCTTTTTGGCAAGGGTGCAGAAATGGTCTTTGCTAGAGCGGGCAAAAAATTCCATTTGTTCGAGGATTTTGCAACAATAATGTTAGGATTTGAAGATCAAAAGGTTGCGATAATTGCATCAAATTGGGTGACACCAAAGAAAGTTAGAACATTTTCTGCTGTATGTACTGAAGGTACTGTAAATGGAGATTTTATTACCCAGGAGATAAGAATTAATCATGCCGACGCAACCGTTATTCCAAGAAGACAACAGTTTCAAGAGCCTCTAGTATTAGAATTACAGAGTTTTATTGAGGTAATAGAAGGAAAGAGGAAACAGCCAGTTGTTACTTCTGAAGAAGCCACAAATGTTACAAAAGTAGCTGAAGCGGCCCTTCTTTCAAGCGAAACAGGTTCACCAATTTATCTGGAATTGAAATGAAATAATAAGATGTGCTAATCAAGAGACAGTTATGAGACGATCAATGCTAGATATCTTAGCGTGTCCTATAGATAAATACTATCCATTAGAATTGTTTGAAATTGATACTACCATTGATACAACTATTAATGAAACGGTGATAAAGGAGGGAGTACTCTTTTGTTCACAGTGTTCAAGGTTTTATCCTATTATTGAAGAAATTCCTGTTATGTTGCCAGACGAACTACGTGACAAAGAAAAAGATATTGAATTTTTAAAAAAATGGCAAGAAAAAATCCCAAGTAAAATCACAAAAAATGGATTTCCATGGCACTTGTAGTGGGATTTGAGAAATTATGAAGGAATTATAAATTGAATGTAGATATAGAATGACATTAATTATAGGAGAAGACAAATGGAAAAGCACATTAATAATTTGATAAACTTTGTTTCAGAAACTGCAAAAATAGGAAAGAATGTAAAGATTTGGCATTTCAGCTACATTGGTAACAATACTAAGATAGGAGACAATGTATCTATTGGTTCACTTGTACACATAGATTATAATGTAAAAATTGGAGACAATACAAGAATTGAAGGTTCTGTTTATATTCCTCCGTTAACAACAATTGGAAAAAATGTATTCATCGGGCCCTGTGTGACTTTTACCAATGATCCCTATCCAATGAGCCCAAAAATGGTTGGAGTTGTAGTGGAAGATGGGGCAATAATTGGAGGCAGAGCTGTATTTAAGGCAGGGATAACTGTTGGAAAAAACAGCGTAGTAGCAATGGGAGCGGTTGTAACAAAAGATGTGCCTCCAAATGCAGTTGTAATGGGACATCCGGCAACGGTAAAATATTCAAGAGAAGACTATGATCTTAAGAAGAAAAACTGGAATACTTAACGTACACTTCCATTACAATATAAAAACTAATGAATTCTAGCCGACATTATTCAATATTCATAACTTCTACCCAACAATCATTGCAAAAATCTTTATCGTTTACTATTTTTCGTTGAAGATTTACATTTTTTTCGTCATATAGTTTGAGACACATTACACAAATGGACATTATTATATTATACGCATTTTTAGCATATTAACATTATGTAAAAAATTTATGATATTTGTTTCATTTTCCATTTTAATTTTGTGTCATCGAATCTTTCAAAATTATTTGCTTTATTAATTTATATTAAATGGTGCACAAAACTTTATTAATAAATAGAATAGGTAAACTTATCTTCAAAGTCAGCCTCCAAGCATGTAGTAAATGATAGTACTTTTCAATCATTCGACTACTACTTAAATAATAGAAAATAACTTGAAACATATGACTAAAAGAGTGCTAGCACTAATTACTCTTACTATACTCGCAGCAGGAACGATTCAATTTTACAATTCTTCCACCGCTGCTGATAAATTTGCTGCTGTCGCAACAATAAGTAATAGCAATGTTTTTGGACCGACCCCGACGGCAAACCAACTCTACCCCACAAATGACCTTGTAAACTCAAGGGCATGGTACCAAGTAATCTTTACGACTGGAACCACGGCACCTATTAAGCAAGTGGAAGTAGAATTTCCACCTGGAACTAACATAGCGAACGCTAAACTAGTAGACACGGCCGGATTAGGTCCTGGGACTTTTACAATAAGTGGACAGACCATAACATATACTGTAGCCCCCGAGGTGTTAGTACCAGCGAATACGGAATTGAGGCTACAGTATGACAACATATTAAATCCTTCAATTCCAGATGCTAACCTCACAGTTCGGATAACCACTAAAGATCCTGCTGGTTCTATAATAGATTCAGGAACGTCATTGGCGTACAAAATAAGACAGATAGGAACAGAGGATATTTCTAATAAGTCAATAACTCGAGAAAAAATAAAACCTGGTGCAGTCGTTGCCGTTGTAACTCAACGATCTAGCGAAATCATTCCAATTCCGCCTGGACAGGACCAATTAGCGGTTGCCGTTTGTAAGGCTGGGGAAGTTACTAGCGGTGGAGGTTACATGACAAACACTCCAAAAGTTATTGTTACTTTCTCCTCTATAGGCGAAGATGGAAGGTCATGGGCTATCCAAGCAGTTAATACAGACACACTGGCACACAACATTACCGCGACCGCTATTTGTCTTCATCTCTCTCCTTAAGCAGATAACTATTTCTAGTGCCTACCACAAAATTTCATCCTACCTAATTTTATAAAAATATATTTATAAAAAAATAGTAATTCATCACTATGGTCCCTAATCTGCCAGAATGGGGAATCGATCCTGTCCCTCAAAAACATAGAATCCTAGGAGGATTTGACTATTTCATTTTGTGGTCGAGTCTTGGCGTTGGTTTATTAGTTTTTTCTGCAGGATCTTTTTTGTCCGAGGCCCCTTTTTATTACGCATTACTTGCCATAATAATAGGCTCAATTACTGGCTCCATACTCTTGTCACTAGCAGGAAAAATAGGAAGCGATCATGCTATTCCATCTCTTATTGGAATAAGACCGGCTTTTGGATTGTATGGATCATATCTTGCCGCTATACTAAATATAATACAACTTATTGGTTGGACTACGTTTGAGATTTTAATACTTTCAAAGGCTGCTCAACAATTAACAAATATCCACGTTACTTTTGTATGGAATATTATATTTGGAATAATTATCACCCTGCTTGGTATATTTGGACCTTTATTTTTAGTAAAACAGTGGTTATCAAAGTTTGCAATATGGATTGTTTACGCTTCTTCAATAATAATTTTGGTTGTTCTGTTATCTCAAAATCTTCCAAATGCCATATCCACGGCTGGCAAAGATATGTCTTTTTTTGTTGCTCTTGACCTTGTAATTGCCATGCCTATCTCTTGGATGCCACTCGTCTCAGATTACAACAGGTTTGCAAAGACAAGTAGGGCTGCCTTTGTGGGTACTTTAGTTGGATTTTCAATAACAAATATCATTTTTTATCTTGGAGGAGTATTATTGGGGCTTGGGGATGTTTCATCAATAATTATTTCAATTCAGGCAATTTTATTCGGATTTATTCTATTGGTTATCGTTGTTGATGAGGTAGATAATGCATTTGCAGATATATATTCTGCAGCAATCTCTTCACAAAGTATCTTTCATAATCTAAATCAACGACATCTAATTATTGGATTTTCTATTGTAAGTACTATTCTAAGTATTTTTATATCAATTGAAGGGTATGAACAATTTTTGCTGTTGATAGGGGCACTATTTATTCCGCTATTTGGGGTCGTGTTGACCGACTATTTTGTAGTTAAGCGTGGTAGATATCAGAATAATATGATGTATGGTGATGGTAACACGCTGATAAAGATAGGATATCCTGCTATTGTTGCGTGGTCTATTGGAGCGGTGTTATATTATCTACTTTCACAACTTTCGCCGATATACGTATCACAGATACCAACGATAGGTTCCACAATTCCAAGTTTGATAGTCTCCTCGCTACTGTACGTGCTAATTACTAAACTTCTTAAGTTTAAGGTTGCCAAAAAGGCGATATAATATTTCATTTAGGTGGTTTATATCTCCCATATACATTCCTTAAATCTAACTTTCAATAATATTAGTTACTTGTCTAGATGTAATATCCACAAGAATTTTTTTGATGAAAATTGTGATGATTGTAAATTAGAATATTCTGAATTAAAAGGACTCAATCAGCCAAACGCTGAAGATGATCATAGACGGGAGAAAATAACAAATAAATCGAGCAAAAAACCCTATAAAGAACTTTCTGAAGAGAGAGCAAAAAAACTTTATGAGGAGTTATTGATACAATTTTTGAGAACAAAATCAATCGACGAAATTGAGGCCGCAAGAAGAGCAAGGAAAATTATTAGAAAGCAGTGTGCAATTAGAGGAATTGAAGTTTGGAATTGGCTGAAAACAAAATAAAAGTATTAAAGTGATTATATAAACTAGAATTTGTAATTTCTTTATTTTCGATTAATGATTAATAGTATAGCAAATATTTTATTTCTTTACCTGTTAATTTATCTTAATTTCATATGACATTAGAAATGATCATAGATGAATTAAATGGAATAGCTCAACAAGGAGTCTTCTACCTGTTGATGTGTTCATTTGGGTTCTTGAGTATTATCATTGTAAATGGAATAATTAGATCCGCTCGTAAAGACAAAAGAAATATGAATAAATCTTAAGGATATGCTTATCGATGATATTAGACCTAACCAGAGAAGTAAGGAATGACACCAAAGTGTTTCCAGGTTCGCCACTACCCAAATTTATTACTTGGACTAAAATGGATGTGCATGAATATGATTCAGAGGTGATCTTTATGAGTACTCATACAGGCACTCATATGGATGCTCCATCTCATTTTGCAAGCGATGCCTCATCAATCGACAAAATATCCGTTAAGAGGTTCATTTCTAATGCTATTCTAATCAAGATAAAGAAAGGATCAAATCAACTAGTTACTGCTAATGAAATAGAAGAATCAAATGTCAGGATAATGGAAGGAGATGCCATTGTATTTTCAACTCTGTGGGAGAATGAAATAGATAAGGAATATTTTTTTAGTCACAGTCCTGGTCTTGCAGAGGATGCAGCTAAATATTTGATTAATAAGAAAGTAAATGCAGTATGTATAGATTCACCCAGTATTGACAGGGGATCTGATAGTAGTTTTGCCGTACACAAATTATTATTATCTAAGGAAATATTGATTGTGGAGAACTTGTGTAATTTGAATAAACTAAACAGTCAATATTTTACATTGATAATGGCACCACTGAAATTATCTGGTGCATCTGGGTCTCCTATTAGAGCCATTGCCGTTGAGAAGAATTTTTCAGAGAAATAAAAAAATAATGTCTACTCGGTAGACAATATCTCAGATTTGGCGAGAAGAAGTGTTGAGTACCTTATATTTACAGCGAGTTTTAATACTCCCTAAAACTATAGTGTAGTAGTATGCCAACAGCTTATGTTTTAATAAATTGTGATCTTGGTTCTGAGGAGGAAATATTACAGGAAATTAAAAAGCTCCCAGGGGTAAGTGAAGTAAGTGGAGTATATGGAGTATACGATATTATTGTAAAGATTTCTGCAGATACTATGGATAAGCTGAGGGAAACGATAACATGGCACGTGAGAAGAATAGATAAGGTTAGATCCACACTGACGATGATAGTAATCGAAGGTCAGGCAGGAAAAGATAAAAAGAATCAACCCAACATGTTTTGAATAATTTTAATATTTTTAACAAATGTGGATGCCTCATTTGGGACATTGAAGAAATGTGGTGATGCTCTCACTGCTTTTTTCTTTCCACCTCCAACAACATCCCTCTCTGCAACAATTATTCCCTTCTCCTGAAGACTAGATACTGTAACCTTTGGACTGACGGAATCTATCGCAAATGTAACTATTGATGTTCTGAGCTTTTCATCCTCGGGTCCAAAGATCGAAATACTAGGAATCGTTCTTAGCTCCTCGGTTATTACATTTGCGATTTTCATATTCATTTTCCTTATTGCGTTTACACCCAAACGCTGAATGTACTTTAACGAAGATACTAAACCAGCGATACCCACATAGTTTCTAAAACCTGTTTGAAATTTTTGTGGAGATTCGGTATAAACCAGGTTTTTTTCTTCTGTGATAATTGCAGACTCTCCTCCAATATATTTGGGAGTTAGCAATTCAGCAGATTCTTTTCTGCAATAAAAGATTCCAATGCCCGGTGGACCGCATATCCACTTGAAACCAGGAAAAGCCAGAAAATCGCAGCCTATTTTTTTTACATCTACTTTAATTGTACCCACTGACTGGGCAGCGTCAATCGAATATAGCATGTTTTGCCTTTTTGCAATTTCCCCGACTTCTTCAACTGGCATTATTGCACCATTATTATAGAGAACATGACTTAGGGTTATCAGTTTTGTATTCTTTTTTTTTGCAATTTTATCAATCTTGTCAAGATCAAAGAATCCCTGATTGTTAATCTTAATTTCCTCCAGTTTGACACCATACTTTTTGGAAAGATTTAACCATGGAAAGTAATTAGCATAATGCTCGTGAAGACCTCCTCGTGTAATAATTACGTCTGATTTTTTCCACTCAATACCTGACGCTACATAATTTAATCCTTCAGTAGTACTTTGAGTGAAGATTATCTCTTCGGGTTCACAGTTTATGAGTTGACTTAGAATAATTCGAAGCTCTTTCATAAGCGATGTAATATACTCTTGAACAGAGTTCGAGTCAGGTCCCTCTTCTGAGCATCTTACTAGAAAATCAGTAATTGATTTTATCGTAGATAGTGGCATTGGAGCAAATGAGCCACAGTTCATATAGATCTTTTTTTTCGTAACTGGAAAATCCTTTCGTATTAATTCTATATCGTTTTCCTTTGATTCATCATCATAATCCATTATAACCCCTTTTTATAATTCATTATAATAAAAATCATGATTTCTGAAATACTGGATAACCGTGGATTTAATACTTTAATTTATGATGATACTTTTGCAAAAATATGTCTAATTGCATCAGTTATATCAGAATTTCAGAATCAATATCATAATGACAATCACGGTAAGATACTTTATTTGGATCTTGATGCGGCATTTACTTCTTACGTAAAGGCTGGATTGATTCCTTCCATAGAGATACAGAAAATAGATGATCATATTTACCAATCCAAATCTAGCGCTTTGAAAATATATCTCCCGTCTGAAGATATCTTGGATAATATCATAGTTGATATAATAAAATCAATGGACGAATGTTGCCTAATTGTTTTTGATTCTATAAATTCATTTTACAATCTTTTTTATAAAAATATAATACCGGGTTCGAACAATACACTAAAAATTGGAAGTATAAACCAATTACTTTATTTTATTCTTATGATGATTTTAAAACATACATCACATTTTAATATCCCATTTCTGGTAACGAGTATGATTCGTTATAAGGGAAAGGAAGTGGTGACAAGTAATAGACTTCTTAGCAAGAAAAGTTCATTGAATTTTTATGTTAAAATTAGAAATCTTAATGATCTCTCAATTACAGTTCTCGGACATCCAAAAACAAATCAAAGAAATTTCGTAATAAAAGATAAGGTTCTAAGATGGGCTTAACCACCCATTTTAAGCTTAATTATGCTGAAGCCAACAATCAACGCGATAAGGAGAACTGCAAATCCTCCAATTAAAAAAGACCATTGACTCTTTGATGATGCTGCTTTCCCTGAACTATAAAGCAAATATGCCCCAAACATCCCCATAAATAGTATCATAACTATTACGGTAGTCTCTCCTATAGTCTGTACTGATCTTGATGGAATAATAATTCCCTTTGCTCGCCCGCCTTCTATTATAGAATTTACCAGCCCTGAAGCAAATGCAAAAAATGCAACCAGATAAAGTACAGTAGCAATGGTGATATATTTTGAAGTGCTAGTAAGCATCCAGTTACTTGTATTATGAAGAATAATTAAGTTTATCGACTATTTAGATGAGCATTAGTATTTAATATTTGAAACTTGAATAACACGTGTGTTGGATGCATTACAAAAACAAGAGTTATTACTAACTGGAGAATCATACCGCATTTTTGTGTCTTTTGTTAAGTCTAAATTTACTGGCCACTAAGATAATGCTTGGATTTATTATCCACGTCACGCTAATGGGCCAGGGATTCTAAGATTGATGGGTAGTTGTCTTTCT
>Ga0207479_100036_pt1 | contig 12387 bp, 14 predicted proteins | sample NitcycUWRBECK01C_FD_188193 | JGI IMG/M metagenome (GOLD analysis project Ga0207479, IMG submission 188193) | Soil microbial communities from Arlington Agricultural Research Station in Wisconsin, USA - Nitrogen cycling UWRJ-BECK01-C (SPAdes) | ecosystem: Environmental > Terrestrial > Soil >...
GTTAACGACTAAGTTCTGACATTAAATTTATCTATTTTGTATTCGTATAAAGGGTATCAAGATGGCGAATTATGCGTGGCACGCTCATAGTTGTAAGACTATAGCTATCAGTCATATGGGAGTAACTAGAGTTACTATGCAAAGTTACGCTATGGGTTCATCACGTTTAATGTGGATTTTATTATGCACATTGCTTGCTGCCAAGGTTTATTTTTATCTTCCATAGTCATGAATTCGACATATGCTCAAATTGAGGTTACTACTGATAAGAATATCTCGTCGCCAATATTATTGAATTGGTCCGCATAACCGCCAGTGTATATGACAAGAATGGTCTAATTGTAGCAACTGGAGAGTATAACGCTAACGATTATCAGATAAAGCCAGGAAGCAGGTCTGGGTTCCATGTATTCTTAGACGAAAAGCTACCAAGTAGTAGTAAATATACCTTACCTACCAGTTTTGAGAAATCTAAAGATGATAAGCCTGCGGCTCTGCTACTCAGTGTGGACACAAATTCTAAAGGTCCAGAGAGTTATATAGTTCTAGGCGAAGTCATAAATCAAGGTGCAGATGATGCAAATTCGGTAAAGGTATCGGGTATATTTTATGACAAGGACCACAAAGTTGTAGACGTCGATTATACATATACAAAGCCGGATATAATCAGTCCTAATAAAAAAGCACCATTCGAATTGTCGTTCTACACAGATAATTCCAAGAAAATAAAGTCAGTAGCTATCAATGCTCAAAGTGACGAGAATGACAACCAAAATATAACAAAATCAGCTCCATGAACGTAAAAACAGTCACCTCAATGCCGTTGATTCTAGTCGTTTCTAAATCAAATTTATAGAACTGTTAAATTAATTTCTGATTTGAATTCCATTCATGATATTCTTATTATCTCTAGCGCACACCATAATTTGGGTCATGATGAAAACACGTGAAGTCTCTACACCAGTAACAAAAACCGCAATTTGGACATAATGATTTCGAACGTGTTGAATGAAATTCAGTATAGCAGTTAAAGCAAATCATTAAGATTTTAATATTATTTTATTTAAACCTTGTAAGATTGATTTCATAATTTTTTGAATTCGTATGATTAAACTTCACTCTGTCATCGTTTACTTGCCGTCGGTTGTGGTAGGAAAATAAATTTTCTCCATATTCAAATGTAGCAAGATTTTTTCCGATTTTATTTTTCAGGAATGGTGAATCCGAATTCCGCTCCTATGCCATTTTCATTATTTTTGCCCCATATTTTTCCTCCATGTGCTTGAACAATCTCTTTTGAAATATACAGGCCAATTCCGGTTCCTCCTGTGTCGGATTTTGTGGCAAATTTATCAAATAATCTTGGCAGAATGTCTTTATGTATTCCTATACCATTATCAATTACCTTAAGTTCTATCTCTTTTTTGTCGTTTGATTTTGTAATACTAATAACGATTTGCCCTTTTTTAGTAAACTTGTTTGCGTTGGATAATAGATTTGAAAAGACCTGAGCAATTCTAGATTTGTCAGCATTGACAAATAAATCGTTTGCCTCTTTATCATAAATTACTTTAAACCTATTTCTATTTTTATCAGGGAATTTGAATGTAAGGTCACGTATGGCATTTTTTACTAAAAGTTTTACATCAATTCTTTCTTTAGAGAGTTCAAAAGTACCGCTTTCTATTCTAGCGATATCTAGGATATCTCCTGTTAGCCTTTCTAATCTCGCCGAATTATTTTTTACTCGTTCGAAGTAATAAGTACTATTTTCTGGAATTTTTTCCATCAATTCTAAAAACCCCATAATTGATTGTGTAGGAGTTCTCAACTCGTGTGCTGCTACATTTACAAATTCCTTTTGAAGTTTCTCATTCAGTTTCAAATTCTCATATGCCATTTCTAGTTCTTTATTTGCATTGTCCAGTCGTTTATTTGATTTCTCCAATTCTAGTGCTTCTGAGATAAGAGATTTATTAGCAAGTTCTAGTTCCTGCGTTCTCTTTTTAACTTCATTGTTCAATCTACCTCCCCACTGTGATAACATGAAAACTACATAACTAATGGCACCTGTGAATGGTACAAGAAGAACTATGTTCAAAAGAAATTCGTTCTGTAGCAAATTTTGAATTGGTGTTAGTATTTGAGAGAAAGGAGTAGGAATGTTAAGAAAGTACGTCGCATTGCCTTCCACGTAGATAGGACGAGCAGTCACTAGTGTTGGTCCATCACCCAAATCAAATTGCTCGGTATCTGCTTGCCCGGATAGAGCCTTCTTAAATAATTCATTGACCAGCGGTCTTCCTTCGTCTGAAATAATCATTTGATTCTCATGAGAAAACATGCTATGTCCCAGAATACTTTTAGATAAAGGATAGCCTGCTAGAAGGGTTGCATTTCTATCATAAAATACCAAACGTTGTTTAGAAGTATCTAATACATTACCATATCGCTCAACCAACTCTAAAGTGGGAACGCTAACTCCAACAAATCCCAAGTAAGTACCAGTGTCGGCGTTAAAAATAGGAACAGTGAATGCGACTCTCCATTTACCATCAGAATTATAGCCGGGAGAGAATTCTATTTTTTTTTCAACTAGTGATTTCTGGATAAATGCATTGAAAACTTTACCACTATTTGTAACATTAAACGGAGAAAGGACAATGTCTGTGGCATTGCCTTCAGCTTTATCCAGCAACCTAACTCTGTCGCCGGCCACATAAAATAAAAATAACTCATCAAAAGGTGCGGCATTTCTAATGTCTGAGAATACTCCCCTAATTTGGGCTTGAGTGGAGTAGCCTGAAGATGGGATAGTCAAAGCTGGACCCTGCGCTAATCCTTTTATTCTTTGTAAAGCGCCGTCTAAATCGGAACCTATATTTTGAGTAATGCTCTGAGACAACAACCCTTGAAGTGCCTTGTTATCTACCACAAGTCTACGGGATAAATTTCCTTCATGCAAGGACTGCAGGTAGATGAAGAGGCTGTATGTCACAATTACTGCAACTACAATGAAAATGAATGCATTTCTTCTTCGAAGTAGAATATCCAATTATACTTTAGAACCAATCATGGACTAAAAAGATTCACTTGACTTAAACTATTCATGGCAAAATATATTCTAGTTATTCAGATGATATCGTTTCAAATTCAAAGGGGAAGGATTTTCGGCGTTTTGAATGTGGACCCGATATTTCCATATCAAGTTTGAATAAAAATTGCAAGTTACAGTTTGTATGTTTGTGAAAATCGAATAACGGGTTCAGACTGTGTGAAGCTCTTATTTTATTTATTGTGCTATCCTTAGTGAAGTATGAATAGAAAGAACGTAGTAGTTACTGGGTCAAGTAGGGGAATAGGACAGGCGGTCGCACTGGAATTTGCTAAGGCAGGATGTAACTTGGTAATAAATTCTAGAAATGCCGACGAGTTGTCAGCCAGCAAGGAAGAAATTTTGAAGGCTATTCGTGACAGTGCCGAGATTGTTACTTTTACCGGAGACATTAGTCAAGAGCATGTTTGCAAGGGATTGATGGATGTTGCTGAAAAAAAGCTAGGAGGGCTTGATGTTCTTGTAAACAATGCGGGGATAAATGGACCGGAAAAAAATATAGTTGATATTTCAAGCACAGAGTGGGATAAGGTTTTGGATATAAACCTAAAAGGCTCATTCTTTTGCAGTCGAGAAGCGATTAAAAAAATGTTATCTCAGATAATAAGGTCAGACACTCCTGATTATTCGATTATCAATATTTCATCTGTCCATCAAACTACTCCGATGCCATTAGCCGTACCGTATGCTGCCTCCAAGGGAGGAATGGAGATGTTAACTAAAACAATGGCCCTGGAGGTTGCAGATAAAGGGATTAGAATTAACGCTATTGCTCCACGAGCTGTTGCAACTATGATGGATATTGACATTTTAGAAGATGAAAAGAAAAAGAAGGATGAAGAGAATAAAATACCTATGCACAGGATAGGGAATCCATCGGAAATCGCTAAAGTTGCTGTTTTTTTGGCGTCTACGGATGCTTCATACATTACTGGTGCAACTTTATATGTAGATGGCGGTTTAACACTAGTTTCTTAAAGGTTCTTTGAAATAATAAATAAAATCGGAGCTTTCCGTTTATAGAGCGTGTATAGGAATATCTACACAGTCATTAATTTCTCATATTCTCTAAGAAGGTCCTTTGGACTATGCCGACAATTATCTTCTTTGACATGTCTATCCAACAAGTCTAATAGTTTGGCAACTTTATCAATATTTTTTTTGGTGTACATTATTGGGAGCTGAGCTAAGGACAATAAATTAGATAAAAGCTATATTCTGGCTGAAAGTTAACTCCAGCAAGTTGCTCCTTTTGGAATTGATTTCGTGCGTCATTAATTACAATCAAAGCCCATCAGTTTTTAATAGACTTCTATCACTTAGACTATATTTCCCTTCTAGTTCTGCTTAATATCTCGGATAGTTGTTTGTAGAGAGGGATTGACGGAATCAACAAAGCTAGCACAGGCACTAGAACTATAGTTAACAAGTAGGCTAAAAATTAGGCCGGGTCTTCATTAGCCTTGTCGTCATTGACTATCTGTGCTGGTTTCTCTATCGGGTTTTCATAAATATCTGTTTCTGGGTTATCTTTTGCTGCACTCAGCCTATTTTGATTCTTTTGCTTGTCTAATTCATTTTCCTTGTCTTGTTTACTCATTTATGTAAAAATGGGCAACAAAGCATAAGAAGCTATAAAAATTTTGCAGGCTGCTCAAAAAAACTTGGAATATAATATAGACATAATCACTACTTCAGGCTCCTATCTAATGTCGACTGCCTGGAGTTTGAAAGAACAAAATTGAGATCCTGTGGAATTTCACCACTGCTCACGAGTTATCAAATTTTACGAAAAAAAGATAACATGATACCAAGTTTCAACGAATAGGGTACCAGCTTGGATTATTTCGTGAAAGACCAGTGGTACGACTTTAAAACTGTACGGTGGAGTTTTGGTGTAGACTCACAACAATTTAATAAATTCATATAAAAGTCTGAATAATATTGCAGGTCTATAAAGAATTGTTGTTAATTCGATAGGTTATTCCCTGATTAACCGACTTTTTAGATTATCAGCCTGACTTTTGACGTTTAGGCGGCTTCTGCCTAAAAACCGGCTTCTGTGAATAAAAGTATAAGATCTGCCTTGTTACTTATCATATATTATTCGCACATTTTTTCATGTATTTCAAAAAAGACTTCGTTAACCGATTCATTAGCTATTTCGAAGCCTACCGTACAATTCTACCAGTTTTACTTTTTCTTTGTAAGTTTACTGTATGTGTACTCCTGATACCTTAATCGTACTTTGTATGTCTACGGATTCTTTGTCAATGTTGTAAGTCTACACCCGTCTTTATTTTGGTGTAATGCTACTACCTATTGGGAGCAAGTTTAACAAAGTCAGGAAAAACTATTAAAGCAATGCTGCCAATCAGCCTATAATGAAAAAAACAATCTATTTTGGAAGTGTAGCTCTGATGTTGGCATTTGCACTGATTTATGTCTCAGTGGCTAATGCTCAAAATGTGACGACTAACGCCTCAAACGCCATGGGAAATGCCAGCGCAAATGCAAGTCAGGCGGCAGGAAATGCCAGCGCAAATGCAAGTCAGGCGGCTGGAAATGCTACGAATAAGACTGGTGGTGGAATCCTGGAAGGACTTAAAAATATGTTTGAAGGGAATAAAAGTAAATAACTCATCTTTACAATTTTTTTAATATTCCGGACCCGTAATTCGGCTAAGACGTGTGAGGATATGTTTATTTATTAATATAAGCAAACAAGCGCCTCGAATTTATCTCTAAATCGTAGCAAATCCATGAGATCGATTTTATTATTAAAAGAAAGTTTCTGTTTACCGTTGCCATACATTTTCCATAGACTTTAACTCTGCAGCATATAGGCGATCTCAGATTTCCTATTTGCCTTGTTGAGGACTAATTCTTATGCCTTTAAAAAATCAAAATGCGTTTGCCCTAATTTCTAAACAGTGAGGAAAATGAAGTAGTAGGTTTATTAATTATATTTAGTGATGTTCGGATATTGTTTACAAATCGTATAAGGCTCCCACAGAAATCATTTGTTTTGACGTCTTTGTTTATAGTAGCAATATCAGGAATAATATTGTTTAGTGGAATCAGCATTAATTTGTATAACATCAATAATCAAGCACAAGCACAACAACAAGCAGAGCATACAAAGGCTAACAAATTATGGGAAACACCAAATGACTTGAAAAACCCAGAATCTGTAGCTTTTGCACCCAAGCAAAATGTCTTGTTTGTTTCTAATGTAAATGGAAAACCAACTCTAAAAGATCAGAATGGATTCATTTCCAAGGTTTCACCTTCTAATGGTAGCATAATTGAATTAAATTGGGTAACAGGACTAAATGCACCAAAGGGTATAGCTATTTCTAATAATAACAGTAGATTGTATGTTTCAGATCTCACAGATCTAGTCGAGATAGATATTGATAATGGAAAAATAATAAAACGGTTCAATGCACCCGGAAGTGCTTTTCTTAATGATGTTGTCTCAGATAATCAGGGAAATATTTACGTATCTGATACAATTACCAATACTATCTACAAGCTAGATGGTAATAATAATAACACGTCTTCATTACAAGCTTGGTTACAAAGTCCACAATTAAATGGTCCTAATGGTTTGCATGTTGATAATAGTAAAAATAAACTAATTGTTGCTTCTTTAGGAGATATGAGTAAACCCGGAGCTGGCATAGAAGTTGATGATTTAAAAAATAAGACAAAAAGCATGATAGGAAAGGAAGGAACGACCTCTCCCTTTGGCGGTCTTGATGGAATAGAATCTGATACTACGAATTCACATTACTATGTTACTGACAATCCTGCAGGAAAGCTATACATTGTTAACGCTGATGGAACAGGATATGGAACTTTGATAGATTTACACACACAAGGGACTGCCGACCTAGGATTTATACCACGCCAAAGCACAATTATAATACCTCTTATGCAGGACAACAAACTTGTAGCTTATAAGTTAGCAGAATAGAAGCCTATGGAGAGTTGCGAATAATTAATTTAATTCAATTCCTTACAGACGGGATAGTATCCTCCGCACTGAAACTCAAATAAGATAACGAACTTTATGATCTATAACACATTATTGGATACTTTGGATCTTGTGAAATTTGAAGTGTTAGTAATTGACTAAAAGAGTGCTAAATTTAGTAAAGTTCCCTTCATGGTTCATTGTGTCTAAATCTAAAATTGGAAACAGTAAGCGTTTCTTTTTCAACTTCATAATTATTGAGTCATCTATAAAATAACATCTTCCCACCGGTATACTAAAATTATTTTATATTAAGTATTTTTAAGATTGATTCCCATAGATCTTATAGAACATTTTATCATACTCATTTTTATCCAAGCAATAAACTGTTTATCAATACAGCAACTAGTGGCCAATAAGGTTGTTTCTTGTTCAGAGGGATGCACGTAATAACCGCTAGTTGCTTAAATTATTTTATACTTTGTTGCCCAGATCTAGTTAACTTACTCAAACTAGGCACTGGCGGGGACTTTCCCTTCATTTCCCTCCAGTCGCCAGTAAATCATTTTATATTTTATTGCCAATAAATTAACGACGTAGACTTCAGACAATCATACGTTCGCTGGCGGGATTATTTTATCGCTACGGTTCTAATCCCGCTGGTGTACTTTGAGAGTTAGAAAATTAAAAAAACTTAACTAGTTTGGGTCGTATATTGACTTTTGGGGCGGTGTTTAGGATGATATGGGAGGCTTCTTCCAACGTCTACTAACAATAGAATGGTGAGTATCGTAGATGACGATATAGATATTGTCATGCTTTTTCGCGATGCTTTACAAGGTGCCCCAAGAATTACATTATTTACTTTTACGGATCCTATCGTGGCGTTGGAACACTTTCATATTAATGAACATGCATATGTAGCTGTAATAACTGACTTTAAAATGCCTGGCTTGAATGGCATGGAATTCTTGAAACAAATAAAGGATTTGAATCCGTTTGTGAGAACGATACTAATGACCGGATTTGAAATTGACGATAAGATGTTTCGAGATTATACCAAAAGGAAAATTATAAACGGTTTTCTTCAGAAGCCAATACGTTTACATGATCTTATTAAAGAAGTAGACACCCAGTTGCAATCATACGAGCAACAAAGAAAATATCCTTCCTAATGAATGGAATATAAAATATTTACGATTGTGACCTTGTTCTTCCAGTAAGTCATCATAATTTTCTGTTCAGAACGGCAAAACAATATACCTCAATTTTTTTGCCATGATCTTCCACATTCACAAAAAAATTATGGTCACAATCCTCACATATTATACGGGCATTAGCGTATAAAGCACTTGGCACATCTGTTAAACTAATTCCGGTCTTGGGATCCTTTTTTGTTATGTTGGAAGATCCACATTTTATACAGTAAAATTTTATTCTATTAAAATATTCTAACATTATCTTCAATTCCTTGTCCTGGCATTCCTTACAATAATGCGTTTCCCCTTCGTTTAACACTTTGGCTGTTATGTCAGTATATTTGCCACAAGCACTACACGTATCTTTTTCATATTTAATTACTAGAGCCCCTCTTTGAGTTTGAACTGTTCATTTTCCGGATTTGCCATTCCGCACGAAAGATCGTAACAGGCATTGGCTGTTCTGGCTAAGAGACCCTTTGTTGTATCAGAGTAATATTCTCCCGACTTTTCTATTATCGCATTGATATCAAAGTCAACGAATGCAAAACCAAGTTGATTCACACTGTAAAAGAGAACACTTGCTCTTTGAAGATCCTCTGGACGCACTTGATGTTTATCCTTAATGGCCGAAGATAACAATTTAGTTATTTTGTCAAATCCTTTTTCGGTCAATTTTCTTTGTTCCATTGCATTTCATTCTTGAAATTCCTTACATCATACCCATTTATATAAGATTTATCGTTTCTATACATTTATCACAATATCTTTCGATTAACGTTATTCCACTCATGTCATAACTTGATATCTTCGTTGGGGTTTCTCGACATATTGAACAGGAGCCCACAAGTTATTTTTGTAATTAGTTGTCCTTCCTGATCCAGGCAATATCTTTGTATCCTGTAATTTTTTATTTAAGTATTCCAATTTATCGTCTAAAATTTTAATTGGTATTATTTTCGGTTTTATTTTTGAGGTGTCTTACCTTTGATATTATTTTTTTTAATTACTGATTTTTCTTTAAAATCAATTTATAGGTTAAAAAATTATGAATTATTTCTACTAAATAAATAAAAAAGGAAGATTAAACGGGCTCGCCTGAACTACCTCGATTCTTATCTCTCTTGACCGCAGTTGGTTCGTGTTCTGCTATATCTTCTGGATTCATTGGCTCCTTTCCACCCTTTTCAATCTCTGTACGTTCCTTTTCATCGTCTGAACCAGTGTATGTATCAGGATCTACAACTTTTTCTGCAGAATCTTCGACTTTGCCTGCGACCTTTTTAACTCCCTCTTTTACTTTTTCGAATGTGTCTGTCATGATAAGTAATCTACAATAAATTATTTAACACTTCATGGTAAGTCGAAGCAAATTATGATCAATAAGAAATTCAACGAAAGTGCATAGATTAATTTGAGTACGTATCTTACCGCCATATGTTATCGCTTACCTATTGATTATGTTCAAAATAGTTCTTTATTCGTTGCTCGGTGAATTATTCACAGTATTTCAAAAAGCATTAGAGCAATTAGATTCACGTGGCCTCTTGAAGCCGGGACGCATGAGGAAACTGTGGAAAAAAGGGATTAATGTGTTATATAGTTTTATTACAATAACATATTATGAATAACGCAACCCCACTATCCAATACAATGTACGATATTTTAAAGGTCATGGGCAAAGATGCAGAATTTCTGTACGACACTATTGAAAGTTACATAAAGGATGCACAGAATAGCAATAAGCAGTACCTAGTTGATATATGGCAAAGGATAAAGGCTGATAGATTGAATCACGTAAATATGTTGAAGGATGCTTTAGAAAAGGAAATTCACGGTGGCTAAGCAGAAGCTACTAAAATTAAGACCAATTTATTTACAATGAATATTGATTTAAGATCAATGATGATAACAAAGAAAAGTCCTTCCCTATCCCTACATTCGAAGACTAAAGTCGACAGCTATTGGGAAGTTCGTTCCTCCGGACAAATGGAATCACCATGGTTTGATAATTTGAGACACCCTTTAAGATTCAATAGCCTAAATCAAAATATTTCTGTGGATGTGGCAATAATAGGAGGAGGTATTGCAGGTATTACGACAGCCTACCTCTTGTCTCGATCTGGAAAAAGTGTTGCAATACTTGAAGATGGTTATATTGGGAGTGGCGAAACCGGCCGAACTACGGCACACATTACTCACGCTCTTGATGACAGGTACTATAATATAGAGAAAAAAAAAGGTCCGACAAATGCAAGATTAGCGGCGGAAAGTCATACGGCAGCAATCAATTTTATTGACGACGCCATAAGGGAAGAAGGAATTGATTGTGAATTTGAGAGATTAAATGGTTTCTTGTTTCTTGATAAGAGTGACAAGGAATCATCGTTAGAGAGAGAATTAAAGGCGCTCAGAAATGCTGGAATATCAAAGGCAACGATGATTAATGATTCGCCATTAGAGTCGGCAGACATCTCTCCTTGTATTTGTTTTCCCGATCAGGCCCAATTTCAACCAATGCGATATTTAACAGGAATTGCACATTCCATGAACACGGATAAAGGAGTACAAATTTTTACAGAAACTCATGCACAAGATATTAAAAAAGCAGAGACAGATAGTATCATTAAAACTGATAAGGGACACACTGTGACTGCACAGAGTATTGTTTTAGCAACTAATGCGCCGATTGTAGATAAGGTAAGCAAGATTTATGACAAGCAGCTTGCCTACAGAACATATGCGATTGCAGCCAGAATTCGAAAAAACTCAATCCCGTTGGCCCTTTACTGGGATACAGGGAATCAAAAGTTAAAGGATCATGTTAAAGCGTATCACTACGCCCGAATTCAGAAAACAGAAGATAAAAATTTTGATCTGTTGATTGTTGGTGGAGAAGATCATAAGACTGGAATTAGCATTAACAAGAATGATTTTGAGGCAAGGTTCAAAAGACTCGAATTATGGATGAGGAAAATCTTCTCTTTGAAAGGACCAGTAGTGTACGCGTGGTCAGGACAAGTCATGGAACCATTAGACAGTTTGGCTTTCATAGGTCCAAATCCTGGTAAAGATAAAAATATCTATATAGCTACAGGAGATTCTGGTAACGGAATAACACACGGAACAATTGCAGGTATTATATTGTGTGATTTGATCCAAGGTAAAGATAATCCCTGGGCAAATCTGTATCGTCCTGATAGAAAAATAAAGTGATGAGTATTGGCAACTAAAAAACATCGTTTAAAATCGAAACCGGAACGACCGTCAAAAGATAGCGGAATGGTTATAGAAAAGGAAAAGTTGGCTATCTACAAAGATAGTAAAGGAGAGGTGCATACGTTCTCAGCTGTATGTACTCATTTAGGTTGTATAGTAAGCTGGAATGAATTGGAGAAATCTTTTGATTGTCCATGTCATGGTTCGAGATTCTCTGGCCAGACTGGGAATGTTATCAATGGCCCCGCTAACAGTCCCCTTGAGAATAAGAGCAACTTATGATTTAATTGATCTCGGTTCACCTGCGGTCTACTTTGGGATGACTTGGAGAGTGTATGAATTTGGGCCAGTCTACATGGACGGTAGGCGTGAGGTTTTTACATTCTGATGAATTGAGACTGCCTCTTGATACTGCGAATCCGCCCGTGTTTCCAGACCTATAATACCATTATTTGATTATCTTCTCCAAGAACGGAAGAAATTATATGTTGAACAAATGTGGGGATTTCAGATTTCAGATTTCAGATTTTAGTAAAAGACCCAAAACGTAATAAAGGATCAGTAAGTCTCCTGTATGGTAAGGGGCTTTTTTCGGCCAGTCCCGTATTTGGCCTTTCCCCTCTACCGCAATAGTGCTTCGGGGAACGGGACAGAAACCCGAGACACCATTTATACAGAAGTTAATTATCTAAGGACTCAATACTATAATACGATTTCATACGAAGCAAGGATTCTAGTTTGGATATTATATCAGGTTTGCATTAATGAAAAGTAGATTTGTATTTCAGACATTAACTTGGGTAAGGCAGGTTCTTATATTTAGTTGCGGAACTTTGAGTACTCTTTTAACACAAATAGACACCGGCCGGGGG
>Ga0207479_100037_pt1 | contig 12212 bp, 12 predicted proteins | sample NitcycUWRBECK01C_FD_188193 | JGI IMG/M metagenome (GOLD analysis project Ga0207479, IMG submission 188193) | Soil microbial communities from Arlington Agricultural Research Station in Wisconsin, USA - Nitrogen cycling UWRJ-BECK01-C (SPAdes) | ecosystem: Environmental > Terrestrial > Soil >...
CTGCAGGCGGCGGTGGCAATATGACTGCTGGTGGCAATATGACTGCTGGTGGCAATATGACTGCCGGCTAAACTATAATTTTTTTTATGTCAGTTATTATAGTCATTACCAACCTTTTATTTATCTAATGAACTACTTAGATGTAATCGAAGTATTACTCATCATTAATGATATTCAAAGCGGTAATTGTTAAATTTTAAGTACCATCTCGTTCCCTCGGCCGTTCCCTCAGAACTAAACGCCAACTTTCTGTGAACTTTAAATGTTATGCTACGCTCTAAATACCGATATTGTAGTTTTTCTACTAAGATAGTATATTATGACGGCATTGGCAAGTAGATGAGCTATCAGTATGCCTATCAACGCGTACGCTACATCAGCTAACAATATACCTTTGTCATTTGAAGAGCTAGGAAAGGCACCACCCACAAAACCCAACCCAATAACATCTATTACTATTGCTACAAACATTAGTATCAAAGTTAGTATCCATGCAAAATATTTGACTTTGAATAAACTGATTCCAAGCACACAAATACCTACCCCCACTAAAAACAGGAACGAACCTATTGATGTCATGATCCCCTTACCCAGATGTGCTAATCTCTCGATTTGGGGGGTTAAGGCGTCCGTAATCCCCTTGGTTATCTTAGATTTGATTTTAGAAGTATTGTTAGTGAAATAATCCTGAGTGGCAGTTCCGGAAATATTTGCAGCTATGCTAATCACAAAACTTCCCAAAACTATGAATACTATTCCGCCAACAAAAATTGCGATCCAAATTATTGTGAGACCTCGTAATTTACTCTTCTGCACATCTTTTATGCAACAGTCATCATTTAAATCTCTTTACCTGAAACAATAGGGTAGGTAGATTCCCTTAACGACAATATAATCACAAACGACAATATAATCACAAAACGAATCAATATCTAATAAATGGCTTGTATAGGTGGGAACAATAAATTTTAGAATATTACCTGTATCAGTAAAATAGGAATATTGTAATTCCCTCAATAATTCATCCAGTCTTTCCACAAGAAATGATACCAACTGTTAAAATACTCAACAAGTTGGACGAACTTGATCAATCTAAATTATGAATATTAATGCCAAAGACTATTAAATAAAATGATATCTCCGAGATATCTTTAGTTCCAGCGCAGGAGGTATTCCAAAGCTCTATCTGTATATCTCAGTTTAGCTAATGTCCAAATGGAGGAGCCAACCAATAAGCTGCTATTGATTGAGACCAAGCAGGCTTAGGATCCTTATCATTTTGTGGTTCCAATGTTACTACTAGATCCGTATAGGTGGGCGAATAAACTAAATTTTCATTGTATGTCAGTGTTCCAGTTGGAGAAATTTGTCCTAGGCTCAACGGATACCCAGAAGCACGATAATTTCCATCCACCATCCAAACCTCAAAGACTTTACCAGAAGGAGGGAGGAAATCTGATGCAACATTGACCTTCGTCCTATGATCATTTGTTGAAACATCTACCAGCCCAAAAATCTGTCCACCATAACCTATTAACGCGCCAGTTTGGCTAAACATTGGGCTCGTCGCATTTCCTTGAGCATTTGCTTGCATCGCTTGATTATTTAGCAGAAAGATTCCAGCGATCACACCAAAGGTAACAGTAACAGCAACAAGTGCTAATTTCATATATGCATACCCCCTACTGTTCTATATAAAGTTATACAAATAAAATTGATTTATAATTAATTTTAATAAAACAAATACCGTTCTGAAATTGGATTCACTTAATCATTTTTGATTTTAATCTGTTCTGGACATAAGACATTTATAATTGTTCATGTTAAGTTTCAGTTGGAAATGTATACAAACCAAAGTAGACTTATATTGGTAGCAATAGGGGCTTTTGTGACTCTGTCCTTGCTAATATTTCCGTCAACAAACATGATTGCATATTCTCAATCTGGTAACAACACACAAGGAAATGATCAAGCAGAGCAAAAACTATTTGAGTTGGCTCAGAAATTTAATACGTTACTCAAAGATTCCAAAGTAAATCTAACACTGTCAGCAAATGGTAACCTTTCATCAAAGTTACAGGAGTTGAAAAATTCAGACGCATTCAAATCATTGTCTGAAAAGTTTGCACAAGCGGTTCAGGATTTAGGTCAAGGAAACAAGACTGAAGAGCTTAAACAACGAGCTGGTGCTAACCTTAGCGGTCTATTCCAGAAGCTCCAGGACCTGAGAAACAACAGCACTCAATAAAACCATCTTCCATTCTGCTTTTATCATAGCCTATTTTTTTATCAAGCTAGAGAATATTCTTGAAGTCCTTCAAATAGGTAGAGTACGAGGTCAAATTTTTTGCTCTTGTTCTCGTAGAAAACTCTTAGTCATTTACTCTTTCTTAGAACGTTACTTGATACACTTAGTATAATTGTTTCCTGCACTCAATTATTTGTTCGTCGGCATTCCCATTTTATACGCTCTTCGTTTCATAATAAACATCATTGCCACTAAGCTTAGTGAAATAAGAGCTCCAACTAGAAATGTTGCATTAAATGCCATAGCATTTGGTACAGAAGACGTCACTCCTTCAGGACTTTGTACTTCTGAGGTAAATAATGCCATGAACATCCCTGCAATAATAGGTCCGATTGCACCTCCTATTATTCGCATAGTTGAATATGTAGCAGATACAACTCCAGTAGATTCCGGCGGCGTGAACCAGATAATGACGTTTGCTGATAAAGTTACAAAGGCTCCGCCGATAGCAAATAAGATGAGCATGCTGGCTACCTGACCTGAAGTCGAGTGAAACGCCAGGAGGGCAAGAATACCTATACAGAGTACAATTGAGCCGGGGACTATGAACTTGGAGCTACCATATCTGACGGCTAGAATTCCGGCTATCGGTCCTAGAGCCACAAACACCAGAGCTTGGGGAAGTTGTAACACCCCGACTTGAAGGGTATTCATACCCAAACCGTACGGTTCCGGGGTCTGACCTAGGGTGGGAATCGTGGAAAAAATGATGTATTGAACGACGCCAAGCATAAGATAGCTAATGTTTCCAACTCTGATTATCTTGTGAAAAGCTAGCTTCAAATTTATTAATGGATTCTCGCTTCGTTTTTCTATAAAAAAGAAAGCTGCCATTGAGGCCACACCTACTCCTAGGAAAGTCCAAAAAAGTGGAACGCCCTCACTACCTTTCCCTAGAAAAGTGAAGCATAGCATAAATGTACTGGTTGTTAGCACCAAGGTAATAACTCCCGGAATATCGATGACTTTAACATGTCGTTTGGGCGCACTATCATTACCTTTACCTTCTTGAGGAGCTGTAGAAATTTTAGGAATAAGCTTCCAAAGCAAGAATAGGAGTATGAGTGAAACTGGTATAGCTGAAAAGAAGACACTCTGCCAACCTCCTATATAAACAACGGCGGCTCCCACTACCAAACCAATCGCACTGCCTCCCTGATACATGGACAATAAAACACCCTGGGCGAAAGGAAACTTCTCAGGTGGAAACAGATCTCGCGCAATTCGAACAGAAACGGGAACCAGAGCTACTGCAACACCTTGGATGATCCTGAATATTATTAGAGTATAAAATTCTGTAGCAAAGCCGGCTAGTATCGTTCCTACAGTGTAGCACACGAATACTAAGAGTAACATCTTCTTCGGTCCATATGTGTCAGCAAGTCTTCCTATAACTATGGTTACCGCGGCACCTGAAACTAAGTATGCCGTAAGTACCCAACTAATAGTACCCAAATCCTTACCAAAATCTTCAGCCATTAGGACAAGCGCAGGAGCTAAAGAAGTATGGACGTATAAGACTACAATTATACTAATCCCCATAATCCAGAGGGCTCTCGTAGCTACCTTGGGTGTTTTTACGGTAACTTGTTTTCCTGCAGGATTACCACTACCGTCATTTGCAGTAGATTCAGACAATCTTTGCCTATTTTACTATTATTCCTATATAAGCTCTCTTATTTCAGTGAGCGGGATGCTAAGTCAAGAAAATTCAAATGAGCTCTATTTCTTAATCAGCTTATTCAAAAGTATTAGTGAATATTGTCTTGCTGGCTAACTCTTTTGATTGGTCAGGTAAGAGTTCAGTTTCCAGTTTAGTAAGTTTACCTTTTCCTATTACTAGCTGATTATAGTCTTGATCCTTTGAAGGATACCAGTATAGGAGATTATTCACCTTATCCCATTTCAACTCATTACTAGTAGACCACACTGTGAATTGAGGGGAGTAATGTATGTCAAAAGGAATGTAGACTACGGTCGGTTCCTCCGTCACAACTTTCCCCTCTAGGACAATCGAAGCATACTTTGAATCTATATCAAAAAATATGAGCGTAGGTTTTGCTGAGCTTCGCATCGGGTATGGGCGTGCAACTGCATCTACATTTCGTGGTTTTCTGTCAGGTCCAAGAAGTGAATAGTTTTCATAATTCCAATTATCCTTGCCCTCTTGGGTGTTGTATAGATCGTAGTTCCATATAGTAGCATTTAGGAGAAACGCTTCTATTTGATTATATTGTAGATCCAAATATTCTCTAATCTGCTCTGCCTCTTGGAATGCCCCAAATTCTGTTATAAAAGGAATTAGTCCTCGTTCAGTGGCAGCCTGAGCTAATTGAACAAAAAGCATGGGAAATTCGATTTTATAAGTGTAAAGACTTTCAGGGATTTTTACAAATGAGCTAGCAACAGCCATTGTATCATAGTAATGAAAAGACAAGACACCGTTATTACCAAATCTGGAAATAGAGCTCAGATTACTAGGAAGATAGGTTTCCAATTTCTTTGTTACGATTTTCTTATCTACCATTACATTTTTTATAAAGTCCATACCAAATGACCTCTTTACCTCAAGGGGGGCTGCTCCATATTTCACGGGCATACCGCCGGTATCAGTAGGCATAATCCAATCAACTCTTGGTTCAATAAATATAAAGAGGGCCTTGTCAAACTTTTCAATTTCAGAGTTTACGTTGCGATAATAGTCCACAAGAAACTTGACTTCAAAATCCTTTTTGGGTATAGTACTAGGATGTGGTTCATTAAAGGGTTCAACAGCCAAGATGGCTGGATGTCCAAGACCATCATTTAATGATTTGAAGAATTTAACAGTCTGCCCAATAGTTTTCTCTAAATGCGTGCGAACGGGATAGTTTTTAAGACCCTCATCTAAGTTTGTCAAATCGTTTTCCCAGAATGATTTTAAGGTCTCTTTTAGGGACTTGTTTATCATGTACTTAAATTGCCACTTTTTATCAGGTTTGGCAGGTATAGGTCTTTCGTGCTCTTCATCAATTGCAATTGCCCAATCAGGGAATCCGTCACCACCGTATGCTTCATTTGCAATATCTTGGTGAAAATCTAAAATTACGTAAAGGTTTCTTGCATGCAACTCGTCAATTATTTCCTTCATGTATTCTAGATATTTCCTCCCCTCTGGTAGTAGCTCTTCTAGATTTGGGTTTGGCCGCGGTTCTATAGCCTTCCATGAAATTAAGAGACGTATAATATTAAATCCAAGATTTTTCAAAAGATCCAATCCTGACTTTACAGATTCGATTTCCTTCTTCAAATCAAGTTTGGATATATCATGAATGTCAAGGGGTGCTATCGGAAGATAAGGAGGCAATTTACTTCTTGAGCCAAAGTTCACTCCTCTAAATAGAACATATCTTTTCTCTTCATCCCTGAACCAAGATCCGCTCTTCCAAATTCCATTTCTGGCTTCTGCAGAAGGTTCTTGTTCAGCGACATGTCTTTGTGAAACCGCTTTACGTCTGCCCCTCAGTCCTGCTAGTATTATCTGTATTCCGCTTATAGCCAGGGCTATAATCGTCATGACTATAAGCAATGCTAGGCCCACTATCGGAAACGCCAAGACCATTATAGCCAAAGACACAATCAATATTCCAAACCCAATAGAAGAAATATCGATTGATTCTTCCTCCTTCTTTTTCAAACCTTTGACTATTCTTATGATACCATTGGCTAGTAAACCAAAGCCAAGAAAATAAATAAGCCACTTTGTGGCAAATTGAGGAAAGAAGAAGCCCGATCCAATATAGAAAATGAGACCAACTCCTACACCTATATTTATCAATCGGGATGATCTTTTGACACCCTTTGCCAGGATTCCGCTAACTAGCCTTTCTGCTCCAAGTACTATTAAGCCTATTCCGGCCAAAAATAGCCATATATAGGCGCTAGCTGTAGTTTCATACTTTGAAGCCAGGCCATAAATGAGAAATACAACAGAAAGAAGTAAACAAAGACTGCCGACAGAAATCTGAAAAGCCCAAAACCACGATTCACGCTTGCTTTTCATATTATTAATAACTACGTCTTTGATGACAATATATATGAGTTGCCCTCGATTGAAATTCAGCCAATCTGCAAACCAAATCATAGTGTCATACAAAGCGTTGGGTTTAAACGTCACTGCGATAATTACAACGGTGTAAGCTCATGAATAGCTCTGATATTCCAAAAAAAGATAGAGCACTAGTACTGCAAGGAGGAGGATCCTTGGGTGCATACGAAGCCGGAGCATATAAGGCACTATATTATTGGCTTGCAAAAAAAGACAAGGAAGAAGGAAAAGAGAACAGTTCAACATTTAACATTATAGCGGGAACCTCAATTGGAGCAATGAATGCGGCAGTTCTCACAAGCTATTTTGTGGAAAATAATACTTATGAGGGTTCTGCAGAGAAACTTATTGAATTCTGGAGGTATTTGTCCAGGCAATCACTAGCAGATACGAATCCTTGGTTCAAGTTTTGGTGGAATGGTCTGCACAGTATGAATAAAGCCTTTGCAACAGGAGAGGCAGCCAGAAGATATTATTCAGCAAGAGAATTTTCACTAATGGGAGTACCACATGTTTTTAGTCCCCTCCTACCTAAGCTTGATAGCAAGTTCTTGGACCTATACGGGAATACGTGGTTTCGCTTTAGTAACGAACCATTAAAGCGGAGTCTAGAGAAATTTGCAAAGTTTCCCATAGCCACAAGCTATGAAGATAACGAACCCAGATTAATCCTAGTGGCCGTCGATGTAGCGGATGGTCTACCAGTTACCTTTGACAGTTATCCCAAAGCGGATGGTTCTAGGAAAACTGAATATGGAAGATATATTTCGCAGAAAGGTAACGAAATAGGATTTGAACGAATAATTAAGTATGATAAAGGAATTACTTCCGATCATGTTATGGCTAGCGGATCATATCCTGTAAATTTTGATTATGCCTCACTAGAAGTTGAGAGCTATGATCCTCCTCACGTTGATAAGGAGAGGCAAAAAGACCAAGCGGGTATTGAGATTAGTCAGAATGATAATGTGAATACATATAATAGTTATTATAAAAGGAAGAAACGATATTTTTGGGACGGCGGATTGATGTCCAATACACCACTCAGCCAACTCGTATTGATGCATAGAAATTATTGGTACCAAATTAAGGGAGTAAAGGAAAAAGTTCCTACTCTTGGTATATGTGTAGTAAACGTACACCCTACACGACAAGTCCAAATTCCTATTGATCATGATGGTGTTGTAAATAGAAATAATGATATTACTTTCTCCGATCGAAGTCATAGAGATGAAGAAATTTTATTATTAATATCTGATTATATAGATTTAGTAAGAGATTTGATAAAAACAGGCAAGGAAAATGGAGTCAAGGACGATGCTTTCAATGAAGTAATGAATCGCCAAACGAAATATCATGGGCAACTATTGAAACCGAGAAAATATAAGGAAATCGTTGAAGGTACGTTTGATATAGCAGAGATAGTAAGAATTGAAAGAAAGAACTCTGAGAATACAATTTCAGATAAGACTTTTGATTTTTCGTACGGGACGATTGAAGAACTCCTTCAAAATGGGTATGAAGATACTATGGATACTATTAACAATTGGAGAGGTTCAAACGTTCCCCAATAAGGGAATGTACTAGGAATCGGAAGAAAGGTTATATTTCTTGATTCTGAGCAAGTCTACCCCCAATATTTGAATCTGGTTGCATGAAAACAATACCTAGGACTTAAGACCTAATAACATAGAATAACGAGTGGATCAGCTAGTTCATTGAATGCTACTGAAATTCGATTGAGTAGTAATGTAGATCTCAAAATATAATTTAATACTTAAATACTAGAATCGATGAAAAGGAGAGCAACGTGTACCTTGAAAAACGGCCACCCTGGGTTCGAGCACTCCAAATAGGCTTAGGTGCAATTATAATTGCACTGTCGATACTGGCCCTAGTGTCTCCAGCTGCTGCGTTTGTTTCAATTGTTTGGGTACTAGCACTAATTTTGTTTTTTGTTGGGATCGAACGTGTAATATCTGGGATCTTCTTACCAGGAAAGCATAGATTTTATAGCATAGGACTTGGAATATTAATTCTCATCTTAGCAGGTATAGCAATCTCGTACCCTACCGAGGCTGCTTTACTCATAATTATACTCGTTGCGATTGCTCTACTAATTATTGGAGCTTCGAGGATAATAGAAGGCCTCTCTAGAAGACATAGAGGATTCTCTCGAGGATTTCATGTCGGTGTCGGAATACTTGCGATAGGGATTGCTATCGCAATACTTGTCCTACCATCTTTCGGAGCGGCCCTAGCAGGAATTATAATTGCTATTGGGCTTTTAGTAATTGGAATTCAGATGGTAATTACTGGAATTCGTTCGCATAAACAGCCGACATAGATATCAAAAGAATTCCAAAATAAGCAAGATCTTTTTCACTCCAGTCACTCACGCGGTAGACCTTGCAACAGGAGTTGAAGATGAAGCCATTTAACAGACTTAATGGATGTGTATCTGTCGGCATTGTACTAACAAAGCTTCCCTTTCTCATATTCTACTAATCTAGTTAGCGTGTAAGAAATCAAGCAGGAAATCCTTCTCGCGTTTTATAATGCTGGCAGAATTATGTGTCAATATCCAAATAAAAAATATACATAAAGTGATCAATCTGATCCAAATGAAAATGATAAATCATTAAAGCGTTAATTTCAAATGTACATAATTCAAGACCAATCAGGCAGAGACTTATTTAGTTCGTGGTACTCCTAGACAAACTATGTCTAAAATACAAGTTAGCGCCACCATTAAAATTCCCAAAGGTATGCTGGAGGAATTCAAGCAGCACGCGGTAGAGTGTATTAAGCAGGTAAAAAAGAAGGACAGGGAAACACTACAATATGATTGGTTTCTTAGTACTGATAAGACTGAATGTGAAATTCGTGAGATATACAAAAGCTCCGAGGCCGTCCTAAAGCACCAATCCAACATTCGTGAACCGTTAGGGGCTCTATTTGAAAAATTTGGCTTGCCTAATTCGTTGGTAATTTATGGTGATCCATCACCAGAACTTTTGAAATATGCAAAAGCAAGTGGAATAGACATAAAGATATTCACATACTTACGAGGCCTCTAAATTGGTAACGAAACGCCCTGAAGCAATATTAATTTTTATCTAATCACTAAATGCAAATCTAGAATTATTACAAGTCAGTATTGCTTCATTCAATGAAAAGGCAAATTCTGTTGCAGTAATTTTTGCATAGTATTGATCTTTTTCAATATTAAACCATAAACTCGTCATCTAAACGCAGATATCGTAAAACTAAAACCATAGTAAAAAAGAGGAATTGTTAATAGCAGAATTATAAAATTGTGATAGTATGACCGTATAACTTTGACGCCTCTCGATGCAAAATATGAAGTTAAACCAAGCCAAGCATAATCCATCCATACATGCACCAAAAAAAGAAAGGCTATTCCAAATGGATATCCTAACAATTCTATTGAATCAGATATTAATTTTATTCCCACAGAAATCCACCAAAGAAAGAAAAATGGGTTAACACCTGTAAATAAGATTCCAGCAAGAATCGGGTTTTGAATCCGAGATGACTTGACAATATAATTACTGTTATACTTTTTGGAGACAGTCTTTACCACATAAAGGATACCAAAAGCAATAAGACTTATTCCCCCAATAAAACTAATAAATTTAATGATACTAGAAGTCACATTCGGAGAAGAAAGTACTATCAATGGGATAGAATATAGGATGATGACAGGAAGCTCTACTATTGAGTGACCAATTGCTATCTTTATTCCGGACCAAAATCCGCCATTTTTGCTTAAAACTAAATTTGCAAAAAAAAGTGGACCTGGAGAAATCACACCAGATACTGAAACAAATATGATTTGCAACCCCATGTCAAGCAATGTCATACTGGAGCCAGAATCCCTTCACCATTGAATAGGCTTCTTGTGTCTGAAGAAGCCACCGGTGGGTCCCTTTGCATCAACCAAAGCAAAGTGAACTATATCTTTAGCCGCTGCTTCGGAACTTATGGGCGCCATACCGCCTCCCATGTCTGTTCGGACCCATCCAGGACATACCGCATTTACCTTAATGTTCCCGTTTCTTAACTCATTAGCCATAATTAGCGTCAGGGCATTAAGTGCAGCCTTGGAAATTCTATAAGCAGCTACATAGCCACCCATCTCACTCATTGCGCCATATCCAGAAGAGACGTTTACTATTCGGCCATATCCGTTTTGTCTCATTATAGGTACAAAAGCTCTACACATATGGAATGCACCATAAAAGTTAACGGCAATTGTATCCTGCATAAGGTTTTCATCTACATCAAACACGCTTACTCCTTCATCCAGATAGACTCCAGCATTATTAATTAGGATATCAACCCTTCCATAAGTCTTTAGAATCCAATCCCGAAGGCTTGCAATATCTTTACTATCAGTGACGTCGAGTCTGCGATATGCAACATTGTCATACTGATGTAGTTTAGCTACAGCTCGCCGACCTTCTTCTTCATTCCTACTTGTGAGAACGACATTGCAACCAGCCTTAGATAGTTCCTTACATATTTCGTGTCCAATCCCACGATTTACACCCGTTACAATTGCTACAAGTCTATCTGGGTTCAAGCTTGGATTACTTGTATAAAGCTTTAGTCATTCTTATCAATTTTTACCACGCAATAATATTCAAGATAGTAGAATTGCGGAATCCATTAAATTATATGATAAATTTATTTCACAAGATTAAATTAGTTATATCGTAGGAGATGCAAGATAGTGTATCTAAAAATTTAGATGCTTCTTCTATTCCGAGCGGGATTATTATTGTTCAAGGTTCTTCCAAAAGAGATATTTGACAGCCTAAAAGATCATATCAAAGGACAATAGTGCTAAATCTAAGCGTGATGACATTTAGGCCGGTTTGTGAAAAGTGATTTGTGAAAAGTGATTTAAATCTAGGTTATGTTATCTTGCCACTATTGAATCAAGTCTGGTCTTTTTTATTTTCTTGTGTCTCTGATTCCAATGTCTTACAAAATCTGAAATCAGAGGCTCAAAATCACGATAAGATTTCTTATCTCTAGCAGTTTTGCTAAATTTCTGTCCGTATTTAATACATGTCCAACAGCCAACAATAGGAATCAAAGGGGCCACATAATATCCAGTTTGTTTGCCTGTAAATCTCCAAGCTTCTCCTACTGCACAATATTTAGAATCCTTAACTAAAATCATGCGGTCTATTTCATCTATTCCATTTCTTAATTTTTTAGACCAGATGGGACAAATTTCTTCAAATGATAGGTCAGATTCTGCAGATTCTGCAGGCTGAGACTCAGTTTGAGTTCTTTTGAGAAACTCTAACTTTACCATGTGTATATATGAACAAACTTATCTATAACCTTAACCATAAAAATTCTCGTTTCAAGCAAATTATCAAAGTTTTTACATCATACTTACAGAATTTATATTTTGTATTTAAATTATTTTAATCAATTTCGAACCTTTGTTTGTGCTAAAAAAAATAGATTGGATATCATCCAGGATGAGCTTGATGATATTGATGATAGCGATCTTACCCTAAAACTAATCGTTGATGAATACCTTAGGCTGTAGTCTTCACCTGTATTACCCATTCGCACTTGATGCCTGCCTTATTATGATGTTTTTCAACTGCATCTTTACTGGGCGCATAAAGGAGACAAAATATTCACAAGACGTTCTTGTATTAAAATTTCTTAATTGCTGGTAAGTAATGAGTTTTGATTTCTAATATATTTGATATATTTAATTACAAGGCATTAACAAATTGTAAGAGTCGGAAATTAGCAGGCATT
>Ga0207479_100038_pt1 | contig 12206 bp, 11 predicted proteins | sample NitcycUWRBECK01C_FD_188193 | JGI IMG/M metagenome (GOLD analysis project Ga0207479, IMG submission 188193) | Soil microbial communities from Arlington Agricultural Research Station in Wisconsin, USA - Nitrogen cycling UWRJ-BECK01-C (SPAdes) | ecosystem: Environmental > Terrestrial > Soil >...
AATGGCGTCACTGATTTTTAGCTAAAAATGAGTCTGCTTTCAAATCCTTGTAGCTTGTATTAATATTATTATTCGAACGTACGGTGGTGTGCTGCTTTGACATGTGATTTAATAAAATCTGCTAGTCGTCCTTTGATTTCTTTAACATTATGTTTAAACATTGTCATTTCTGCTGCTGCTGATACGCCGTTTCCTTCCCTTCTGCAATAGATATTTATCTTCCATCTTTCATCATCAAGCTTTGGAAAGTCAGATCTATAGTGAGCTCCTCTACTCTCTTCTCGCATCAAAGCGCTTCTTATTATAGCTTCACAAGCAATAATCGACGATTTCACTTGCCAAGTTAGAACAATATTTTCAGAATTATTATTATCACCAATATTGTACTCTTTTAAATTAGTATTGTCTTTATTGGAATAAAATTCATTCTTTAATTTTAAAATTTGTTCCAATCCGTTTTGAAGCCTTGTCTGTTCTCTTACTATTCCTGCATTTTGCATCATCAATTTTTGTACTTTATTACGAAACTTAATTGGCTCCTTAACTACAAAGATTCCTTCATAATCATCATCATCATCAAATCCGTTTGTTTGTGTATCAACTTTTGATTTTAGCTGTGATGGTACCTCTTCAGATTTCTTTGTATCTCCTTTCCTTGCTTGCTTTGCTAATCTTGCTGCTTCACCACCAGCAATTTTTCCAAAAACTATAGTGTCTAGCAAGCTATTTCCACCCAAACGATTAGCACCATGAATCTGACTTATTACTTCCCCAACTGCAAATAAACCGGCAACCCTTGTTCGACAGTTTATATCTACTACAACTCCACCCATTGAATAATGCGCAGTAGGCCCAACTTCCATTTTCTCTTTTGATATATCAATTCCATCTAGTTTTTGGAATTGTTCATACATAGTAGTAAGCCGTTCTAAAATTACTTCTCTTCTTAAGTGGGTAACATCTAACCAAACTCCACCATGTTCCGTACCTCTTCCAGAGATTATTTCATTATAATTTGCACGAGCCACTACATCACGTGGGCCTAGCTCCATTCTCTCCGGATCATAATTTTTCATAAACCTCTCGCCTTTTGAGTTTAGCAGAATACCTCCTTCACCCCGTATTGCTTCTGTAGCCAGAGTACCCACTGCTTTCTCTGGCCAAACCATTCCAGTAGGATGAAACTGCACCATTTCCATATCAACTAAATCAACACCTGCCTCATATGCAAGAGCTATGCCTTCACCGTAATTTTCAAAGATCCTAGAACTACTTACTTCATATACCCTAGTATACCCACCAGCAGCTAAGATTAAAGAGTTACATTCAAAAGTAACAAATCCTTTTTTTTCGATATCTATTCCAAATGCTCCTTTGATTTTTTCTTGTTCTTGTTCCTGTTCATTAGGAACTTGTTCCTCAGCCTGTCCTCTTGAAGGTGATGATGATAATCTTTCTCTATTTGTATCATCACCATCTGATTTCATCGATAATAATTTCATGATATAAACATTGTCGATTATTTTGATTTTCCTCTGATTTACCTGCTCCATTAAAACACGAATTATTTCCTGGCCAGTCCAGTCTTCATAAAATACAGTCCTTCTATAAGTGTGAGCCCCGAAAAACCGCTGTGTAAGCCTGCCGTCTTTCTCTCTATGAAATTTAGCGCCCCAATTCACCAGTTCATTTATAGCATCGGGCGCATTTTTGCAAAGTATCTCAACTCTTTCATAGTCAGCAAGAAATTCACCCTCTCTAAGAGTATCGGCTGCATGTACCACCCAGTTATCTTCTGGGTCCATAGTGCCAAGAGCTGCATTGATACCACCTCTTGCTAGTATGGTATGAGGATCACCTTTCTTACTTTTACTAATTATGAGAACATTAGCACCAGCATCATGGGCTTCAATCGCAGCTCTTAGACCAGCAGAGCCACCACCTATGATTAAAACATCGCAAGTGTAATTGGATTGTTGCTGTTTTTTCATCATTTCAGCCCATTTTATTATTTATTTTCCAACTTCCACCTTTTTAGCTGTCAATATGATGTGAGTGTATATTTTTTAAACTTCGATGCACTTGGTTTCTAAATAGAGTTAGTCCGATCCTTCTGGAATATGGTTGTCCTTTTGCAAATGACTTAGCTAGATTATTAACAAATTCCATTTCTACCTTTGGCGGCATGGGTGGTTCAAATGGATCAACATATGCTTCAATTATAGTTGGCTTTTTTTCTTTCAGGGCTTGATGAATTTTAGATTTTACCTCATATGGCTCCTTTATGACATACCCCTTGCCGCCGCATGCTTCAGCAAATTTTGCGAAATCGATTGGAGAAAATTCTACTCCGAATTCTGGATTTCCAAGGAATCCCATTTGTTCCCACCTAATCATGCCTAATATGTTATTTTTGATAACTATCACCTTGATTGGAAGGTTGTACTGTACGGCAGTAGCAAATTCACCCATCAACATAGTCAGTCCAGCATCACCAACAAATGCAATACATTGTCTTTCTGGAAAGGCGATCTGTGCTGCTATCGCGTATGGTAAACCATTTGCCATACTTGATAAAGTACCTGAAAGTGAAAATTTCATTCCTTCTCTTATATCTAAGTAACGAGCTGCCCAAGTAGTATTAGCACCACAATCTACAGAAATTATTGCATTATCTTCTATTTCTTCAGAAACTGCTTTTGCAACGACTTGCGGTTTGATTGGCTTATCGGTTCTAGTACTCTTTTCTTCCAATAGTTTATCCCAATTTTTCATTGCTTTTTGTTTAGATTTAAGAAACTCTACCTCTGTGTCCTTATCTCTCTGATGCAACAGCGGCAGCAGTTCAGACAATACAAGTTTAGAATCACCTACTAATCCGATCTCAACAGGATAACGCAATCCAATGTTATTTGGTTTAATATCAATCTGTACCCCTCTTGCCTGACCTGGTTTTGGAAGATAGTCAACATAAGGAAAGCATGTTCCAATCATTAGTAATGTATCAGCTTCATTCATTGCATCTGTTGCAGGTTCAGTTCCTAAAAGCCCTAGACCGCCGATACAGACAGGATGATCGTCTGGAATTACTGCTTTACCAAGCAATGCCTTCACAACAGGAGCCTCCAACTTTTCTGCCACTTGTATTACTTCATCTCCCGCACCAAGAGCTCCCTGTCCAACCAGCAATACTACCTTCTTGCCGGAATTCAAAATATTTGCGGCATCTTGTAATAGGCCTGTATCCGGTACGGTTATATCCGCGTAAAAGTCTGAAGTCTGACCGGGTACTTTATGTCTGGAGTATTTTCCTCCTAGTTTCATCTCTTGCACGTCTATTGGTATAGTTAAGTGGCTAACTCCACGCAAAGATAATGCCGACCTGCATGCTATATCCACTGTCATTTCAGCATGTTCAGGCCTATTTATCATGTTATTATAAACAGTAACATCCGAAAACAGTTGTAAAAGATTAACATCTTGTTGGTAATTAGAATTCATAAGATCAGAATAAGTGGTGCCAGTTATTGCTAGAACCGGGGTATTGTCCATCTTTGCATCATATAATCCATTTAAAAGATGTATAGCTCCTGGTCCTGAGGTGGCGACGCACACGCCCAATTTACCAGTATATTTTGCATAAGCACAGGCCATGAAGGCTGCTGATTCTTCATGTCTGACAAGAATGAATTTAATTTTGTCTGTCCGTGTTCTTATTGCTTCGATAAATCCATTTATTCCGTCACCCGGAAGACCAAAAATGACTTCAACTTTCCAATCAAGTAAGGCTTCTGCGATAATATCAGCTGTACGCATATTTTCATACTCACTCATAATTCATTGGACCACAATGTGATATAAGTGAGTTTATAATAATAGATATCATATTTTTAGTTTCGATATGTTTAAAGCTATGCAAAAATTGTTGGAGCTTGACCTAAATATTCCAAAACAGCGCATAAAAATCGAAGAGTTTACTGGGTACTTGCATAAATGTATATTTTCGGCGGATGCGGTAATTAATTTAAAGTCTATGTAAAAATGGTATTATATTGCTTAGCTGAATATATTTTGGGAATGGTTGAACTATAATGAAAGCTGCAAGAATTGTTAATGTAAATGAACCTCTACAAGTACAAGACGTTCAAACACCAAAGCCAAAAGACTCACAGATTCTTGTAAAAGTTCAGTCTGTAGGTGTATGTCATAGCGATGTCCACGTATGGGAAGGTTATTATGAAGGTATAAGTGGGCAGCAATTAAAAACTACAGATAGAGGTGTAAAATATCCTCTTACCCCAGGACATGAAATTGCAGGCATAGTGGATAGTTTAGGTGAACAAGTGGAAGGATTCAGTAAATACGAAAAAGTTCTTGTATATCCGTGGGTCGGCGAGGGAATGTGTCCTGCATGTAAGATTGGCCAAGAGAACCTGTGTGACAAACCCAGATCATTAGGTATCTACAGCGATGGAGGTTATGCAGAATATGTATTGGTACCAAACTACAAGTATCTAGTGAAAATAGGAGACGATATGGATACAGATATAAGTGCACCTTTAGCATGTGCTGGACTTACAGCGTATGGCGCAATAAAAAATGCCAACCTAAAGCCAGATGATAATGTTGTGATTGTTGGAACAGGAGGTTTAGGATTGATGGCTATACAACTAGCAAAAGCAGTTACGGGCGCTAGGATAATTGCAATGGATATAGATGATAAAAAATTAGAAGTTGCAAAGAAGGAAGGTGCAGATATCATTGTGAATTCAAAAAAAGAGGATCCTGTAAAAGCCATCATGGAGCTAACTGGTAAATTGGGTGCAGATGCAGTAATCGACTTTGTTAATGCAACCAAAACAGTAGAAACTGATATGCAATTTCTTAGAAGAAGAGCAAAGTTACTCTTGGTAGGACTCTTTGGAGGTGAACTAAAATTAAGTTTAGTTACTATGCCTACAAGAGCATATAAGATAATCGGATCATATACAGGTAGCCTTGAGGATTTGGTAGAACTTGTATCATTAGCCAAACGAGGTGTAATTAAACAAGTAGTTTCAAAGAGATTCAAACTAAATCAAGCTGGAGAAGCCCTGCAAATGCTAAAAGATGGTAAAATTGTTGGAAGAGGTGTAATAAATCCATGACAGGAGGAGTTTCTTCAGCAACAGTAACAGCAAGAGAATTAAAGACAATAAATCCTGCAACAGAAGAAGTATTTAATACATACAAAATAATGACTAAAGAACCGATAAATGAAAAAGTAAAGAAAGCTCAGAATGCATTTTGTAAGTGGAAAAAAGATATAAAGAAAAGAGCTGAATATATATATGATTAGTATACAAAAGACAAAAAAGCTGTGGATGATAGGAACGGTTTTAGTGATTTTGTTTGTATCATCATTTAGCACTATTAACAATTCAATTATGCCCATAAAGGCCGTAACTGCTGAAGTGGAAAACAATGAAGATGAAGAGACAGCCTATCTTAAATTCGCATCTCAAGCGATAAAGCAGTCTGATAATAGTAGTGCTGTTAATGCTACAATCCAACTACCTGAAGCAGCGAAAGGACCTTCAATACCTGCAAAAGGATACCTAGTCCAACAAATTGGAGATGGTCTTTATTGGCTAACTGATGGAGCATACCAGACAATGTTTATGGTAACTGACAAAGGCGTTGTAGCAGTTGATGCTCCTGCAACCATTGGCAATAATTATCTCAAAGCTATAGCAGAAGTGACAACCAAGCCAGTTACATATGTAATTTACAGCCATGCTCACATAGATCATATCGGCGCAGCAGGGATATTCCCGAAGAATGCTACCATTATAGCTCAACAAGAAGTTGCAGCTGAGCTGCAAAGAGCGAAAAGTGTAGCCAAAAATGCTTCCATGGTACCACCAATTCCTACTGTTACTTTTACCAAGAACCATACATTGCAAATAGGAAATCAAACTCTAAAGTTAGATTATTATGGCGTGAATCATTCGCCTGGAAATATATTCATCTTTGCTCCAAAGCAAAAGGTGCTAATGCTAGTTGATGTTATATTTCCAGGATGGGTTCCATTTCCGTACTTGGCGATAGCTCAAGATACTGCAGGTTTTATCAAAGCTCATGATATAGCGTTAAACAACTATGACTTTGATACAATAGTAGCTGGACACCTTTCTAGACTTGGAACAAGGAACGATGTAATAGTACAGAGAGAATTTGTATCCGACTTGGAAAAGGCAGCTGCTCAAGCAAATCAACAAGTCTCATTTGGTGAGATTGCAAAGCAGGTAGGAGGAGGACAACCAAACCCATGGCTGATTTTCTCTAAATACATTGATGCGGTAGGCGAAAACTGTGTAAATAGCATCTTGCCTAAATGGGAAAATAGGCTTGGCGGAGCACAGCAGTTCATGTCAACCCATTGCTTTACCATGGCTCAGTCTGGGAGAGTTGTTCCTACAGTACAGGCATTACTCCAAAACAATACGTTTGTATACAAATAAGCAAACGTACTCCTAGTAATTTTTTCTTTTGTTTGTAAATCCTTCTGTTGTTGTAAATATAGTTAGAATGAGGTAAATATATCTCAAAACTATTCCTTGATTGTCAGATAAATTTTTGTAAATTCTTGATAAAGTTTTGGGCCTTTCATCTATTGAAACCCAAAACACCCTATGGTAGAACATGTGATGAGCCCTTTCCCATATGTATGAAAGTGCAGACTTTTCACCAAAGGCCATCAAAGATTCGATTAAAGAGGGAGAGTTGAAGACAACTCAAATACTCGACGACGTTGCTAAAACTGAGTAACGAATGATTGGTATTAAAGAAAGTAACCAAAAGCTGCGGAAAGGATTGACTTCGAGAGCCCTAAATCTAGATCTCTATAGAACGCAAAAGAGAAATATTAGAACATCAGCTATTGTGATCTAAAAGATGTCTGAAGATACTTATAAATTGGCTAAACCGGTAAAAAGGAATTACGATCATATCCAAGGTCCTATTAATGCGCCAATAACCATAGTAGAATACGGTGACTTTGAATGTCCCTATACTGGTCAGGCATATCCAATTGTTAAGGAAATAATAAGGAAACTAGGTGACAGTATATGCTTTGTATTTCGTAATTTTCCCCTTAATGAAATACATCCACATGCAGAACACGCAGCAGAAGCAGCTGAAGCTGCTGGAGCTCAAGACAAATTTTGGCAAATGCATGACTATTTATTTGAACACCAAGAGGTATTAGACGATCGCCATTTATTGGAATATGCAAAGAGGGTGGGATTAGATATCAAGAGATTTGAGAAAGAAATATCTAGGCATATTTTTGTGCCTGTTATAAATGATTCACTAAGGAACGGAATTAAAAGTGGTGTTGAAGGCACCCCAACTTTCTTTTTAAATGGTGTACGTTATGAAGATTCATGGGATTTAGAAACTCTGTTAGAAACAATCAGATCTGCCATCAAAAAAGATAATAAGAATTAATCCTCTTCAATAGAGGACAGGACGCCGGAATATATACCTACATTATGATTGGTACCTCAGGTCTATCTAAGGCGGTATTCAACTATAGTAATGAAGGACATGAGTCTATCGCTTCTTCACAGAGCAACAAAATCCGGTCTTTCAATAATTTCTAAATTCAAGTAAATTTTGATTTTATTGGAACAGGAACATGAATTCACACCTACGTGTTCGTAAGAATTCTTAAATGGAACTGTATAATTTTACGATATATTGGGAAGTATAGAAAGACAAAGTCAACTATTTCCATTATTATTGGTTAATTTTATAGGCACTCTAGGTTTTAGTATTGTTTTGCCTTTTCTTGTCTTTTTAGTTAGGGATTTTGGGGGAAATGCTATAGCTTATGGCATACTAGGCGCAACATATTCTGCTTTTCAACTTATAGGAGCTCCAATATTAGGAAAATGGTCTGATGTATACGGCAGAAAAAAAATTCTTCTTTTAAGTAATGCTGGAACCCTAGTTGGTTGGATATTCTTCCTTGTTGCTTTGTTTCTACCAGTTGAAAAATTTACTCTTGATAATGCTCTTTTGGGAACTATTGTCATAAGTCTTCCTTTGCTTGTATTATTCCTTGCTCGAGCTATCGATGGAATTACAGGGGGAAATATTTCTGTTGCCAATGCCTATTTAGCGGATATATCATCAAATGAAAACCGGAGTAGGAACTTCGGAAAAATGGCCGTTTCACAGAATCTAGGATTTATTGTTGGACCGGCGTTAGCAGGGATTTTGGGAGGAACTATCTATGGTGCAATATTGCCAGTTTCGGCGGCATTAATACTTTCCTTAGTAACTATAATTGTCATAGGTTTCAGATTAAAAGAATCTAAACCCGGGCCACCTGAAATTCTAGTTCAAGAAGAAGGAACGATTAGAAAAGTATTTTCACAGGAATGCAAAGACTGCTTTGATAATGAAAATCCCAAGAAACTTAAGTTTCGAGATGTCTTCAAACTTAAACATATTCCGTATTTGCTTGTTTTGTATTTTTTGATATTTCTTGGATTTAACATATTCTACGCTTCATTTCCAATCCACGCTGCCGTTGGTCTCAAATGGTCAGTAACGCAACTGGGAATATTTTATGCAGTATTAAGCGGTATCATGGTTGTTATTCAAGGACCAGTCTTACGAAAGGCCTTAAAAAAATTCTCTGAGCAAAAATTAGTTATAATCGGTAGCGTAATTTTGGGCACGAATTTTATTTTATTTATGTCAAATATTACCTTTGTAATATATGGAGCGGTTATTTTGTTTGCTCTGGGTAACGGGCTAATGTGGCCATCCTTTATGTCTATTCTATCTAAAAGGGCGGGGACAACGCTTCAGGGAGCAGTACAGGGTGTTGCAGGAAGTTTTGGAAGCCTTGCAAGTATAATTGGATTAATCTTGGGAGGAACATTGTATAATTTGATCGGAGCAACTACTTTTCTAGTTAGCGCTGGGGTAATATTTACAGCATTTATCATGTCTTTTCGGCTATTGAATGATAAAAATTCTAACCTGTCTTAGAGTCTCAAAGTCCTCTGGGGGAAGAGCTTCTGCATGTTGGTAGAAATCACTATTCAGAGGCGGCAATGGTCTCTGCGGCTTGATATCCTTTGTTGCTATTTACATAGCTATCGTAAACCGAGGGCGTCCTTAAGATCTATTTCATGATCTTGTTCTTGAGCAATAATACCTCTTAATTTTTCTGATAGGGCGTATTCTCCTGCACTTTCAGCTTGGCGTATTCTATCCCTATAATTCCTTATAGTTTCCTGTTCTGACTTCAAGTCAATTTCAAGCATTGTTTTTGAGTCCTGTGAGTAACCTGCTTCTTTACTTTTCACCGTAGGATCGCCCCCCAAATAATCTATTTGCTTGGCCACTTCCAGTGCGTGCTCAAGTTCTTCTGAGGCGTGTACTTTCAGTTCTTCTGCAATATCGCCATATTCAGCTCCCTTTAAAGTTGAGCTAAAAACAACATACTGAATTATTGCTTGGTATTCCCTTGCGAGATCTTCATTCAGTCCATCAATGATTCCCTGCTTATCAGTCGCATTCTTATTCGACATAGTCTATAATCTTACTTTATGATTTATTAGGGTTGCCACATGACCATTTATCCAAAGATAAGCATTAGACCTAATGCAGAATGGTAAGAATACAATGATAATGATAACGATAAAAATTTGAACAAAAAATTACCTACATAAAATCCCTAAATAATATATCAGTTAATGATATTCACGCTTGGTCCAATATGTTAATCAAGTTCGTTAATCATTTTGAAAATGCTCTTTTTTTCTTAACATAAAAGCAACCAGTTATCTGTATTATCTAAATGAACATTTATGTTTAGTGCCATAATGAGCACGCGAAGGAAGTGATCCTGTTTCGTGATAGTGAACTTCGGTGAAGCCTTTTCCCCTCAAGTAATCTTCAATCCTTCCAACATATTTAGTCATTTTATCTTCAACTATTTTGAGCTCTGAAATGTTAAATGCAACATTCATTTCATATGCAACATTCATTTCATAATCTATTTCCAATAGCTCTTGTTCATTACCATTTAAGAATACAAAATCATTCATTATCTTAGATATGGAGACAAGGATTTATTTTAATTTATAATTTAAGGTGTGATTTCACATGGTAATTATTCCTACATTTAAGAAAATAGATAAAAAGGCAAATTGGTTAATTAAAATTTATCCTGATGAAAAGTCATCCAACGTGTCCAATGTCGGAACAAAAAACAGGGTCCCGGTTTTTGGCGTGCTGAAATCCAATAACCTGTCATAATTTCCTCTAGGAGAGCCAATAAACATATTGTTCAGCATTTTCTTTACAGTACTAAATGTGCTGGCATAAGCAATAAAGTAAGTTCCCATTTCGTTGGTCGATATGTTTCCAAAAGGCATGTTATCGCGAATAATTTTAAATTCATCGCCTATATTAGCCAGAGCAATATGAGAATTTGACGGTTTTATATCATCCTCCATTTCGATGTCGTTCAATTTATGTCTGCCAAATACTTTTTCCTGTTCTTCAGTAGATAATTCTTCAAATGCATTTAGATCGTGAATATATTTTTGAACAAAAAGGTAACTTCCTCCTTTATAGACAGGATCATCGTCACCGACCAGGCCAAAGAATGCGCGTTCTTGTCCTTGGGGATTTTCGGTACCATCAACAAAACCAAAAATAGAACGACCATCCCAATATCTGAAACCATGGATTTCTTCTATGCTTATTGCTACTGGTTCCAAAACGTCAGATACTGCATGTGCCAAATCATAGCATACACTACTACTATTCCCTCTGATATGAAAATGCAGATCTCCTTTGGTAGAAACGGCTGTGTGTTTTTCACCAACAATAGGTGCAAAGTTCTCTAATTCTTTGGGGATTGGAATAGGGAGATGAAGATCAATCCAAGGGTTATATCCTATCCCCATTACACAACTTGCCCCAGAATCAGGAAAACGGACATAAGCTGAATTATCAAGATTGATAACCAATTTACAAATCCTCTTAAAAGCATCTTTAATATCTAAATCCTTCTTAAAATTCCAAACCATAAATATGGCGTTGTTACCATGATAATCTAGTACATTTTGTGGCTTGATATCCATATTAGTATTTATTTAAAGACATGTTAGTTAATCAATTAAAGCTTTACTACAGGGCGACCTTTAATCGAGTTAGTTTCTGAAAAAAATATCGAAAGGGCCGACTGCGATCACACGTAATGACAACGAAGTGTTAATCAAAAGAAAAAATTCAACTGTTCTAAGACTGATTGCTCAGTAGAAGGGTAACATTTAACACAACGCTTCTATATATTTGATTATTCAATGTCAAATGAAGTCGATAGTTTAGATGTCATAATTATTGGAGGGGGGCTTGCAGGTCTTACAACTGCCGCGCTGCTTGCCCGTTCTGGAAAGACAGTGACGTTATTTGAACGATCATCTAAAGAAATAGGAGGTCGTGCAAGAACTGAAGAAGTAGATGGTTTTTACTTTAATCAAGGACCACATGCTCTATGTCTCACTGACGCAACCGACTCAATCTTAAAAGAGATAGGAATCACTTTTACTGGAGGCATTGCTGGGGCGGCAGGGAAAGCATATTTAGTAAGCGATGGCAGGAAACGTGAAGTTCCGGGCGATTATGGTAGTTGGCTATCTTCTGTAAAGAGTGATGGCAGTTTAGTGGAATCGGATGAAATTCAGTTCTTTAATTCACCTACCAAAATTGATTTTTCACAACTAGAAGGGGTTAGTGTCCAGGAATGGTTAGACAAGAATATTCATGACGCAAATGTTGCTGAAATAATTAAGACAATTTTGAGACTAAATACTTACGCAAACGATCCGGATATTCAGAGCATAGGATCCGCACTTCGCCAAATCTATGTGGCTAGTCGACGTGGGAACATGTATTTAGATGTAGGCTGGCAGACACTCGTAGACGGACTTCTAAAGGTAATCAAAAATGCAAATGCAAGGATTGTCATGGGAGAAAAGGTAACAAGGGTAAAAAGAACAGATTCTTCTGAATGGGTAGTTTTACTGTCTAACAAAACCCAAGTATTAGCAAAGATTGTTGTAATAGCGCTAAGTCCAATGGATGCCTATAGCCTGTTCGATGATAAAGAGAGACCAGATGTACTGTCTAAG
>Ga0207479_100039_pt1 | contig 12204 bp, 12 predicted proteins | sample NitcycUWRBECK01C_FD_188193 | JGI IMG/M metagenome (GOLD analysis project Ga0207479, IMG submission 188193) | Soil microbial communities from Arlington Agricultural Research Station in Wisconsin, USA - Nitrogen cycling UWRJ-BECK01-C (SPAdes) | ecosystem: Environmental > Terrestrial > Soil >...
GGATTGGATGTTTTGTTAGATGCCGCTAGCAGTTAGATACTAAGGCAAGGAAACAACAAAGTCCAAAAATCTATAGCCACTGTATTTACTCAAACGTGGTTGATGTAATTATTTGAATATAAAATTCTACGACTTGCAATATTTGATCACTTTTGTATTGTAGTATTATGAGTGATACCATTCATAACTATATAGACACCTTTACAATATACGGTGGCCAGGAATTCTAATTGGCTCATAAATGTTTATAAAAATCCAAAATGATCTATCGCTATGTCAAAACCCAATGTAGCACAAGGTAATGTTCGGCCTGGGTTAAAGGCAGGACGGTCAAATGAATTCACTCTAATTTTTAAGCTCAAACCAGGTGGTGCGGAACGCATGCGAAAGAAGATGAGCGATGCTATCAGATCCCAAGATCAACGTCCTGCCGATCGCATAGGTACCCTTCATGATATGAGGTTTGTGATTTTCGATAATGATACTAGGCTCTTATTCGCTTCCACCTATGATGGTGATTGGGACGCGTACATCAACGACTTTGCGACGATAATTCCGGACGATATTGATTATGATTTTTCAGAAGTTGAGGGTTATCCTGGAATACATAGTCCTGATATCAAGGACTTTATAGTTAAACACCAAGTCACAGCGACATACTTTTACAGCGCTTACCCAGACACAACCGTACGAGATGTATGGAAGGCATTGAAAGTTAAGGGTGGATTGGATGTTTTGCTAGATGCGGCTAGCAGTTAGAAAATAGGATAGAAAATGACTCCAAGTCAATATCGTCGAGCAACAGAGCTGGTTGAAATGATCCATCAGAATTTTCAAGGGTTTCATCCAGGTTACCGTGGTGTGCATGCCCAAGGACGTTATTATGCCGCCGTATTCAAGGCCACGCCGGAAGCAAAGAAGCTGAGTCGTGCAGTACATCTACAAGGTGAGCCTGTCCCAGCTACTGTGCGGCATGGACACAGCGCATCTGGAAATCCTTGGGGACCTGCAGTGACTCCTTCAATGGCTGTAAAATTCTATCTCCCAGATGGCACAGTAACTGACCTAATCGGCCTAACGATACCACTATTTTTTGGTCGTACCCCCGATGAAGTGCTTGAGGGCCTAAAGATGCTAAAGCCGGATAAGGCCACCGGCAAGCCCGACGAAAAGAAGCTCATGCAATACTTGTCGACCCGGCCATGGATTGCTAACGCGTTCAAGATAGCTAAGAGTCTTCCATATCCCCTCAGTTTTGCTCAGACTGTCTTTCACGCAATTCACGCGTTCAAGTTTGTAAATGCTGCCGATGAGGCACAGTATGCTAGATATCACTTGGAACCCGAGGCTGGCGAAGCCGGTCAGACGATTGAAGAACTGCAGAAGCAACCATCATCATATCTCTTTGAAGAATTAGAGGCACGGCTGCGTAAAGCTCCGGTGATTTTCAATCTCGTCCTGCAGCTTGCTAAAGACGACGATCCCACTGACGACCCTACCGCACCGTGGCCCGACGATCGTCCTCGCGTGACCATAGGGCGGCTCGAAATTATTCGAACAACTACAGTCGAAGAGATTGGCGATCCTGTTATGCTACACGATCCTACTCGGCTTACAGATGGTATTGAACCGTCTGATGACCCAGTCCTAGCTGTGCGTCGTGGCGTCTATGAAGTCTCAGTAGCCCATCGTACAGGTGGCTGGAAGGGCCGTCTGGCCGCTCTGGAACGAGCAGGTCCACCCTTTTTACTTTAGGAATAAGATATCAAGTTAGTCTTATTTAAGATATCAAAAAGAACAAAATTATCATTTAATCGGCTTTTCAGGTAAACTAGTTACTATCTTACGGAAACCTATCGACTGAAGGTTCTTCAGGTAATAATAGGAATTAAAACAAAGGGTTTAGGCATTTATCACCGGTGACGTTAAAGCCACTCTGGCTTCGAAGAACCACGTGGAACGAGTACGGTTCGAAATGAGCCGGGTGTTCGTGACATTACTACTTGTTCCGTAAAACCTTGATACAGACCTAAAGGTGTATCAGCTGTAAATAGGTCTGGGGGAACGTAAGTGTGTTCATCCGACGAGCCTGCGGTTGTTTCTGCGTATTTTTTGTCGAAAATGCCGAGTGAAAGTAACCACAGAGTAACTCCAGTAAGAGATACGACTACGCGGTAGCTTCCGCCCTCAATTGCACGTCTGCGAAGCGCTGACATGATACCAGCTGAAGCAAGCCAACCCACGATGTAGTCACATACAATGCGAATTGGAGGCAGTCGTGGATTGTCAGCCGTACCTTCTAATGCGAATACCCCAGTAACGGCTCCTGCAACCTCATCAAATCCTGTCCGATTTGACCATGGGCCGGTCTCGCCGTGCAGTACTACCTTTGCGTGGATTAGGCCTGGATGCATTGAACATAACTCATCTGCTGTTAGTCCAAAACGCTCTTGGTATCCTGGACGTCGATTCGAAAAGAATACGTCGGCATCATTCAACAACTGATTCATTTTTTCTAGATCTCTCTTTTCATGTAAATCTAGGATACTTGACCTCATACCGACATGAGACGTCCAGTAGAAAGGATCTAATTCCCAGTCGAGGGGCTGCCAGACGTTTAGGACATCTGCTCCGAAAAGGGCCAGGTCTCTACCAATACCTGATCCGGCGATCACATGGCCCATCCCTAGGGCTCGCACTCCATCCAGAGGAGTCTTACCTCCAGACTTGAAAGGTACCGGATCGCTCTCGCCTATCTTCTCCAGCCTGATCAGAGGATCACTTGAGAGTACCTCTGTATATTGAGGTTCTCTCATAAATTCTTCAGTTGTACGAAGCATCGCAAAGGGTAGACCTGCTTCCGCGGCGGCCGTTTCAAGTTCATCGGCGCGCCACTGTAACATTGCATTCTGAACGGCACTGGCGCTATCGTCACATCTGAGTAAGGTGGTCGCACGAGCTCGCAGCTTAGGATAAACGTTGCAAGGCATTACCCAACGTCCATCGCGTGTCTTATTCCACAAAGTCATAGGCGGATAATCAAGGAAAGGATTTAACGGGTCAGAAGCAAATGAAGGGGGTCGACCATTAATCAGCTCCCATTTAAGTTCGAAGAATGCTGCAAATCGCCGCAGCGCCTTACGTACATCGACATGAATATCTTGTCCTTCCCCACTTCTGAATTTCCAGATGCCAGCTGCTGCTACAGCCTTCGCTGCCAAAGTGACCGCTGCCATTGATCCGAATCTAAGGCAGCTTGGCACGATCGGATCCCTCCCATAAAACGTGATCTTTCCTCCACTTTCAGCGGCTGAGAGTCCGACACCGCTTAGTACCCTGTCTAAAAGAGCGTTTAATTCAAATTCAGAGGAACGGACCGGGTTTTTGAGATTTGATGTAAGTGTTTCAGTCAAATTACTCAATCGACCAGTTGTATTAGTCATTACACTATGACATAGTCAACGTTGTAATAAAATTTCTCTGCAACTTCAGGTCAAGTGGACATCCCTGAAGTTGGTCTCTCCTGAGAATTCAAAATAACTAGACCTCAATTGATAAATATCCAATTATTAATCCCATGTCAATTTTATTATCTAACTTAGTTACAGAGGAAGAGTAAACAACCTCAGCTCTACTGTGTATGGTGTTTCTTCCACACGAAAAGACATTATTAGAGTATTTACATATTTACATATTTTAATACTAATTTATTTTCAAATTGTTAAGTAACCAATTTGTAACTACATTACCGGATCGTAAGTACCCGAGTTATATAATTGCAATACAAAATGTATAGTATGGAAACTACATCTAAAAGAAAAGTAGATGAGCCCAGGAGCAGACCTTTATGAGCAAAGTTGGCACTAGAGACATCCCGCCACTGAACTGGGATGTGCTCGTAACGCCCGGCATACCCATAGTCAGCAGCGATATGCCTCCGGGCGTAAAAGAGGTGTATTTTCAGGCGATGGCGTCAACCCTCATCTATGGCAAGCGAGACGCAGTTTTAGTCGACTCCTTTATGACCGTCAAGCAGGCTGATGCCCTAGCAGATTGGGTCGCTGGTAGTGGCAAGAACCTGACAACTATCTATATTACACACGGCCATGGAGATCATTGGTTTGGAATCGGAAATATTCTGGAACGCTTTCCAAATGCTAGAGCAGTAGCGACGCCTGACGTTGTGAAAGTCATGCGTCAGCATGCCTCCCCAGAGGTCCTGGAGAAGGTTTGGAAGGCGGCGTTTCCTGGTCAGATCTCGGAGCGGCTTGTGATCGCCGAGGAGCTCAACGGAAATGTAATTGAACTCGAGGGGCATGAATTGGTCGCAGTGGAACTCGGCCATACCGACACCGACTACACGACCTGCTTGAATGTCCCTTCTATCGGTCTAGTGGTTGCTGGAGATGCTGCCTACAACGATGTTCACCTCTACCTAGTTGAGTCAAATGCGAAGAGTCGCCAGGAATGGATCACTGCACTCGACAAAATCGAGTCGCTCAATCCACATACAGTTATCGCCTCACATAAGCGACCTGATAATGAGGACAATCCCCGTATCATCGAGGAGACCCGCCAGTACATACGCGATTTCGACCGAATGGCCGTAATGACGACAACCGCACAGGAGCTCTACGAGAAGATGCTGGAGCTCTATCCGAATCGAGTGAATCCTGGATGGGCACTTTGGAGTTCTGCGCGAGCAGTCAAACAGTAAATTGGGAGTTGGTAATGAATGACTAAAGCAAAATCAGAAATCATAAAACTTACTTTGGTGGCAAGTTAAAACTACTGACTTGCAAAAGTCACCGACTAAGAATCAAAATTTGTGCCGGTAACATTTGATGCAAGTGACTAAAGAATTGCTATGGTATGTTCGACAGTATCACCTATTTAGCAGTATATGATTAAGGGCACGGTCCACACATTTTTTTAAGGCAGACTTTAATTGCCAAGTGGTTATGTAGATTATCGCAATACTAGGTATTTCTACATTTCAGTCGTAACGATATTTATACCAAAAACTCTTGATAAGCCAATACTTAGTTAGGTAGTAAGCAAGGTTCAGGTTTTAATATTTCTTATTAGTATAGATTTTATGAAGTCTGTTCAAATTAGTGAATACGGTAGTAGTGATGTAATTAAGATCGAAGAAAACTCACCAATACCAAGCCCATCGACAGGTAAAATTCAAGCCAAGATTATAGCAGCTGGTGTAAATCCAGTAGATTGGAAAATCCGTGAAGGGCATTTCGGCGAAATGATGCCGCTTCAATTCCCAGCAACGTTAGGGATTGATTTTTCAGGTGTTGTTGAACAGATAGGAGAAGTAAACAGCGATGCACCTTTGGATTTCAAGCAAGGTGATGAAGTATATGGTCAAGCATCGATCTCGAGTGGTGGCTCAGGCGCGTTTGCAGAGTTGGCTTTGGCAAACAAGGATAGTATTGCAGATAAGCCAAAATCGCTGAGTCATTTACAGGCCGCAGGTTTACCACTTGTTGGTATCAGCGCTTGGCAAGGACTTGTAGAAAATATTGGGTTATCAAAGGATCAAAAAATTCTCATACATGGCGGAGCAGGCGGAATAGGATCTATGGCTATACAGCTTGCAAAGCATTTAGGTGCATATGTAGGAACAACGGTAAGTATTAATGATAAACAATTTGTTCAAGAATTGGGAGCAGATCAAATAATAGATTACAAAAAAGAGAATTTTGAAGAAATAGTACATGACTATGATGCAGTCTTTGATACTGTGGGTGGCGAAACGTACAAAAGATCTTTTCGAGTCTTAGCGAAAGGTAGAGGCATAATTGTTTCTATGCTAGAGCAACCAAATTCCGAACTAATGAGCCAATATGGGATTAAAGCGCTATTTCTATTTTCTCAGGTAAATAGACAACGGTTGACAAAATTGGCACAGGGGGTAGACCAAAATAATATCAAAGTGAATATAGACAAGACATTTGCACTCGACGAGGCTGATAAAGCTCTTGATTACCAAAAAGATGTACATCCAAGAGGCAAAGTAGTCTTAACTGTAGCATCATAAGAATAAGGTAGATTATGCGTAAGTGGCCGATAAACAAGCTACCAACCATTCCTATTTGAGATGGTACCAGTGATTATATTCATATGAACATGGATGCAGAAAAAAGATTGTCTACCTTCCATCACCTTGTTGCACTAGACCTAATTGTTAGATATGGACTTGTCAACTTATATAATTACTATTCTTAATGTAGTCATAACAAGTGAGTGATTTGTGAATAATGGATAATCTCCATGAAAGAGAGAATGGAATGCCCTCAAAGAAATTACAGAACCGAGTAGCCGTCATTACGGGAGCGACCAGCGGTATGGCACTTGCTACCGCTAAATTATTCATCGAGGAAGGTGCATACGTCTTTATCACTGGCCGCCGCCAAGAAAAGCTAGACAAAGCAGTCAAAGAACTCGGCAAAAACAATGTTACCGGTGTGCAGGGTGATGCCGGCAATCTTGCAGACCTCGATCGGCTGTTCGAGATAGTTAAAAAGGAGAAGGGTCATATCGACGTCCTCTTTGCTAGCGCCGGCGTTGGCGAGCTCAACAACCCGCTCGGGTCCATTACCGAGAAGGGCTTCGATGATACGTTTAACGTCAACGTTCGCGGCACATTGTTTACCGTGCAAAAGGCTCTGCCGCTTATGAGTGACGGCGGGTCGATCATTCTCAATAGTTCTATTGCCGGAGTGAAAGGATTTCCGGGCACTTCCGTCTACAGCGCCAGCAAAGCTGCCGTCCGTTCTTTCGCTCGAACTTGGACTTCCGAGCTCAAAGGAAAGATCAGGGTCAATGTCATTAGTCCGGGTACGATAGATACTGCAATATTCGATGGCACTCCTCAAGAATTGAAGGATGGATATGTTTCCATTATCCCAATGGGTCGAATCGGCCAGCCGAGCGAGATCGCAGCCGCTGCCCTCTTTTTGGCATCAGATGATTCCAACTTTGTTACTGGTATTGAGATGTTCGTCGATGGTGGCACAGCACAGGTTTAACTGAAAACATCAAACTAATAGGATATTAAGACCTTGGTGAAAAATAGAATTCTAATTCAATTATTGTCTTCTTAACCAGAAACATTTCAAGGGGATAATATTATGGAGAATACTACTAATCGATATAATACGTACTGAATGTAGATATTAACTATCGATACCCAACTATGGTATCAGTATTTTCAATGGGAAAGTTCCTATTCTTGGAGTACTCTATGAATAAACGAAATCGCAGTCGATCCTTCGCCAACAGCGGATGCAACACGCTTGATACTCCCGCCACGCACGTCACCAACAGCGAAAACATTTGGCAAACTGGTTTCAAGCAAGTATGGTTGACGTGTAAGAGGCCAGCCTGCAGCACTAAGATTATCAGGGGATAGATCTGGACCTGTCTTTATGAAGCCTTTATCATCAAGTGCGATACAGCCATCAAGCCAAGGGGTGTTTGGATCGGCACCAGTCATGACGAATATATGTCTGATTTCATGTTTCTCAGTTTGTCCTGATTGACTGTTCCGCCAGTAAACGGATTCAAGATGATCGCGACCTTCTAAGGTAACAATTTCTGTCTGTGTTCGTAATATGATCGTAGGAGTGTTCTCTATTCTCTTAATTAGGTATTGCGACATACTCGCAGCCAAACTGTTGGACCTGACTAGCATGTGTACACGCTTTGCATTCTGTCCTAAAAATACAGCCGCCTGCCCAGCTGAGTTTCCACCACCAACTACAATTACTTCTTCTCTTCTACATAACTGTGCTTCCACAAATGTTGCGCCGTAATAGATGCCTGCACCTTCAAAGCGCGACAGGTTTTCCAACGGTAGCTTTCGATATTGAGCACCTGTGGCAATCAAAACTGTACGAGTAGAAATTCGAGTCCCATTTTCAAGCTCGACTACGTATGGTTTGCGGTCGCAGATGAGTCGTGCGGCTCTAGCGACAAGCATATCTGCACCGAACTTTTGAGCCTGACTATATGCTCTACCTGCCAGCTCTTGGCCAGAGATACCGGTAGGAAATCCCAGGTAATTTTCGATACTTGAACTTGAACCGGCTTGGCCTCCAGGTGAACTCGTTTCCAGCATTAGAACGTCAAGCCCTTCTGAGGCGCCATAAACCGCCGCAGCCAATCCTGAGGGACCCGCACCGATTATGATGAGATCTCGCACATGGGTTTGATCGATGGACTCATTAAAACCAAGGCAGTCTGCAATCTCTTGGTTACTGGGAGTTCGGAGCACGATTTGGCCTCGACAGATCAATACTGGTATTTCACTTGCGGAAACTTGGAAACTATCCAACAGATTCTGTACGTCAGGGTCTCGTTCTAGGTCTATGTACGAATAGGGGTGTCCGTTACGCATCAAAAACTCTTTTATCCGAAGCGTATCTGCAGAATATGCTGACCCTACGAGGACAATGTCTCCAACACCAGCAGCTATTAACTCCACTCTACGGAGAATAAAAGCCCTCATAAATATGCCGCTGAGTTCAGCGTCAGTCTGTACCAAACTGAGCATTTGCTGGTGATCCAATTCAATTACTTTACCTGGCTTGGTAACACGTGCCCGAACTAAAGACCGTCGGCGAGAGAGCATGTTAACCTCTCCCGTGAATTGACCATCACTATGAATGGTTATGAGGGTCTCTTGGGTACCGAAGGGGCGCACGATCTCTATTTCGCCTGTTATTACAACAAAGAACGGCACTGAAGTATCTCCCTGCTCTATTAGCACCTCTCCCGGCTGTATCGAACGTATATGTCCATGCGGTTCAATACGACTAATCTGAACCGATGTTAATTTCGGAAATATCTTCTTTCTAATAGATTTCGTTAGTGGAAGTCCCCTGCGTGAATCACTCATAGTTATTCAATTCTAGTGCGGTTGTAGCTCATATACCCTTGCTTGGATCCTTCGTCTTTATAAGATCATTTGTAGATATTTCGTTAGTTTTTCACTTGCCTTCACAGACACAATACTCTTATTTTGTCTAAATTCGGAAGTAACTTGATGATTATCCAGTATTATCGCCATAACCAAGTCACTAATTGCTAACAATGCTAAATAGTCTAAAAGTTGTCATGAGATATAACAGGTCCAGAACAATTATCTCTATGCTCTTCTTAATATCCATTGCTTATGGGTACTGAAAACCAAGATGGCGAGCAGCCCTCCGAAGTTACTGTCGTTGTTAATATCAAGATAAAACCTGGTTGTGAGAAGGACTATGACGAATGGTTTAGTCGCTTTATGGTAGTACTAAAAAGGAAAGTACCTGGTTACCTAGGAACAACAACGATCATGGAAACAAGCCAAGATTCAACTGTGAGGCATATAATTCACAGGTTTAGAGACAAGGCGTCTGTAGACGCATGGGAAAGTTCACAAGAGTTGCGCGAACAAACGGAGGAAGTAAACAAATACTCTACTCCATATCTCCAGAAGGCGACTGGTTTAGAGACATGGTTTAGTATACCAGACCTGAAGGCAAATGTTCTTCCCCCTCCCAAATGGAAAATGGCAATTGTTGCGTTCATTGGAGCATTTTCCATAAGCTCAGTCGCGGCATACGTTCTCAGACTCTTATTAGGACAGCAGATGTTACTATTTAATTTGTTTATGAATATAATATTGGTAGTTGGCCTTACCTATTTCGCAATGCCTTTGTTGAGCCGATTACTGCGACGATGGTTATACCCAAAAGGCCTATGATCGCTTCTTGCAGACAAAGTCTGAACAAATGTAATAGTGGAGATTAAATGTTATTGAAATGAAATTCAGAGTTTGAGTCGCATAGAAATAGCACGCGAATAGCTAAACTCAAGAGCCTCCTAGCAGCGCCACATGCTGGAGGAATTCTTTCAGAAAAAATTTGGGATTGGTAGTATGTACCATTATTACTTTAATTCTCTGTCTTTGCTTGAGAAATTCCCCATCTCATCTACTTCGATAATAAAGAAAGATAACATATTATCAAGAAACGCTAACTTGCCAGTAGAGTCTGTACTCCAGACCGCGCTCCCAACTCCTCGTAATACTGACTTACCATCTTTAGTAGTTGTCTTTCCTACTTGTAGGAAAGTATAATTTGCCTTTTCACTACCATCCTTTGTAGTCACTACTCCTTGTCCTTGAGCTGAAGTTCCCTTGTTACCTTTAGATAGACTTACAAGATCTCCGGAGTTTGTTACTTCTATATTTCCCTTAAATGTCCCATTAGATGAAAATGTCATTTGTGTTTTATTGACGCCAATTTCTTTCTGAGCTGTGATCTTTCCTTTTTCTTCGAAAAATGGCTCTTCCAACTCGTACGTCATACCAATTGAGACAACGCATGCATGTATTTAAGAAATATGCTTTTAAGCCATTGCTCAGAATCATAATGCAGTTCACGTATTTCCAAGCGATCAGCGGCTTCGATACTCGAAATTGAAACATGAATACCCATTATATACATCTCCTTTTACCTATGAACACCATCTATATTGCATATATTAAAATCTTAATACTAATATAGCATTTCTATCTTGGATGTCTGGACCTGATAACTTCATAATATTTATGTTAATACTAATAGTTGTTGATATTTTACTGGATTTGACTATCTGGTTACTATGTCGGAGACCAAAAATAAAATATAGAAAAAGTTTGCATCCTATGTTTAAATTTGTGGCTAAGTTGTGATTAACCACTTGCTATATAGACATCTACTGATTACTGTACACCATCATTATATACAAGTTCAAGTCAGTAAGTAGTATGAGAACGCCTAATCAGGAGGCAAAAGTCTCTGTTCTGTTGTGTTTAAGCGTAGCAATTATTACATGTCTTGTATCCTCTACATATTTTGGGGTTGCTAACTCGCAGCAAAATAACGCATTAATACAACCACAAGGAGTACAGGGTATGTCGTCAAACGGTACAAATATTATATTGGTACATGGCGGATGGGCTGATGGGTCTTCATGGGGTAAGGTGATTACTATACTAAAGAACTCCGGACATAGGGTAGTCGCAGTTAATATGCCCCTTCATAATCTTGCAGACGATGTTGCAACGGTAAAACGTGCCATTGAATTAGTTGGAAAACCAGTACTTCTGGTAGGACACTCCTATGGTGGGGAAGTAATCACGAACGCAGGTTACAATAATCCAAATGTCACAGGACTTGTTTACATTGCTGCATTTGCTCCTGATCAGGGTCAGTCACTGTCAAGTTTTGTCACTCCCAAAGACTTTCCAGAAGGTTTTTTGATTTTGGATAACTCAGGACTTGCCTACATAAATCCAACAATGTTCCATGATCGGTTTGCAAAAGATGTCGATCCTACTGAAGCTTACATTATGGCTGTAGCGCAGAAGCCTTTTAATGCATCAACTTTTGCTGAAAAATCTGGTCCCCCCGCTTGGAAACAATTACCAACATGGTATCAGATTTCTTCAAGTGACCTTATGATTCCCCCAGAAGCTCAACAGAAGTTTGCAAAACAAATGAATGCTACTACAATCTCAATTAATGCTAGTCATGCATCTTATGTATCACACCCAAATGAGATCGCAAAATTAATTCTTGACGCGGCCAAAGGGAAAACAACACAGTAGTGCCGTGCCGGAATTCCGCACCCTTTAAACGGCGGATTTCCGCACCCTTTAAACGGCGACATCTATTACGATACTTTTTTTCTTTTAATGACATCACTAAACTTTAAGTACCTTATAAGGTCAAAAGTGGCAACTATGTTTGAATTTTTGGTTTAATGCTTATCGGTTTTATGAATTCATATTTACATAAAATATCTGAAAATTCAGTTCAGAAGTGGGGAAGGACAAGATATTCCATTATTGCCATAGTGAGTATTTCGTATCTAGATTCCAGAATATGGATATAATTGAGAACGCTCCAAGAACAAAGCTTACAATAACGCTTATTATTAGAATGTTTGCAGGCAACGTTCCTATAACAATACTAGAAGAAACTAATTTGTATCTGATTTGATTAATAAATCATCATAAGACTTTTCCGCAAATTAACTTACCAGATATTATAACAATGCAAGTCTAGAAATGGCGTCTTTGATTTCTGGATTTCTTCTATATAGAGCATTAATTAAAACAAGATTATCTTGTAGGGCAGGTGCTCGCCGAAATCT
>Ga0207479_100041_pt1 | contig 11787 bp, 9 predicted proteins | sample NitcycUWRBECK01C_FD_188193 | JGI IMG/M metagenome (GOLD analysis project Ga0207479, IMG submission 188193) | Soil microbial communities from Arlington Agricultural Research Station in Wisconsin, USA - Nitrogen cycling UWRJ-BECK01-C (SPAdes) | ecosystem: Environmental > Terrestrial > Soil >...
CATCGCCATTTTCAGAATTTGGATTCAACTTCAAAAATGTTATTTTGCTATTATATAAATATCATTCATAATAGATTGCCAAATTGTATTGATATTTGAGAATCATTTTCCATAACTATCCTAATATATCATCTAACCTTCTCCATAATTCAGAATATCGTCTTGCTTTCATCAGTATTTTGGTCTTTTCACCCCTAATCGGATTTCATTCTGCAATATCAAGAACAAGTAAAGATGAGTATTGGGCTGATTCTCAAAAACGAAATTGACACTAATAAGACGTACTAGTTTTTCATTTGTATTAGTTATTATAATAACAAAATCTAATTTAGAATATTAATTCGTCAATACTCAAAATCCTACCACAATATTTGCATTTTAAAATGATTTTCTCTTTATCTATAACTTCAATGACAGATTTTATATTCTCTCCGATAGTTACACATCTTAAGTTAGGACATTTGAAAATTCCAGTAATATAATCTGGCAATTGTATCTTCCTCTTTTCTGCTAATTTGTAATCTTTGATAATGTTTATAGTCGCATGTGGTGCTATTAATGATAGCTTATTCGTTTCATCAGGTTCCAGATATCTGTTTTCTACTTTAATAATATCCTTTTTTTCATATTTGTTGCTTGGAACATTCAAGGCAACGGTTATAACATTTCCTTCTCTTCCCGTGATATTGAGGGCTCTTAGAACTAAAAATGCCTTGCCAGATTCAATATGATCTATTACAGATCCATTTTTGATTCTCCTTACAATTAACTCAATCGAATTGGACAAATTCTTTGCGCCCTTCCATTACTTTATTAACAATACTATAAAAGTATGAAACTTATTCGATAGCGTTTAAACGGCAAGTTTGGTATAGTTTCTATTCTTGTAGGTCTGTTCGGGATTCTCCTATACGTGTGAAAACGTTACGTCATGTAGAAACAAAATTCTTACATTTCAAATAATATTTTGCATCATCATCTTCTTAAATTCGATATCCGATAGATTCTTTTTTGCTTCTAATATCATTGCGACATCATTACCAACGATATATCTTTGCTTGGGCTCATTATTGCCTAAAACCTGTAATATCACTTTTGCAACATCGATAGGAGACGTAGCATGTTCTTGCATTAATTCAACATTTTTCTGAAATTTACCTAAGGATCGAGAATATGGTGAACTCTTTTTCATCGAATGTTCTGATACAATGCAGTTGCGGAAAAAATTTGTTTTTATTACTCCAGGTTCAATTATAACCACTTTTATCCCATATGGAAATAGTTCATACATTAAGGATTCACTAAATCCTTCGATAGCAAACTTTGTACTTACGTAAGCAGAAATACCTGGAAAACCTACTTGTCCGGCACCTGAGCTAACATTAATAATTATACCGCTTTTCTGTAATCGCATTATGGGAATTATCTTTTTCGTAATATTCAGAACACCAAAAAAATTAGTTTCAAATTGATTCCTTATTTCATCCAGAGTCAGGTCTTCAAAAAAACCTACCAGACCATAACCTGCATTGTTTATCAATACATCAATTCGGTTTGCCTCCTTCTTGACACAATTAATTGTATTTTCTATAGACCTATCATCATTTACATCAAGTTCCCGGATACTTAGATCAAGCCTCTCTTTTTTAATTATTTCTTCAAGAGAATCCAATTTCTTTGTATTTCGCATAGTAGCAAAGGTATGAAATCCATTTCTAGCGAGCATTAGCGCAGTTTCGTAACCTATTCCACTGGAACAACCTGTGATCAGTACAACTTGATGATGCATTATGGTAATACCAGTTTATATTTTATATAAATTTAGATACCAAAATCCAGATAATATCCATCAATTCATCACACATTGATAAAAACGCATTTATTCCAATTGGATGACAAGGCGTAACCTATTAAAAACATTAAATTATCATTGCTATCGAAACGATATCAATTGTCCGACGCTGATGAAGAACCGGCTGGAAGGGCAGGGACCTCTTCTCATAACCAACTTGTCAGGTCCCTTGGCCTCCTAGATATACTGATGGTTGGAGTAGCTGCAATGATAGGTGGTTCGATTTATGTTCTCACTGGGCCGGCAATAGGTCTTGCAGGCAGCGCGGTTATTGTTGCGTTTATTATTAACGCGATAATAACGCTATTTACCGCTATGGCGTATGCCGAGCTTGGTTCCGCTATGCCAGAAGCGGGAGGCGGTTACCTATGGGTGAGAGAAGGCTTACCTCGACCGAACGCTTTCATAAGTGGATGGATGGCCTGGCTTGCACACATAATCGCTGGGTCGTTATATGCTGTAAGTTTTGCTTCATTCCTCACAGGGTTATTGGAGATGGTGAATCTTCCGCACGATCTTGTGCTTTTAAACATTATCCCGTTAGACAAGTTTATAGCAGTAGTATCTATTGCCGTTTTCACTTATATCAATATTAAGGGAACATCTGAAACCGGTAAGACGGGTGATATTGTTACTATTATTCAGCTTGGATTAATATTTATTTTAATTGTAGCCGGCTTGTGGGTCATGAGTGGCAATCCCAACTGGAAGATGAATTTTTCAAATTTTGCGCCAATGGGGATCGGTGGAGTAGTTGCAGCAATGGGTCTAACTTTCATAGCATTCGAAGGATATGAAGTAATTGTTCAAACAGGAGAGGAAGTAAAAAACCCAAGAAGGAATATTCCACGGGCGATATTCATCTCACTAGGCGCTGTAGTTATTGTGTATTGTTTGATTGCCTTTGTTTCTATAGGCGCAATATTTCCAGCTGGCATTGAGTCATGGAAATTCATTGGTGAGAGTGGTGAACTTGGAATAATGAAGGCAGCAGAATTGCTAGCTCCTTACGGAGCATTTATCGTTTTAGCTGGAGGCTTGATTTCCACTCTAGCTGCTTTAAACGCAACAACATTTTCTTCGGCTAGGGTAGCTTTTGCCATGGGCAGAAATTATAACATGCCATATCAACTTAGTGCTATCCACAAAAAGAACAAGACACCTTATGTCGCAATACTAATATCTGGTATCATAATGGCAATTATGGCTTACGGACTTCCTCTGGGACAGATCGCCGTTGCAGCAGGTGTTATCTTTCTATTACTATTTACTCAAGTAAATATGGCTGTCATCACTATTCGTAGGATTTATGGAGACAAGTTAGAATACGGTTTCAAAACACCATTCTTTCCAGTAATACCAATAATAGGTATCTTCCTGAAACTTGGGCTAGCTATTTTTCTTCTGTTTACTCAACCTTTGAGCTGGGCGATAACCGTGGTATGGGTGGTGATTGGATTCTTCGTATATCGAATGTACACATTTAGGAAGGAAATAGATCATTATGCTCCAATTGTTACTAGTGAAGGAGATCTGGAGAGAAAGGACTATAGGATTCTAATTCCATATACCCCCGAAGATCCAGATAGATTATTAAAATATGCAATAAGAGTTGCGAAAGAAAATTTTGGAGAGATTAATATTTTGAGAGTGATTACAGTTCCAAAACAGACCCCGTTATCTGCGGGGACTGGATATGCTGAAACAGCAAGGAAATCATTTGAACCATTAGACAAGATATTGGATAAGGAGAACATACTAAATCACTATCTTGTGAGAATTTCACATGATGCAAGCGAAGCAATATTAGCTACTGTGGAGGAACAAAAAATTGATTTACTAATAACAGACTTTGAAACATTCAGGAACAGCAAAAAAATTCAAACAATTTTGACGTGTGATGTACTGGCCATATTATCAGAAGGAAATGAAGAGTTCACATTTGAACCTACACGAACTTCGAGACGGCGCTTTGGTCAGAAAAATTTGATTGTACTATACGATGGAGGAGATCATTCAGATGTAGTTTTGAAGGCTACAAGTTGGTTAGAACGTTCAGGACAATTCAAAATTAATGTTTTATATATAAATACCAAAAAAGACGATGAACAGGAAAAAAATGTAAGCATTACTGATATACTAAAACAAAAGGAATATCTTGAGCAAGTTGGAGTCGAATTCAATGAAATTAATCTTTCAGAGAGTGATATGCGATATAGTAACGAAGCTGCAGATACAATTTTGTCTTCACTGAGTAATTTTCAACCGGATGTTATTATAACTGGTGCGAGCATTTCAAAATTCAGCTTATTTAGTGATCCTCATTTTCTAAATATGTTGTATGAACTGAAATGCCCAATTATAGTAGCCAGACATTTTGCTATCCCTGGAGTTCACAAGATTAAAACTTTAATCCATAAATTAAGAGCTCTAATACTTGAAAAGATTAATGACTTGAGAAAAACTCGACAAATTTGACAAATTTGAACCAATTTCCATTGTGTTGCTCTCCTTGTTAAGATAGTAGTTTACTCTGTATTATGAAAATATATGGAATCGTAAGATATTTGATACGGTGATTAATTAGGAGTTGATTTGAGATTATCAAGATTTATATTGCATTAATTGACTTAGGTAAGCCTAATTGTTTTATGTCCCTGAAAAAATTTATTCCTTCAAAGCCTGATATGAGGTAGAAAAAATGAATGAAAATTTTCTATGGGATTCTAAACCAGAAAAAAATTCCATTATACATGTGGATTGTTTTCCTTACTCCCAGTCTCTTGTTTAATTCCACATACGGCGCGCAGAATATTGGAATTAGTTCCAACGACCTAATTTTAGTAACAGTTAACCTACAAAGAATCTCAGAACAAATGGATTTGGTTCAGGCAAGTCTTTCAAAAGGAGATAGCACAAGTGCTTTTGAACATGCATATATCTCACACTCAATAATTTTTCCTTCATTTAAGGACAAACTAAGAGAAATTGATAAGAATTCATCTGAAAGATTAGAATCATTATTAATTGACTTACCAATAATGGTAAAATCTACTCCATCATCGGAAACAGAAAGTAAGATAGTTCAAATTGTGGATTTATTGAATACCACTACCTCAAATATTTTATCACCAAATAATTTGGATTACAATTCAATCATAGCATCAACTATTATGGTACTGTTAAATGATAGTTCTAAATTCTATCACACATCTAATTTTGGTAATACTAAGGATCCTAATAATAAAATTAATTATGAAAATGCAATAGGGATGGTAGATATCTCACATAAATTATACAAAAATATTTCTAATTCCTACGGTGATTCCAAAAAGCTAGAAATTGAGTCCTTTTTTAGGGACCTGAAGGATTCCTTATCTCAAAAATCTGATCCGCAAAGCATCTTAAAGTTGATAACAGCTATCCAAACGAAATTAAATGAAAATGAATCAAATTTTCAATCCAATGATTCTTTAACGATTTATTTTGGAAATATAAAAAATTTATTGTCAAAAATCAGTAGCGCCATAAGGAACAATTCTGATTATTCTTCTGCCGACAAGTACGCAACTGCTGCATATTTGGACAATTTCGAATATCTCGAACCACCACTTGAAAAAGTTGATCCGAATCTTAAGAATAGTTTAGAATTAATGATGAGAGAAGAACTTCGGGAATTAATAAAAAACAAACAGCAATCAGAAACAATTGTTCTTTTAACCAGCATCACAAACAATCTTACAAAGGCTGCAAATCTCTTGAATGTAAATTATGAAAACCTTAATGTAAATGAAAACACCGACTCTTCAGTTCCTATAATGGTGAATACTCAACTAAACAATTTAAGTGATATTAAAGAATTGAGTAAAGGGTTTGGTACATACTCTGGAATAAAAAAAGGTTTTGGCGAGAGTACAGATCCAGAGAAGACAGGTGTTAGAACCGACATCGATAATATAAGAATCAAGTTAGTTGATCTTCTTCAACAGTATAAGGACGGAAATTATGATAAGGCATTTGCCACATCCAGATCAGCTTACCTGGACAGTTATGAAGGAATAGAAATTCCGCTTAGACCAATAAATCCGGACTTTACTCTTGATATGGAAATAAAATTTGCCGAGCTCCGCAATATGATACAACAACATCAACAATATGCAACAATTGAAGCAAAGGTCGTAGAAATTAGAAGTGGATTAGATGAATCTGAAAGATTAGTTACAGGCACCGGTGTAATAGCTCCTACGCTAGCATTTTCGACTTCATTTTCAATTATATTCAGAGAAGGACTCGAATCTGCACTTATAATTGGTGCCATCCTTACTTATTTGGAAGCATCACGTAATAGTCAATATAAGAAACATGTTTACTTAGGAATTTTGATATCTATTATTGCATCAATTATTACATGGTTTGTTGCCCAGTTTGTTATAGATATTACGGGCGCAAGTAAAGAACTGATTGAAGCAATTGCGGGAATATCTGCTGTTATAGTATTATTCTGGGTAAGTTTCTGGATATTAAATAAGGTTGAGACGAAAAAATGGATTGAATTTGTAAAGGCAAAAGTATGGCAGGCAACAACGACGGGAAGCGTAATGGTCTTTACAATGCTGTCATTTTTTACAGTTTATAGAGAGGGATTTGAAACTGTCCTATTTTATCAAGCTATGTTTTCATTTGCAGAAAATATGGAAATTTTTGTACTCCTTGGACTAGTGCTAGGACTGGCTGTGATCATTAGTATTGTATTTGTTATTAGAAAGTTAGGCAAGAAGCTGCCTCTGCGTGTATTATTTGGTCTAACAATGGGAATTGGAGCTTACATGTCTATTGCATTCATAGGTAACGCAGTCAGAGAGTTCCAAGAAATAGGTTATATCTCAACAACACACCTATTTGGAATCATTCCCCGTTTAGAGATAAATTTGGCAACAATGACTGGTATTCATCCCACACTTGAAACAACAGTTGCCCAAATAATACTATTATCAATATATTCTGTAGGGGCACTTTATATATTAATAATACAACCACGTAGAAAGAAGTTGATTGAATCATCGAGAAAATCTATGGCACATCTGAAGGATGGGGAAAAACTTTGATTTGTTTAATATCTGATTTTAGGAACGCAATTGTCAATATTCAAGCGTTGGTTACGAAGTGACAAAAATAATGAGATCTGCCGAACGGAAACTTAATAATTATAGTGCGAATAAATTTATCTCTAATGCATGGGACGATTAGCATGAATTCTGGTGAAGAGCTTTATCTAGGAACGGCTGAATCTGAACATATTGAAATGTATCTTAAGGCTATTTGGCATATACGTGAACGAAAGGAAAAAGTAAAAGTAAGTTCTATTGCTAAAATTCTAAATGTGAGACAACCCTCAGTAGTTCAAATGCTTCACAAACTAAATGACGCAAATCTTGTTAAATACGTGAAAGGTAACGCCGTAATGAAATTAACAACAGAAGGTGAAAAAATAGGAGAACAGATGATAAGGAATACAAGACTTTTAGAAGTAATGATGAAAGAGGCCTTAAAAATTGAAATTGATGAAGAAATGGTATGCGGCATAGAACATCATATGAAAGAGATATTTACTGACGCGTTATGTACCTTATTAAAGCACCCCAGGTCATGCCCACATGGTTATGATATTCCTTTGGGGAACTGTTGCAAAGTATAAATTTATGAATCAGTATAAATTACCGATTTTGAAGATTGTGTTCAATTGCTTATTATTTTTGAGAGAGAGATTAGTGTATGTCAACTGAATATAACGAATCTTGGACTATGTTTAGAGGAAATATAAAGAGAACGGGTTCAACAAAAACAAAACCCTTAATTAAACCGTTACTTTACTGGACGATAGAGCTAGGTCCGGTGATATCTTCTCCGGTTTTTGAAGGAGGTTATTTGTACGTTGCTACATTAACCGGACGTATATTCTGTTTAGATATACCAAAACGAGAAATAAAATGGCATCACAATATTGGCAGTCCTATTGTTTCATCTCCGTTAATTTTGGATGAGATGGTAATCTGTGCTACGTTTGATTCTTGGATAAATAATGAGAATTCTGAAAATAACTCAATTTCTTCACTTGATAAAAATGATGGCAGTCTGATCTGGAAGATTGAAGCCACATCAGATATTTTTTCATCACCATGTCCTATAGGAAGAAATTTAGTTGTAGGATCAATGGATCATAATTTGTATTTTCTCGGTCAAAATGGAGATATAATTTGGAAATATGAAACCAGCGGTCAAATTTGGTCTTCCCCATCATGCTATGATAATATAGTATACTTCGGATCAGATGATGGTTTCATTTACTGCGTCGATTCAGATGGTTCTATAAAATGGAAATCAAAGTTGAATGGTAAAGTACGTTCATCATCACCCTGTCTATCAGAAGACTTGATTTTTATTGGCACACATGAGGGTGGAATATATTGCTTAAGCAGTATTGATGGTACTATAAAATGGAAGAAAACTGTCTTAAAGCCAGTTTTATCATCTCCACTCTTGGTAAGAGATAGAATCATATTTGGTACTTCAGATTGTCGACTTTATTGTTTCAACTTAGCTGGTTCTAAAACCTGGCAATTTGAAACGGCTGGAAAAATTTGGTCCTCACCTTCAACCAGCGAATACGATAGGCTACTGTTTTTTGGAAGTTTAGATTCATTTATCTATGGCATAAATTTCTATACTGGGAAGCAAGAGTGGAAGTTTCCTACAATGGGGAGTATTGATTCTTCTCCATGTTTGTCAAATGGAATGTTATTTGTTGGTTCCAGAGACGGTATTTTATATTGTTTTGAAAGCTATAGAGAACCCTATTATATTCGGTAAAATGCAAAACAACTTTATCCAAATACAAAAAAAAGTCCCGATAATTTTAGATTTACAGCAAGGTTTCCAAAAAAATACCGCATGAAAAGAAATTCAGGAACGTACAAAAGGATTCTAATAAGATGAATGAATTAAAACAGAATGAAAAAGACGCCAAAATAGCAATAGTAGCAGCCAATACCACTATGGAGGGTATGGACCTAGAACTGAGGATATCTTTAGAGAGAATATGGACACACAAAAACTATCTTTTGATAATGTGGTTATTGGATATTGCAAAAATAAATCGACAATTAGAATTAGAGAGTAGAATTAACGTCAGCGATAGAAAACAAAGTAATAAAGGAAAGCAGACAACTCTATCAGGAATCGTTAATTAAATATATATAAATTTCCTTAACTTAGTAAATGAGTTTATGATTTTTTTCTTTGTGTTTATACTAGTCAAGTATTTGGAGTTCCCGTTTCATAAGAAACCTACATAGAATTCAACTATACGTTACTATGACAACAGATAAGTAAGAAAAAACCAAAATATTTAGAAAATGAATATGCCTTTAGATAAGAAAATCCTGGTCTCATCATTTCTATTCATTTCCATAAATATCCTGGTCATTTCATCCAGCAATTATGCGATCGCTGCAGAGAATTTCACCATTATTGCAAATATAGATCTAACTTCGATACCGAATCCTGAAAAGTTGAAAGTTTTAGCGTTTGCAAACGGAGAATCTGCTGTTAAATACATTGAAAATCTAAATAACGTAAAATCAAAGTCAATTTCAGTTCCATTTACTTTTGAAAAAACAAATGATTTTGTTACTGTTGGTAGTCGTGATGAATATGCAGTATGTGCTTACGACCTTAATGCGACAAATGTAATGAAATCTTATGCTTGCATGGAGGGTAATATTGAACAACCTGATGGAAAAAACATAGCAAACATAGGTACGGGGACTAGGCAAACCTTGTCCTCTGGGACGTTCCAACCAGTAGAGTTTGGAGGACAGCCTGACACAAAGAATGTAAAGATTAACATCTTGGTACCGCTGTCCGACAGAAAAAATGTCGAAAATATTAAAGTAGTAGCCATGGATAAGGGTGAATTCAAGTCCAAATCTGTAAATGCAGGAGAACTACTAAGAAATTCAACAGGTGATACAATAAAGTTTGCTTTTGATTTTGACAGGGAAACCGGTATCGGACAAATACAAAAAGGCGATTACTTTTTTGCTTGCGTCTCTGCAAACGAATTAAATCCTCCAGAAGGAACAGAGTGCGAGCATAAGTTAACAAAAATAATCGGCCGGGAAAACAACTTATACGCCAGGTAAGTCATCTGTCACGATGGGATCTATAGTGATTAAAAAAATATTCTGGCTATAATAATTGTATTATTGTCTTTCTCAATAATTAGTATAAATTTATCGTTACTAAACGCAAATAGTGATTACTGCTACGACCAAGCTGGTGATGGTCATCAATGTTTTGAAAGCTATGGAGCCCTCTAATATTCGGTAAAATGCGAAACAACTTTATCAGGCAAATTCAAAAAGAGATTCTCATTTTAATTAATATTATTCTTTGCACTAATCTTGAATATTGCACCGTCACGTTTATAGTTAGATAGAACGTACAACTTGCCATCAGGACCGACTTGAAGATCGGTGATTACTCCAAAATTTCTGCCGAAAATTACGCTGTTTGTTTCATTATTGGTATCGGCTTGCTTATCTGACAACGGACCAGAGAGTACTAGATGTGTCCTTGTCTTGTCTAAGGGAAAATTGAAAATAGTGCCGTTTTTTACGCTGCCTACTAACAGAGTGTCTTTATATTTTGATCCCAGATTGTCTGTATGTAAAAATAGAACTGAGGTCGGAGCTACGGTATCTGTCCATACAAATTCTGGATCCCTGTATGTACCCTTTCCTCCAAAGTCTTCCAAGTTTTCCTTGTTAAAGCCTGGCGTCTCATTAGAGAAACCGATTACTTCCTTCCATCCACTATTAAATCCTGGTAATGCAATGTTAATTTCATCATCAGTGCTGCGACCATTTTCTGTTTCCCAGAGATTACCTGTAAGCGCATCAAATCCTATGCCAAAACTGTTTCGTATACCGTACGCATAATACTTGTTCAATGGATCCTCGTCTCCAAGTAATCCCTTATTATCAACAACTCCCCCATCAAAAGTAATTCTAAGTATGCCACCCCTACCATCAGGAGGAGGACCATTTTTATTATTCTGAGCTTTAGTAATATAGGATTGATTTTGCACATAATTTAAGTTACCAATAACGAGGTACACACTTTTTTTATCAGGCCCTATCTTTAACACTCCTCCATTGTGAGAAGGTCCGGGTATTGTAGGAAGGTCCAAGAGTAATTTTGGATTTATCAACCTGCCGTTATCATATTCATATCTATACAGGCGATTTCCCAAAACTTTACCCCCGTCAACATTATCAGTTTCAGTGTAGAACAAAAATACATATTTGGGCTTATCTGAAATTGCAATACCCAACAATCCTCTTTCACTTACATTTGCCACGTTGACATCCAAAACAGTTCCACTAACAGTACCATTTTTGATTTCCTTTACTTTTCCAGTATTTTTTTCTATAACTAGGATGTCATCAGGTCCTAGAAAACCCATTCCAGTTGGGAACTTTAATCCACGAGGAGCAGATACCTGAATCTGCAAAGCCGTATCATTTAGCTGAGGCACTTGCGAATTTTTACTGATTTGACCAAACACGCTGATACTTTGACCAATTAGAAATAATGATAAAAAACCAATCAGCATTATAATGGAAATTAAGCAATTGTACTGCAGAGACGAAATTTGCAAGTCGAGATTACAGGAAATTACTGATTTAAATTATTTATTAACTTTTACTATAGAGATAAACTACACTCAATTAAATAGCTGATGAGATTTAGATTTAAATTATAACATACAAATAAGAGATGGTAAATTTATTGCCTAATTGTAAAAAGCTGCTTTTCGTCCTATTTTCTGAACTGAAAGGAAATAAATTATCAAAATTATACTTGGAGCAAGA
>Ga0207479_100043_pt1 | contig 10966 bp, 10 predicted proteins | sample NitcycUWRBECK01C_FD_188193 | JGI IMG/M metagenome (GOLD analysis project Ga0207479, IMG submission 188193) | Soil microbial communities from Arlington Agricultural Research Station in Wisconsin, USA - Nitrogen cycling UWRJ-BECK01-C (SPAdes) | ecosystem: Environmental > Terrestrial > Soil >...
CATGCTTATTCTATTATCTCGTTGAATGTTCTCTGCTTTAACCGATCCAATAAAAGTTGTAAAATAGATATTTCCTAGATAATCTTCATTATTTCGATACTCTAACACAAACCAGATAGGAACTACATGAGAGCTTCCATCCTTCTTAACCGTTGCGAGCTTTCCAGTGAAAGTGCCTTTATTGAGAAATCTTCTAATTTGTGTTTTGGACATTTCCGACATATAATAATCCAATTGCTTCATTGAATATAAGACTTAATGAAAGGAATCACGAATCACTAAATATTGTATTATTTTCTAGCAATTATTGTCGTTACTACGCATATTATCCTCTAATATTAGAAGCGATTAGCGTTTAATATTAGTAACGATAGCTTTATTCATAACTGAATCCCCATCATTGTTTTGTTTTGATCGGTATAATGAATTACAATTCAAACCCTTAAATAAAATATTGCCACCTAAGGTTTCCAACATGTGATATAAAAAGGGTTTTCTATTTCGATTGGGAAATAGATTTTGTAACTCAATTCCAGATAGCTAAATTCAAGGACAAATGTCAATTTGGATAACGGTAAATATCAAAAAACAGATTAAAGGTGTTTGATTGGGCACACTGGCATTAAATATATTTTAAACTATATAATCTCTGATATGATTTGTTTCATCTTCTTGGTAAGGCTACTCCAAGCTCCATTGATCGAGAGTTTTTCAAAGGCTTAGCGCTGATTAATTCTGCTGTATTGTCAAAAAATAATGTGTTCTGAAAGTAAAAAGGAGATTTATATATGAACGATTTAAAATGTACAACGGATGAATGAGACTTCTTATATATACAGGCAAAGGTGGAACTGGTAAAACAGTAATTTCGTGTTCAACTGCTATTAAGCTAGCTGAAAAAAAATACAATACATTAATTATTTCTTCCGATCCAGCTCACTCATTGAATGACGCATTTCAGCTACATACCCATGTTACCAACAATAGTAATGACAATAATGCATTAGAAGTATTTCCCTGTCTTCAGGCATTACAAATCGACCCAACACTAGAGATGAATACACAATACCGTGAGATTATTTCTTATATGGCTTCTATGTTTTCATCCAAAGGTATCGATGAAATACTGGCCTATGAGATTGCAATGATGCCTGGAATGACACAATTATTTTCTCTTCTCAAAGTTGAGGAAGTCATGCGTCTCGGATCACACGAAGTTGTAGTTCTGGATATGCCTGCATCAGGCGAAGCTCTGAGATATCTTTATTTTCCAAAGCTTGTTAGTAAGATTGGTAACAGAGTCACTAGTTTATTCGGCGCTTTTTCTGGGTTTGTGGAAATTTTTCAAGCTTTTTCTGGGATTTCTATTCCAACTAAAATGTTACGCTACGAGAATGACTTGTTCAAGAGCCTTAACCATCTTTCAGATATAATTAAAGACAACAGTATAACAACGCTAAGATTGGTTGCAAATCCGGACTCATTCAGCATAGAAAATGCCAAAAGGGCTTACATGGGTGCTAGCTTGTACGGAATTAACACTGATCTAGCCATAATTAATAAGATTTTGCCTGATAAACATACTGAATTTAAGTCAAATGAGTTTTATACTAATTGGATAAAATTTCAACATACTAAAATCGGGGAAGCCAAATCAAATTTTTATCCCCTTCCTATTAGAGAGGTTCCTCTTCATAGTACTGAACTTGCAGGAATAGAAATGTTACGAGTTAATGCAGACATTATATTTGGGGATGACGATCCATCAAAGATATTCTATACCGGTAAACCATACTCTATTATCGACCAGCCTCCCAAAAATCTAAGAATCTCAGTTAAGGTTCCTTTTACTGAAAAGCAAGACTTTGATATTAAACGACTGGGTTCAGAAGTTATTATTAAGGTAAAGAGTCCCACAGGCTATTTGGTCAATGTTATTCCTTTGCCAACTATAACGTTCGACATGAAAATGATCAGTACCAGACTGCATAATAACACTCTAAATATATTATTCGAACGAATTGCTTATAGCCATTGAACAAGAGTAGGAAATGAGCAAATGCATCAATGCTTAATCAGACTGAGCGATATTCATCGGAGTATGAGGTTCTATTATTCTTAAGAATAGCAACCTAAGTAGTAAAATTAGAGATCTGATTCTTTGATAACCTAGATAACCTTAATACATGAACAATTAATCAAGCATTAAAAAGAGGACAATATTTCAACGCTTTATGATGATTTAGTTTTTAATTTAAAGTTCTGCGTTGACGAATATCAAGAAATAGTAAATAACTAGCTGACTGAACTACACATTAGGAATGAAGCCCTTATTAGTAATCTTCAATCCGCGTAGTATCCCAGAGTTTTACAAGGCCATCGAAAAGATAAACGGGATCCCTAAACTATGGATTAAATATTTTCCACAAGACGAAGCATACAACAAAGCAAGAGAGTTCTTTCTGCAAAGCGACTATACTCATTTTATGATCCTGCCCGACGATCTTATTGTGACTCAAGCAGATGTTGATGCAATAGTAAATTATGACGAGTCGTACGATTCCATATCTGGCTGGTGCAATAACACCGGCCGTGATGATACCAATATCGATACTAACATCTCCGCTTTCCTGCCTCCAGATCCGCCCCGCACTGCAACATATGAAGGCTACCGTTGGTTTAAGATTGCACAGTTTGAATCGTTGCTATCGAAAGTAGAAAATTCCGGCGCCATAATTCGTGTATTGCATCAAGGATTTGCTTTGTCGCGTCTGTCAAGAAGACTCATTGAACAAGTGCCATTTAGGACGGATGCGGGTTGCTGTGTTGATTCTTGTCTTTCATTAGATTTAATGAAGTTTAGAATTGAGTTTACTCAATACGTTGATATTCGTATCAGAATGAAACATCTCAAGATTCCTCGTAGTGAATTGTTGGTAGGAAAAGAAAAGGCCATAATGTTGTTTGAAAATTAGTTAGCCAATGACAGAGGTCGATTGGAAGGACCCTGTAGACTTTGGACATCTGATTTACTTTTTAAGGTCTTCTAATCCTTCTATGATTTATAGTTGGAAGATATCGTTTACCTCGCTGACATTATCGGTATTATTGCTGGAATATTGGTCCTATCTTCCTTCATTCCTCAACTACATAAGGCCTATAAAACAAAGAGGATGTCAGATGTATCAATCTATTTAATGGGTCTTATAGCAAGTGGAATGTTATTATGGGTAGTATACGGCATAATAAGGAGGGATCCTGTAATAATTGGCACGAATGCTGCGGGCTTTGTTCTCAATATTATTCTCATGATATTAAAATTAAAATACGATAAGCTGCATCAATAATAGATTAGAAGTATGAATTTGATCCCATTCAAGAGACCGTTAAATTTGGTATTTGTAGTATATTTATATTGGATAATTACTTTGAAATATTAGGTCTGGAGCCGTCGGGAATCGCGTTGTTAACGGTTCGGATCCAAAATCTAGGAGTATGACTTGATAGATAAACAGATTTAAAAACATGTGAGGCAAGACTAAATGGAGAAAAATGCATTCAGTCTCAGGATTTTTTTTAATTGTCACTTTCCTTATTATAGGCGTATCGATTTTGGCGGTATATACAACCACTCTGGCAACCGAACTTGGCCTAGAAAAGGATGATTTGCAGATTACATCTCTTGCCCATTTAATGAAATCAATGGATTGGGAAAATGACTATAACGAAGAAAAAATTGGTGAAAGAATTCTGAAGGCTCAGCTTGACAATCTGAACATTACTCTTCAAGATAACTTTACTAAAAATAATCTTACTGAAATAGAGAATAACTTTGCTACATATAAATCTCATCTTGAAAATCTTGAAGGGAGTGTAACGGTCAACGGTTCATTGTTAAATCTAAAGCACAAAGCAGAATCCGAACATGACTCATTTCTTCAATCTGTAGATCATATTTCCGATATATCAAAGAAGATCGGAATGTATGAACTTATAACCATACTCCTAATCATAGCTGCTGGATTGGGAGGTGTATCAGAAATATCACGCAATAAATTGTTAGGATATCCGGGTTTCCTAATCGGTGCATTAGGAGTAATTTTACTCTTTATGATAACCTTTATGCCATCTATACTAACATAAGCAAGTGTTTATCGAAACCTTCAGGTCTTCAGCCGTCGGGATCCGATTGAATATTCAATTGGGAAATTTTTATTTAATTCTAATTAGTAAGTCGGTTCTATGGTTACTAATATAGCTACCAGTTTACATTATATTAATTTATTTATTCATTACTTCTTGAGAAGCATTAAAGACAAATTAGTCCCTAGAAAAATACATGCCCTAAAGAAAATGGGAAACCTAATAAGGGAATGGAAAAGTGAAAATATTTCATAGATCAAGAGATCATCAGTATCTGATTTATGTCTAGTTATCAACCTAATAAACACAGAATACTTTAATACTATATTGCAGTAAGAAGCCTATGTCTACTAACACTGTTCATTTACATCGTGTAATTACAGCAAAGCCAGAGAAAATTTATCGTGCTTTTCTTGACCGTGATGCCATGGCTAAATGGTTACCACCTAATGGTTATACTTGTAGCGTTCATCACATGGATGCAAAGGTAGGAGGAACCTACAAGATGTCTTTTACAAACTTTACCACTCAAAAGAGCATGTCATTTGGTGGAGAATACCGCGAGCTGGTTGAAAACGAACGTTTACGCTATACGGATAATTTTGATGACCCAAACTTATCTGGAGAAATTCAAGTAACTGTAACCTTGAAGAAAGTTTCACTAGGAACAGAAATGACCATTGTACAAGAAGGTTTGCCCACTGTCATTCCTCTTGAAGCATGCTATGTAGGATGGCAGCAATCATTGAATAATCTAGCAAAACTAGTTGAACCTGAAATCCCAGAGTAAAGTTAGATTTTCTATAACGTTCATTCGGCCAAAATATTAAAAGTCATCAAGTGTTCGGACGTAGGGATTCGAACCCTGCATATACTAGGGTTCTACTACTTTGTATTTAGTTTTTTGTTGAAATATAAGAATTGAAGTACCTGAAAAGTAAGAATAGCAAAACAAACCACTACATTATGTGGCCAGTGGTTTGCAAAACAAAATTGATACAATTTTCGGACTTACGTCATACACATGCCGGCAAGGCTAAGCTAATCGTGCGCCCCAAGGCTCAAACCTGTATCTGTGATAGGCATATGAGGGGTCAAATAGCTATTTTCCCGCTTCGCTTCTGGAGAGATAATCATTTTTATTTATTACTAACCACCAGATTCGAGTAACTTATTTTATCTTTTATTTATCGAAACATAGACATGTCCAAGGTTCTCCAACAATAAAAAGAGGTGTCTAGCCAACAACATCATCATGTGTTCGTGATTAGGCCTTTACATAAAATATTATTATTCTAGCGTCTATAGACTTAAATGAAACATGTTTTCTGATGAGAATCTTGGTAAGGCCATCAATTTTGTAAACCCTAAGGTCAATAGCTGGACAAGGGACTTGTTTGGAAGCTTTGAACAATCGAATTTGACTAGACCTCAGAAGGAGCTAATTCAGGTTTTGACAGCTGAAACTCTCCTGTACAATACTCTTATGTCAAATGAAGAAATCATCGCAATCTTGTCTGACATAATACGAAATATAGCAACCCGCCACGCATATGGAATGTTCCTTGACTGGGGTAAGAGAGCCTCATTATTCAAGGAAGCTGATAAAGAAAAATGAATCAGTATTAATGCCTTAGGATACTTTTTAGAGGTAACTATAGATTTAGAGCTAATATCAGGACCCATATTATCAGTTGCAAATCAAGACCCTAAGGAGTACTAAGAAGGCCCGTCTCAAATTCCTGTCTGGTAAAAGGATTTTCAAAAGATAAATAGGTTGAATTAAAGATACATGGTAAAATTGTCTATACAAGTGATCAGCCTAGTGCAACAAGAGGAGGATGATGGTATTACTGGCTAGTACTACACATAGAGCTCTTATATTCCAAGGTGGTGGAGCACTTGGCGCATATGAGGCAGGAGTCTTCAAAGAATTATATGACAGGTTATACGAGCCGGGCAAACCCTTGTTTGATATTGTTGCCGGTACTTCCATCGGTGCCATAAACGCTGCCATACTGGTGAGCCATGTGATAAAAAATGATAACAGTTGGAAAAATGCCGATAAAGCTCTGTTGGATTTCTGGCAATGCTTTGCTTCACCAACTCCACTCAGTGGAGCTTATGGCGAGTTTTGGTTCGGCGAGGCTGGTAGAAGATACTATTCTGCAAAAGAGTTTTTCTCAAGAGGATTGGAAAAAGTACATTCGGCCCCAAACACAATCTTAGACTACAGATTCTACGACTATCTCCCTTATTTTTATTTCTCCCCCAACTTAACAGTAAACTCGCGTTATCGTTACGACAATAGAGAACTTCGAGAAAGTATAAATAATTACTTTCCAATAGCAACGAGAGAAGGTGAGCCGCGTCTTCTTACTGTTGCTGTTGATGTAGTTGAGGGTGAGACCGTTACCTTTGATAGCTATTTGTACGAAGGAAAAAAATGTTTGATTTGTGAAGAAGAATGTGGCAAAGAAAAATTGGTTGAGCATGTAAACCGTAAACATGGAGCAAATATAAGAAATGTTGTGCGGTGGTCCGTCTATGGTGACAAAGGAAATAGACAAGCAATTTTTTACGAAGATGGAATTGATGTTACACATGGAATAGCAAGCGCATCAATTCCAATTTTCTATGATTATGAAGAGATCGATGGGCATAAATTTTGGGATGGAGGAATACTGAGTAATACTCCACTAAGGGAGCTAATACAGGCACACCGGGATTATTGGCACAAGGATAAAGGTCAGGAAGTGCCAGATCTTCAAGTGTATATTGTCAACATGTGGCCAAGAAAAGAAAGCAATACGACTCCTCCGTCAGATAATGATGGTCTCAATGACAGGAGAAACGATTTAACGTATCATGACAAGACTGAATACGATCAAAAGGTTGCAAACGTTGTAACAGATTATGTAGACTTTGTTAAGGCTCTTATCAATCTTACAACTGATGCGATCACTGAAGTAAGCGACACTGAGAAAAACAAAGAATTGAAACGGCGACTTGCCAAAATTAAGAAAACACCGGCTATAAGCGAAAAGCGAGAACCGGAAAAAAGGGAAAAACCGAGGACATATGAGGATATGCTAAAGGGAAGATTCAGACTAGAGTCAGTGGTGACTATAGAACGGACGGACGATGCCAATGACATTTCATATAAATGGGAAGATTTAACGTTAAAAAGTGTAGAATCACTAATAGTTCAAGGGATTGAAGATGCAAAAAAGGCACTAAAATAATACAATGAAATACTATCTTACTTTGCGTATTGTAGTAACTGTTTTGAAATTTCGATTGATTGATCTATATTTGGATATATGGGGGAGAAAAATAAACCAAATACTATATGCTCTATGCCCATAGACTTAAATTCTCTTATATCGCTACCTACTTCTTCAATTGTTCCTGTCATTGGAAACCTTTGATCTCCGCCTGTGTTTTTTGAATCAGATATATTAGGATAAGTTAAAAGAATGACCTTGAAGGAATTTGGGTCTTTATTTCCTTTGGTGGCAAGATCATTTATTGTATTCACAGTAGTTCGAAGCTGTTCCAGAGGTCCTACTGGTACACCTAACCAGCCGTTTGCATCATATTTTACAATTCTAGAAAGTGTAGCTGGACTAAACCCTCCCATGTAAATTGGTATATGAGGCTTTTGTATAGGTTTTGGACCTATTTTTGAAGCGGGTATATTGTAGTACTCGCCCTTAAATTCTACTACATCATCGGTCCATACTCTTTTCAGTGCTTCAAGGAATTCATCTGCTCTTTTACCTCTATTCTTAAAAGGTATGTTAGAAGCTTGATATTCATCCTTTGACCAGCCGATACCAAGACCACATATAGCTCTTCCTTCAGATAGAACATCTAGAGAAGCAATTCTTCTGCCCAGAACAACAGGATTATGGAATAACATATCTATCACGGAAGTACCTAATGAAATTTGTTGGGTTTGCGCAGCAACAAACGACAGAGTTTCTAACGGATCAAGTACGTTTTGATAGTCTAAGGGAAGGCTACCGTCAGGAGTTGCCACATACGGCGTACGTGGGTTAATCGGCCACAGAAGTCTTTCTAGTACCCAAACGGAGTCAAAACCCGATTCTTCAGCATTACTAGCAAATTGAATTAAATTTTCTCTCGTAGCTTGTTTTCCAAGCTGAGGTAGTGTGACGCCAACTTTCAAGATAATTTCAAATGCAATCAATAATATTAAAGGATAGCCCGAAAACAAAGGCGACAAAAAATCCTATAGGAATAAAATCTGGTACTCTTTCCCCTATCCTCAGGCCATCAAATTTTCAATCAACAAATTTCAAATGTAGTAGAGTGACTCTGTGCAAGTAAACCTTGTATTGGAATGGTTAGGATCAGGTGAATTATTAGAATAAAACGGGCCAGTCGGGAACCAACTGTTAACAATTCGGATTCAAATTCATTTGTTTTTCCAAGTTCAATAAATCCATCACCCGACCGACAGCCCACATCCTGATTAAATGGTAACGAACTGGTTTACTAGATCTAAATACGCGATTGCGAGGTCAATCCTAATGTCATGTTACCAAACACAAAAATACTTTTTCTATTTCGGTAGCCTTATTCATTTGACTGTAAGTAAATAAGTTGCATCACCGTTCACATATGAAAGGTATGTTCCTGGGATTTTTTGATCTAGTTTGAATTTGTAAGTTAGGGTATGTTCACCTGGTGGTAGAGGCTTCAAGATTAAGTAGTAGCCATCAACGACCGCAGGATACACTCCAGCATCTGCTCCATATCTGTTGACCTGAGGTATAGTGATACTGAAAAGTGAAGAATTCCTCACCAGAATATTATCAATCAAATCTCCATTTACCTCTTCGTTCCCAGCCTTCTTAAACAAAACACGATTATCCAGCCTGACTTCCCACGCATTAAACCCTTCATCAGCATCCTTTGCACAGGTCCACAAGTCTTCGATTTTAGCAGTTTTGCCTCTTGGCTCAGGCACTGTTGGATTGCATTCTCCTGCGAGCAGAGGAATTAAAATGGGCTTCGCCGATGATATATTGCACTTAGTAGAGTATGTCAGATCGTAAACCCCTAAGAGGAGTATCATAGTATTCTGTTGATCAGAACCGACCATGCATTTATCCAGATTAGTATTAACATCTTTGGGGATATCTCCTGGTGGCAGCGCAATATTCCATTGCCAATATTCTTTAGCCCACTCTTCAAGAGTCTTGCCATAAGGTTTTGCATCTACAGACAAGTCATTGCTTTCTGCACCCATTAATTGTGAGTGATAGCCGAATATTGTGACAAAAGCTACAATAGATACCAGCGATGCCGTAGCTATAATGAAGGACATACCGGAAATTCTATCAAATCAATTGATATAAGAATATTTTCTTTAGGCGCAATAAGTCAAATAGCTTAATTGATTCTCTAACACTTTACAGAATTTCAGTTAAAATAATTTTCTGTGTTCTTATCTATTGAATTCTTCGATAGATAACCTTAACTTCAAAGAGAAGAGAACGCTGAAAAAACCAGTAACAAACAAAAATGTGGGATATAATTGCTCTAATTTACAGCACTAATCTGTCCTCGTATTTCCCCGTTAGGATTTTTCTCGGTGTGAACATTCACGTAAGCTTCACCACGTTCGAGGGCCCCTGATTATGTCGCGGAAAGGGCTTCCCTGCATCTGCCCTTCCAAGTTAGAAGCTGTGATAGATCCATTGGCCAGACTTCCTGATATTTGGCCAGTCGGACTATCGGCCTTAAACAAGGTAACTACGACTTCTCCATTCTCACCTTTGGGTGCATTGTGAATATGTGCTGCAGTAACCTTATCCATGCCAGTAACGTTCATATCATATTTAATTGATTCTCCTCCTTCCACGGTAAATGACGCGACACCGGTAGCAGCAGTATCTACTGGAGGAACTTCTTCTCCTCCTGAAAGCATTGCGCTAAAAGGTTCTGTCTGCTCATTCTCCTGTGCAAATGCCAAATTTATGTGTGCCAATGAAAATGAAACTAAGATATCGCAACAGCGAGTGCTAGCACCAGTATTTTTGGTTTTGGTTTATACATTGCAATCCGATAATAATCTAACGCATTTAAATGAGATTATTTTAAAAAATGGCTTTTTTTGGTTAAGTAATTTTGCACTTACATCCTTTGTCCTTTAGTATCTCTAGCTGCTCGTCATATGAGTTTACGAACTTTTCCTGAATTGAAAGGCCAGTGGCAAATTCCCTATTTAGATCGCTTTTGTGCTGATAATTTCTTTTCTTCATCTCGATGACAAGCTCTTCATGCCTAAGATATAGAGCTGCCAATTTCCCCTTCCATCGTAGAGTTTCAGGGTGTCTGGAATAACCAGATTTATTTTGTGTCAAAATATTCCATAGGCCGTGCAATTCACGATGCTCACCTAAAAGATGTTTCATGCATAATTTATTTGCAGGAATGTCCCAGATTCTCATATCTTGATTATTTCACCAATTCGAGTAGTTAGTAGTTTATCATTATCATTATTACAATACCTAATACCAATCCGTATATCAAATGACCGATAAGACTGGCAATTGAAGGTAAATGGCCTAGCTTATGATCCCACACAGGATACCCTGTTATCGACTTGTGTATCGGCACAAGTGTGGCAATCCAAAGAACAAAACCATACGCCACTGATAACATCAAGATGTAATTCTGCGTAATAGGAATGTAGAGAATTGATAGTATCAATGGAAACGTGATACCTGCCAATGATCCATTTAGGAAATGCAGAAAAAAAATATATTTGAAACTAATTTTTTCCGGA
>Ga0207479_100045_pt1 | contig 10541 bp, 13 predicted proteins | sample NitcycUWRBECK01C_FD_188193 | JGI IMG/M metagenome (GOLD analysis project Ga0207479, IMG submission 188193) | Soil microbial communities from Arlington Agricultural Research Station in Wisconsin, USA - Nitrogen cycling UWRJ-BECK01-C (SPAdes) | ecosystem: Environmental > Terrestrial > Soil >...
ATAACACCACTAGTGATATTCTACAAAGTGCAGAAACTAGAATTATGATTTACAATTTAAGCAATATCCTATATTTGAAATATTATCTTGCCAACTTGATATTAAGGACAAACTAGTTTGTGACTAGGGTCTTAACTGTTCCCTCAATGAAATCATATCCACAAGATTCCAACGCTCTATGACTTTTGCATTACGAAAAGAAAATTCTGTGAAGCCATTGACTTTGAATTGTCTTCCCGTTGGCTGGAGATCCGCAAAATCACCTTTGTGTGTGCCGGTTAGGTAGTACCTGCATACAACGTTATTTCCTTCAATAATGATATCTTCAAAGATAATTCTTATATCAGGAAATGCCTTCCACAGGAGATAAATGAACTGTTTGAGACCTTCCTTATTGGTTGGAAGATTTGGAGGGAAACCATGAATTTTCAAAGAATCATCATAAAAATCAAAATATAATGATTCCCTTTTCTGCGGATCGTTGAAAGTCTCTTCCAATTTTCGGACAACTTTTCTTAAAGCTTCAAGTGTTGACAATATGGTGCAGTGTAAGATCTATTTTAATAAGTTTTTCCATTGTGGTGGGAGTTGAATCTCACATTTATATGGATTCTGTTGATTGGTATATATTTCGATGAAAGCTAAGATTGTGACCTCAAATGGGACACTGACATGGGCAATTATTACCTTAACCTTAATTTGCAAAATTGTCATGTCCGTCTAAATGAATGTTCTAACTGTAGAATGGATTTACTTTATCATCCATAGTAGTAAAACATATTCCATCTTACTAATTTTCCTGTCATTACGAAAAACATATCTGTTAATTGCAGGAAAAATTTCCTGGATCATTAAGGTCAGATATTTCCTTTCTTTTTCAGACAAGCCTTCTTTTTTGCCGGTATACTTGGACCTTCATCTTTTAGTTCTGTAAATTTATCATTATCCCTGATGCAACTCTCGCTTTTCTGGCTTCTAGCCTAAAAAAAGCTATACTATTTTGATGAAAATTTCTATTATTGCATGTTGTCTTGCATTAATAAACGCAAATATAGAGAGGATAATAGCAATTGAGCTAATTATTAAAGGAATGAGGTCGTACTAAGATAGCTCCGCAGTCATACTAAATAGTAAGCCGTTGAAAAAACAATCTCAAGCTTTCCATGTGCATAACTGGAAGCTTCCTACTTGCATTTACACAAATAAGTCCTAAATATAGAAATATTCTTAAGGCATTCTTATGCTCTTTATAAAACGTCATAAAGATGAGGTAAATCTGCCGATGACCGCTGGTCGGTTGCCTCCATCTCCACTGATCGGGGTAATCGGACGGGCATGCCTTATCTTTATGACAATATTGCTATAGTTACGAGGAAGTATGATTTACTCAAGCTTAAAGCTTTCTATCCCTTTACAATTAGTAATTTTATTTTTCCTCTTTTAAAATCAATAGGTGCTAATCCATATCTTTTCTGAGTCGTAGCATGTCGTTGGAATTCACAAGATGCAAGGTCACTTTCGGAGTTTAATTTGAAATGATTAGTTTTTTATAATATCTTGATATGTGAAAATAATGATAATGATATTGGAATTTGAGTCAGAAAGGCTATCAATGATGGAAAGAGCTCTAGAGCATCATCACAAGAAATTAAAGAAACTTGAGTTAGAACCAGACATTGTAAAGGGTAATGATTTGATCAAAAGAGACCTACAAAAAAATATTGAGGTTATCAAACAGGTCATACAGTTATTTTCAAATCCAAACACCAGATATGTCGTTCAAAGGGATTATTCACTACTTTTTTGTTCTGCTCTAGAAAACTATAGAGATGACTTAATATCAACCAAGTTAGCACTAACAGAAAAGTTGGTAAAACCAGAACTTGAATTTAAAAATGTAGATAATGAACTTGATCTATTAAAAGATACGTTAGAAGAACTGTGTAAGTCCAATTAATTTAGGTCCTTTTGAAGTAACGAACGGCCGATTTGCTTACTTTATTTCCTTGGTAGTTGTAAAATGATCCCTTATCTCATTGTCTTTATTATCAAAAAAAGTTCCAGTCAATGTCGTGTGAGGATTACCATTATCAAGCTCGATATTTAAAAATCCAAATTTATTGAAGTGTGTAGCCACGTAAGGAGCCTGTCCATCTAAAGCATAGAAACTTCCACCTCCAGTTCCAATTATTGCAAATATAGTCCCATTGGTTGGATCATTATATCCACCAGTAGTTTGATTTTTTATCGTTGGTTCTGAAGTATCATTAGGATTATAGGTTATTGGATATGTTCTCTGATAGTTGTGGTTATGTGCCTGCAATACTAAATCAACGCCGTATTTATCAAAGAGCGGATGATAAACTTCCCTTAGAGATTTTTCAGATTTGTGTGTAGTTGGAGAGGTATAAAATGGTCCGTAGCTAGTGATTATTATCCAATCAACGTCTTTGTTCTTAGAAGTCTGTTCTAGATCCTGTTTTACAAATTCGTATTGTCCAGAGCCTTGTACAAAGTTAGATTCTGAAGCCATGACTATGAAATGTACTTTTCTATAATCAAAGGAATAGTATGGTTTATTCAAATCAAAGCTTTTGAAATATTGATCCATCTTCTCCTGCCCGTCATTCACATCATGGAATCCCAGAGTCACCATAAGCTTATCTTTAAGGGGTGACATGATATCAAACCAACAATTAGCATTCTTTTGATATGAGAGGTCACCTAAGGGTAGCACTAATTCAGGCTTACTTTCTTTAATATTATCAACTGTCTTCTTGGCATTTTTTTGAACAACCAAAATCACCTACCGCAGCAAAATTGAAGGACTTTTTATTATTACCTTCACCATCGGCAGGATCAATACCATAACCTTTGTAAATTTTTGCTTGGTCTTGTTCTTTCACTTTTACTTTATTGTCATCTCCCTTCTTGTCGGGCTTATGATTATCGTCATTGTTGTGACGTTCAAATAACCTAAAATTGAAAAATTTTCTAAAAGTGATCATTATGGCCGCCATCCTCACCTTGATCGTCACCTTGATGGCCGCCTTGGTGGCCGCCATCTTCACCTTGATGGTCGCCATCTTGACCTTCATCATCACCATACACTCTAATGACAATTGGTTCAGAAGAATCAAAAATGAATACAAGATTAGTCAAAGATAACGACAACAACATAGAAATTAAAATTACACAAAATACGGTCGTTTTCAACTAAACGATTTTTTAGGAAAGTCTTATTTATTTTTTATAGGAACACTTGTGTTACCAAATATCACTGGTGATATTCTAGAAAGACTGGATTCCTCTTCCACTTATCTTTATAGTTTATTTTGACTAACTTTGGATGATGAATTTCTACTATTCAGAGCCATGGACAACTCAATATCTTGAAATCATGCCACAAACTATGTAGAGATATATAACCATCTTATTCTCTAACCTCGAATATCTAAAAACCTTATATATTTAGTTGGTCAATAATATTATACCTAAACACCAACTGGGAATATTGGTTGTTTCTTGTTCAGGCATCCGAAATTCCCAGTTGTATGTTTTTCTTTGTGTCAATATCTTCACGATTTAAATCTTAAAACAAAAGATATCCTAGAAAGTTAATGTGAATTATATCACTAGCGATATTCTAGATATTGTAATAGGAAATTTAGGTGACCATTCTTCGGAAAGTTAAATTTATTCTTGGTAGAGTGACTTTCTTGGATTTGGGTAGACTATGTAGCCAGTTTTTTTGTGTTACTTCCTTCATTAATAATAAACTACCATGTTCAAGTAATACTGAAATTATTTTCTTATTTTGTTTATGCTTAAAGCAGAATTTCCGCTCTGCTCCAAAACTTACTGAAGCTATAGTGCTATTTTCTTCAATTGATTTTTCATCATCACTATGCCATCCCATACCTTCATTGCCATCATGATACAAGTTCAATAGGCAGGAATTAAATTTTGTATTCGAAAGATTCTCGACAAAGTGTTTAAGATTTATGAGTTCTCTAGTCCATGACAATGCTTCCTTTATAGTATTTGAATAAATATACACATAGTTAGAATCGCCGTACCAAGCAGTTTTTCTTTTGGTAACTATATGTTTTCCAAATACTACTACCTCATCATTCTTCCATGGAGTATTTTGTAATAATGAATGAAAATATCCGTTAGCCTCATCAAATGTCAAGAATTTGCCGTAGTAAATTGCGATGCCATCCTTACTTAGAAGATTAGTAAGATAACTTTCGATATACAAAATACAAAATTTCTCCTTTACTCATATTCTACTCATATTCTATCATCAGAGATGTTTAAAATATATTCTTACAAAGTTTTTGAAACAATTAACGTTATTGTAGTTAGTACTTTCTTCATTTTTCTAATGTTCATGTAAATAGATTTTAATTCCTCCTCGGTAGAAGCAGATAACCTAACAACTATATCGTAAACACCAGATACTGGAGAAACTTCCTGAACACCATCAATTTTCGTCAAATTTTCAACTACTTTTTCTGATGAAGCAAGATCGCAACAAATCAATACATATGCATTAACCATTGTTATACTATAATATTGTAGGGTTTAAATAAATACAACACTGTTAGTCCATATCATATCACTAGTGATATATGCTAAGATATTTCGGATAACTCGTATTTGGAGATTTATGACTCTCGTTTTATAAGTAATAATGGGAGATTATTAAGTGAAAATTAATGATTATTATCTCCTCACCTTGATATTGAATATTTTATAAAAGATTGTACGAGTATCTATTAAGGTATGACAGATGGAACTATGGAAGTAAAGTACAAAAGGTTAATTGAAGAAATGAATGCCTTAGAAGTTCGGAAAACGGTAAATGAAAAAACTATTGCGATTTTAGTTTTTGGTGCATGTGAAAATCACGGAGATCATATGCCATTCGGATCCGATTTTATTTTCCCGACGGAAATTGCAAAAAGACTTGCTAACAAGGTCAATAATGTTATTGTTCTTCCTGCAATTGCATATGGTGTCAGTTTACATCATGACCAATTTCAGATGACTATGAGTATTAATCCAGAAACCCTGGTAGGTGTAATTTCAGATCTTCTTTCAAGTCTTATTCAGAATAAGATAAGACGTGTACTCATAATAAATGGTCATGATGGAAATATTGGACCAATTGAGGTTGCAGCCAGATCTATAAAAAACAAACATCCTGAGATGACAATAGCATGTCTGGAATCGTGGTGGATTCTGGTAGGCCAGTTAAAAAAGGATCTTTTTGAAGTTTGGAGTGGACTTGGTCATGGTGGTGAAGCAGAAACCTCTGCGATTCTTGCGGTTCGCCCAGATTTAGTAAACATGGAATCTGCACCAAAGGAGGTTATTCCAAAATTACCTGAAAACATCAGGATATTTTGGAAATTTGACGAATTAACTTCGACTGGAGCCACCGGTGCTCCTCAAAAAGCAAGTATCGAAAAGGGTAATGAAATTCTACAAACGCTAGAGGATCTCTTGCTTTCATTCATAAAAGAGATGGAGTTGTCTGATTGGAAATATGGGCTGTACTTGAAATAGCGATTTTTCTTACGGCTCATTATTGTTAGTGAATTGTGATTAATTTGATATTTACATCAGAATATTTATTATTTTGATACTTCGAAATACCATCTACAAGAATTACTTTAAAGTGTACAAGGAGAAATCACATTCTTCACAAAGATAATACAGACTATCAAAGTCCGAGCATAAGGTCATAATGTGATAGCACCTGGGACATTCGATTTCATGCTCGATAGTATCACTGATTTTTCTCTCAGCTTCGTGTTCATTTCCGGCCCTAGCAATATATTGTGATTCCAATTCTGTTTTATTCATGCGTTTATTTCTCATTGAAACTTTGTGGGTAGACACTTGTGAATGTTCAAAATTATGATTTATAAAATATGTATAACTTGACCGAGGGGGGGAGGCTGGAGGGTGAAACTTCTTGCTTTCCATCCATAAATTTGCTACAAGATAAAGAAAATTGAATTCAATGTGCTAAAAAAACAAAATAAAATATAATTGAATTCATAATTGAATTCATTTGACATTAAGGGATGATGCAATTAACCTTCATAGAATGTTGAAGGGAAAGATCGAAATTCGGAGTAGGGTTGCTTTAGACAATGCGTTTGAAGAAAAGGGGACACTAGGGCTAATTTATACTCCGGGTGTAGCATATGTAGCCTTAGAAATTAGTAATCGTAAAAAATTAGCTTATGATTATACATCGAAATGGAATAATGTAGCAATAGTATGTGATGGAACAAGAGTTCTTGGATTGGGCAACATTGGCCCAGAAGGTGCCCTCCCAATAATGGAGGGAAAATCTGTCTTGTTCAAGGCGTTAGGTGATATAAATGCAATTCCACTATGCATTAACACCCAAGACAAAGAAGAGATAATTAGATTTGTTAAAATAATACAACCAAATTTCGGTGCAATAAATATAGAGGATATCGAATCACCAAAAGTACTAGAAATAGTTGAAAGATTAAGTAAGGAATTATCAATACCCATTTTTCATGATGATCAACATGGGACTGCCATAATTGCTCTTGCAGCAATGCTAAATGCGCTCAAGTTGGTAAAAAAAGAACTAGATAAAGTACGTGTTGTTATATCAGGTTCGGGATCAGCAGGATATGGAATCTATAAGATTCTGCAGACGGCAGGTTGTAAAGACATTATTGTTACTGATACTAAAGGTGCTATATATGACGGAAGGGCGGACATTAACGATCGCAATCCGTATAAGAAGGAGATTTCTATTAACACAAATAGTAGAAAGTTAAGTGGAACTTTACAAGATGTAATTAGTGAATCAGATGTATTTATTGGTGTTTCTGGAAAGACAGGCATTTTGAATAAACAAATGATAGAATCGATGAACCAAGGTGCAATAATATTTGCCCTAAGTAATCCGGATCCTGAAATACTTCCTAATTATGCGTTAGAATATGGCGCAAGAATTGTTGCAACAGGAAGATCTGATTTTCCTAATCAGATAAACAATGCGGTAGTGTTTCCATCAATATTAAGAGCGTTACTGGATCTTAGAGCGAAGAATCTAAATGAGTTTATGCTTGTATCAGTAGCTTATGCTATTGCAAGTATAGTTGAAGAGGTTCATCTTAAAGATGATTACATAATTCCAAAAGTTGATGATCCCAGAATTCTCCCCATTGTTACCAAAACTATAAAGAAAGTACTTGGCGCACATGTTAGAAACAAAAATGATAATTCTACAAAAAATATGAAGAATTAGTTGCAATTGCAAATTTGCTACATGAATAGTTATTTGTCTCGGAAATTTTTGGGTCAATTTACATTATACATCTAACATTTAATTATCCTCCGAAAAGTATATCGCTGTAAAATTATTGTAAATTCAATTTAATAACACTATCTTAGTTATTTTTTGATTCATAAAACGTTACCTAAACTAAATGACATAATGACAACAGCAATTGTCATGATTGCAAAAGTAGCCCAACCAACTATGTTAGAGTATCGGCCATTGATTCTATCTTTTAGTATTTTTTTATCATTAGCAATCCTCATTACCAAAAAAAGAATAGGGACTGTTACAACTGCATTGATTACGGCGGCCAGTATCAAAGCTTGAATGGGATTAATATTGGAGAATGTGATAAAAACACCAATCAAAGTAGAAGCTACAATTATCAAGTAGAATGATTTGGCTTGCCTAAATTTCTTTTCTAACCCTTCCTTCCATCCAAAAGTATCACATACTGCAAACGCCGATGATCCGGCCAAGACGGGTATTGCCAATAATCCCGTTCCGATGATCCCAAGTGCGAATATTACTTTAGCTATTTCACCTGCGTGAGGAAAGGTTTTGACTAGTGGTTCAAGAGCAAGTGCAGCTTGATCTGCAGTTTGAACATCATTTACACCATTTGTGTAAAGACTTCCGGCACTAGTTACTATTATGCTCCACATAATGAATAGTGAAAAGAATAGGCCTATCCATATGTCCTTTTTCATTAACTTGATTTCTTTTCGAGTTACATTGGGTCTGCCTCTTCCTATCTCCTTTATCTTGTGTCTTGATACATCTTCTTCAGCTTCTTCGGATGTCTGCCAGAAAAGAAGGTATGGTGATATAGTTGTACCGATAACAGCTACAAACATGACTGCAAAATCAGAGGTAAAACTTATTTGAGGAATTATAGTTGCAAGAAAAATTTCTATGGCATTACCTCCTACAATTATTGCTGTTATGACATATGCAAAAAGTGAAAGTACCAAGTACTTTAGTACTGTGACATACTTGTCATAAGGAATCATAATCTCTGAAGCTATTACAATACCTGAAAAAAGCAAAGATGTAACCACAACTGGGACTTGAGGAAACAAGATCTTAATTGATGCAGACATGGCTCCTAGGTCAGCTCCAATATTAATTGTGTTTGCAATTATAAGAAGAGTTGAGATTGGATAAACAATATTGGTAGAATATTTGTTCCTTATGAGAGCAGCCAAACCATTTCCACTTAGAAGACCAATTCGCACACATTTCTTGAATGACAGTTATCATTGGTAATAGGTATAAAGCCATCCACAACATCCCAAGACCAAACTTTGCGCCAGTTTGAGAATATGTTGCTATACCCGATGGATCATCGTCTGAAGCACCGGTTATTAGTCCAGGACCTAACGATTTTAGCGTATTGGGGATTGATTGTAAACGGAATTTCTTGAATGGGGAATTAGAATTTTTTTTAACTTTCTTTCTTTCTCCCAATTCAGGAACGATTTACTTTGTCATCACATGTATTTAGTATTTGTTACGAACTAGTTCAATGTGTCATTAGAACTGTCATCTGTCATTAAGGTTCTGTATCATCTTATTTATATCGTACCAACTACTTAATTCTGTATTATTCCAATCTTCAAAGTGAATTACTTTGGAAAGTATCGTTCTTTTCATCCAGCCAACTCTTTCTAAATCTGGTCTATCTTCAAATTTATTGACATACCCCAGACAAAGGTACGCTATTGGTTTAACATAGTTGGGTATTCCCAAGATCTTACGTAAATCCTCAATTGAGAGTATGCTTACCCAACCTACTCCTATTCCTTCAGCCCTGGCTGTTAACCATAGGTTCTGTATAGCACAACAAACGCTGTATTCGCCTGTTTCTGGTATTGAAGTCTTCCCTAAAATAAAAGGCCCAAACCTCTCAGGATCGTATGTCACACATATATTAATATCAGATTCTAAAATGCCCTCTAATTTTAATTTAATATACTTATCTTGCTTATCTAAATCGTTATCAAGCAAGGAAATAGATTTTTCACGTTCGAGAATAAAGGAGTTCTTAACTTTTAATCTTGTAGCTTTATTCTTTATTATAATAAAATCCCAGGGCTGTGAGTAGCCAACCGATGGTGCATGATGAGCTGCATTTAGAATTTTTACAAGCAGATCATCTGGAATCTTTTTGTCGATAAAATGAGATCTAACATCTCTGCGAGAAAAGACCGCCTTGTAGAGACCCTCTTTTTCAGTAGATGTAAAAGAGTCAAGATCGGTGGACATTTTACTACCGTCAGATTGTAGTGATGATTATATGTTTCATTGTAATCGCATTATAGTAGGAAAGATAAGCCATAAAAATATAATCACCAAAAAATTCAGCATTACCTTATTAATAAAACGGCACAGGGCGAGTGATGCATAATCTTGCTTGAGACACTTCCAAGTATTAACTCCTTAAACTTTCCTAGTCCTCGACTTCCCATGATTACAAGGTCAAATTTCTCTTTTTTGTTATAATCCAAAATTGCAGAAGCAGGATTACCCTGAAGAAGAAGGGTTTTGATAGTTAATCCTTTTTGATTGGCTATTTCTGTACATTTCAAAAGTATATCTTGATTTTCTTTTTTGTAGGCTTTTAGTAGTTCGTTTAACATTTTTTCCGATCCAATATGTGTTATCGGGACTTCTTCCATCACATGAATTACAGTAATATTTGAACCTAATTTTTCTGAAAGAAGTAGTGCTGCATCTAAAGCTCTGTAAGAATTATCCGATCCGTCAGTAGGTACTAGTATATTTGTAAACAATTAAGATCAATAATTTGCCTGTGTCTAATAAATGTGATATCTATCATCATTATGATCTGAATTTTATAATTAAACTTTCTATACTGTGTGTTGGTAAATTTATAATAATAATTATAGATATAGAAGGAAATTAAAAAAAGTAGAGGGATTGGATCTTAACTTTTATACCCGTAATCAGAGTTTTTAAAGCAATGAAGTACTTCATAATCTGCTAGATTGTTTGAAAGGTCTTGTCTTTTTTCGATACATTCTTTTGTTTCTTTATCTTCTTGTTTGAAAACTTTCGAATTTTTGAAATCTTTCCAATTCATACTATCATCACTTGCCTTACCCTTATCTATTTTCTTTACAAGTTCCTCCATGGTGTTATCACCAGCCCAAATATTTTTAGCATATACCTG
>Ga0207479_100046_pt1 | contig 10369 bp, 8 predicted proteins | sample NitcycUWRBECK01C_FD_188193 | JGI IMG/M metagenome (GOLD analysis project Ga0207479, IMG submission 188193) | Soil microbial communities from Arlington Agricultural Research Station in Wisconsin, USA - Nitrogen cycling UWRJ-BECK01-C (SPAdes) | ecosystem: Environmental > Terrestrial > Soil >...
GAAAAAAGTGGTATCGAAACCCCAATTGCTGAAAACGAAGTTGAAGATTATTTAAAACAAGTCATTGAAGAGGTAAGTAGAGCTAGAAAAAAATAATGATCCAACTGTGATTATAAGGAGTCCTTGACATAATTAGAAATAATTAGCTGTATAGAAGATTCAATAATTTTTCCATGATCAGCATTGACTTCCGTACTAATTAATAATAGATGCTCATCTTCTAATGGCATTGTGATCTGTTTAACCTTTTCATATTCTTCCATGGCGTATCTTGCTTTGCCAATTCTATCTGCTAGTGTATTATGAAGTCTCCACCTCTCAAGAGAGATAAGGTTTGACTTTTTAATCTCATCATCTGTTAGAATACTTTTGATACCATCCCTGAATCCTCCGTATTTGATTTCACCTGTATTACCACATACGCCAACAAAACGAACCTTCGGGTCTAGGTTAAGTATATCGGTACAAAGTTTTTGGTATTCCATATCGAATTCAATATCGTGACTATCTAAAATACTATACTGCAGTTATACAGATACAAACTAAAATTAGACAACTTTATACTACCAAGTTGAATTTAAACAAATAATGACGAAATGTATTGCACTCCACTCATATAAGGGCGGTACAGGTAAGTCAACAATCAGCTCTAATTTGTCAGCATCTTTAGCTAATAAGGGATTAACAGCCGTCTTACTTGATGTCGATGTATATGCTCCCAGTCTCCAGGACTACTTTCAATGGCAACCCAAAAAATCGATTAATGATTATCTCTTCGAAAATGCCAATATTGATGAGGTTATCCACGATTTGTCTCCAGTATTAAATAAATTTCGATCTAATGACGGCGAGCAATCTGACTCATCGAAAGGAAAGCTCTGGGTAGCATTTTCTAGTACTTCAAAAGATGAAATATACAAACTCGATGGTGCAGTAAGACAAGAAGGCTCCAAGATACAATTGCTAAGAAAATTTCTTATGCTAAGAGAAGAGATTGTTTCCAAGTACAACGCAGATTTTATCATAATTGACACAAGCCCTGGTATTCGCTATTGGTCCATCAATTCTCTGGCTATTGCTGATACAATTCTTCTTTCACTAAAGTTAGACGGTATTGACCTAAAAGGAACCCGACTTCTGGCAAAGGAAATTTATGATAGCCTGACAAAGCTCGGAACTAAATCGTATCTATTGTTAAACAGAGCTGCAGGTTATTGTTTGCCCCCTAATTTGGCTGGTGAACAGACTTCATCGAGCCAAGAATTGTACAATAACACAGTTGATAACCAGAGCAAAGTAATTTCTAAACTTAACGCCGACATTGGCATGGATACAATACTTTCTATTCCTTGTTATTGTGATATTCAGTTTGATAGTAATGAATTTTTAACAGCATTAAAGTATCCAAATCATCCATTTGCAAGTAAAATTGATGCACTTATAGAAAAACTAAAGACTATTTAGAGTTAAATTTAAAAAATCGAAGGTACTCAACATCAATTAAGACAATGCCTGAATTAAGGATTCCTGGGCTTTCAAGCTTAGTAGGGCAAGCCACTGCTGAAAAGACTAATTCTGGAATAATATTACTTATGAGCCCTCCTGGAGGAGGCAAAACTATCTTTTGTAGGCAGATGATAACAGACTGCTTGGATGACGGATCAATGTGTATATATATCAATTCGAGTATGACCCGCAAAGAGTATGAAAATCTTTTCAACAATATAGCTGACACAAAATTTAAGAATTTGAAATTTTTGAACCCCTATTTAGTAACCACTGGCAACAGAGAATCATATACTTCGACTAGTATAAACGAACCCAAGCTCTCCGCTACTCTTAAAGAGATTCGGATTAGCATTGAAGAATGGACTTCATCTGTTACCAATACAATAGAAGGAACACAGAATGGATCTAGATCTACCCTTAATAATCTTCCAAAGTGTGCTATCATCCTTGATTCGCTGACACATATGTTTACCTTATTTGAAGAAGACAAAGTATTGAAGTTTGTAAATGCATTATCGTTTCTTATTAAAGAGTTAGAATCATTGGCGCTAATTACCATGTCTGGTACTCAATCAAGTAATGAATCAATTCTGAATAAGTTAAGCTCAATTTTTGATATTGTACTTGAGATCGAAATTCAAGAAGATTCGGACAAGATAAAACGCAAGCTAAAATTAATATCAATTAAGGGAGCAAGTAGCAAGTCATCTTCAACTCTATTCAATATTGAAGATGATGGAATTTTAAAATTTGAATCAGAAGCAAGTTCAAAACCAAAATTATCTATATGTGGTCTTTGTAAAGCACCGATTCTAGAAGAACCCGAGTATTACTTAGATATGCCATTCCATCACAACCATGTTAAGATTTACATGAAGCTTGCTGGTGCGTTTGGTCAAGCTCGTGTGTCTGATGCAGGCCCTTCAGGAGTTATCGATGCCTCATTTTTCTTTGTAGATGTAGTAGGCCTGTCAGACCCCGCCCTATCTGTGAGAAGGCAGATAGAGAAGATTGAGGCATTAAATGATATCATTAGTCATTGCGATACCTTCAAGAAAGCATCTGATAAGAGAGTTCTTCCCACAGGTGATGGCATGGCCATAGGTTTCATGCTAAGCCCTGAATCCCCTCTTCAGCTTGGAATCGAATTGCAACAAGCTTTAAAAAAATATAACACACATACCAACAAAGAAGACGGATCGTTTCTTGATGTTCGAATTGGTATTGCCTCTGGAACGGTCTTTATAGTAAACGATGTAAATTCCAATCAGAATATATGGGGACCAGGCATTATTTTTGCTAGACGTGTTATGGATGTTGGTGATGGAGGACACATTTTGTTAGCAGGACCACTAGCTGAATCCTTATTGACTTTGGATGACAAGTATAAAAGTATATTAAATTTACTGGGCGACTATCAGATAAAACATGGCCAGATAATAAAGATATACTCCGCTTACTCGCCTAATGAATTTGGCAATCCTGCAAAGCCTGTACGTTTCAAATCTTAGTATCTAAAATTCCCGAGACGTAGATATTGTTATTAGATCATTGATCTTCTAGTCAACATCATGATCATCACAATGTTCGCGTTTTTAAAAATACTTTTAGCAATTTAGACTGGTTACTCTATTTTTCATATCTAAAATCGATTTTATCGGTACGATTGATTCAATATTCTTCATCAATTGGGTCTACCATATAAAAATCCCAAAAGAGGAACGAATGAAATGACTTGTTAATGCTTATCGAATTTTGAGTACAGCCCGAAATCTTAATTCCCCCTTGACAACCTTTTCATAGGCGCTATTCATGTCATCTAATGGAAAAGATTCTGTCATAACACGAACCTTTCCTTTGGCTACATAATCTAGCGCCTCATAGAGATATTCTCTATCATTCTGAATTGATCCTATAATGCGTCCTCGTCCCATCAGTAAATAACTTGTTACAATTAGAGGCTCGTCTGATAACCCCATTAAAACTAGCCTTCCATCTGGTCTTAATCCCCTTAGAGTATCACTTGTAGCCTTGTAAGAGTTACTTGTGGCTAGGATCACATCCGCTCCACCAGATTTCTTTAGACCTTTTCCATCTGATACCACGACATCTGCACCAAGTTTGTGCGCTAACTCTTCTTTATCCTTAGAATGTGTAATAGCAATCGTTTCAAATCCACTGACCTTAGCATACTGAATTGCTAGATGTCCTAAACCTCCTACACCAACAATTGCTACTCGCTCATGGGGTTTAGGTTCGGCAATACTCAAGCCGCTATAGACAGTATAACCTGCACAAAAAATTGGTGCTGCCTGTTCATATTGTAATCCTTCGGGTAGTAGCTGAGTCGCATCTGCATATGCTATCATATATTCTGCATGGCCTCCAGCAATGTTAACACCAGTTCCGATCTGCTCTAAACAAAACAATGACTTTCCTCTTTGGCACCACTCACATCTACCGCACGTATGTTGCGTCCAGGGCACACCAACCCTATCACCTATTTTTCTAGTTGTCACATTTTGACCTAATTCGACTATTTCGCCAACGGGTTCGTGACCTAATGTATTGGGAAAACGAGCTGGAAGAATACCTTCGGTCAAGTGTACGTCAGTATAACAGATGCCGCTTGCATGCATCTTGATAAGGACTTGATCTGGACCTGGTTCAGGGGTTGGAACATCTTTTAGCTGCCATTTGCCGTGAACTTGTGGAACTATCGCTGCTTTCATTATGAATCAATGTCTTTGTATAGGCCTAAAATATTTCTTTTGAGAATTAACTGAACTAAAACTAAATTCAACTCATAAATAAAAACATCCAACTCATAAATAAAAAATAGTGCTCCACATAGCAATGCCAAAAGAATCTTAGCCGGTTTTCTTAATAGTACTTACAGTCGCTATTTAGGCTGGGGCAATTCTAACTACCTATCTATAAGCATTCTCCCGATTTGATCACATGTTCTCGTCACAATCGCCATCCTAAACTAATCAGACCAATAGTTATAACCAATCCTCTGGTTTATAGACATATAACCCTCCTTACTAATAACCCCTTACTATTAACTAGTAATTTAATCAAAAATACGTTACCATTAATTATTTTTATCATGTTTACATTGGATGATAAGCAAAAAATTGGGTTACCATCTCATACAGTTTAGATCTCTTGCCGTTACCTTCAAAATACGATTTCAAAAAAATATCTCAGGGTGGAAAGATGAACAACCTGAACCATTCCAATTAGCAACGACTATTATGACTTAGGAGGACATGTCTGCTTCCCATTTACTGAATAACAGTTGGGAGGTAGATAGATATCACTATTCTCAGCGGCATTATTTGAATCGGAAATAAAAAAAAACCACAGACCAAATGTTAGACCTGCAAGTAGGACTATTATTATTGCTAGAATTAATCTTCTACCAAAGAATCTCGATGGAGCATTAGAACTGTCAACGTCCTCAGGGAAAGCCATTCTGAATACTACAGTTAAAAATAACTATTAACAGTTTCATAACGTGACGTATGCGTCGAGAAGCCATATACATTTTTGCAGTCAGTCTCCTGAAAATTGATTTGTTTCTATCTTAGATATAATCCTTTAATAGTATGTAGGATTGATAAAGATATAATCCTTTAATAGTATGTGGGATTGATAAAGATGTGGACGTAAGAATATTATTTTTGATTGGAATTACTGTTGGCATCGTTCTTTCAAGTGGAACAGGCGTGATGGCAGCAAGTAATACCACAGGAAACAAGACAAAATCTGACGTTGGTTCGGCAAAAGAACTTGAAAAACTAACGAGCAATAACTCGCTTGGTAATTTGTCTTCATTGACGACGTTTAACAATACCGGATCAAGTCAATCATCCAATCAATCATCCAATCAATCATCCAATCAATCATCCAATCAATCATCCAATCAATCATCCAATCAATCATCCAATCAGACAGGCAACAAGTCTGGATAAAACACCCATATTTTTTTGATAATATTTTTTTGATAATTCTTTGAGGTTACCCCAGAGTAACGTTAATTTATGATTACTCAAATGAAATTTACAGAATTAGGGTTAAAATGAGAGATAAATTCGCATTCATTTATTTATTTCAAATTTAAGATTTTATTTAAAAATGAGAAACCTGAATCTTCAATAGAAATCAGGTCAAAACTAGATATACCTACTTAAAGTATAATGCTCATAAGATAAACAGAATGTCTAAAAGGAATATGGAAATCCTTAACCTCATAAGTAAATGTAGAGAAATGAGGGACGTCGGAAAAAAGTCTAGCCTTTTACAATACATTAATCAATTGCTGCCTACAGAATCAAAGATAAAGCTTCCTGCTTTTATCACGGACGATGGCATTGATAATCTGCTAAGCTGGATAGAAGTCAAGATCTCCCCACCAGTGTATGGTCTTTCTACACCTTAAGACTCATTTACATTTGTAAGATTGGTTGCTATCCTTTTTTTTAATTAGGACTTTCAGTGGTACTAAACATTTTGCTCAGCATTTTTAAGCGCAATCTAGCATAAGCTTAGGGTTATTAACTCAATGGATATACTGTGCTGATACACTTATGATTGTAATAATGATATCAATAATTAGAAGAATTTAAATTATAAATAAAATTTTCAAAAATAAGGGATTTACTGGCCTTGAACGGTATAAACCACTTACCCGTAAGACCTATTGTGAATCATCTTCTGTCTCTTTTGCTTGCCCAGGCTCGGGTGCAGGTTCAGGTTCAACATCCCCTGGTTCTTCGGGTTCAGGTTCGACCTGTCCTATTTCTACAGTCATATCCATTAGTGTTGACATGATAATTATTGATCCCTCGAAAGTATTTATGGATTTATGTTTACAAAGGGATTACATTCCTGGAGATAGATGATACTGTAAAAGAGGCCACGTATACACACTCCAGCATACGGCATAAAATTGAAAATATAAAATCTCTAATTGCCAAAAATGTGGAGAATACAATGAGTTGGTGGTTCCACACGGTCAGAGTGTAGTACTTTAAAGCGTTAAGTAGTTTGATGATATATGCTTAACTAGTCTTTTTAGTCTTCCATCAATCTGTTTTAATATCCTTACCAAACTTAGTAACTTGCCTGACACTGTCAACATGATTAGAGCTGTACTTCAATTTTTCATGTCCTACAACAAATTACTAGGAAAAGTAAGAACCACTTAGAACCCGTAGTATTCCTAGTGACTCCAAATATGAGATGTCTTCATTTATTGACTATGCGATTTAACATTTGTTCAAACTTATCAACTGTAATTTTCCAATCATATCTAAGAGCATTTCTTCTGGCATTTTGGCAATAATTAGAATACTCTTGTTTTCTATTGTCCCAAAGATCTTTGAAGTATAATATAGCATTTATAATTTCATATTGTGTTGCATTTACCAGAAGTCCAGTTTGTCCACTTATGACAGTTTCCCTTGGACCGGCTATATCACTTGCTATTACTGGGGTCCCTGCCGATTGAGCTTCTAAAGACGTAAGGAGAAATGTCTCAAAGCGTGAGGGTGAAACGAAAACATGTGCAGACTGGAATGCCTCTATCAGTTTTTCTTCATCAACGTAAGAGGAATATTTAACGTTGGAAAATTTTTTTTCAAGATCTTTAACGATATACGCAAGAGGTCCTGCACCGAATATATGGAAATTCAAGTTTTTCTCTTGTGAATCATTTATCTTTCTAATTACCTCAGCTAATATATCAATTCCCTTCTGATATTCCATCCTTCCAGCAAACATCACAGTAAATATATTCTTCTTCTGACCGGGAATATAACGAACTGTATCTACTCCATTTGGAAAATTGTAGACATTCCTATACCGCCAGGATTGCAACATTTTTTGGTCTTCCAGGTTAAGAACATGAAATGCATCAAATTTCTTACTCAGTGATTTATTTACTACTCTATAGTATAATCTCCTCATAATATTGCCAATTTCAGGAAATAATCCATGATACCCAGAAATGATCTTTATATTTTTATTGTTACCTCTTTTAAGTAAGAATACAATCACGTCATTTGCGGGAAAGGCATTATTAAAATATAAAACATCAAAATTCTCAATCATCTTAGCAATTTGTCTAATCGCCGATATAGTAGGTATTACAAATAATCTTTGATAATTTTCATACTCAAAAACCCTAACGCCATGCCTGTACAAATTTTTTTGAATAATTTTATTATTATTGTCTCCATACTTAGTCGTCAATATAATAATTTGATGCCCTCGAGTAGAAAGTATAGTCGCTACTTGTTCAACCCATTTCTCAAATCCACCGCCGTAGCCTAAGTTTAGAATACTATAAAATGCTATTTTCATTTTTCCATTATCCTTGTTATGCCCATAAAATTTTTATGCACTTTGTATAGCTGTATTAATATACTATCCTATTATTATGTTACTAATCGGCGAAGACAATAGATTCAATTAGAACTAGCACGTCCTCAATTTTCGTTTTCATTTGTTAACCTCCGGCGTTAGAGCACAAATATCAATAAACTCATTTGGTAGGAAAGTGCTAGGAAAATTCAACAAGAGATTAGAGCGATGACTTGAATATTTTATCAAATTCATCGGCAGTTTTATTCCAATCGAATTACCCTGTTCGTTACACTTTTTCTACCATCCTAGTGCTTTTGCAGACTTCATAGCAGCATCATCTAATGCTTGCTTTGGTTCCTTAATGCCATACTGGACCTCATTTATTGCTTGTCTTATATGCTCAGCTATAGATGGATATTCTGGTATAGTCGGTCTTCCTTGTCCAATTTCAATTAGAGAAAGCATTTTCTGTGAATAGGGTAATGTCCGTTCAAAGAGCTTTGAATAATTTCCCTCACCTATTGTCTTTTGAGTAGGAAGGTACAGATATTCTGCTAGCCAAGGTGCAAGTAGCCTTGGCTCCAACATTATTGTAATCAGTTCCCATGCTAATTCCTTGTTTTCTGACACTGTAGGTATACTTAAAACCCACCCTCCCATCATCGTTGATGTTTGGTTACCTTTATTCGGAACAGGAAACATTGGTATGAATCCTATTTTCTCTTCAAAATTTGATATTTTTTGATCCGCTGGTGGAAACCAATGTGGTATCCACTGTCCGCCTAAATATATGGCAAATTTCTTTTGTGCAAACTCTTCATCCAAGTTCTTGAAATCTCCATTTTCTGGTTTTATTCCAGCATCAGCTTGCTCCTTTATGAACTGCATGGCTTTTACTCCTTCAGTACCGTTATATGCTGGAAACCAGTATGCTCCTTTTGTAGGATGCCCACCTTTAAGTTCGATTATATTTCCTCCAAGCATCCATAAGTATGGGTACCATAGGTCAGGTGATAATGCAGCGTCGAATAGTATTGTGCCTTGTATTTCTCTGTCTTTTAGTGCATTGTTTAGTTTCTTTGCAGATTCAATATAGCCTTGCCAAGTTTCTAAGTTACTGGAATTAATGCCTGCTTCATTTAAGAGGTCCTTCCAATACCATATCCCTCTTACGTCGGTCCAAGCCCATATTCCATATATTGTATTATTGTATAGACTTCCATCCAGATTTGACTGATACCAATCTGAAAGGTGTCCCCACTTTTGTGCCCTATCAGTAAGATTAGTTACGAGTCCTTTCTTAGCGAATTCCCCTAGCCATATTTGATCTATAGATACCAAATCAATAGGAGGACCTGATTGATTAGATAATGCGTTTATTAATTTCATTCTAGTATTATTATAGAGATTATTAGCATCAATAGCGATTTGAATATCTAAATTAGGATGTCTATTTCTTAATTCTTGTAGTGCTGGTTGTATAAGTGCGTTCCATCTAATAGGATCACCAAGGTTGGTTAGTATCACTCTAAGAGTAATCTGTTCTTTTTTCTGTTGAATACGATCTGTTTGTTGTGGTGACGAAAAGGCAATGTTGACCGGATACACCAAAAGATTGCTAAGCAATATTATTGCAAGTGCTACACCAATGAATGAAGATAATTTATGCCCGTTTGTATTTAATTCCAAGTATTATAATGATAAATAATTTTATCTTTAAGGATTTCCCCAAAATGAGAGTGAAATTTACAATAATATTTCATTTTGCTCTTCTAATTTCATCGTACATTCTGCAAGGACCTAACCCCACCTTATCTAAAGCAGCTCTCGAATTGGACTAAGAAGAAGACTGGATGTGAGTGTAAGCGGTAAACTAACTAATTAGTGACAATGAGTTAAGTTCACTATCTGAATAATTAGCATACTTCCAACGAACACGCAATTCATACGGGTTCTGAATCTTAATTAAATATGTTGCAGTACCATTCTTAGTGGCAAGAGGAGTCAAAACAGGTCTAAATACAAGAAAAATTTGACACTTGTATGACTAAAGTCAAACGTAAATCCGGCAAGAAGATTAACCCATATGCAGTTCGTAATGCAAGCCTGTCTGACAAAACAAGGCATAATGGGAAATAGCATACAAGAGGATATTAGCTATTGAATAAAATATTGGTTCATCTAAATTATAAAATATGAAAAATTGCTCGACATTACGATCTTTGAATTTCAAATTATTTTCTAGTTCTCATCCAATCAATGTTTGCCTTCTCGGATGCAAAATTCTTTACTGACCTGGTTTTGGAATACTTGCGTCTAATGGCGAATAACAAACAAGCTAGAAAGATAAAATTCCCTATGACAATTTCATAACTTATTAAGGCATCTGCCACCTAGGTTGATTATTTAATGATTAATAAAAATCTAAGTTAGTTCTATCAGCCTCAAATTCCTGAACAGTTGGAAATCAGTAGCATATCAGGAG
>Ga0207479_100050_pt1 | contig 9580 bp, 7 predicted proteins | sample NitcycUWRBECK01C_FD_188193 | JGI IMG/M metagenome (GOLD analysis project Ga0207479, IMG submission 188193) | Soil microbial communities from Arlington Agricultural Research Station in Wisconsin, USA - Nitrogen cycling UWRJ-BECK01-C (SPAdes) | ecosystem: Environmental > Terrestrial > Soil >...
GAAAAGGCAAATTAATGGAGTATAACCACAGCAGTTCAAGCCCAAAGAGATGGACACAAAAGTTGAACCCTAAAACAAGAGTTATTTTTGGAAAGCGCAATATCATAGATACTGAAATAGGGATTTTCAATAGAGCAAGTAAGAGCATTGATACGTGTATGACCTATACCAGGCCATCACTTGCTGTCTCATTAAGAGCAATTAAGGATGCATTTTTAGCCGCCAAGAGGAAGGGCGTAAGGCTGAGGTATATCACCGAAATCAACCATCATAATATTGAGGACTGTAAGGTGTTACTGAATATTGTTCATGAGCTCAGGCATCTAGATGGTGTCAAAACGAACTTCATGATTAGCGAGGGAGAGTATCTTGCTCCATTGGTTCAAGATAAAAGTGAAGCCATAGCATCAGAGCATATCTATAGTGACATGACTCAAATTGTAGTACACGGACAGTGCATATTTGATACTCTATGGAGTAAATCAATTCCTGCTGAGGAAAGAATTAAGCAAATACTAGATGGAGCAGTTCCACGCGAGACTAAGATAGTGAACAATCAAGACGAGATTATGAAACACATCATTCATCTATCTGAGGTATCGTCTGGTTTGTCAGTTGTATCAAACCATGGGCAGATGAAATCTACTAACAACAGCTTTTTGGAATTATTTATGAAAATAATAGAAAAACAGAGAAGAGGTGACACAAAGGGAAATAGATGGATTATGAGGGTCGAGAAAGATAGTGTTAATGTAGTCAAAAAATTTCTAAGACTAGGTGTTGAAATAAGACATGTTAAAAATCTAGCTCCAATTAATTTTGCAGTCAGTAAACATGGACTTATTGCTACTGTAGAAGAAATGAATGGAGGAGGAATTACCCAAAATCTCCTAGCTAGTAACGAAGGACCCTATATAAAACATTTTAGTGCAATGTTTGAACAATTATGGAAAGAGGGAATTGATGCACGATACCGAATTAAGGATATAGAAGAAAAGGTTGGTATAGCAGAGATTGAAATAATTCGCAATCCTGTGGATTCCATAGCCCGCGGTTGGGATATGGTAAGATCGGCGCGAAAAGAGGTCAATATTATGTTTTCTTCTACAAATGCCCTCAAACGCCAAATTGAAATGGGAGCACTCCCACTTTTGAAAAAGGCTTCAGAAAGACAAAATGTTGGCATAAGAATGCTGCTTCCATCTTCTGATAAGTCAGAACAGCTGATAGAACAAACAAAGTCTAGTGTTCCTAAAATAGATATTAGAACGGTGAGTACAAGTCTAGAAACCAAGATCACTATAATTCTAGTAGATTCAAAAAAATGTCTCATAGTAGAATTAAAGGATGACAAGCAGAATACATCTTACGACGCAGTTGGTTTATCCACATACTCGATCAGTCCTACTATAATATCATCTTATTTGGCTGTGTTTGAGAGCTTCTGGAGACAGGCTGAACTGTTCGAAAAGATGAAAGAAGTCGAAAAATTGCAGAAAGATTTTATCAATATGGCTGCTCATGAATTACGAAATCCGATTCAACCTATAATCGGATTTTCGGAATTACTGTATCCTAAAATTGTCAATCAAGAACAACGACGTCTGCTTGACGAAGTAATATTGAATGCAAAGAGACTTGAGAGACTTGCAATAATAATGCTAGATGTCACCCGTATCGAGAATAATTCTTTGATCCTTTCAAAAGAAATTGTTGATATAGGTAAGGTCGTAAGAGATATAGTCGAAAGCTATAACCGTAAATTGGAAGAGAACGCTAAAAAACTAGTAGTAATCCATGATGGCATGAATAGTATCAACACTACGATTGATAAGGTCAGGATAACACAAGTGATCTGTAATATTCTTGATAATGCTGTCAGTTTCAGTGATGAAGGAAAAATTCGCATTACACTGAAAAAGGAAGAACAAGAGGGACAGAACTTTCTTATCATTGGTGTGAGAGATATGGGACGAGGTATAGATCAAGAAATTTCGTCTAAACTCTTTACAAAATTTGCATCCAAGTCTGATATGGGAACAGGACTTGGACTCTTTATTTCAAAAGGGATCGTTGAGGCACATGGAGGAAAGATATGGGCAGAAAATAATGCTGATAGAGGTGCAACTTTTAGTTTTAGTCTCCCGCTTAAAACTTGAATACTGAATAACAGATAACCTCCATTTTTGCAGGAAATTCGATAGGTATGTCCAGTAATTAATGTGGATGGCGGATGGTGGATGGTGAGTTTTAAGTGCATTCTAAGTCTTCAAGATAACCGAAAGCTCTAAATTGTATAATAAAGGCTAGTAAACTTTTTTTATTGATATGAATATTCAAAATAATTAAAATGAGTATGACTAACAAAAAAGTTAACAATAGTGAAGGTAACAGAAAGATAATGAGCGAGATCAAAAATCCTAAGATTAATGAAAGGATATTTCTATTATGTGACCATTGTTTCTGGACTGTAACCTGTCTAGATAAAAGTTATTTAGATAAGACATTAGCAAAAAATAACACATGTCCCCGTTGCAATCAAGATCAGTTGTCTAGTTTTCCTGTAATGCCTAACGATGCATTTACCTACAGCTATTCTAAAAAGAGAGGTATTGAATTAACCTTTGGCGTCAGAAAGATAAAATCATAATAGAGCTCTTCTTGTAATTGAATATAGAATTCCTTGTAAAGATATCTGATGGCATCAAATAACAAAAATATTAAAACCTAAGCTCTTATTCTCCTTCACTTCTTCCACCTAATGGTACGTAAGGTCTCTTGCTGCCTGGTCTCCTCCTTTTCCCTTCTTTTGGAATATGATCAAATCCCTCTTTGTGTCAAGCATTAGCCATTTAGCCACTAAGCTCAAAGTTAGGCGCCGACTGTTCTATCATCCTTTTTTCCCCCAGCCTCCCTAATTGCCAAGTCTATATATTGTCTAACTTCGTTATCATCTAACATTGAAGATTCTACTGCTGTTTCTTTCTCCATAGCATCTGCGTGTTGGTGGATATGTTTTACAATCTTTCGCATAATCTCTGCGTTGTCTTTTGCTTTACCTAAAGTACCTAGCAGAGCATACTCCTTTGCATCTTTTCTGGCTAAATGACGCAATTCTGCATCTTGGGCCACTGACAGCGCGACAGAGTATATTCCCATGCTAAAGAGAAAAGAAGCAAGCACAAGAAAGGCACGTGCGATTGCTCCAAAGGGTGGGTAAGAATTATTGGTTATCCAGTTATTGGTCGTTGGAGAAACTAAAATGGTTGAGAATGCTGCTATAATCAAATAGTTAATGATCTTATTACGAGAAGAGGTAGTTTGCCGTCCAAGATTTTTTGCTACTAAAATATATGCATAAGCTATTACAAAATCAGCTAAAACCCATCCTGCGGTACCTATTACCCTAAAAATAAGGAACCTCGGGTCCATATATACAAATTCACTTGCAGTTGACTTTATTAATTGAGGAGCAAATATCCCAAATAAAAAAAGGAAAGGTGGTAAAATTATAATTGTCCAAAATATTGCTCTTCCTATCCGATCCTTAAAATAACGAAGGAAAAATGCAACAGCAACTGTTTCTGCGATAGCAATAGCAGTAACTTGAGGGACAAGAAACACATAGAGATGAATGATATTTTCTATTTTAGATAAGTGTCTGCTTGCCATAGAATTGCTAGAGTGGAAATCTGGATCTATGGAGGGTGGTCTTGAAAAGACTAATACCTTTGTATTAATTGCAGTAGTTTCTATCATGCTGATGCAAAGGAGCATCGATGATACAGCAAATGCCAATATCATGATATTGTGTCGTCTGTTGACACTCGACTTGAACCATGACAAGAATTTGTAAGTGCGAAAACCAAAGAACAAGATGGCGACTCCACTTATTAAGACAATTAGAAGTAGCAGGTAAGTGCTATAATGTGAAAATAACACCATTTGAACAATGATAGCTCCAAAGATGACTAAAAGCGCATAAAGAAAAATAGGTGTTGCCTTGTACAGCCTATTAAAAAACGAAGGAGGCTCAAGGTCTTTGCGCAATGCAACCATATAATCTCTAAGGGCATACAGAGCTGCAAAAAATACAGTGATACTCATTGCTATAAATAATATTATACCAAAAGAAGAATTAAGAGGCTTTCCCAAAGCGTCAAGAAAGGTGCCAAAGATTACATCGGTAATTATTATGGCCCAAACAATAAACGTCATCAAATAAGTTTTTTTGCTAATGATACTTGTAGTGACTACCAACTGCATTCTTGTAGTCGACACGTCACTATATACTCTTTACTTATTGTTGGAATACTTACTGGTCGATCAGTATGATTAGTCAAATTATCTATTTAATCAATATTATATCCTCTCAGACATAATCAATCAAAAGAACTGGTGGAAATGAACAAGACACATACAACCAATGACCCACCAGTCCTAATGAATGGTTGCGTTATCATGTTATCTCCAACAAATTATATAATGATTCAAACTCAACACAATTTAATTAATAGTATAACCTTTTAGACTCGGTCTTAACGCATCTAGTAAATCGTTATAGAAAGTTTGTTCTTTATTTATCTAATCCATGATTATTTAGCTAGACCGAGAATCAGAATCAGATCCAGAACCTTTTTCAAGTTTAAGGGAAGAATGTGAAACATAGATAGAAATTATATGATAAAATCGATACTTAAACACTTATGCCTATTTAATTAACATCTAATTGATCTCTTACTCTTTGGTATAGGCTATTCATTGTGACAGGTTTTTCAATAGTTGAGTTTATCACGCCTTCTTCCATGTATTGCTGGTACAATTCCTCTTTCTCAAAATTATAAGCACTCATCAATATCGTTCTCACTTTAGGATTCGAAGTCTTTACTTTTTTCAGTAATTCTAATCCATTTAGAGCTGGCATTCTTAGATCAGAAATAACTAAAGCATAGTTATGTTTGTTGTCTGTAAAGTGTTCAAATGCCTTGACAGGATCAGTGAACCAGAAAACAGAAATTCCATCAATATTTTGGCGCAAAGCCTCACGAAAGAATATAGCAGTACCTATGTCGTCATCTACTACGCTAACAATTCTGTTGTTACTAGACATGCAAGGCTCAGGTCTCCCACTGGAAAGTCATAACATGTCTATGAAATTCGTGAGAATGTACTTCACGCTCGCAAATTTTGCATTTAATTTTCCCGGATGGATAGGCTTGAATTGTAACTTTTGTCATGGGGCTCGCTAATGGTATGGACATAGGAAGTTTTATCCGTTACTCATTGTTTGAATACTGATTGGTAGATCAGTATGATTAGTCGATTTTTTTATTTATTAAAATAATCACAAGTATCTTTGTTTATAACTTAATCTATTTCCTTTCGGTAGTTCTTAGCTTTAAAGCTTTCCTTGATCATTTAGTCACTACGAGTTCGGTGTTCTAGAATAATCCTCATAAAAAGACCAATAGCTTCGGAACGATTGCAAGGTCTGGGGCGGGCGTTAATGTATAAGGGCATTATGAAGACAGAGGAGTAATGACTAGTGCAGAAGCCCTGTGTGCCTATTGTCTTCACTAAGGGTTTAGTCACAAGAATGAAACGGGTGACCAGGATCAGGTTTCATCATGCTTGTAACCTAATTGTATCTTAAAGGAATTTATTGAATGATATAGTAAATACCTTAGCAACGATTCTGTAATCAATAACTATCAATTTTCGGGATGCAATCTAGTAATTTCATATTTTAACTTTGAAAGTTACACTATAAGGCACATTTAACACTTCTACATTGAATTTGGAGACATCGAATAGGGGATACTCTTATTATGATGTTGGTCGTTGGAAAATAAATATTGAAAGAGATGAGAGAGCTGCTGATTCATCCTGAAAGGAGCTTGAATCTATCTAGCTTTGATCCTGATAATACTTTTGGTAAAAGCCGAGAAGATCTAGATAGCGAACTACCAAAGCTTAGTTCAATAATGTCGGATCTACAATACAAACTTTACGCTGAAAATGAAAAATCACTTCTGATTGTTCTCCAAGGAATGGACACGTCAGGTAAAGATGGAATAATAAGACATGTGATTACTGCATTTAATCCAGCTTCCTGCAGAGTTGAATCGTTCAAGGTGCCCACATCTGAAGAGTTAGCACATGATTTCTTATGGAGGGCCCATAAAGTAGTACCCCGAAAAGGGTTTGTAGCGGTCTTTAATCGTTCTCATTATGAGGACGTTGTAGAGGCGCGCGTTCAGAATTTTGTACCTAAGTCTATCTGTTTCCAAAGATTCGATCAGATTAAACAATTCGAAAAAATGCTTACAGAAAATAGGGTGAAAATACTAAAGCTCTTTCTGCACATAAGTAAACAAGAGCAAAAGAAAAGACTGCGCGATAGATTGTCAGATCCAGAAAAACGATGGAAAGTCAATGAGGAAGATTATAAAAAGCGGAAAAAATGGGCAAAATATATGACTGCCTATACAGATGCGATTATGAATTGCAGTATAAGAGAGGCTCCTTGGTATGTTATTCCAGCAAACAACAAATGGTTTCGAAATTGGGTGGTATCAAAGATAATCACAAATGCACTGATAGAGATGAAAATAAAATATCCGAAATGAGCTCAGCATTACAAACATATCAAAACTTAAGCATAAATTTTTGAATATTGTCTAACTTTAACATGTTACATGAATGATATGAGAATGATATGAGTTTATGTATTAAAATCAGACCAAGTTGTAGATGCCGAAGTTTTTTAATAATTAATGAGCACATCGATAAAGAAGGACCTCGGGCGAGGAAATCGACAATTACTTGAGACATCTGACTGACAGGTTCTTATGGGTTCTTGTAACGATAATAAAAATGTTAGCTTATCAATCACGATACATTAAAAAGAAGTATAAATGCAACATATAAAGACGATTTGATTGTGAAATGACGGAACCACAAAAAGGTAACAATAATGGGCATCCATCATCACGTCCCTTGAATCAAAAAGTTCCTACAAAAGCCTGGATGTCCCTTGCAATTTTAGGTTCGGCACTTTTAATTGCTATGTACGGCGAAACCATGTTACTACCTGCAATACCTGATATCATTAAGGAGTTTCATATCTCTTATACTACATCCTCATGGATTCTATCAGCATATCTTATTGCAGGTGCAGTTGCCACACCAATCGGAGGAAAGCTCTCAGATATTTACGGAAGAAAAAAAATGGTAATAACCATAATGATAATCTATATTATTGGAATTACTCTCGGGGGACTTTCACCTAATTTTACATTTCTGATAGTTGCCAGGGTGATCCAAGGAATTGGTATCTCAATGTTTCCCATTGCGTTTGGTATAATACGGGACCAGTTTCCAAGAGAGAAACTTGCAATAGGTGTAGGTGTATTCAGTTCTATGTTCGCAGCAGGGTCTGTAGTCGGTTTGGCTCTAGGAGCAAATATAATAGAAAATTTTGGTTGGCGAACTACATTTTTTTCAATTATTTTTGTTGCCATTGGATTATGGTTTATCATTAGACGATATATAGAGGATAACCAGGATTCTGCATATGTCATGCAGTCACCCGAGCTGGGCAATTCACTTGATTCAACCGATGACAACATAAAAGTTCCTAATAAAACACATACAATCACCAATAATACTAAAAACATAGACATAAAAGGGACCATAGCTCTCGCAGTTACGATAAGTTCGTTTCTCATGGTTCTATCTTATTCACAGACTGAGCATATTGAAAATTCTCAAATTGCCCTGTTTTTATCTGTAGCCACTATTTCATTATTTCTTTTTATAATTATAGAAAAGAGATCAAAATCTCCATTGGTTAATTTCCAGTTGATGACAAATAAAATGATTCTTTCTGCTAACATCATTTTAGTTGTTGCATTTCTTGCTATGTTTACAGTTTTTCAAACTATCCCTGTGTTAGTAAGAAGTCCTCAACCATTGGGTTTTGGAGAAAGCGTCATAAGTACAGCGCAAATTCAACTTCCATTTATGATTGTGTTTTTATTATTTGCGCCCTCTTCTGGATTTATAATTTCGAAGCTAGGTAACGTAAAACCAACCCTCATTGGAAGTATAGTAAGTGCCATAGGATTTTTTAGCCTGTTCATGTTTCACTCGACTGGAATTTTAGTGGCTACAAATCTAGCTGTAATTGCCGCAGGATTGTCACTAATGCAAGTTGGTGGCTTTGATATTATTCTAGAATCTACACCGAGAAAGTTTAGCGGAATATCACTTGGAATGACTGTTCTCTTTAATTTAATTGGAGCTTCTGTTGGGCCTGCTATTGCAGGAATCTACATGCAAGCAAATCAAGTATTCGTGAAAGGAGTTATTGGTTCATTTCCCTCGCCTGAATCATACAATCTTATATTTTTTACTGTAGCTCTAATTTCAATAGTACCAATAGCATTATCAATTTTCATAAAAAAGAAACTCCCCTACCAAGTTCTCGTTGAGTGATAATGTACGTACTACTAAATTAGCTTTTTTTTCTTTTTTTGTGACTATTCTATTAAATCTAGCATCAATTTCAGATCAGATATTTCTTTTTTGAGTACGTTCTTATCAAAACTATCAGTAGTATATTTGTGTAGTTCACAAGCAGAGATTTGTGCCAAAATAATATCCTTCCTGTTTATGTAGAGAGAGTGATGAAAATCCACAATAGAGTAGGCAATCCTTCTCCTCTCCACAGATCCGCATATCTTGGCATCAATTTGAATTGAAGATTCTAGGTCTGTTACACTCATCTGTTAATAATCATCTCAAATGCATTTGAATCTTCTAATCCTAATTCTAACCTTCTACTCATCCAAATCGTACAGTAGTAATCGGAATGCTTGGCCTCTTCTATTTTATTACAATTATGACAAATCCATGAAACAGACTCCTTTTTGCAGTACGCAGAAGTTGTCAACCATGAGCCGCACATTCTGCAAGAATCCTTATTGAACATGCTATGAAAGAGGTAAACCGTTCCTATTAGGATTATGAATATTGATATTATGGATCCTAATGAACTATATTGAGTATATGATTATAAGAGGTAATTGTTTATCAGTTAAGTGTTTGTACCACAAGGCTTTACTAGCAAAATCCCAAAATTGATGTAGAGATGCTTAAAATACAATATGTCTTATACCCATCATTAATATTGATTTTAGTTACTTTTTTTATCTCTGTTGCACTATCACAAAATGTTACTAATGAAAGTAATCTAAATTCGTCCATTATTCGTGCTGGTAAAATAAATAACTCTACAAATATGACAGTAATTGATATCGTAGGTGATATAGATTGTTCCAATAACCTACCGGCTCAAGTTGAAAAGGACAATCCTACCCTTTTTATTGCTCTAGGAGACCTTTGCTACAAAAAAGATCTAACCAATTTTAAAAATACTTACACTGATCTTAGGAATGCAAACAAATTAGCTTGCTTAATAGGCAATCATGACTCAGAAGAAGATGGGAATTTAATAATTTTAAATCAAACACAAGAATACTGTGGAGACCATTGGTATCGTAAAATTGCTAATGAT
>Ga0207479_100052_pt1 | contig 9460 bp, 7 predicted proteins | sample NitcycUWRBECK01C_FD_188193 | JGI IMG/M metagenome (GOLD analysis project Ga0207479, IMG submission 188193) | Soil microbial communities from Arlington Agricultural Research Station in Wisconsin, USA - Nitrogen cycling UWRJ-BECK01-C (SPAdes) | ecosystem: Environmental > Terrestrial > Soil >...
AGCCGTTTTGTTGTTATTTCCACGCACTCTTCTTGTCACTTTTAGATTGCCTCCAATTACGGCTTCATTCGGATATCTATCTATCTCAAATTTGCGTCTACTGCGCATGGCAATTTTTCTACCGCCAGTGTACTTCCGCCCGCATAGATTCTCTATGGATTTTTTCATCTTTGCATAGATGAAATTGATCCATATTAAGAGGTTTTCTATCCAGTTAAAATAATCATCACTTTACAATCATTTTGCTTTTGAGTACGTTGAGATCATTTATTCCAAAATATTCTTGGAATTTTCTGCTTGTTCTATATATTTTCATTCGTCCTAAACGTTCTGATTCAATAAATGAATGAGCTCTTAGCTCCTTGAGATGCGTATAGACCTGGCTTCCACGGATCTGAACCAACCTTTTTGACGTAATTGGTTGCTCATAAGCAATAAATGATAAAGTTTTCAGGGCGCCCACCGGGATCAGGGGCTGTTGGGCAAATCGTCGAATAAGGGGCATGTATGCAGGTTTGACTTGAAATACAAATTTCTCGTCATCGAGTTGTGCTATTTCCAGAGCAGTCAAAACTTTTTGCATTCTCTTAACTAATTCATTTAATAATTTGACTACTTTTTCCTTTGAATTTATTCCCGCTGCCCTCATTAAGTCATTAATGGATAAAGGCCTACCAGCAGCATACAGAGCTGCTTCAATTCTGGCACTGATTTCACCGTCAGGAAGTGACTGAGGCACCTGTGTCTAATTAATTAAGCTTTGTTAATCAATGTTTTCGTTTAATGAAATCAATATTTCTTCATCTTTTTGCTCAAGAAATATTTTTCTCTTCATGGCAAGATATAGAAGAGCAATAAAGCACCTCACTATTTCTACTTGGTTCATTTTTAACGTAAGATTCTTAAATTCAACAGATTTGTCTGCAGTTACTATATCAAAAATCATATCCTCATAAGATTGTAAAATCTTCTCAAACTTCATTAAATACTCATCAAAGTTGAATGTCTCTACAGATTCTAGATTGAGTTGATTTCTCCTAGGTCTTGGATTTGCCAAGGCATTGATCATGTTTTCAAGTACGTGCAATAATTCTTCTAAAGTCACCGGATAAGTAGGTTCCATTCTAAAAGGAATTTCTATTGGTTTTAAATTTGGAATAGGTTTGATATCAACAACCTCGAGCCCCTTTTTGGTTTTGGAGATTTTTTCGAGTTGTAAGATGCTCTCTACCTTTAAGCGATAGATTAGCGAAGAAGATAATGCAGCTATCCCACACATTCGAAGGTCTTTTTTTCCGCTATTATTGATTAATTTTAACAACATTTCTAATAGTAATGAAATATCTATTTCCCAAACATCTTTCTTTGACAATACTGAAGGATTAAAAAGTAAATCAAGCGGTGGTTGTGAAATACTTTTCTTTGTTGTTATGTCCGCTTCCGACATGTATGATTAGAATTGAATTTTGATAATATTAATCTGTATTGTCTAATAAAATTTAGATTTACTATAAATCATGTCAGTAAGAATGTAAAAACATTCAAAAGTCACTGTTTTGTAAGCTAAAAAAGTGGAGAGTGTTATGTCAATGGCTTCAAAGAAAGAGATAAGGAACAAAGAGAATCAAGAGCGGCTTGCTAATGCAATTAGCACTTTGGACAGTATAGCTAGAAATAATAATATTCAAAAAAACATTCGAAATATTGTAAGAGAGATTTTGACAGGAATAAAAGATGAAAAAAATGGATCTATTTCTGTCAGGGCAGCCAATACTATAAGCATGCTAGACAATGTGACTCAGAATCCACAGATGCAATCTCACATACGAACGCTACTGTGGCAGGTTGTTTCAACACTTGAAAGTATAAGAGAATAGGAATAGGAATCTCATCACAGAAATCAAGTAGAGTCAATATTCTTGGCTTGCTTTAATTGAGGGGGCAGTTTCTCAAGTTTATGGGTAGGATTAGCAAGATAATGTCTAGATGCGCCCTCCCCGCTGAGTACAATATTACAATTAATACATTTGTATCTTATAGCCAATTACAGTTATAATTATACCCACATATCTAAAAAGATACTGAACAAATCAAGCATTTTGGCTCGTTCTGGCCTGTCCCTATCATCAATGCTAGTTAACTCGGAAATTTTAATCCCTATGGTTGCATTGTTTAAATGCTAATGCTCATTAATCATGTTATATTATTAAAGTATTCAATGCTATTTCTTCCAATATCGTACGTAAAGTCAAATCTGAATCAAGTATTCGTGTGTAAACTTAAGATGAGCAAGGTCAATTTGTTTACTAGTAATTATTGAACAATCTATTTCAATCCAATATTTCACGTCTCAACTATGTCTATCTCAATTTAATAATTTCGCGATTATCCGGAACAATAGATCTTATCTTGAATCTGGAGAAAATAGTACTTGCTACGTTTTCTGATTTAGATCTTTCCCCATGATTAACCAATACTTTTTTTGGCTTTATTCTTGCTGTAAAATTCATTATTTGGTTAAAATCACTATGGCCGCTAAATCCATCAATTTTTTGACTTGTGCATTTAATTGGAATGACTTTAACTTTGCCTTTTTCGTCAAGCATGCTAATCTCCATCAAACCTCCGTCTATAACCCGCCTACCCAAGGTTCCATTAATTTGGTAGGAAACAAATATTATACTGTTTTTCTTATCTGGTGCAATTTTCTTAAAGTATTCGACGGATGGTCCTCCCTCCAACATTCCAGAAGTGGCCATTATTACACATGGGTTCTCGTCATTGAATACCTCTTCCCTTCTTTCATACCCATTAACAACGGTAAAATATTCTGATTGAAACGGATTTACTCCATTGGACACCGATTTTCTGACATCAAATCCAAGGTAGTGTGCATAGGACATGTGTATTGCACTAGCCTCTGATATCATCCCTTCAATAAATACCGGAGCTTCCATTAGACGTCCTTCTCTCATTTCTTTATCAAGAACCAACATTATTTCTTGGGCCCTTCCAACAGCAGGAACAGGAATCAAGACTTTTCCCCCAACAGACAAAGTCCTATTGATAGCATCCGTAAAAGTTTTGTATACTGTAGATTGATCTGGCATTATGTCGGTTGTATTGCCATATGTACTTTCAGTTATAAACGTCTCTACTCTAGGATAAACAGAAACAGCACTATCCAACAACTGGGTTCTAGCATATTTATAATCACCGGAATAAAGAATATTATGAGTCCCAAATACATTAATGTGTACAGTAGCACTTCCCATTATATGTCCAGCATTGTTGAATGTTATAGTGATATCTGGAGAAATATCTGTAGGTTTCCCATAAGGTAACGTTATACAATGTTTAATAACTTCGTTGACGTCTCTTGTTTCGTATGGTAAAAACGTTCCATTGCTTTTAGAAATCTTTACGGAATCGTATTGAAGCAGTGTCATTAAAGGAAGAGTAGGTTCTGTGCAATAAACTGGACCCTTATAACCATATTTGAATAGTGTTGGTAAAAATCCTTGATGATCTATATGTGCATGACTTATGACGACGGCATCTATTTCACCCAGATCAAAGTTAAACCAGTCTAGTCGTGGATATGCTGAAATTCCTAATGGTTCACCAGGATTAATGCCGCAATCTAGCATTATTTTGCTTTCTGAAGTTACGACAATGAAACATGATCTCCCAACTTGTTTAACCCCACCGAGACAGAAAATAACTATTTCCTCCTTATTTCTAATCTTAGACTTAAGCTCTGTAATTTCTGAATTTTTTTCACTTGATTGATTGAGATTTAAATTCAAATCGTTGCCTTCCAAAACAAGTGGCGGCCTAAAAACTCTCTTGCCTAAGGATTGTAAAAAGAAACTTCTCTCCTTTGCAGAACCCTTCTGTGTAGAGTGAATCATGTTCATACTACTCGACTGAATATGCGGAGAACGTAATGTATGAGCTATCCAACCAGTTGCTTGGGCGATATCGATTACCATATCGGCGTCTATTGATTCAGGACGATTTACCTCAAGAACTACTTCGCCTGTGGCATCATCACAAAATACAGCAGATATTGTAACCTCATTTGGTAACATCTTTATTACTGTTGATCTTGTTTCCTCTTCAGATAATCTAATTGAGGGATCAGTTCTTACGACAAACCTTTTTTTAACATTTTTTGAAAGAGACGAAAGATAATAGGTCAATTCAGTTAACGAAAATTTTGGATTTAAAGTATAAAGAGCAACATATGGACCTTCAAATCTTATGTTTGTAATCTGTGACTCTTTTGGAATTGATTTCAGTACTATATCTTTAAAGAAGTCTTCGTCTATTTTCTTCGTATGCTGAATTTGATTGGCAGATAAGGAATCAGTATGTTGTTTAACTTTGTCACTGTTCTCTAGTGCAGAAATACTCTCATCTACAGAATTATTACTTAGATTTTCATTACTCACTTTAACATTCTTCTAGATACTCGGTCTGATTTTTTACAATCCTTACTTCCAACAGTGATAATCAATTACTATCACAACGCGATAGCAAGGTCATTAAGCTCCTTTCCGGCTTGTATCCACATTGAAAATGATCTTCTCTATTAATATATATTTTGGAATGTACTTGCTTTTTACCACTCTTTATTTCAGAAAGGCAGATACGGTAGAAATATCGCTAAGGCCACGATTATTATTGTTATTGTAGATACTGCTGATGAGATATTCTTAAGACGATTCTTATCAATTTTGGATCTGCTCTCTATTAGCGATCCGTACAATTGACCTCCGTCCAAAAAGGCAATAGGAAGAGCATTAAATATTCCGAGATTAAAATTGATAAACCATAGCCAGAAGAGTGTATTTGCAACTATTGGAAATGATGAACCGAAAATGTTTGATTCATATTTTGGTGCCATAAAATCTGAAAAAGGTACAAGTTGTTCGGCTAATGTCGGCGGCGGAAGTATAGGTACTAGATGATTTATATCAAACGTGAAATATTTCTTGTATAATTCAAGAGCCAACTTGGGATCTAAAGATACCATCGCCGTTCTGACACCAAGAATGGGTTTGGTAGGGTCAGTATCGGCAGGAATTGAGAAATCATTTGTTTTTTTATTACCTTCTCTATCCTGCCATACAATTGAAGGTTGTTTACCAATATTTGATCTTAGAGTTTGCAATAAGTCTTCTTGACTACGTATTTCAGTTTGCCCAATTGACAGGATGCTCGACCCTTGTGTGAGACCAATTTTTTCTGCTAGAGATCCCTCTGTGACGCTGACTATTTCGAGCCCACTCTTCGGGACAGCAGTAGAGACTGGCGTCAAAGTGGATAATAACACAAAAAGCAAGACAAGCGAGATTGTAGCAAGAATCATATTGTTTAGCGGACCAGCCGTAAGAACTGCACTTTTCTCCTTTAGTGTTGCTTTGGATAATCCATCTTTATCAAGGTTAACAAAAGCTCCAACAGGAATAAAGAGTACAAAAGCAATACCGGTTGATTCCACCTTTATTCCATAAACCCTAGCAACGATACCATGCCCTGCCTCATGTATGAAGACGCTTATTATGAGAGCCATCAAAGTGTAAGTAAGCGGTAGAATTGGATTTATTATAGGGATAAGAAGGTTGCCTCTAAGTCCTATAACTTTGGCATTCTCTCTCACAGAAACATTTGAAACGATATTTGTTATTCCACTAATTATTAATAATATCGCAATAGCCGTTATGGCAGGCATTATGTAAGTATTAGCTCTAGCGTATGCTTTTGCAATTCTGGTCTTTGCTACGTAATCAAAGAATTTTAGACCATAAGGAGTGTGGACTAAAATCAGCGGGAATGGGTGAAATATATCGGCGTGAATACCTTTTTGTTTTTGTTTTTCCAGACCAATAAGTACAATAATTTACATATTTAAATTAACTCATCGGTGTTGAACTATAAATAGTATCAATGGAAATTACACGATTTTGATTGAGAAGATAAAATATCACATTAAATCAATATATAATAAAATATCGTAAATCGTTACTAGTGTCAATCTTTTTTCCACTGGTCTACAACAGATCTTCTTGATTTTGGCATTTCATCATCATTAATTTTTAGTTGCTCTTCCAACTTTTTTTTCCTTGCAGTATGATCAGATTCCTTGATGTGGTTTTCTAATGATATTGCTTCTATTGACCTCTCACATATATTGCAGTAAAACTCTTCCAACTATGACTCAGTCACTATGAGCCAAATTTAATTCATGATATTAATGGTATTGCAAAAATTTAACCAAAATATTGCAAACTGAATCCTACAAACAATTTATTAAGTTACTACAATCGTATAAGAACAGATAGGTATTAGACTTGGAAGAGTTTTTCCTTTTTCCTTTTTTTGCATTAATCGGTTTGATTGCGGGCATTTTGGGGTCCATGATAGGGATAGGGGGAGGAATTATAATCTCTCCTGTTCTGACATTCCTTGGTCTGCCACCACCACAGGTAGCAGGTACAAGTCTCTTTGCAGTTTCTTCTACTAGCATCTCTTCAACTATAGCATATGCTAAATCAAAAAAGATCCAATACATGCTGGGGATTAAAATGGCGCTATTATCAATTCCTGGTGCGATAATAGGTTCGTATTTTTCAACTGAAATCGACCCAGGTTATTTCAAGCTAATTCTTGCAATAATACTAGCTGGAACAGGAATTTATCTGATCTATAAAAAAGCAATAACAAATGGAAATTCCTTGTCATTTAATTCAACATGGGTAAAAATTCTTTTTTATTCCAGTACTTTTGTTGCTGGGATTATCTCAAGTTTATTCGGAGTTGGAGGAGGAGTCATATTTGTTCCTCTTATGATAATGATTATCGGATTATCGATGCATTTGGCTGCGCCCACATCGCAATTCGTTTTAATGATTACATCTTTAATCGGATTATCAACACATATAATATTAGGAAATCCTCAATATCTCCCTGCGGTATTACTGTCAATAGGTGCGTTTACAGGTGCTCAGATAGGATCAAGATTAACATCCAAGTTGAGTGAACAAAAATTAAGATTAATTCTTGGTATTACTTTTGTTGGTATTGCAGCTAAATTAATGTTTGATTTTTATCAAGTTACGTATTCAACAAATATGACTTGAGATATTTGTTTCCAAACCAAAGAAAAGTTGAGATAGGCTTAACTCAGTTTAGACCTAAATGAGGAAATAATAATAAATACGAACAGGCCATGGTATCACAAAAGTCCTAATTTATCATAAAAGTAATAAAGTGGACCTAGAAATATCTATCTGACTCCAGATCATTGGCCCTTCAAATTCCAGTGAAAAACATTCGTGTTGATGGAAACAAGATTCGTTATCTTGATTATAATAATTTTAGTAAGAAAAAAGAGACGATAGTTTTACTACATGGAATAGGTGCTTCTGCAGAAAGGTGGTCTAAAGTGATCCCATTTTTTTACGAACATTTTAGGATGATTGTCCCAGACATAATTGGATTTGGTTATAGTGATAAACCAACGGTGGAGTATAATATGCCATTCTTTGTAAAATTCTTGAAAGATTTCCTAAATAGTTTAGGAGTGAAAAAAACAAGCATAGTAGGATCTTCATTAGGGGGATTGGTTGCAGCGGAATTTGCAATTAAAGATAATAATATGGTAAACAAATTAATTTTAGTTTCTCCTGCTGGGACCATGAAGATTTCTACAAAGACGCTAGAAGAATATATCTTGGCAGCGTTGTATCCAACACATGAAAATGTCTGGAGAGCCTTCATTAACATGGCGTTTGATCCCCGTACTGTTTCAGAACAAACAATAGAAGGGTTTATCGATAGAATGAAACTTCCGAATGCAAAATATGCGTTCATGTCTACCATGCTTGCAATAAGAAATACTACAAATTTGGCTTCAAGATTGGACAAAATATTATCACCCACAATAATTGTTTGGGGCGAACAAGACGAAATGATTCCCGTGAAATATGCAGAAGATTATAGAAAAATACCTAATTCTAATTTGCGAATTATCCCAAAATGTGGTCATACACCATTTACTGAAAAACCACAGGTATTCTCTAAAATAGCAATTGATTTCTTGAAAGGAATCAATAGTATTAAATAAACGTATTTTCAAAATGAATGTATGGGCGATAAGCCAGAACTTAATGAAGATATGGAATCATATAAGAAGGCAATAGATAGCACTAGTCAGGCACAGCAAGATTTTTTCAAAAAATTTTCAAATCTTCAAATGGACGCAATGCAAAATTTCTTTTCACTGTTGCAAGGTCTTACTTTTTATCATGCTATGTTCAAGACAACGATTCAAAGTGGTGGTAGAATATCAATTCCAGAAGCCGAAAGACAAGCTTTGAAAATTGATGATGGAGACCTTGTTCAAGTAATAGTAATTCCGATTGAGAGAAAACACAAGAATAGCACTAACAAATGACTCGATCTTGTAATCTTTTGAATCACAAGCCATTAATGTTTAAGTTAAATTAATTTCAAGTTAATTTGAACGTGTTTTAAGCCATTGTCCTACTTTTGGTAAGACATTATTTTGTGAATAACTACTTGCGATCAATCCTACATGTCCGGTATGGAATCGTATTAGTCGTCTGTCTTCACTAGAAACTACTTCATTCAGGGGAACGCTACACTCTGGGGAAACAAGATGATCCTCCTCCGCAACGATATTTAGAAGTGGAACACTAATTTCCTTAAGATCTACTTTAGCCTTTCCTAATTTTAACTTGTTCTTAAATAAGAGATTTTTTTTGTAGATATCGTTTATCCACTGCTTTATCGTCTCACCCGCTATTGGAGGAGTATCATACAACCATTTTTCAATACGTAAGAAGTTCTGTACAAATGATTCATTATCAATATTTTCAATTAGATTGAAATATTTGTTAACCCCCTGCTTAAAAGGTTTTAATATGGAGTAGACTTCATATAGTTTTTCGGGGGGTAGGTAACCAATTGAGGATACTAATTTATCAATATCCATCTGACGTGAAATGTTTGCTATAACAGTTGTGTCTTTACTTGTATCAATTACAGGTGCAATTGTAACTAAATTCTTAATTTTTTCTTGATGTAATGCGGTATACATGGCCGACATAGACGATCCCATACAATACCCATGAAGAGTAATTTTGTCTGCAGAATTATTATTTTGAACTATTTCTACACAATCATCAATATAGGAATTAACATAGTCGTCAAATGATACATACTTGTCCATTCTAGTTGGAGATTTCCAATCAAGTAAGTAGACATCAAAACCTTGTGTCAAGAGATGACGGATCCAACTTTTATTTGATTGCAGGTCAAGTACATATGATCTATTTACTAATGCATATACCACTAATATCGGCGTATGAGAAACCCTATTTACTAGGCTGTGATAATGTAAGAGTCGATATAATCTTGTTTCACATAC
>Ga0207479_100053_pt1 | contig 9416 bp, 9 predicted proteins | sample NitcycUWRBECK01C_FD_188193 | JGI IMG/M metagenome (GOLD analysis project Ga0207479, IMG submission 188193) | Soil microbial communities from Arlington Agricultural Research Station in Wisconsin, USA - Nitrogen cycling UWRJ-BECK01-C (SPAdes) | ecosystem: Environmental > Terrestrial > Soil >...
AGGATCAATTGGACCCCATACCTTTATTCCTTGATAGGTTCCCGTTACCTGGCGTTTTGATTTGAAATCAGGGTCTATTGGACCTTCTATCTTGGAATATGAATTTCCTGTCCCGACAAGAGAGATGGTCGTATTTCCACCTGTCATTGCTGGAGGAGCCTGTGTAGGCGTTGTAACCGATGGCGGACTTGATTGGACTTGAGGTTGAGGCACATTCTTGTCTGGAGTTTTCACATCTTGGGTGAGAGAAGCATCTCGAGATATTGGTTTGATTTTGAGTGGGGTCATTTCATCTAATTTTTTTAATGCATCATCAGGTGATAATTTTTGTGACTTTTTATAATGATCTATCAGTTTATCACCGATTTTAGTATTCCATATTATTGTATCGATAATTATTTTTGCTTTAGTATCCGTTTCTTGTCTATAATTTTTAATCCAATAGTGATCACCAAAGTATTCCAAGGGCTTGATTTGATAAATAATATCTAAAACGTCTCCTGTGACAATTTCAACTGTTATTTCTAAGTTTGCTTCAACCGCTTGCTTAGTTATTGCATCAATACCGTTTTCTGTCCATTTGTCCGTAACATAGATCCGATCTGCGTACGAATCGACCTTAAATCCAGAACTCTTTAGACTATTTATTATTGCATTAATATCTGGATGCCCTGTTATTTCAACCGGTATTCTGAAAATTCCTAATCTAGACCCATGTAAGGGATAGACCCCTCTTTTTGCCACCTCTGAAAGCATAACCCAAACGCGATCTTTCAACAGAGCGGACATAACTCAACTAATTTCGACATGTGCTAAAAGTATTTCGATCAATGTCTGACTGATAATTGTGCTAATCTCAATTTATTTCATCTAATCAAGGACCTTGTCATTAATTAAGAATAATCCATATACTTGATTCCTGCTGAGCCTGTCATGTGAAATTCAAACGGCTTGTTCACTCAATCAACGGATGAAAAGTACCTTTAGTACTGTCATAAAAGAAATCGCAAAAATTGTAACCCAGATTACTAGAGAATCCTTCCAAGTATGAATAACCAATTTTAATTAAGAACTGCCTTCCCAAACGAATTAAACTTGATTAAGGAAATGCCAGTTATTCAGGGTCTAGACGCTTTAAGGTTAAGTTTGAAACGTTATAAAATAAAATAAATTAATTAGACTGCGTATCTATCTTCTATTTAAATAAAGAAAAAAAAGTATTGGTGGTAGTCACACATCGTTACCTGTTATGTGCTATTGCTGTCTTTAATCCGAACCGCTGAATGGATCTCCGTCAACGGATGCATCGTTCTTCGCATTTTGAGCGAGGTTTTGGCAAGTTAGATCGTTGTCGTTATTATTTTGTCTATTGTCGTCACCGTGCTCATTTGAAATCACTATCTTACAGTGATTTTCCTGATCTATCTTCTGGTCTTTGTCGCTCTCGTTGGCGAATGCTGTTTGTCCTAGTGACATACCTGTTGCTGTCAGCCCTGTCAACATTCCTGCAGACAGTACTACAAACATTAACACGTATTTTTTGTTCAACATTTGTTGTAGTAAAGTGATACTAAATAATGTATGAGTAGATTGAGGAAGAACAAGTACTAAAAAAAGAACATATTCTTGTCAACTACATTAAATCTGAGTTTATGAATAGAACATTATTCATGTTAAGCAGATGGAATTTAATACGGGCTCATGCTTGGATTCATGATAAAAAATAAACTTGTTACCATTTACCAAGTCTCTTTTGACATCACCATCCTTTATGTCTTAACATACATTATAGACACGAGGCAAAAATATTATTGGTATCGATAAACTAAATTAGTTAACTTAAACATAACAACAGTAGGATTTCCTTATTCATTAAAGGGTCATAATATTAAATAAAAAATTGGTATGATGACCATAATAAATATAGTTTGCAATAATATTACCAAATACGGACAAATTATAGTATAAACTATAAATCAATATTAAGAGATGTATATTATGCTTTAGTTGGACAGCAAGATAAAGAAACATCAAAAAGATTGTTTCAACCCGTAGGGAAATGAAAATGATTTCGATTTTCTTATTCATGTTCTTGTTCATAGAAACGAAATCTAGTCTTCTAGTGTAATCATATGCACATATAATGTATATTTCGGATCCTTGCAGCTAAAAATTGCAACATGAAAATACTAATTAGACAATTAATTAAAAGCACTTAAATTATGAAGCAAAAAAATATTCTGGTTATAGGGCCGATAGTTTAGCCTGGTAGAATACCTGCCTTGCATGTAAATGAAATTCTATCACAATTACAGGGGAAACGTAGGTGGTCGTGGGTTCAAATCCCACTCGGTCCATTTTTGTTATTTCTGACTAGAATGTTTGTCTTTCAATGTATATTTTTAACTTTTTCAAATCTTAGTTATAGAATAATTTCACAAAAATAAATTTCGCAACAAGATCCTGATCTTTTTTTACTAATTGTTGTAACGCATCCCTAATATATCATGTTTAAAAAGTCAGGTTAATGAAAAATGTATATATGACAATCATTTTAATATTAGCACTTGCAATAACGCTGGTGTCGAATGCAATGTTTAACGGAATGCCACGAGCTAATGCGGAGGTCGGAACGCCACCAGCTAAGACGGCGGACGGAATGCCACCAGCTAAGGCAGAGGACAGCAAAAATGGGCAAGATAATAAAGGACAAGTAAATACTGAAAGGCAGCAAATTAACAAGTGTGTAAAGAATACCCCTTACAAAGATCAAGATTGTAATAATGTTTTTGTTTATGGTGTTGTATGTATGCCAGGATCAACATGCAAGTTAGAAAGGTTTGATATACCATTTGACTTAGTCACGCCCCACTAGAATGGCCTGATACTCCTCTCACTAACAGCCGAGTAACTGAAATAAAATAGATTTTTGAAATTTAATTGATACACTACGGTTTGACCTGTTTTGTGAAAATTTTTTAAAAATAAACTGCGTTATGTGTTTGATATCTTACAATTACAATTTTACTCATTATGCGGATTTTAGGTCGATATTTCAATCCATCCCAATCCCTTCTTAAACTATATAATAAGAATTTGGATAGCAAAAGTTATTTTTGGCTTTATTGTAGACAAAACATTGTCTTTTTTTGGCACTGGGGATAGTGGAAATATTGATAAAAAGAAGTATGAAAGTTTAACATTGAGTATCCGACAAACTGTACTAGAACGCTCACATCATAGATGTCAAAAATGTTCTGTTAAATTTAGAGGAAGTAATGGTCCCTTTTTTGAACACATTAACGGGTCATTGAAAGACAACAGACCTTCAAATCTCAGATCTTTATGTGATAAATGTTTTGAACATGTCAAAAAGAAAGAGAGTAGAAAGGGATTTTTGGGCAGTATGCGTAACAATCTTGGTCAGATGTTTGGGAATTAAAAAGCAATAACTTACGTAGATTCCAGAAATAAATTTCTGTGTTCTTCACAGCAAAAATTTTCTATTTTCATAACACCCATGTTTGAGTTTCCCTCTACGTGGGGCCAACTTTCTCCATCAAAAAATTTACCACAATATGCACAGGTCTGTTCCAATTAAAAATAATTAATACTAGGTTCTTATAAACCACTCAATGGTCCACATGAAGCTATCATTTTTAATAGATATATTCATACAAAATTGAATTAAATTTATTATCGAAAACATATATTTGAAAGTAAGGGGATTATTAAATTAGTTGAAAGATCACGAACAATTGGGCAGGGAAATTGTTTCAGCTGTAGATGAAAAAAATATTATTCCTTACGAAAAATGGATCGTCTCTTTCTCGGATTCCAGAAAAAATAATATTAAAATATCTTATCGAGAATTTTTTGCTCAAGGTTTCTATGAAGCATATGATATAGTTATGACTTTTGCCGAAAAACAAAATGTAGATGTAAGATGGTTTAAAGAAAAGCGAAATTGTGGAGGTAGTATTTCAAACTATAAAATTACAAAACTTGAATCCTTTTGTACTTATTGTAATAGAAAGTTTAATCATGTCGACCCTATGCCGTGCAATCACGCCAATTGCCACTCAATATTTTGTTCAAGAGAATGTTTGGACGATCACCTCATGTTACTACATAGAAGTAAGACCTAAAAAACTGTAGTTATGTTAAATTCATTGAGAATCAGATTTTGTTAAAATTAGCGTAATTAATTTTATTCTCAATTGGTCTCCCTTAAATTGATCGAGAAAGTGAGAGCTATAATGATAGGGACTATCATCAAACATTCCTTTTATTATAAAACCAATAGTGACGAACTTGGAACTTAACCAATTCTTCCATGATCTAAATTCAATTTCAGATACAGGCTCTAGCAAATCATTTATTATTTCTGTAACAATAGTTAGAGTTCCTTTTCCTTTCAATTTCTTGTAGATGTTTTCATACAATAAGATCCATTGACTTTCCATGCTTTTGTCTATGTATCTTGGTGATGGGAGTACAAAAATAAATTCGTCTACATAATTATCTGGAAAATATGGAAGAGCGTTTTCGAAAGATTCATTAATCAAGTAAATATTTCTCCCTCTCAATTTATCGCGGGCCTTTTGAATTTGTTTGGGATCGATCTCAATGCCTACATAGCATGTGTTTGGACTATCTCCGTATTCAAGAATCTTGGCTAATAATTGACCATCACCCGTTCCTAGTTCTACTAACACTTTATCAAAAGCAGATATTATTGAAACGATACTGCTTTGGGAGCACAATATATAATTCTTTATTGTTGCGGTCTTAATAATTCAGATTCAAGTAACTGTTGTACGAGTTGAACTACTTCTTGTTCGACCTGTTGCCTCGGTAATCCCAATTTGGATGAAAAGTGATCGGCTAACTGAGTAATGGTTTTTGTTCCATCACAACTATTCCAAAAATCAACAATTGCCTGATTGACCATAAATCTCTGCTCTTTTTCATTTTCAAGAATTAACGAACCATCCTCCTGAGTAATCAACCTGCCCTTTAGCAACGGTTGGTACTTTTCATAATCAACTTGAAACCTCAATTTTGGTCTTCCAAATCCTAGTTTCTCCCTCACCGAAGGTTCTATTCTTTCTATATTCCAGGGTGGATCCCAAACAATTGAGACATTAATGTTGCCTACGCCATCAATTTTTCCTATATATCTCTTAACATCACTAACCAGCGTATCATGAAGTGGACAACCCCTTGTCGTCATTGTCATTTCAACATCCACATCGTTTGATTCATTTATGTTTACACCATAAATTAATCCTAAATCCACTATATTGACGGGGATCTCCGGATCCATGCATTTTTTTAATACGGAATATACCTGTTCTTGACTAATGCTTTTTGGCATCCAATATTAAAAACATGCTTAGAGATTAAATACTTTATCCATATCTTAGAAATTTTTGGCAATACTTTCTTCGTATGGTGGTCGTAAAATGCCCTTTTCGGTAATAATTGCTGTTATCAATTCTGGAGGCGTTACATCGAACGCCGGATTAAAAACTTTGATGCCTTTTGGAGCTAATAACTTGTTCCCCATTTTCATTAATTCATTTTTGTTTCTTTCTTCAATCACCACTTCATTCACATTACTTGTTAAATCAAACGTGGAATTAGGAGCTGCGACATAAAAAGGAATATCGTGCCTCTTTGCAAGTGCAGCAACTTGGTAGGTACCAATTTTATTGTAAACATGTCCGGTTTTCAATATTCTATCTGCCCCAACTATCACACGATCGATTAAACCCTTAGACATTAGATGTCCTACGGCAGTATCGGGGATTAAACTAAATTCAATTCCATAGTGATTTAGCTCAAACGCAGTTAATCGAGAGCCTTGCATCACGGGTCTTGTTTCAGTTGCAATAACGCGTATCTTCTTGCCCATATCGTTAGCTGCTCTAAGTACACCTAGTGCTGTACCGTATGTAACTGTTGCCAGCGAACCTGCATTACAATGGGTTAGTATTACCTCATCGCTCCGTATCATCTCGGCTCCATTCTTTCCTAATTTCTTATTTGTTGTAATGTCGTCTGTTGCTATTTTTAGAGAGGAAAGAATAATTGATTTTTTGATTTCTTCAACATTATTTTTTGAAGCTGCTGTATTCATTATTTGGTCAAGTGCCCAAACCAAATTAACGGCAGTGGGTCTGGTTGCTTTCAATCTGTCGTAGGCAATTTCAAGGTCTCTGAGTAAAGCTTTAGGAGTTTTTGCCTTGCTCGAAATTGCAGCCAATGACATTCCAAATGCGGCTGCAACACCAATAGCAGGAGCTCCTCTAACAATCAATCGTTCTATAGCCCTAGCAACGTCCTCATATTTCTTGTATCTAACATATACTAGTTTACCTGGCAACTTTGTTTGATCAATCATTACGACTTGATTATTTTTCCATTCTACAGTCAGCAAATCATTTGAACGATTCCTTAATTTCCCATTATTTTTGCGGTTCTTGCCACGAAGCATTAATGATTTGATGGTTAATAATGTCTATAATAATTTACCTAGTTAAGGTGATTTTTACCAGACCAATAATCATGGCTCTACACACGGATACTTTAATGGATATTGAGAAGTTATTACTATTTTGGATAATTGAAGTTGACCTTAATTTATCTATCATTTAATAAGGAACAATAAATAGTAGGTACTAATAGTTAGCAATTATGTCATTTATTAAATACCGTGTTATGAGATTAAGGAAGTATACCAAAAATAAACTCTATGTTTTAGTCAAATATTTGCTATTTATCTATATAAGTTTCAAGATGAAGATTGGATGGTATTGATAAACAAGTCATATCAACTATGTCAAATTTGAAATCTATTAATTTTCGTCTACTAAATTAAAGTAATTAGACATCATGTTTTTGTAGGAAAGTCTATAATCACCTAATTCAAAAGTACCGCGAAGGGAATGTCTATTGAAATGGATGTAATTGCGAAGAGAAATACAAAAGTTACTAATTCAAATAAATTTGCTTTGCAATATGACCTATTTGATAACATTATAGGGTACGATGATATCAAAAAATTATTTTTCTTATCATTTGAATCACAAAGACCAATTCATATTTTGCTCGTTGGTCCACCTGCATCAGCAAAAACGTTGTTTATGCTAGGATGCATGAAACTTGAACGTTCTTATTTTACGCTGGGTACGCATAGTACTAAATCTGGGATGCTCGACTATTTATTTGAAAAGCGTCCGAGATATTTGATTATTGATGAGATTGAACATATGTCAATCAGAGATCAGACAGTTCTCCTTAGTCTCATGGAAACCGGAATAATAGCAGAAACAAAACACATGAAGACAAGAAATACCCAAGTCAAGACTTGGGTTTTCGCTACTACAAATGAAACTAATCACATGCTCACTCCCTTGCTTTCGAGATTCCTGGTGTTACATTTCAAACAATACAAATTTGAAAATTTTCTGGATATATCAATTCACATGCTGGGTAAAGAAGGTATTGCAAAGGATCTCGCAAATGAAGTCGCTACCCAGGTATGGCACAATATGAGATCTAAGGATATAAGGGACTGTATAAAGATCGCACATCTTGCCAAAACGAGGGATGACGTAATTTGGATTGTCGAGACTCTACTAAGATATAACAAGACGTTTAATACTTCTGAGAAAAAACAATAATAAACTTAAACTAAGCTTTAGTTACTATTGTTATTCTTTAAAATTTTTAGATATCTGTTAGGGCTTGACTATTTACCATAACTTGCTTCAATGCTTTATTTCTTCATCTTTTAATCAAGACTAAGAGATAATTTCACCACTAAAAACCAAATCCGCCACCGTCAAATCCGCCACCGTCAAATCCGCCACCGTCAAATCCGCCACCGTCAAATCCGCCACCGTCACTTCCTGCATCTTGAGAATCTACACCCGAACTATCTGAATTACTGTCACTATCTGCAGAAGTATTGTCTGCATTGCCACTATTATCTGCGCTGGCCCCACCATCAGTAAGCGAGCTTTCCATAGGATTTAATGCTAGACCTAATAAAGACATCATGGAAGTGAAAAACAGGATATCCATTATTCCTGCAAAAAGCATCATCGGCATCCATGATCTATTTGAAGCCATAAATGAATCCAGTTGTGATTTGTCTCCATTATTATAGTATTGATGCATTTTTTGAACCTTATCTTGTAATTCTTTCTTCTTATTGTCAAGAAGACTAGTGCCTGTCTCTGTTATTTTTAATTCTATTTTTTTCCTACCTAAGAATCCTCTCTTTTCATTACTTATTACCAATCTCTGAAAAACAAGATCATTTACTATTAGTTCAACTTCAGATTTAGATAATTTAGCTACTCGTGATATCTTGTCAATATTATTCATTCCTCTTGATATTGCATCGAGAACTATGAAATGATTAGGACTGTGACCAATATTGACTTCCTTGGACATATTGAATAATCTACCCAAGTTTACTTAAATGATTCGTTTTTGACATCTTGAACTTAATTTTCAGTTCTCATACATACTAAAGGAAGCTGGAGATCTCCATGCTATGTTGATAGCGTGAAGAAATTGACAGGCAATTTTTGAATTTCTTGGTTAACCACCACATGATTTTAAATTGTGAATTGATGACTTTTAAAAAGATTAAAATTATTAATTTCAAAAAATTTGGTAAATGGCTGGTACAGACAATTTCGGAGTCGAAAGTGGAATGGGGCATAGAGCCGTAGAATGGATGAATTCATACTCAAAGGAGAAAAAAATGGAATTTAAGGCGAAGCTTGAAGGTTACCAGATTTCATCAAAAAATTTTGGAGATTTTGAAATCATCTCATGGAAAGGTAATTGGTCCGACGCACGCAAGATAATTATTAAAGCAAGTACCAAATTGAGTACGAAAGTTGTTGAATCAGGATACCATCAAAAAGATAATCTCTTGATTTCATTTTTTGGGTTTGGAAAAGAATTCGGTAAAGTTTACAAGAAAGGTAACTATATTGGAACTATTGTATTAGGAATGCGTTCCGGAAAATGGTATATAAAATCAGAAAAACCTGGATAATTCATAATTGCTAAATAAATTTTCGAAGGTTAAAAAATTTGGATTTATTTACTACGTCATTTTTTTATCTACTAACATTATCTCTTGAATAAAAAGTCGCATAGACTTTTTCCGGCAACATTAACGCATTCGTTATACAATTCTTCTTGATTTTTATTATTGTCATTTTGGGGAGGGAGTCTGTTAGAAAAATCGTTTGATGAATCTAATTTAGCTGGGCTGGGCCTATCTCCTAGTATTAGGTCCAATTCCTTAATTTCATTATCTCTAAGAATAGTAAAATGTACTTTGTCTCCAACATGTTTCTGACTTTCAAGATATGCTATGATAT
>Ga0207479_100054_pt1 | contig 9374 bp, 15 predicted proteins | sample NitcycUWRBECK01C_FD_188193 | JGI IMG/M metagenome (GOLD analysis project Ga0207479, IMG submission 188193) | Soil microbial communities from Arlington Agricultural Research Station in Wisconsin, USA - Nitrogen cycling UWRJ-BECK01-C (SPAdes) | ecosystem: Environmental > Terrestrial > Soil >...
ACATCCCTACTTGTTAGAAGTCTATTGTCTACAAATCTATCGTATGACATCTCGATAACTCTATTAAGAATTACTGATTAATTAAATCCTTCATTACGTAATTCATGCGGATGAGAATTCATAATATGGCAAATTGTCCTTATCAACTCCACACTTCTTTAATTTGACAGCACTACCGGGATTCAACCCTTCTTCACTTAATACGCCAATAATCCTGATTCCAGACATTTCAACCAAACCTAAATTTTTATTCTTGCCAATAAATGACTCTGAGTGTTCAATTAATCGGCCTTTTCTATTTAATTTTGACATTCTAATTCTTTTTGAATAGCAGTTATTACATATATTCGAGGGTGGCCATATCTTTGTATGACAATTGTCGCAAATAGGGATCCTGAATTTTCCCCTACTTAGAAAATCAAGAAATTCTTTCATATCCTATTATTTCACCTCAATATAATTAAAATGATTAACAATTGATTAAAAATTGCGAAAAATGATTTAGCCGCACTATCTGTAGATGGAAGGTTTTATTTTCATATAATTCTATGAAAGTATTAGAACCAAGGAAGAAGAACCGGCAGCAGACATATTATGCACCAGTCCACTCTTGCAGTCATTAACTTGTCTTTTTCCGGCCAAACCCTTTAACTGCTCACAAATTTCGACTGTCTGAGCCACACCAGTAGCTCCCAAAGGATGTCCTGTACCTATTAATCCTCCACGAGGATTGATTACTATGTTATTCTGTGAAACAAACTTACCTCCTTGCCCTTTTTGACAAAAACCTAAATCTTCATACGCGAGAATTTCCATTATAGTGAATGCATCGTGAAGTTCTGTTACGTCTATTTGCTCCGGTTCAATATTTGTCATAGAAAATGCCATATTAGAAGCCTTTTTAGTTGACTGTATGCATGAAAGTTCAGAACTAACGTTACTAAAACTAGCAGCCTCTGTAGAACTTCCTATTCCTTCAATCCATACTGGGCGGTCCGTATATTTTTTAGCCTCTTCTTCATTACTAAGTAATATTGCTGAAGCTCCATTACAGATATATGAACAATCGAGCATCTTTATTGGTTCCACCAGTTTCTTGGAATTCATGACATCATCAATTGATACTTTTTTCCTAAATAGAGCATTATGATTTAGGTAAGCATTTTTTCTATTCTTTACTGCAACTGATGCCATCTGTTCCTCAGTTGTACCATATTTACGCATGTGAACCTTGGCAAAGAGTGCAGCCCAGTAAACAGGTAAAGTAAAGCTCCCTCTTGAAATATCCCATAGTAATTGTGATCCTTTAGTTTCTCTTATATCGGCACCGATAACTAGTGCAGTTTTGCACAAGCCAGATTTTATCAGGGAATAAGCAGAAACAATTGCATTAGTGCCGGAATTGCACAAGTTGTCTAACCTTTGAGAAATTATTGGCCTTATTCCCAAGTATTCTGATAAGATTGTTGATCCATACTGAATATCAGAAGTTGTCGATAATATGACTGCATCAATATTCATCGAACTATCTTTGCAATTTCCTAAGATTCTTTTGCAAGGATCGCATGCCAATTCTTGAACAGATAGGTTAGTGTCCTTAGTAAATTCTGATGTGGACTGATCAATTATTGCTATTTTAGACATTTTCTACTAAAAGAAGAGAATCTTTGATTGAATGTTCATCATCCTTGACGGGATTTACCTGCAAAATCGGAAGTGATACTCCGCATGAAGTAAACCGTTTCAGTGATTTGATACATTCGTCAGCGGTGCCATAGATTGTTAATGAATCAAGCATGGCATCGGTCACGAATTTTTCAATATATTCAATCCCATGTTTTCGATATTCAATTGTTATTTGTTTTACTTCGTTCTCAAAACCATGTGATGACAAAAATTCACTATAATATTTACCTACTGCTACATAAAATGCGAGTGTTTTTGCAGCTCTGATACGAGCCAAGTCTGGATGTTTATTTGACACTGCAGTAATAAAGACAGTACAAATCTCAAAACCCTTAGATTTTCTTGATGTTTTTGATCTGATGAGCTTTATTGTTTTTGCTAGCTCGTCAAGTGGACGAAGATATAATATTATTCCATCCGCCACTTCTGTCGCAAGTTTAATCATTCCTGTATTTACAGCACCGAGAAAAACAGGGATCTTTTCTCTCGAGGATCGATGCATTATCTTGAGATTTTTTAATTTGAAAAATTTTCCGTTAAAGTTAATTGTTTCCCCGCTAGAGATAACCTTGAAACACGTTACGTATTCTTTCATGCGTCTTAACGGATGTTCAAATTTAATTCCGTGCCAATTTTCAGCGAGAATAGGAGTGCTTGCTCCAATTCCTATAATTGTACGATTCGATGAAATATTGTCTAAAGTGCAAGCTGCCATTGCCAAAGTTGCGGGAGTTCTTGAAAACATACTCACAATTGAAGTTCCTATCTTAATCCTTTTAGTTAATGCAGCTATTGCCCCAATCATAACAAATGCTTCACGGCCCCAAGACTCGGGTATCCATAAAGAGTCTACTTCTGGTCTCACATCCAGTAATTTGGCGAATTTCAAAATATCATTGGCATTAAATAGGCTGCTTGGATTATAGCCAATGCGACCAATGTTATCAGTCATTTTTAAATACTTGTTGTATTTCTTTCGATGCTTCTTCAATATCTTTGTGAGAATCTATAGACCGCCAATAATTATATGAAAATTTTTTTGCCTTTAATTTGCGTTTATCCACTAACATTGGTAAAGTAACAGTTTCAAGATTTCCTTTGTCTGGCAAGTAATCAAAAATTTCATTTGAAAAATAGTATACTCCAGCATTGACCCACATGTCCTTAATGGATGGTTTTTCTACGAATTTTGACACAAGATCACCATTTGTTTCTACAATTCCAAACGTACTTTTTAGTGGAACTAATGCAAGTGTCATTGATCCTTTTTGACATATCGTAGATGGATCCAAATCAGTCAATATATCTCCATTAATTACAAAAAATCCAGTATCTGTATTTCTACTTTCAACGATTTGATTTTTTGCATTCTTTAGCGCACCACCTGTTCCTAGTGGTACGTTCTCTTCGATGTATCTTATGTTAATTCCAAACTGTTTGCCGTCAGCAAGATGGCGCTTTATTTTTTCTTTGAGATGTCCTACAAGTACTATGACATCCTTCATTCCAAATTTTTTTAACCAATTAACTTGCAACTCTATAATTGGAGTGTTATTAATCTGGATCATGGGTTTTGGCCTATCGGAAGTTAATGGTCTTAGCCTTTTTCCCAAACCACCAGCAAGTATAACTGTTATCACTATTAACCCTCACTTGCACAAAGATTCTATATAAAAGTCATCCCAATTTTATTGCTCGAGGTGTAAGTCCTATTCACGCGAATAGACGTATATACCGTCAAGGAAGACTCTGTGATCCTTGTTTTTGACTCTTGTCGAAAGTTCTATATTAGCAGCAGTCTGTGAAACATCTTCGAGATGAGGGCCAGAAATCACAATATCGTCTCCCTCAATAGCTACCTTTGTCGACCCTCCCACTATCTTTGAAATTCTTGCCTTTCGTTCGCCGAAAAAATTCTCAACATATACCTTGCCATCTTTCACCTTAACAGTTATCGGAAAATGCGCAAACACCACTTTCATTTTGTACTTGTATCCATTCTGAACACCTTTTATCATGTTGTTTATGATGCTTGTTGCAGTTTTAGAAATAGCAAAATCTTTCCTTCTTGTTCCATAAGGTTGGATCTTTATAGTATTCTCCTTAATTGTTAGAAATGCTGGGAGCTTCGTGAAATCTTTTTTTACAGTGCCAAGTTTCCCCTGTACTAATATTGTTCTATCTTCCAAGGTAACAGAAATGCCTTCTGGTATTTCTAATGTTGAAACATATTCATTAGTAGACATATCCAACCAACACTCCTCCAATTCCCACTTCCTGCGCTTCATGGTGTGTCATCACTCCTTTACTTGTTGAAACTATTAAGATTCCCATGTTGTACGCGGGCAAAAATTGTCTTTCCCAATTCAGGTATTGATTCTTTCTGACACTAAATTTTGGTGTTATTATTCCGCATTTGTTTATCTTTGCCAATAATTGAATCTTAAATTTGCCAGCTCTGGAATCATCTATCTGTTCAAATTCTCCAATATATCTGTGTTTTTGCATTACTCGTAGTACTTCACTGGAAAATCTTGAAGACGGACTAACTATACATTCTTTTTTTCTTCGAACTTCATTATTATATAAAGTCGTAAAAAGGTTTGACAGGATATTTAATGCAGGCATTTCATTCACCTATTTGTTCTACTCATATTTCTTAAAGCCTAATTTTATTGCTACTTCTCTGAAGCATTGTCTACAGAGCATTATATTGTACGCCTGAATAAGACCCGAATAGCATCCGCATCGCTTGCACCATCGGGTACCCTTTCCATGGACACGCTGTTTTCTTCCTGTGACATCATATTCTCTTGGCTTTGGCATTAAATCATTTCAACTCCTAGATTCTTGAAATATTCTATTGCTTCATCTTTCGAAATTCTATGTTTCTTTCCCATTTTTCTTGGATTACTTCTGTTAATTATTCTGTAACCGGGTCTTGATAATGAAATGCAGACATTCATTCCAACTATTCCGATATCAGGATTATATTTTGCTCCAGGAATATCAATGTGCTCGCGGATTCCTATCGAAATATTTCCATAGCTATCAAATGAGGACTTTTTCAATTGGTTATTCTTTGCCAGTATTATTCTCTTGACAAATTCCAGTGCCTCTGTGTTTCGAAGTGTCACTTTGGCGCCGATTGGTTCACCTTTATGTATCCCAAAATCCCTGACATTATTCTTTGCACCACATTGAGTGGGTTTTCTGGAAGTTAATTCCTCAAGTGCGTTTTTTGCTCTCTCCAGGGGTTCGCCAGATTTTCCTACTCCGATGTTTATTACAACTTTTTCCAAACTAATCTGTTTCATTTTATTTACTATGCTCATTTTACTTGCTCACCTGAATTACTGAAGAGTCAACCCCAATTGCCATCACAATATCAATTGGCAATTCTACAGTTTTTTCACCCATAGAAACTAATATACGTTTAGGAAGCGAAAACGATCCCGTCTTAATTTCTTCAACCTTGCCAATATTACCAGCGTTTTCTCCCCTAGTAACAATAACGGTGCATCCCTCTTTTAGTTGCACATGATTTTTGATACCAAACTTAGGTAAGTCAATTAAACATGTATCATTCACATTATATGATTCTTTACTCAGAAATGTTCTTCCATCATGAAGACAATATTGATATAAATTTTCCTTTGAGGTAACTTTAGATTTGATCTTTTCTAACTTTAGGTTTTTTTCATCTGAATTTATTTTTATTGGAAAAAGCGGAATTCCATTTGAGGGAACAAATCTATAAGATTGGTTTGAAGGTTTTATTTCTAGAGTATCCATTAAGCCAATCGGAAAATTTGGGTGACGAATCATTTTGCCGTCTACATTGATTAATCCCTTGTTTAGCGATCTTTTTACTTCTCGTATATTCGAACAAACATGTAAAAGATCACGTAATACAACACCGATTGGGTAGGAAAATTTTCTAGTATGTGGGCCCGGCATTGTGTTCAGAATAAACCTTGCACTTTTTCTATTGACTTGCCAAAAGCGCGGGGCAAGTTGTCGTTTGAGTCTCTTATCTCCTCCTTTTTTGGCCATGACTATGTTTTCGCCTCTTTAACCAATTCCTTCTTCTTAACCGCTGATTTTTTCATTTCCTTCCCTGTTTTTACCTTAGCGATTTTATCTTTTGCTTTTTGAGTACCTTTCATTCTATATTCATCATCGGTATTCATTGAAATAATCTGAACATTTGAAGCATGAATCTGCACCTTGACTTTGCCACCACGTATTTTTTCTCTCTGAACACCTTCAATTGATAGTGTCGATCTTTCTGTATTCACTTTCTCAACTTTCCCCTCTATGCCAACATATTCTCCCCTTAAAATTCTAACAGTATCACCCTTGATGACCCTCATACTTCTCTTATTATGTTGGTTTCTCAGGTTTTCGGATAGATTAGCTCCCAATAATTTTTCTCTTTTATGTTTTGAAATCAGTTTATAGAACATTATTATTTCCTCATATTATCAATGACGCAAGATTTGCTATTCTGGGCCACTTTTCTGCAGCTTCGGCAGCGACTGGTCCTTTTATGTCGGTTCCCTTTATTTCTCCTTCTGGTGTAACCAATACTGCAGCGTTATCCTCGAATGATAGCCTGACACCATTCAGTCTCCTTATGGGATATTTTTGTCTGATAATTACAGCTCCGAACAATTGTTTTCGTAGCTCTGCATTGCCTTTCTTAACGGTAACATTCACAAAATCTCCAACTGCCGCAGATGGCATTCTTGAATGTCTTCCCTTGATACGTGTGACTTGAGCAATCCTTAATATTTTAGCTCCAGTGTTGTCAGCACAAACTAAATTTGCTGTTATTGGTAATGCCCTTGTAATATATGGCTTAAATTCTTCCACTCCTTTTGCAGAGACTGCACGGCTTTTAGACGCCACTCTTCATAACCTCCACAGTTACAAACGATATCGTTTTTGAAATTGGTTTACATTCGGCGATCTTTACTTCATCGCCTTCTTTTACATCAATGCATGAAGGAAGAAATGCGTGAACTTTGGATCTTCTTCTCTCGTATCTTTTGTATTTTCTAACCAGCCTGGGATATTCACGGGAGACAACTATCATCTTGTGTGCTTTAGAGCTTATGGTGATTCCAATCAAAATTTTTCCTCTTATGGAAAGCTTACCATGAAAAGGACACAGGTCATCATCACAAGTTCTTTTTGGCTGCGAGATTGTTACTCCAATATTTTTACTCATACTCTATCAAACATCACTTAAGTAAACGATCCTCAGGTCTTCCGACTAAGAGATAACCATTAATGTGACAAATCTTTTCTTGAAAAATCAGTCCTATTCTGTGTATTGATTTTTTGGGAATAACATATGATTTAGATTGATCACTGACCGAAATTGTATTTTTAGTTTCAAAAATGATTTTGCCGTTAATCTTTTTTAGATTGTTTAGCGGTCCATATTCTATTTGTGCATTTCGCCCTATGAATTCATATTGTAACATGTAATCTTTAAAAGTCATTTTGCTAATTCCCTTTCTTTTAAAATTGAAAGTATACGGGCAATGTCTCTTCTTTTCCATTTCATATTGCCAGTTTCCTTTTTGAGAGTGCCTTTAGAATTTTCAATTCTCAATTTCAACAGATCTGCCCTAATTTCTGATAGTTTTGATTCCAAATCATCGTCGTTAAACTCTCTTAATGTTTTTAATTTAAGTCTAGCCATTAAGTTTCACTTTTATTCACGGCTATTTCCTTAACTTGACTGTTAATAATATTTTTACTCTCAGTCTTGACTTCTGAATCGGAAGGAGCTCTCTGGTTTTCAGTTTGACTTTTACTCTCGCTCTCAATGCCGGTTTGTGTCTCGACCTTTGGTTGCACTTCCGGGGAGAAATCAAAATCAAGATGAATTTCTTCTTTTAACGAAATTTTTAGTTTTATTCCTACTAGTCCCATTTTTGTTAATATGCTATTTGTGCTACTTCTTACCACTTCTTCTGCAATTTTTCCACTCTTAGGAATGGTTCCTGCTGAATGTTTTTCAAAATGAGCTCGTTCGCCTCGTAGCTTGCCCGATATTGTAATCTCCACACCCATAGCTCCAGCACCCATAATGGTATTTATTGTCCACAATGAAGCTCTTCTAAATGCCGTTCCTCTTTCAATAAGTTGTGCAATTCTATTTGCCATAATATGTGGATTCAATTCAGGTTTTGTAACTTCGGTTACAGAGACCTGCGCATTCTCCAAGTTAAATTGTTGTTCCAATTTAGTGGTCAAGTCTCTTATTCCACTGCCTTTTCTTCCAATGACCAGGCCCGGTCTAATGACAAAAAGTGTTATTTTGGTACCTATGGGAGTCTTTTGGACTTCGGCTCCTCCGTAACCAGCTTCGCTTAATGAAGAACTCAGGTATTCGTTCAGCTCCATATTTCTAAAATTATTTTTCATTACGTTTTTTATCGCACTCAATAGACTTTACCCTCTCTAGCTACGATCTCTACATGTGTCAATGTGTCAACTTTAGGACTTGATCTTCCCATAGCTCTTGGAATAAAGCGCTTAAGTTTCGTTCCTTTATGAATAACGCAAGATACAATTTCTAATCTATCGAGGTCCATACCCTTGTATTCTGCGTTTGATTCTAAATTATCCAAAAGTCGTAAAAATTCTTCAGAGGCTTTCTTTGGGTACCTTCCAGAAAAAAAACCATCCCTGATATTTGATCTATGGGCTACCTCATTGTGATATCTTCTATAAGGAACAGCAACTTTTTGTTCAATGGCTTGATCTAAAATGTTCCTTGCTCTTTCGATTGATAGCCCCTTTATCGCTAGAGCAATTTCTCTCGCATGTTTATGGGAGATGTCAGTTTCTCTTAATGACGCTCTAACGTGTTTATTCTTGTCAAATTGAGAAAATGAGTAAGAATATGTCGGCAAATGCATCACTTTAATGGCACATATAGACTTGATCGGGAAGCTCCTACTCCAGGTGCACCGTGCTGAACTCTTTTGTTTGTAATAGCATACTCGCCCAAATAGTGACCAATCATCTCAGGTTTTATAGTAATTGGAGAAAAATCCTTACCATTATGAACATTGATAGTAATGTCCACCATGTCCGGAAGAATTATCATATCTCTAACGTGAGTTCGTAAAGTTTCATTGGATGAACCGTCTCTGATACTTTTTATTCGCTCACGTAGTTTTCTTTTTTGATCATCCATATACTTTCCTACTCTTTTATCAAGCGAGCGCCTTTGTCTGGCATTTAACAATGGCAGAAGGGCCTCTATTGATAAATTCTTTAATTCATCTACATTATAACCTCTAAATCTAAATTCACGAACCAACTAACACTATCAACTCCAAAATACTCCTTTTAAATTTAACTAGATAAATCAACTTAAACCAATCCTAATTTTGTTGCGAGTTGTCGCGCTTCATCATCTTTTGTAAATTTAACAATTGCTTTTTTCCCTTGAATCGTCCTATAGATATTGACTTCTTTAACGTTACCTTCATACATTGTTTCTATTGCCTCATTCACATCTTTCTTGCTTGCACCATCAGAAACAATAAATGTTAACTTATTTTCCTTCTCTATCAAATTGAATGTCTTTTCTGTGATATAAGGTCTAAGAATGATTGAATTAAGATTACTTTCTGGATCACTACTCATTATTATTTCAC
>Ga0207479_100055_pt1 | contig 9170 bp, 10 predicted proteins | sample NitcycUWRBECK01C_FD_188193 | JGI IMG/M metagenome (GOLD analysis project Ga0207479, IMG submission 188193) | Soil microbial communities from Arlington Agricultural Research Station in Wisconsin, USA - Nitrogen cycling UWRJ-BECK01-C (SPAdes) | ecosystem: Environmental > Terrestrial > Soil >...
GCCTTTCTAACTAGGAGGTTCCGATTTGGCTATACTAAGGGAACTTCTTGGCCGCTTACCACTGTTGATTTCTCCCAAGGCTTTCGCAACTTCTGCAGAATGGCGGTTCTCTTAGGGAGTGAACTGATAAGATTCAGAACCTCACGACTTAATGTTGAGGTTTTTTGGGCATGCGAACTGCGGATTTTGTGCAAAAGCTTTGTAAGTTTTGTTTTTCATCATATACAACTCATTTAAGTATGAATTAAAGTAACGCTCATTATTTTTACCTAATATTACCCAGAGCCTTTACAACGTCAGCCATATTCTCAAAATGATCATCATGTAGTTCTTTAAGAGCTTTAATAACAGCATCAGGTTCGCTAACCCTATTTTTATTTCGTTCCGCATAATGTATCAACTGATCTTTGTTCTTTGGGAATTCGATTCCAGAAAGAACTTTTGCAATGCTGGCAGCAGATGCAGAAGAGCTAGCTGCTACCTTTCCACCAATTTTGCCGCCTCTACCTGGCGATTCTTCTTCTTAAAGTCTATTAATTTCTTGAGCAAACGGTACTTCATTTTTGCTAGGAAATTTACCCTTAAAGAGAGCTTTGAGGGGTACCTGCTCTTTTCTTAACTTTAGTTCAGTAAAAAGTTCTGCAGTTCTGGCAGATTCTTTTTCTTCGTCTATGTTTATACCGAGCTCTTCCTCCACGTCTTTCTTTCTAGCTCCAATTAACAGTAACTGGGCATTTTCATAGTTTAAAAGGTCTTGGTCATCAACATTTATCCAACGTCTATCTCCAAACTTTTGTTTCAATGAACTAGGATAACTTGGTTTCCTTTTAAGAAATGCTGAGTAACCCGGTACTTGAATATCAGGATTTTTAACAGATATTATATAGCTTGCTTCCTTTTTAATCTGAAATTCTCTCTGACTAGAGCCTGGAACTTCAGGAATCTCCAAGATATACGCCAGCTCAGTGTGTCCCTCATGTTCGAGAATGGAATATTTTCCTTCTCCGACAGGTACGGCCGCTCCTGTTCTTCTAGTACCTCGTGTTTCGGTTTCATATTCTGCCGGTAGAAATTCTTTTCTAATTTCTTCCGGATCTGAGCTAGTAACAACGTTTAGTGCCCAATTTCTTTCTTCAGAAGATGATCGACCTTCCTTGATTTCAGGAAGCTGTTTCTGTCCTACCAGAAAGATTCTATTTGTCTTAGAATTGTCTGGCGATGTAACCATGTAAAATCTCTGAACATCGTCTATATCCTTTACCTCCTCCGTTCCAACCTTTGGTCGATAGAGGAAGAAAATATCCCCATGTTCTACGATTTTTTCCTTTCTGGCTCTTCTTGTAGATCTTTGCTTTGTTTTTACAGACCGTCGAATTTTATTTGAACGAGCCATTTACTAGTCACCTCGTGTGAAGAAATTAAGGACAAAATTTGTGACCAGGTCCATTACTGCATATACAAGATGCAATAAAGTATTTTACAATTATAATAATAGATAACTTATTAATAAAAAATATTGCTCAAATATGGGAAAGGAAAGGATGACTAGTACATTATTTAGGTTACAATCAAACAGGTTCAGTACCGACAATATTCAGGCAACTCTCGTTTGTTCAAAGTGCACTGAGGTATTCTCAAAAGAGTTTCCCTTGGACCTAGAAGGACAAACAATTGAGTTTAAATGTCCTGTATGTAACTCGGCGGGAGACGCTGATCTTCTCTACAGGAGTCCGGAAGAAAAAGAGAACTTTGAATTGGATCTTGATCTAGTAGAAGAGGAGACTGGTGGAGAAGAATTTGAGGAGGATTATTGATAACATCTGAAAATGCTGTGAATTGTTATTAATTATAAAGTTCAATAATTAATGTATGAAATATTTTGTCTTGCCGCTAACTATTATTGTTGTATTATTATCCTTACCAAATTTGGCTTTTTCTCAAACTTCAGCAAACTCTACAGCAAATGATCTACAGGTAAAATTGGGTTCTCCAATTATGCAAAAGGTTTCTGACAAAGGAACATATTTAGTAGCAATAAAGTCCGGACAATCAGCCGTTTCAACAGGATTAAACATAGAGATAGTTTTCCTGAATAAAACATCTCCACACTTGAATGCTCCCCCTCCCAATTCCGAATCCAATCTCTCAAGCACCGAATACAAAAAAAGTAGTGGGTTGGTAATACCTTCTGTAATTGAAAGAACAATTCCTGTAAAAAGTTACGATATTGTAATAAATTCAAGTGACGGTAAAGAGATCTGGAAGAAAACTAACCAAATCCCTCAGGGAGGAGGCCGTGGACCTCAAACTATTGTTTTGAAAGATTATGACATCGGGAATGTAACGATAAGCATCAAGAATATAGTTGCAGATCCAGCAGTCGCGAATCTCTTAAATAATCAAACAGCAAATGGAAGTCACGTACTGACTGGATTAAACCAAACGAACTCCAAACCAGAAGGTGATTCAGTAAAATTTGAAACGAGTATCTTAGTCATTTGAGATTTGAGCTAACAATCTGATAGTAGTAGATTGCTGGTAATGATTTTTACCCGTTTATTAGATGTTCCAATAAGTATTTTCCGTTGGAGAGCATTCCATGATCGTTATTCAAGTTTATTGCCTTCTTTGTTGCAGATTTCTTTTCTACCTTGGCAATTATCCTTTTAAGCTCCTTTTCAGAATATAGTTACAACAAATTCTAAGGCATATAGCATCATATATTACAAACCTACTGAGGAAGAGAAGAAAATTGGAATTTTTAGAGGTAGAGAAATCAAAACTTGAAATGAAACCAAAGATGTCACTATTTTGAAGAAAAGATAGAATAAATTAAAGCACTAGTTTTTTGTATAAGGTTCTATGGAAGGTGAAAACGACTTATGCATTTGTGGGCATGCTAGAGGCCAACATCAGCATTTGTTAGGGACAAAGGTAAGGTATCCATGTTTACAATGCACATGTCCTGATTTTAGAAGATAAAAAAATAAATAGATTTTTTTATAGGCGGTAACGCAATTTTATTATCCGTTGCCTCTATCATCGCCGTTAAGAAACTCGAATATATATTAAATCAATCAGTTAGATTACTAATATAAGATTTAAAAAAGAGATATAGCAACTGAGGAAAACCGGTTGAGTGATGAACAAGAAACAACCGAGCCCACCACCAATTGCCTATGCTTAGACGTGCTAGAACTGCCGCGGTCTTTTAAATAAATAATTGGGAAGAAGATTATGGAAATTTGTAAAAAACTGGCAGTAGTATTTACGGACAAAAACATAACGTTACTGTGTTATGAATTGAAAGAAATATTTTGTCATAGACATTATGTCAAACAAATCTGTGAACACGATTTAAGTAAATTATAACCAATTGAATTTCGAAAAGATAAAAAAACTATAGTTGATTTTATAAACTAAGCAGGAATATCTACTTAATCCATAGAGAATTAATTAAAAGTTCGACCACTTCACTTCTTCTTGGTTTCGATGCTGGCCTTAAGGGCTTCGAGAAGATCCTTGGTTGGCTTTGCCTCCTTAGGAGCGGATGAAACAAATTTTTTCCCTTTACTCTTTGCCTCTATAAGCTTCCTAAGTTCCTGAACATACGTGTCGGAATAATCACCAATATCAAACTCCTTACTGCGATATTTTTGCACCAGTATTTTGCCAAGTGAAATTTCTTCCGGGTCTAGTTTTGACTTTGCGTTCCCCATTTCCGGTATTTCATCTACAGGCTTCATGTCATCCAGGTAATTTAAGACATGCATCACAAGACCTCTCTGGTAAGGCCTCAAGGCTACCACGTTTTCCCTGTCCTTGAGAATGAGCTTTCCTATGGCCACCAAGTTGTTGTCGTTTAGTATTTTCACTAAAAGTGCGTAAGCCTTTTCGTTTCCTTTTTTTGGATCATTGGCTACGTAATAACTATTATCTATCAAGATCGGATCGAGTTCCTTGTAATCGATGAATTCCTTAATGTCAATGGAATGGGTTGTATTTAATTTTACCTTGTTTAGTTCTTCCTTTTCGAATACTATGTAATTGTCTTTTTCGACTTCATAACCTTTTTTTATTTCAGAATAGGGAACTTCTCTTTCTTCCTCTGGACACCATTTTTTGTATCTAATTCTGTGACCATTTTTACATAGTTGATTAAAAACGTATTCTCTGCTGTTTGTTGCCGTATATAGTTTAACTGGTATATTTACAAGTCCAAATGAGATACTGCCTTGCCATAAACTTCTAGCTGGCATGTATTATAATTGTGGTCAACAAACATTATAAAAGCTCTGCAATTTTATTAGTAGTTTACAATATAAGATGCCATTAAACACAAAATAATAACTTCTAAATAATCTAGTTCAAGTAAACTAATAAAGTGAATAATGGTCTAAATTATATGATTGCAGATCATGGCTCATGCAACAATTAAACTTCCACTGCACGGCGGCCATACCCCTTCTTACCTTATCGAAAGGATGATCAAACTTTCAGGGGCAATTACGAAAGTGATTGTAAATGAATACGGTGAACATGAGTTTTTAAGAAGATTATCTGATCCCTTGTGGTTTCAGGCGTTTGGTTGTGTGTTAGGTTTTGACTGGCACTCTTCAGGAATAACAACCGTAGTAACCGGCGTTTTAAAACAATCACTGACAGTTGAAGAGCACGGTATTTCCATAGCAGGAGGGAAAGGCAAGAAATCTACTCAAACTAAAAATGAAATCCCAACATTGGCTGAAAAATATTACAATCTATCTTCTAACAAGATTGATAATTTACTGTATGCAAGTAGGATGGTTGCAAAAGTCGATAATGCGACAGTACAAGACGGGTACACATTATATCACCATGTGATCCTTTTTGATAAAAATGGTGATTGGTCTGTAATTCAACAAGGCATGAACACTAAAGACATGACTGCAAGAAGATATCACTGGATATCCGATTTTGTGAAAAGCTTCACTTGTGAACCTCATGCAGGAATAATAAGCAATTACAAGAATTTGAGCACCTTGAACATGTCTTCAATTAATTCAAAAGAAAATCAAAAAGTTTCCCTAGAATTAGCAACCGGCAATACTGAGAACCTAAAATCTTCTGTTAAGAAGCTCGTACTAAAGAAAGATCATTCGCTGGGAATGAATGGTACATTAGATGATTGGATGCCGAAAAGCAATTTAAGCTATACTTCTGGTATCTTTTTTGAAGATTACCGTGCTGATGAACACTATGAGATGCCCCGTAGATTGGACTGGAGTTTATTCAGAAAAATTTATGATATTCAACCTAGGAACTATGAGCAACTAATTTCCATACCCGGTTTCGGTCCCGCAGCTGTTAGAGCTTTATCTCTTATCGGCGAGATAATTTTTGGAACTAAAGCTTCATGGCAAGATCCTGTGAAATATAATTTTGCCCATGGTGGTAAGGATGGGGTACCCTATCCGGTCGCTCGAAGTACCTATGATAAGTCAATTAGTTATCTGTCGGACGCTATCGAAGGAGCGGAAATACAAAGACAAGAGAGAATTCATGCTTTAAAGAAGCTCGCAGCTTTCTCCAAAAGATTGTTCTCTGGTTGAGGAAACTTGTCGATGGATCCAGCAAAATCGTCCTTGATTTCTTACTTTCGGCTGGAGACGAAGCGTTCACACGAGAGGAGGTAATTAAAGGAGTCAACCCTGATCCCACTCCAGAGTTTTGTCCACTTCCCCGCTGCGATGGCTCCACTTCAGTTTTATGGTCTCGTAGAAAGGAGAGAAATTTCAAGCGCTAAAGGTTCCGAATTGTATTGTTGGGCAACCCACTCACCATAATTCTAGCAGTGCCTCTCTTTAAGTGGCCTTGTATATTATATCTTCATTCAGCCTAATTGGATTTCAAAGACTATGAGTGTGGAACAAATATTACAAAAAGAAATTGAAGAATCCAGTACCTGGCTTGATCGAGAAAATGAGGAGTCTACATACAAACATACAAATGAGATCTTCAAAAAAGGATTGAATTGATAAATTGGTTTCTAGAAAACATGAAGAATCCTAATATCTATATTTGTGCCATTATTGAAAACAGAATGAACGAAATTATATTAAAATTAAATCATTTTACTTCCAATTCTATTATAAGTATAAGTTCTTCCTTTCCATTGTATCTTCTTTGAGGATCGTTTAATGGATAACATCAACGGCAACATAGTTGCGAAGTAAACCAAAGTTAGAAAAAGTCCTCCTAAAGGGAATAATAATGCATAACAGGTGAATGTTCTGCACATACTAACCAATTTCATTATTACACAACATGTTGTTAATCCAAACGTGATTAAATATAAAACAAAAGTAATCAAATGTAAGTAGTTATTTAATGTTAGGTCCTTATGTAATTGTACATGCATGATTGAAGGAAAGTTGGTAACAACCAAAAGAGATGGAAGGACTGCTAAAATAAAAATAGTTACAAAATTAATAAAAACCTTTTTTTTCTGATATAGCATCATAGGACTTATTGTTCTTGCTAGTCCGTGCCATAACGTTGAAAGATTTCGAGACCATAATGCCGTAATAAAACTATCCATTTGGACCATATTTAGTTTATAGCCTGAATATTTCAACTTCTGCCCGAGTTCCTTATCTTCCTGAATCGCATTTTTGACAGAGGCAAAGGACCCAATTTCTATTAGCACATGTTTCTTTATCATGAAAAAACATCCCATTAAATAAGCAACTTCTGAGTTGGGATCATTAACATGTGATGCGTCATCTTGGAATGTAAAGGACATTAGCTTCCATAGTGGCATGGATATTTTAGACCAGAAATCTCTCAAAACAAAAAATGGGTATCCTGTTATTACATCTAACTGGTTACTCAGCATATGGGATATTGCAAAAAGTATGCAGTTTTTGGCATAGTGACAGTCCGCATCAAGAAATAGAAGCATATTATACCTGCTACTTAAAAGTCCTTTTTCTGACGCCCAAGTTTTGCCTGTCCAATCCTGGGGCTTAGACTTTAATTCGATAATTTTTAAATTTTGAAATTTAGCCTTGAATTTTTGTTGTATTTTCCTTGCTTTTTGTACTGTGTTATCGTTAGAATTATCATCTACCAAAATTACCTCATAATTCGGATAATTTTGATCCACAAGTGATAATAAACATCTTTCTATATTTAGCTCTTCATTCCTTGCAGGAATTATTATTGAAATAGCTGGCAAGTTTTTTAAATAATCAGAATGAATATCCCATTCATCGTTCTTTTTTGTGTTAGCCAAATAAGATTCATACGACAAAGTTGTCTTAATGAATATAATCATCCAAGTTACACAAATCCCGAGTGATATTAAAAAAGCTAGCATGTCGGTATTCAATAATAATCTTAATGTGTCGAAAATCAATTTTTCAATTTACCTCAAAATCTATTGACACGTATTCGATCGTTCCCATTAAGTCGTACAAACCCATCGATATCATAAATCATTAAAAATTTATTAAATAGCACCTTCTGATAGGAAAAATTTACGGGCTAATATTATTCCTTATTTGCTCTCAAATAACATAACAACGGCGCCTTCATCAACTTTGAATCCCAATTCATTATAAAATGGTATATTTTTTTTGTTACAATACAGAATTATTTTTTTACATTTAGCACGGGAAGTTCCAAACTTCGTAACCTGATTAACAAGCTTTCTGCCTATTCCCTTCCTTTCATATCCACGACGGACAGCAACATCTTCTACATAGCCTACTTTCATACCTTTATTTATAAATTTGAATTCTATCAATAATGTGATGCATCCAATTACCTGATTATTTGATGTGTTAATTGCAACAAAAATTTTATGTAAATTGTTGAGTTTAATTTTCTTTAAAATCTTTATTGCATGTTCTTCAGTAATATTGGGACTTACGAGATTATCGAGTACTTCTAAAAAACCGTTTCGTAGATCGGATTCGTTAATTTCTCGTATTACTATCATCAAACATTACCAAAATCTATATTATTCGTTTGAAGTTTTGTCTGATAAAACATTGTCTGCTAATTCTGAATATGTTACAAATTTGTAATTTTGATTGGTTTTTAAATACTCAATCATTTTCATTTGATCTTCTAAAGCTTCATCTGGGTCGTGAGGCGGATGAATTGCCAATCTAAATATACCAAAAGACTCACCGTCTAGATTGAATAAATGTTTATAAAATTCGATTTTATTTTCATCGAGCATTTCTCTATTCTTGTCCTTATCCCCATATTTGTCCCAATTCATAACTGGAGAAAGAAGATATTTTTTTGCTGCTCGAATAAATTCTATACTTGATCTGGATTCAGCAATTTTAAAATTGAGATTTTTCAGTGCTTCAATCGTATCTCTGCTTAAACGCCATGCGGGAGGAATGAATGTGGTAGGGAGCGGAAGCTTTACAGTCTCAATGATTTTAAGCCCCATTTGTATTTCACTTTTTTCCTGTTCTTTTGATTGAGACTCAAAATCTTCTATTACTCTATTAATTTCGTGATATAATCCATGTAATGTTATTTCTACATTCTGTTTTTTTGATAGTGATAATAATTGATTGATAAAAGTTGGGTAATTTACTAAATTAAACTTTCGCTGATAAAATGGAACTAGACTAATATTGTAATTTATATTTTGTCTTTCTAAAATATCGGTGACCTGTTCTAATCTTTCTGTGCAGGATGGATTTACATCATGTATTGTGACAATAGCTATTTTCGTCTCCATATGAAATTTATTTATCTATAAAAACATATAAGCTGATCTAGTTTTTAAATAAATTATTATACTTGTAGAAAAGGATGCGCAGTTTGTATCGCATAGCTTTCCCATAGTTATGTTCTTATAATTTCATTTGTCTGATGTGAATCCTTCATTGTATTGTTTCTAGAAATCAGGTAGGCAAATAAATTGACACCGCATCTTTTACAAAATCATGCTCTAGCGTTACTGGTATAATGAATAGAACATTAAATAGGAATCTGAGGAGGACCACAATCAAGATAATCACGATTATAATCAGTACGATATAAAGCAGGACTGAATACAAACCGAACAATCCCCCGGCCGGTGTCTATTTGTGTTAAAAGAGTACTCAAAGTTCCGCAACTAAATATAAGAACCTGCCTTACCCAAGTTAATGTCTGAA
>Ga0207479_100056_pt1 | contig 8979 bp, 10 predicted proteins | sample NitcycUWRBECK01C_FD_188193 | JGI IMG/M metagenome (GOLD analysis project Ga0207479, IMG submission 188193) | Soil microbial communities from Arlington Agricultural Research Station in Wisconsin, USA - Nitrogen cycling UWRJ-BECK01-C (SPAdes) | ecosystem: Environmental > Terrestrial > Soil >...
AATTTACCATTTTAACATGTATGTATATAATCTATACAATTAACTAAATACTAATTCACATGACTTTTTCTATAAGGCCCCCGAGTTCTTTTTCGTGCCTTTTCTTCTTCTAATTTTCTTCTTAATAATTGAGTTTCTTTGTCGAGTGAGTTCATACTAGATGATCCGTTTTCATTTTTCTTTATCCTGCAATCGTCGTCCTGGCGGCGAGATCCCCTGAGCTTACTCTGTCTTGTCACATTAATGTAAATGCGAAATACATTAATAATGTTTCCAATATTTGGCAATAAATAGACATTATTAGTAAATGTGATTATATAATTGGTAACAAAGAGCTTAACATAGATATATAAAAAAATATGGGAAACTTACGATAGGAGCATAGAATAGAATATAGTCATTGCTAGGGCGTCAATTCCGATCAGAGAGGTAATCCTTAGTTTTTTGCGAGTTTTTGAAAAGTTTCTCTCTCGTTTTTTTGAATTTTTCTATCACATGCATATTTAAGAGTATATATTAAAAAGAGTTTTTCCAAATTCAATCCAAATGGTAGCCTATTTGGGGTACTGAAAAAATCAATTTCTGTAATTGTAGGAGAGTAAAATTAATGTTAAGGAAGTGAAAATCAGTTAAGATATTACAACATGCCAATTGTTTATTGTCGATCGACTACTGTTTTATCAATTTGAGATTCTTGGTGGGAGAACAACAGATGTCCTTTTCTATCACCTCACCTTACGTTGTAAACGCAGCTCTTACAATCACTTCTGAAAGTGCTGGATGAACATGGACCGTCTTTGCAATGTTGTCAATAGTTCCATCTCCACTTTTGATTGCCACAAGAACTTCATGAATAAGTACAGATGCTTGACTTCCAATAATATGACACCCAAGAATTTTTCTGTTTTCTTTGCTAACTAATAATTTCACAAAGCCCTCTCTATCTTCTAATGCTTTACCCATTGCAGTATCTATGTAGCGGTAAATTGATTTGACGTATTCCTTTTTACTTCTCCTTTTTAATTCCTGTTCTGTATATCCGACTCCTGCGACCTGAGGGGAACTAAAAATTGCATGAGGCATTGCACTGTAATCTACTGGAATTTTTTTCTTGTGATTTAGTAAGTTGTAAAAAGCATACTGAGCTTCCAAATTTGCACTGTGTCTGAACTCATAGCGACCAATTATATCGCCTAATGCAAAGATGCCTTCGACACTGGTTTCAAGAGTTTTATCTACCTTGATGTATCCATCTTCATCCACCTCAACTCCTGTCTTTGATAAATTAAGCGTATCAGAATTTGGAACACGTCCAGTTGCTAATAAAACTTGATCAGATTCAATTTCCAAATATTTGGTGGCGCCAGATCTCTTTGCAGAAACCACAAAATTGCCATTTTTCTTTGTTACTAGTTCCGGGATACATTGCAAGTACACATTGTATTTTCTAGAGAAAATTTCTGTGAATTTATTTGAGATTTCATGATCTTCACTAGGTATCAGATATTTGTGCTTCTGAATTATGTTGATCTTTGTTCCAAGTGATCCGAAAAAATGACCAAGCTCAGCTGCGATATATCCTCCACCAATAATTGTTAATACTCGAGGTTGTCTATCAAGGCGAAGAGCTTCATCACTTGTAACATAGTTGGTTATTTCCAATCCGTCCATTTTAGGTATTGCAGGTCTAGAACCAGCAGCAATTAGGATAAGATTGGAGGTTATTGTCTCTTCACCTACCAACAGCGTTTTTTCATCAACAAACTTGCACTCTGACAGGAACAGTTTCGGATTTTCTGAATTACTAAAGGCCTTTCTTATATCGTCTGAATCTGAATCAATTATGCCGTTTACTCTATCTACTATATTTTGAAAATCAATAGAAAACTTTTCAACATGAATACCGAAAAGGTCTGCTGTCTTTAATATCTCAGCTACATCTGCACTGTGTATTAGAAGTTTGGAAGGGATACATCCCCTATTTAAGCAGGTTCCACCCATTCTGCTCTTTTCAACAATTGCAACTTTCATACCACTTTGCGCCGCTGCGCTGGCAACCTCCAAACCAGCACCACTCCCGACGACTATAAGATCAAATCTTCTGATTTTCTTTGATTTCAATGAATTAGACTCTACCAATTCTTATTACAACACATTTGTATTTATGATTTGAAAATAGTTTTTACCACTTGTGGATCCTATTTTTTCATGCAAAAAGTTTTTGATAACAGGAAGAAATTGTTATTAAAAATTGGTAAGTAAAAAAAATAAAAAAATTTATGGAATGACAATAAGTTGTCCCATCATGACGGCCTGATATAAGGCTTTTTAACTACAAAATATGAAAATTGGATACATTCTCTGGCGCCAAATGCTCAGTTATCGTAAAACCGAATACAATCCGTTAAGTAATAGTTTTATTTACCTTCATAGGAAAGATTTCATTTATTCTACAAATTAGATGTTCCTTATGATATAGTGAGTAGTTTTTAAAAATATGTAACTCTGAAGCATATCCTATCTCGGTGATTTTCTTAAATATCTCCAATCTATGGTAAAGCAGTATTTTGCCAATACCATTTCTACGTTCTCGTATTTCATCCAATACCTGAAGTGGCATTTTTTTACAATATATTTTTGAATTTGCATAAGCCAAGATATTATTTGTTGAAGAAATTATACACGACTTGCGCTTAATTATTTTTTTTTCTTCAAACTGCTCTAAGACTTTTATTTTTGTTTCCGTATTATTCATTACCTCTAAAAGATGTTGAGTATTTCCTAAATCAATCAAGAGTAATTTTTGAGAAAGATCAAATTTTTTATTTGAAATTGCTTCTAGCTTGGATATATCATTAATTGTTAAAGGATGATGATTTTTGACACTGTAGACTCTATGCATTGTAGTTGATAACGAAGTTGAAAATTAAAAAGTGATCTGGAGCGCGCGGAAAATCAAGAACGTGACTGAGAATAAAATGGTGCTTATGCTTATTATCTTTAATCTGAATTCTAGCTCTTTAGATCTACTCATGTCATTGGTTTGTTTGAACTTTTTATATTTTCGCGAAAGATTTATCTCAAGATATGAGACTGCAAAAGCGACCAGAGCTAACAATAAGGGAACATAGGTTAGCGAATTTGTCTGCATGATATAACCTGCCAACAGTGGCATGCTGCCCCAAGATATCGCAAACCACATATTATTATGAAAAAAACCATTCCATAATTCGTAGTTATATGCAAATAGGAAGAAACCCTCCAAAATTGCTATTGGTAGTAATAATGGTACGAAAAATATTATGTAATATGTACCAATCGTGTAGGCTGTAACCAATCCAGATATGAGCATTATCAATAATTCGACATTCGAAAAATAATCTCCCCACGGTTTATTTTTTTTCGAACCCATACTATCTGCAGCATGCGCAGAAATACCTAGAGCACTAAAGTAGATTATGATAATTGCAACAAGCCTATCCCATGCAATTGTTGGCGCAAGCAAGGATCCTATTATTGAAAATGAAATACTCATTCCGGTATATGGAAGAAACATCATGCCAACTAAAATTCTAAATTTTATTGGACCAAATTGTGGAACAAACCATTCATTAATCCTAGTTACTTGTTCTTTCATTACTTTATCGCCCATACAATCGCAGCGGTGCCACAAGTGTAGTGCTTTTTTGATATAGATCTAAATCCAATCCTATCGAGTTCTCTAACGAGATTGTTTACCCAAGGATTTAGTTGTATTAATTTGTCTAGATTGGAAAACACATCTGTCCAGGAGGTTATTACTCTTCCCAGCTGGTTTAAGATTTGAAAATAAGTATGCCACAATACTCTCATCAATCTACTTTCTGGATATGTAAAGTCATGGATTATTACGATTCCACCCTTTTTTAAAACCCGCCAATGTTCCCTTACCATAGTGGATATCTCCGTGTATTTAGCTAGATACGATGATATTATAACATCAAAACTATCGTCTTTATACGGAAGAAATTCTGCCAAGGAATTGGTCAGAAGCAGATAGCTTTGTCTATTTTTTGCAAGTTTTAGATATTCAAATGTAAGATCTGTTCCAACAATTCTAGAGTGGGTAGATTCATATCGAATGAATGATGAAAGTATACCAGTACCACATGCTAAATCAAGAATTAATTTATTTCTTCCGTCTATAAATCCTACCATCTCCTTCTTCCATAATGAGTCTTTATAGAATGTTGTAAATTTGACAATCTTGTCATAGCTTGATGCGTTCTTGGAAGAAAAAAATTGTCTTGCAAGCAAGTGACCATTCGTACTCAATATTTCATAATTATTTGCAAATGAATGAATATTAAATGTACGTCTTCTCAACTATACATAAGAATGAGTAATTTTTTTTAATTTTGGTTATTATCTCCATTATGAATTAGTAGTCTTGAATAAGCTTTCTAAAAGCCGTGAATATAGTTTTTTATTGAAAATAATGATTATCATCAAGTACAATATTGTGTGGAGTTCCGTTACATCTTGGGCTGTAACGCCAATGGTATTCAATGAAATGTTTTAAATGTTTAATGTTATCTCTATTAGTAATAAGATTATTCATCCTTTTTTGCAGATGTAGATGTAGTCTTAAATTTCAAACCAGTCCTCTAAACTATTTGCTCACCTAATTATGAATAATAATTGCATAATTAGCGCTGCTTATTCAGGTTTGCATACAGAAAATAATAATATATTATATAACCCTTAATACAAATATTATTGATCCTTTTGACTCGAAATAATTTTCCGATGAAAGATTGGCATATTAAACATATGGAAAACACAGTCATAAAGCATGTTAAGGGACTATCTCCGGATGCGACAAGATATCAAAAAAAGATGCATTATAAATACGGAGGAATAGTAAAGATTTTACGATATATTGAATACGATAAAAAACACGGAGTAACGAACGATGATATTGTTGCAATAGTAGAAAAACTTCGCTCAGACTCCACATATGAAGAGATTCGTACTAACGAGGGATTCCTTGATAGGTTAAAGGAAATTGAATCTTCAATCGTAAACCCCCCTACAACTAAGATTCTGACTAAATAATTAATTTTGTTGCATTAGTATGAATGATTTTCGACTTTGTGTTCATGCAAAGCTTTCCATGTCGTAAATGAAGAGTTGCATTTTTCGCAACTATACTTAATTTTTCTGCCATACACAAACTTGTTAATGTCAATTGATTCATGGTTATCCTTATAGTCATGTGACAAATTAAAGCGCATAATTCTTCTGGATACTCTGACCAATGGCAACCGTTAATTGTTCATAAAAGAATACTTATTTAAACTAATAACACATCAGAAATCACTTCGAATTTATTCAAAAAGTCAGCTCTGCAAGGTTAACGCATAACAGATGAATTGTTACGATGATCAGAATCCCTTAATGCCCTGGGCAACAAGTACAGAATAACATCCAAGTCCGCATTGTTCGCAAATTGGTTTTAGTCCTTTTGCGTCAGAACTTCCAATACAACATGGTTGCTTGATCCTGCCCTTATGATCCAAAGAAAGTATTGCCCAAGAAGGACACTGGATTGGTATCGTTCCATTGCCTCCCCAGTTTCCTTTCATTAATGCAATTTGTTTCTCAGTGTTTACGATATAATTTGGATATTTTTTCCTTAGGGAGATTATACGATCTACTACTTCATTTCTTGTTTCTCCAAATGGTAACCATAATGGATCACCTTTTACGAATGGAGTATGAAACTGAAAGCCAATCTTATTGATTTTATCCTTCCATTCTTCGGCTAAATTCGTGACTGTATGATAATTCAAAGAATTAATAGTCATTGTTATCCAGATATCTTTCCAAACTGGCTTTCCTTTTCGTGGGGGTCCGGAAATATACTCCAAAATGGTATTACGCGTCTTTTGATATGAACCTTGACCTCTTATACTATCATGTACCTTTTCGGTCCCGTCTAGTGATATCCAGTAAAAATATAGATTCTCAAACCGTTTTAATGGAAAAGTTCCGTTTGTTACTACACAAACCTTGCCAGGCATTTCTTGGCAGAAAACATCAATAACTTCGGGCCGCATGGTTGGCTCGCCACCCACCAATGTTACACCAAGAAGATGTTGTTTCTTGAAGGTATTCCTTATTATCGATCTCCAAACCTCTGGAGAGAGCTCATTATTTTCATCTTCCCGATTAAGCCACCAATAACAATGAGAACAATGTAGGTTGCATACATTGATTATGTCTGCCGAACCATACAATGTCCTTTTCTTATGAAATAATTTGATATCAATAATGTTACGAAAAAAAGTTAAATAAAAAGGAAATTCTCGTATTAGATCGGTTATGCCGCGTCCATAAACGAGGTCTACCATATCTTCACATAATACATATGATAATTAAAGGTATTGTAAGTAAGGTCATAGAAAGAAAGTCCTATTTTTGAAGGATTCATTCTTGAGTAACGGCTTGATATCATATTTTGCAAAAGATAAGTCGATTATAGGAAGAGCAAAAATGATAAGAAATACCGGAAAATCAAGAATTATATTAAGATGATCTATAAAGAACCAAGATTTGTTAAATGTTGGTGTTATTATAAAACTAGAACCTGATTTTTCTGAAGGTAATGTAAGTTATAATTCAGATGGAACACTAAATAGGGCTGAGACAAAAAATATTTTGGGTCCACACAGTGCAATAGCATGTAATGCTGCATTTTACTGCAAGGTGAAATACGGCGCACATATTTCTATCGGTACAATGGGCCCACCCATTGCAGAATCCGCCCTCAAGCAGGCTCAAGTGTTGACTGATGCTGAAGAACTCAATTTATACAGTGATAGACTGTTTGCAGGTGCAGATACCCTTGCAACCGCAGAAGTACTCAGGAACGGAGTAGAAAATATGTTTGGAGGTAATAAGATTGATATCGTCTTTTCTGGACATCGAGCGTCCGATGGGGAGACAGGACAGACAGGTCCACAGACCGCATGGAAGTTGGGATATACTTTTCTTGGTAATGTCATTGATTTTGATATTGACTTAGGGAGAAAAGTGGTAATTGCAAAAAGATTGATTTCTCTTCAAGGAATGGATACTATTATTGAAGAAATAGAATCTCCACTACCCGTCTTTATAACTATTGATCCTTCTTATAGATCTATTTTCAATACTGTATCGCAAAGATTAACAGCAAGCAAGTTTAGCAAAGAAGGGACAAAACATTCAAAAGAGTATACTCATATTTTAAGAATATTTGATAGTAAAAAATTAAATCTAGACCCGAAACTCGTAGGACTGCCGGGTTCTCCAACCATAGTATATAGAGTAGAAAGAATTCCTAGGGCAAAAACAAACCGTAAAACAGAGTTCATAGATCCAGCTAATCCAAATAATTTAACACCAATAACAACAAAAATAATCCAAATCCTAAGAGGCAAGTAAAAAATGTCAAAATCATTAGGTCGAGAAAATAGATCAGACACCGATGAAAAATATAGACATATTTATGTGATAATCGAGCATTTTGAAGGCCAGGTGGTACCTGTAAGTTTGGAAATGCTAGGCGAAGCAAGACGGTTGATGGATGATTTTAATCAAAAATACAATTCATCAGAAAAGGTCGTAGCAGTATTACTTGGTAGTAATGTTAGAAAATTATGTGATGAATTAGTAACATATGGAGCAGATTCAGTAATATATGCTAATCATGAGGAACTAAGATATCCTCGAAATGATATCGATACTAGAGTAATAGTTCAGATTGCAAAAGATGCGGAAATCTTAAAGGAAATATCACCTGAATACGAAAACACATTTGTAAAACCAAGATACATGTTCTTTGCTGCAGACAATATTGGGAGACACTTGTCTTCTACGGTACTAGCAGAGCTTGAATCAGGTTTGGCATCTGATATAAATAAGCTGGTCATAAGTGATCTCGATATTAGACATGAGCACAAAACAAAAGGTCAGTCTGTGAAATACGAAAAAATTCTAGAAATGTATCGTCCAGATTTTTCTGGTTTTTTATGGACAACAATACTATGTCTAGATAACAAAAACCCAGAAATTCTTAGGGAATATCATCCACAGGGATGTAGCATAATACCAGGCGCATTTAAGCCGATAGAAAGGGATAATCTAAGGAAGGGGACAATTGTAGAATATTCCCCTATATTAGACCAAGATCCAAAAATTAAGATATTGAGTAGAAAGGTGATTGAGAGAAAAATCGATTACGAAACTTGCAAGATAGTTGTGAGCTTTGGACGTGGAATTAAAGATAATCCGGAACAAAATATCAAACTAGTTGAAGAATTTGCAGAACTACTTGATGCAGAAATAGGAATAACATTGCCATTATCGAAAAAACCATATCAATTGAGTCAGAATCTGGATTCAAAATATATGATTCCAGATAGGGTCATTGGCACTAGTGGGAGCAAGGTTACACCAACTCTTTATGTTGCTGTGGGATTAAGTGGAGCCATACAACATGTTGCTGGAATGAAAGATTCTGAAATGGTAATCTCCATAAATACTGATGAAAAATCTCCCATTGTAGACGAATCAGATATTTTTATAAAAGGAAGAATGGAACAGGTTATTCCGATACTCATTGACCAGATAAAAAAGCAAATGTCATCTATATCTATACGGAGTCAATAGACTTGGAAGAATATGATGTGGCGATAATTGGGGGCGGATCAGCTGGACTATCAGCATTAAAAAAATTATCTGATCTTAATAGAAGCGCGATATTAATTGAAGCAGGTGATCGGATAGGAACCAAAAATGTCTCTGGCGGTATTTTGTATTCTAAACAAGACGCTCATAGAAACATATACAACGTTGAGGATGTTTTTGGCCCAGATTTTATGTCCAACGCACCAGTAGAGAGGTTAATAAAGAAGTATTTACTGCACGCTACTTCCAAGAATAAAATTTTTACAA
>Ga0207479_100057_pt1 | contig 8948 bp, 6 predicted proteins | sample NitcycUWRBECK01C_FD_188193 | JGI IMG/M metagenome (GOLD analysis project Ga0207479, IMG submission 188193) | Soil microbial communities from Arlington Agricultural Research Station in Wisconsin, USA - Nitrogen cycling UWRJ-BECK01-C (SPAdes) | ecosystem: Environmental > Terrestrial > Soil >...
AACGTCCAAAGGAGTACTTCATGGAGTTGGTAACGGCATCTTAACTACTGAAGACGGGGACATCGTGACATTCACTGGTGAAGGAATTGGCGCGTTTGATGCCTCAGGTGTTCTAAAATGGCGGGGAGCAATATTTTTTGACACAAGTTCAGAGGGCAAATTGGGATCCCTCAATAATATAGTTGGCGTATTCGAGGCACAAGTTGATGCTCAGGGAAATTTCAGAGACAAGACATGGGAGTGGAAATAGGAATAGTGTATTGTAAAGGAGTAAACATAAATGAAAAAATTGTGAATGAAGGATTAGCAAGAATAGTAATAGATCATATCCATCCTAGGATTGGTATACTTATTTGCCATAGGGTATAGTACTATCGTCAATAGGGTGACAGGATATCATAACTCAACTTGCCAGTATTGCAGTAAGATTTCAAATGTTATATATTTACAATTGAAGAATACTGATAATGTACGAGTAGAGAAAGGAAAGAAAAAAGACCGTATTAAGAACCATCCGTATTGATAGGGATTTGGATTATGCACTCAATGGCGATGTTAAGCCAAATCCATCAAAAGAGTACTAATGAAGGTAGATAAGTACATTATGTGCTCTCTTCACTTAAAGTCAGTTCCATACGGAGCCTAGCCTTTGATGTCGACTCTAGTGCGCATACTAAGGAGTTTTAGCAACACTTCGTTTTCTTCTTTTGCGAGTTGCTGAACTGAGCGATTTCCTGCCTCTTGCATAACGCCTCCTATGATAGTTTGTTTAAGTTCGGTAGTAACTTCAGGATTGCCAAGGTTCTTCATAAGGGTAGCAAGTGGGTCCATGAGGTGTTCCATGAAATGCTGAATCCCTCCTTCACCACCACCGAGATGCCACAACAAACTTGGGCCCATCACTCCCCATCGAAGTCCAGGCCCCCAGCTTACGGCAGCATCTGCATCCTCAACACTCAATATGCCCTGCTCAATTAGATATACGACTTCTCTATAGAGCGCCGCTTGAAGTCGGTTTGCAGCGTGGCCAGGCAATTCCTTTCGTAGATAAATAGGCTTCTTACCGATGGCCGCATAAAAAACTATCGCCTGTTGGATCGCTTCGGGTGATGTTTTATTGCCTCCCACCACCTCGACTAGCGGAATGATGTGCGGCGGATTGAAAGGGTGTCCAATTAGGACGCGCTCAGGATGCTTGCATTTCGATTGCATGACGCTCGGTGTTATTCCCGACGAACTCGATGCTATTAGAGAGTCAGGCGGAGTGACATCGTCCATATCGGCGAACAATTTTATCTTAAAATCCGGACGCTCGGGACCGTTCTCCTGCACTAAGTCGGCTTTTGAGAGAGCCTCCTTCATATTAGTAGTGAAGGTTAGCCTGTCGCGGGCGGCGCCAGCTGAAAGGCCAATTATGTTGAGTTGCTCCCACGCTTCGTCGACATACTTGCGCAAGTTAGCTTCTGCATTTGGGTTGGGATTGGTCGCGATGACGTCGAATCCGCGTGCTAGATATTGTGCTGCCCAGCTTGCGCCGATAACCCCAGTGCCTACAACAGCGACCCGACGTATTGGTTTGTTATATGACATAGTCAATTCTCCTTTGCAATTAGTTCTGCATAGGCAATGCCGGTTAAGTTTCCTTGGGCGACCAGCAGTGCCTTCTTCTCTGATCCGTCCAGTTTGGCGGAGTAAACGGAACCTGCTAAGTCAGTGAGAAACATCCGATTTCCCTTGAAATGGATAGCGATCCCGATTCCCTCCATTAAGTGCGTGAGCAAAATCTCAGGAGTCGGCCGCTTCTTAAAGTCTGCGTCCATTGACACACGATTCACGGTGTTACCGCGTGGAGCATCTCCACGGTCGGTCCAATAGATAAGCCGATCCTTGACATCTAGTTCGAGGTCAATAGGCTCGGGTAGTCCTTCAAACAGAACTTCGATATCTGTGCGGTTGGCCGCTGTCTCGCCTTTTGGGATTTCGACGTTCGTGCGAAAGAGGCGGCCTAGTCCTGCGTCGTCCGGACCTTTTTGTGTCCAATAGATCTGTCCGCGGTCAGAATCAACCGCAATTCCAACACACCATTTTGTCTGGTCATGGCCGGGTCGCGTGTCACCCTGGCTCGGGTCTACGAGGGTTTCAATTTGTGAACCATCGAGATTCGAGCGCATAACTCTCATGCCTTCGCGATCGCACCAATATAGGTTGCCGCCTTTCTTCTCGAGATGTAGCTGCTTCGGTGTGAACGTGTCACCCTCATGAACAATCGTCTTGCGATTCTGGCCGTCTAGGTCCGCTCGCTCAATGGAGCCATCGTTCTTGATGGGATTACCCATGTTGGTCCAGTAGATGTGTCCGGCTTCAACATCCACAACCACGCCATCGGGGATCCGGCATCCAGTTACGATGACCTTGCGGTCCGAGCCGTCTGGATTTGCGGAGAGAATACGGCCGCTGCTTATTTCCAGAAAAAATAAGCGACCAACTGTGGATTTGCTGCTGGATGGCGTCTGTGGTTTGGGAGCTTGTGTGGTGTTCATGGTTTCCATTCCGTACCCTTAAAGCCTATGTTGTTTTGCACAACCGTATGCGTTCCCACTGGTAGCAATCCGGGAGAACTGAGGAAAAACGGTTTCACTACGCCTTCGATATAATCCGCCTCGAGTGTGGGTGGCAATGTCGTCGTTTCTGGCGGTCTATCCGCCTGCTCGGCTTTTTTTGGTGGGTGGATCATATTATGTTTCCTTCATAGGTTCCTTTGGTTTCCCAAGCGTGCCGTCCGTACGAAACGTGTCTATTTCGTTCGCATCGAATCCTAGTTCCTTAAGAATCTCTTCGTTGTGTTCTCCAAGTTCTGGGGCTCGTTTTGCAGGTACCTTAATGACTCCGTGCACTTGAATAGGACTACTGATCGTGCTTTTCAGGTTCCCGCCAGCGCCTTCTAGAGGAACGATGATGCCGTTCTCGCTCAACTGTGGGTCTTTGATAACTTCGTGCGGATCCCGCACCAAACCGTACGTTACACGGGCGTTGTCAAAGACTTCCCGCCAGTGGTCCATCGGCTGTCCGCTGAAAATCTCGTCAAGTATGCCAGCCAGCTGGCCCATATTCGCGACCAGTTTCGCTGGATCTGCAAATCGCGGATCCCTAAGAACGTCGGTTCTGCCTATACCCTCCGCAAGAGCTGGTATCTTGTCCGGAGAGACGACAAGCAGGAACCAGATGTTATCGGAACTCTTGTATATGTTCATCCCCGCGTTTGCTGGATTTTTTCGGTCATGTTGAGGGGAGAACTTGGCCTCGCAAAGAGCAGCCTGAATAGCGACGCTGGCAGACCAGACGCCTTCTGCTATTAGTGATGTGGTAACGTAGGAACCCTTGCCTGTGTGCTCGCGTCGATACAAGCCCATAACAATCGCGGCAAACAGTCCAACGGCCGTTGGACTGTCTCCAGTGCCACCGAACGGTAATGTGGGGGGACTGCCAGCATCGTGCGTCACAGAGAGCAGGCCACTTCGCGACCAGTAGGCCGTGACATCAAATCCCGGAAGATCGGCCTCAGGGCCCTTTTCACCGTAGCCGGTCAGGTCCGCGTAAATCAGACGGGAATTCCACTGTGCAACATCGTCATACTCCAACCTCAGTTTCTTGCGTGCCAGATGTGGAGTATTGACGATCAGGACATCCGTCCACTTTACCAAGCGCTCCAGAATCTTCCCTGCCCCGGGCGATTTCAAATCCAGAGTCATTCCACGCTTGTTGCGGTTGTTAAGATGCCAGTGATAAGCGTCTTTAGCCATCGGTACAAATAAGGGAACCGTGTTAGCCAACCTCCACAACTCACCCTTGGGGGGCTCGACCTTGATCACGTCGGCGCCGAAATCTGACAGGATCACGGCTGCGCCGGGACCGGCGACGAAGCTCGAAAGATCAACGACCTTCAGATCCGAGAAGATATTATCGCTTATCATTGTAGAATTTTCAGTCACCAAAATATCTCATTTCTCCCTGAATTTTACTTCCCCTTAAAATTTGCCTGACGCTTTTGCAGGAATGCCTGTGTGCCTTCGTTCTTGTCTTCCGTTCCAGCGCAAATCCCAAACAATGAAGCCTCAAGCGACAAGCCTTCAGCAATGCTCGTTTCCAATCCCTTGTTCACTGCTTCGAGCGAGTACTTCACCGCGATCGGAGCATTCTTGAAAATCTGATTTAGTATTGCTTCTGCACGTGGGACTAGATCAGCCACGGGGACGACCTCATTAACTAGCCCAATGCGATAGGCTTCTTGGGCATTGATCATTTCTCCGGAAAGAATCAGCTGGAGAGCCCGGCCCTTACCGACCAACCGCGGCAGACGTTGTGTTCCACCGCCACCGGGAATGATTCCCCACTTGACTTCAGGCTGTCCAAATTTCGCGTCTTCTGCAGCCAATCTGATCGTACAGGCCATCGCCGTTTCGCATCCACCACCGAGTGCAAAGCCATTCACGGCTGCTATCACAGGTATACCGAGATTCTCGACGAGATTGAGGACCTCCTGTCCGTAACTGCTCGACTTTTCTGCTTCAACGGCTGTGATCGTAGCAAGCTCGCTAATGTCTGCACCAGCGATGAACGCTTTGTCGCCGGCTCCAGTTAGGATAGCGCCGCGAATTGTAGTGTCGTCTCGCGCATCTTCAAAAGCCGCGCGCAAATTCTCCCACGTCTTTTGATTGAGGGCATTCATTACTTTGGGGCGGTTTACGGTCACGTAGGCGATGGCACCTTTTTTCTCATACAGAACGTTCTCAAGTGTCAATGTTGAGCTCATAGGCCAGTACGCTCTATTGATGAGCTGGTTTCCTGATTTCGTTGGGGGTTAGACAAAGGCACTCAACCCTGTTATGGCTTTGCCAAGAATGAGGTTCTGCATTTGATACGTGCCTTCATAACTCAAAAGCGCTTCAGCGTCTGTGAAGAATCGTCCAACGTTGTAATCAATAGAAATTCCGTTGCCACCGAATATCTCCCGCGCCCACGCCACAGTCTCCCGGCACTTGGCCGTAGTAAACGCCTTGGAGAGTGCTGCTTGAGCATCCGTCAGCTTCCCTTGGTCATCCAATTGTGCCGTGCGACCCACCAAACACTGACATGCAGTGACGTTAGCGAGCATCTTTGAGAGAAGATCCTGGATAAGTTGAAATGAGCCAATAGGCTTTCCAAACTGCAATCGCTCTTGCGCATACTTGAGAGCTTGTTCGAAAGCGCCCATCTGGCATCCCGTCGCCTCCCATCCTACGCCATAACGTGTCTGCCGCAGCACATGCGCCGTATCGCGAAAGCTCATGCCTGACTGCAGATGGTTCTCTTCCGGCAGCCGAACATCCTTGAGTGTGATCAAGCCATTCTGGACCACCTTAAGTGCGAACTTGTTTGGGATCTTCTCGACGCTGAACCCAGGTGTCGTCTTGTTCTCAACGATGAAAGCTTTGACTTGGTTATCCGCAACATCGCGAGCCCAGATAATTGAAATGTCACACCACGGAGAATTGCCTATCCACTTCTTTTGGCCGTTCAAGACCCAAGTATCGCCTTCCTTTTTCGCGGTGGTCATTAGACCGCCGGATGCACCGGAGCCGACCAGCGGTTCCGTCAAGCCGAAGCATCCGATTTTTTCCATGCGTGCCATTGGCGGCAGCCACTTCTTTTTCTGCTCTTCAGAACCGGTGTTGTAGATGGAAAGCATGGCGAGACCGGTGTGGACGCCGAAAAATGTAGCAATCGAGACGTCGGTGCGTGCCATCTCCATTGCCACAAGACCAGTGAGCAATGCGCTTCCTCCTCTGCAACCATAGCCTTGCATACCAAGACCACCGATATTCAAATCTTTAAAAGCGGGAAGCAACTCAAACGGGAACGAATCTTCCACCCAGTACTTGTTGATTACCGGCGCGACTTTGCTCTCCATGAATGATCGCACCTGTTTCAGGGTTGCGAGATCCTCTGGGGGTAGAGTTTCTGCAAGCTGGTAGAAATCACTATTGGGCGGCGGTAAAGGCTTTGGTCGCTTCATATCTTTTCCTGCTGTTTGCATCTTAGTCCACCTCCACCTCACAAGTATAGTAGAAGAATGAAGTATATTCTTCTAAAACCATTCTTCATTATAGCTAGATCAAATATATACAGATTGTGGTCCTTAACTCAAGGATTTACTATAAGCCTAACTCAATCCCGGACTATTGATTGTATAAAGGAGATGATTGATTGTTAATGGCATAATTTCCCTTTGTAGCTGCAACAATAATTTTTATACATGAAAGAAGAGAAATTCATTATCGGACCAGGACGTAAAAAAGAAAATCAGTTCTAGTAGGCTTCATTTTAGGTTGATCCAATGTAGTAAGCAATTCATTTTCTAAACATGGGTATCATACATTAGTAACAAGAGAGGTACTTTGAAGAATTAACTTTCACCCTTTGTCATAAATTCAGTAAACTTTTTTATTAGTTTACTAATTATAGTATCAATATTATGCGAGTACAGTAAAACCCATAACACTGGGATCCTATTTTTGGAACCCACACTTGATAAACAGATTACTCACTTTAACTTAAATAGTTTTTAAATATCTATTCTGATGCTATTTGTTTGCATATTTCTGAACACTCATTACAGACTTTTGCACATTGTTTACAATGGTCCATATCATGTCTGCCACATTCTGCAGCGCAATCTTTACACACTTTTGCACAGTAGTCACAAATCTCTTTTACGCGATTGCTATCACGCGACATGTGTTTTGAAGCAAATCTGCACACTTCGGCACAGTAGAAGCACAACTCTATGCATTTGAGAAGAGCCTTATTCACTTCGCGTAAACATAAAGTACCACAATACTCGCATGAATTGGTGCAATGGTTGCATGCCTCTATACCTTCTGCGTATTTAGGGTTATGAAATGAGCTCGCTGTTTTGATGGAAGTCATGTCTGAAGTCTAACCAATATTTTATTTAACAGTTGACCAAGAAGCAATTAGATTTAAAAAAATCCCTTTTGATTTTGTTTTAACACTAGCAATTAATCATAATAACTACTTTTGATAAATATAAAAAAGTGGAAAGTTATACTGACCGCCGTGCTTCATGGCTAGAAAGTTTTTACGACCTTGTAGTTGCAATAGTTGTCTTGCAATTGAGTATCAATCTTAGTCATGACATTTCTATAAATGGGTTTTTTAAATTTGTAGCATTGTTCATACCAGTTTTCTGGGCGTGGATTGGTGTTACATTTTATGCAACAAGATTTGGGACTGATGACGTGGTGCATCGGTTTCTTATGCTATTGCAGATTGGTGCTTTTGCCTTTATGGCGGTTAATATTCCTGATGGCTTGGGTAGCAATTCAGGTTGGTTTGCTCTATCCTATGCTGCCAGTCGTGCTATACTTGTAGTTGAATATCTTCGTGCAGGAAGACACGTACCTTCAGCGCGCAAGCTAACAGCAAGTTATTCCATTGGATTTTCGATTTCGACAGCAATATGGCTTGCGTCTGTATTCGTACCTCCACCGCTCAGATTCATTCTATGGATTATTGGTTTAGCAGTCGACATAGGTATCCCAGTGTTATTCACTAAACAGTTTTCGATGCAATTTGCTCCCCATACAAGGCATCTGCCCGAACGTTTTGGATTGTTTACAATTATTGTTTTGGGCATAGCAATTTTGGGTATTGTTGATGGCATTGCAACTCATCAATGGACCATCTCTTCCATGGTAACTACCGCCCTAGGACTAGGAATGACATTTAGTCTGTGGTGGCTATATTTTGATAATCTGGATGGCTCAGAAATTAGAGCACTTCGTGAAAATAAGCAATTGGGAGTATATGTTACCTGGCTATATATCCATATTCCTTTGATAATTGGCTTTACAGCGCTAGGTGTAGGCGTGGAGCATGTAGTTCTGAGCAATCAAAGTTTAGCATTGCCGCCTTCTGAAACATGGCTTTTATGCGTATCAACTTCTATATGTCTGTCTGCCATAGGTGTGATAGAAATAACTTCTGCAAAGAGTAACGCTACTTTAGTTATATTAAAATGGTCAGAAAAATACAAAGAGGCAATTTGGAACATAGCGACAGCAGCAGTTGTTCTCTTTATTGGTGCTATATTAAGTGATATTCTGTTACCTGTTTTCTTTATGGCTATTATTGCTGCAGCCTGCATTGCTCAAGTTATCGTAGATATCAGACGTCATCCTTTTCATCGTGAATATAAATTTTGACTTGTGATATCATCTGGAAATGAGTATATCAGCTACATTTCTTAATACAGAATTTTTACATATTAGTGCCAGTTAAGGTAAGGAATTCATATCTAACTGGTCCTAAAAGAAAACCGCCTTCCGTGAATAAAAGTAGAAGATAGGATAGTACTTTTTTACTTGCCGTATTTTACTCGTACATTCCTTCATGAATATTTCAAAATAACTTTGCTAATGAATTCATTAGATTATTAAGTGTACCGGACAAGTCTACCAGTGTTACTTTTTCTTGTGTTCTACTGTCGATACTTTTTCGCGTTGTGTGTCTACTAGACATGCTTTATTCTTACTTTGTTTTGTCCACAGATGCTTTATTCTTACTTTGTTTTGTCTACAGATGCTTTATTCTTACTTTGTTTTGTCTACAGGTGCTTTGTCTTATTGTGACTCTACACCCGTACTTTATTTTAATGTAATTCTACTATCAATTGTTTCATTTTCCATGTAATTCAATTATCAGGGTCTTCGAGTGTGTTGAGTATTTACTGTTCTTTAGTCTAAATAACTCTGCAGTTTCTAGTCGTTTAACTCAACAGTCTAAAACGGAGATTTTTTCAACTAGAGAAGTAGCCGTAGACTCCGCTAAAATTATACGGTCTACTTTTGCAGAGCGGCAGATATACAAGGTTCACCTAATTACGTATA
>Ga0207479_100058_pt1 | contig 8877 bp, 10 predicted proteins | sample NitcycUWRBECK01C_FD_188193 | JGI IMG/M metagenome (GOLD analysis project Ga0207479, IMG submission 188193) | Soil microbial communities from Arlington Agricultural Research Station in Wisconsin, USA - Nitrogen cycling UWRJ-BECK01-C (SPAdes) | ecosystem: Environmental > Terrestrial > Soil >...
TACACAAAAGTGATAGAAAGATATTTGACAAAATGTTCCCTTGTTCAAAATTGTTATTGTAAGAAGAAGGCAACTATTTTGATATCATACTTTCCTGTAACTATTTAATTATTTGCTGGTGACCTCAATGATTCCTTTCATAGTATCTGGGTGATACTCACAATGATATTCAAATGTGCCCGTTGAATTTGCATTAAAGTTCAATTTTCCATTCTTATCCGGTTTGATCTCATTGCTTTTGGCAAGCTCAGTCCCATTTGATGCGAATATTAATTCATGCTTGGTGTCCGTGGGATTCTTTATCTTGATAAGATAATCTGTGTTTGATATCAAATGCAGTGTGGGATTTATTGCCTCACTAGTGTTCTGCCATCTGTAGGTTTCATTCTTTAGTTCTACTGCGTTTAAAGCGATAGAAGAAGTATTGCCTTTAGAAGCAGAGCTCGAACTAGAACTATCCTTAGAGCTCGAACTAGAACTATCCTTAGAGCTCGAACTAGAACTATCCTTAGAGCTCGAACTAGCTTTATCGTATGAACTGCTCTTGGCTGATATCGATTGGACAATGTAATGTGAAGAATAACTCATACCTATAAGCAGTATCGATATTATGATACATGATGTCAAGGTCTTTTTGATAAACTGAGGGTTACCCATATGGTGATAGTTATTACAGCAATATATTAACATTGAGACAAATCCCGTCTTTGGAACCCGGAAACGGGATCCAGATGTAGGATTTACAATTTGGATTACGGCAAAATATCTATATGTCAAAACTGAACTTAATTCAAAAGCTCGGATGTCTGACGGAAGAATTCCGTTTCGATATTACTCTGTAGGAAGGAATACATGCCATCTTATTTTTCGTCTCCTCTAGTTTTTAGCTTGTTACTAAACCCACTTCAATCTTGTAAGGTATCCTACAATAGTCATGTCTATGAGTGACGTCATCCATTCTGAAACATTTGTGGCAAATCCAAGATACGTTTTCTTTACATATGTTGCAAACGGAAGTAGGTTCCGAATGAGTGCCACATGCTCTACAGGAACGGTTATAATACATGTTCGAAACGAGTCCGGATGATAAAGTAGTGTGAAGAATAACTCATACCTATAAGCAGTATCGATATTATAATGCATGATGTCAAGATCCTTTTGTTAAAATGATGGTTATACATTATATGATATTATGACGGTTTTTTAATTAACATAGAGACAAATCCCATCTTTAGAACCCAAAGTGGGACCCAGATGTGGATCCCATAATATGGTATTGTGCAAAATATCTATATGTAGATTGTGAACTTAATCTGTTAACTAAGTTGTTTGATGAAAACCTACTTCATTTGGCTAGTGCGGTTATCATGCTTGCTGCTGCCATTGTTCCAATGTACCTTAGTTTAAGATTGAAGAGTAATCTTCGGATTCTTACAATCTTATTATCACTTTTCATTTTCATTCACGGGATTTATCATTTGGCATACTTTGCAGGTGAGGAAGCATTGGGAGAAGGACTCTTTAGAACCATCTCTATTGTTGTTTTAATAATTTTTGGAGTTGCATTCATATATATAGATAGATCCAAAAAGGAGAAACTTACAGTATAATGATATCTCCAGATTTCGATCTTATGAGTAATTATACACTTTATTTGTTATTCGTGGCGCTGGGAATATTTGTGTGGTTGGCTTGGCATTCACATAGTCCCAAATCCTTCCGGTTTCAAATTTCTATCTTCATTTTGATCTGGATTGGTGGAGAATTCGTGACTACTTTATATGAATCTGGATCATTTAATTTCCCCTTTGAATTGCACGATCTTGGCATGCAGATACATCTAGTTTCTATGATTCTTTTCGCCTCAATTATTTTCGTGAGATTTTACTACTCTTACTGGTCTAGCCATAAAATCGTAGAAAGCCTTACTTCAATCCTCAAGTAGCTTTGCCAGGCTGATCACTCAACTATATGCTTAACTTTATCGACTCACAGTGAGAAGAATCTTTCCGCCAATCTATTAACAGGATCGATGTTTTGCTCTGCTTCTATCATTATCTTGATGTTTTCATATTTTACAACTATCGATCTAAAGACACTAAGAAACAGACTGTATTTCTTTCCTTCATCAGTGATGCAAATCTTGTCAACTACAAGAAGGTCTTGCTCAACCAGCCACTTAATTTTTCTGTATGCAGTAGTATGAGGCATCTTGGTCTCCATGATGATATCATAGACTGATTTGGACTGATACATTGTTGAATTGATAATGCTAACCATTTCAGGATCGGCCAGTGCAGTTAAAATTGCTTTCTTGATTTTCTGACCTTCCAGTTGCATTTCTATTCACCTGCTGATTTCGGTAGCTAGTATAATATCAGAGCTCTTTTTACTTTTACTTGTCTCATCTATCATCTTAAAGCAACTCACGGAAGCTGTGATGTACTCTCTTAATTTGAAGCACATGATTTCAAGTGTGGCTGCAATTTGCAACTTACATCCCTTTATTCATTAGGTATAAAAAAGTAAGTATATAAATTGTAAGGTGCTAAATTGGTAAGTAGGTTCAGAAAGGGTGAGTTTACTAGTGAGTGATATTTGGATCGAGGAGAGTCCGATTTAGATTGGATCAAAAAGAAGCACAAAAATTGGTTTCGATGACTACTCGCTGTCCTGTGGACTGTACATTTAACTTGATAGGTAAAAAGTTTACTATCCATATCCTAAGAAATATGATTATTTTAGGACATACAAGGTTTAATCAGTTTGAAACTATAGAAGGTATTAATTCAAAAACACTTGCCGTTCGCCTCAAAGAAATGTTAGAAAATGATCTCATTGAAAGAAAGGTCTACCCGGGTATTCCAATAAGGGTCGAGTATTCTGTAACGGAAAAGGGAAAGTCAGTACTTCCAATTCTTGAGCAAATGCTGGCCTTCTCCATGAAATATGCACCTGATGATGTCTTTGCTGATGGTAGGCCAAGAAGTTTCAGGGATTTACTGAGGCAACACACCGAACGTATGCCGTAATATCATAATGAGTTAATACTATGTTATCCCATAAATGAATAATATTGAGCACAGAAAAAAAGAATCCCTTCAAACGCGATCAGGCATTAAACGACGCAACTAGTGGACAATTTGGAGAAGAGCCTTTAGATATTCCAGACGATCATTCGGAGATGCAAAAGGATGAGGACTCACGAAAAAAGGCTGCCAGAAAATTGTCAAAAAATATTAGATAATATTTGTGGAGCAGCACTATTGATTAAGATTTGGTGTTTATTCTTGAACTATTTTCTGTTCAAATTATATTATAGCTGAAGGTGCCTCACTCTTTATATTCAGGATGTTATGATAGATTTTAAAAATTGCGGGAAGCATGCCTATTGGTTCCCCATCTACAGAAACAGTAACAGTAACATCTCTCTCTTTTGGCAAAAACTTTACTTCTGATGCTTGATAATAAAGGATATCTTCTTCATATTTGTAAGTGCTTGTTCCCTTTAGCTCTATTAATTTATCAATCATTTTGAAACTTCCTGAATTTTTTAATATTATAATATCCAACAGACCATCCGAGAATTTTGCTCGAGGTGCTGCTTTGAAACCGCCGCCTAGGAAACGACCATTTGCAACTATACCCATAGTCATTTTTGAGGAGATTTTTTTATGCTTGTCTATTATTATATCACATTTATTGCTATTGTACGATGGAAGAGTTGCAATTATGCTTGCCATTGTTGATACAAGGCGATTTTTTACTTTTCCTCTTACTCTTTTAGATCTATCAATAATTTCAGCACCGGCACCAATCTCTGCAGCATTCATAACAATTCTATCGTGAGTTAAAGATGGGTTATCTTTATCGGTTATAGTAGCTGCTATTACATCAATCTTACGTCTCTTCATGTGTCGGATACGTATTAGAGATTCGACACCTTGGTGTTTTAGTTCAAGTGACCTTGCTAGTACATTTCGACTGCCAGATGGGACGACGTGCAGAATACCTTTTGGATTTATTAACTTAAGACTAGGATCAAGTCTAAATTCGATACTGTTTCTAGTTTGTTGTGAATCAAAATCAAAAAAGCCATTTGCAACCTCATTAATACTACCATCTCCACCCACAGCAACAATATTCTTATATCCCTTTCTAAGTAACTTACGTGTCATGGATATGCCATCATTGGCTTTTTTTGTAAATATAATTTTATGATGCCTAGGGAGAAACTTCTTTACATTTCTATAGGTATCTATCCAGTTTTTACCTGTGTTACCACCTTGAGAATTTGGATTTATTAGTAGAATCATGTCGTCTAACTTCTGTAAGTTACTAGAGATAGTAATGCTATCTGAGAGTTTATTTCTAGAAGTTTTCATTCAACTAATCACTCCAAAAAACAATATAAATAATTAATCAACACAATTAATAGAGTTGAAATTAACATTTTTCATCATTGTATATTTCAGGAATTATATTGAAAAAGGTCGTATATTTTCACATGCTTGAATCTAAATTTTAGCATAAATTATATTCATATACCAAAACTAATAATTGGTTTTTTGAATATTTTTCATCTTAAAACCAAATCTCTTAATTGTGCGCTTAGTATAATTTAATTGATAACAATTTATAACATAAAAAAAAGATTTTGTGAATGTTCTATTTTGAACCTTCCTTGAGTTTTTCACTTGCGTTACCAAGTAAACTACCGAGACCACCAGCTAGTTTCTTGCCTACATCTTCAGTCTTATTTAGGATTTGTCCTCCTACTTTACTGGCATTCTTTCCTAGTTCTGAGGCAGTCTGATTTGCCTTTGCACTGGCATTTCCTGCAGTTTGATTAACTCCTGCGCTGGCATTTCCGGCTGCATTTGAAGCGTTTTTTGTCAGATTTTGTGCATATCCTGTTGGCATATAGATCACTGCTAATACTAACACGAAAGTTACGGTTCCAATAAAAAGTTCTTTTTTCATCAAAACTACTTGGACAACATTGTTTTAATACTTTGTACTTCAATTTAGGTTATAAACTTGCTAACTGAAGCTAAATTCGCCATAGATTGTCCAAAACATGTGAGGGCTAGTTTGTGATATCCGCATAATGAATTTTCAACGTTTTTTCACTTTTCAAAAGAAAGGTTAAGATTATTTGGAATACAAGTAACTCTAATGATTAACCATAAGCATGAAATTGGTGTCGAAAATGTACTGGTACTGCAGGGCGGTGGTTCCCTTGGTGCTTTTGCATGTGGAGTTTTCAAAGCCTTTGCAAAGAAAAATATAAAATTTGACATAATAGCGGGAACTTCAATTGGAGGCATCAACGGAGCAATAGCTGCAGGCAGCATGAATGATAAGCCTGAGAAGGATCTAGAGCGTTTTTGGTTGGACTTGGCAAGAAGCAGCTACAATATTATACCCGATATTTTCACCTTTGATTTCGACTATCATAATTATCAAGCTAAATTGAAGAGATCACCGGCGGCCTCTTTAAATGCAGCATTTTTTGGAGTTCCAAGTTTTTTTGTACCAAGATGGTTTAATTTCAATAGTTCCAATCCAAAATCGTCACAAATGCAGGATTACGTTCAGCCACCCTGGAAATGGACCTATATGTATGACAATTCTTTCATAACAAAGACAATCGAGAAATATATAGATTTTAAAAGACTATCCCCACAGCCACAACAAAATAATCCTAATGGCGGTAATAGTAATCCTAATACTCGTCTTATAATTACTGCAGTTGACGTACTTACCGCTGAACCTCTGATATTTGATAGCTACAAAAGACATATTGAGATGAAGCATCTTCTTGCCACCATCGGTTATCCACAATATGGATTTCCCTGGGTTGAAGTAAGTGATGGTACGTTTGCCTGGGACGGGTCTCTATTAAGTAATACACCAATACGTGAAGTAATGGTCGCATCTCCAAGTAAAAATAAAAATATTTTTGTTGTGGAAAATTACCCAAGAAAAATACAAAAACTTCCTGCGAATATGAGTGAAGTTATGTCAAGATCTAAGGATATTATGTTTAGCGATAAGACTCAAAGCCTTGTACAAATGTCAAGACTTATCACTCGCCATGTAAATTTGATTGAATCACTGTACGATATATTCCAAGAATCTGATCAATCAAAAATAGATAAAGATAAAATTGAATATATTAATAAAGAACACTCAACTCTGGTTGAAAAGCATGGTGCCAAAATTCTAAAGCTACATAGAATCACTAGAAATATACCAGAGACGCCATATTCTCTACAAAATGCTGATTTTTCTGTTGGGACAATTAAGGAACTTATTAAACAAGGGGAGACAAAGGCATTAGATTATCTAAAACAATAATCAGTCATGGAAGCCAATTTACAGTTCATCAACAAAAATACTATGATCTCATAATATAGAAATAGAATAGTAGCTACCAGTTCTCTAAATGGTAAATTAACTAATCTGAAGGTCTCTACTCATTAATATAGTATCTTTTTTTTCCAATCATCATGATCTTTTTCTACTGGTAATTTGATCCATTTATCATATACGTCATTATATTTTTTAAACCAACCGTTGCAGGTATTATGTACGTTCTCTGTTTCAGACTTGATAGTATTGTGTATGTTTTCATCGCTAATCTGTCTTTCTTTAGAGTTTGAGATATCCGAAAGATACTGTTTATCATGTCTATTGTTCATATGTTCCTGAATTACCGGATTGTCCAGATCTCGCCAAACTATTAGCCCATCTGAAGCATTTGACGCAATTGATAATGTAGCCATTATGAGACGATCTGAAGGAGGATTGTAATCAAGCTTAGAATAATTATAGGTTATGGTAGGATATACTATATAGCTTATCGGTTTTTTAAAAATCTCTGAGAATATATGCAATTGCCTTTCTAAGGTCGACACATTATAATAGCATCCACTGGCCACAATCAAACCGTCAATAAAGTTATCGTATTTCTTTACAACTATTCCAGTTTTTCGCCCTTCAAAATAGACCGTTGGATAGAATTTAACCTCCTTGCTTTTTTCTTTAAGTAATTCAGACAACCCGGAATATTCCATAAAATCTACATTATTCTTGAATTTTGTATAAGTTCTTGTACTTATCCAGTTAAAATCATCAATTGTAAAACCCTCAAATGACCTTGGATATTTCTTTTCAAGAGAATTGAAATATTTTATCCATCCTTTCCAATCGTAGCTGGTATCAGGTCCACCTTCGGACGGTGGGAGTAGAATGATTATTATTTTTAAATTTGTCTTATTTGCAGTTTCTAGTAAATCATCTGTCATTTTTAGAGATTTAGGATCTTCAAAATTATTCATTACATAATAGTACTTCCTATAGCCTTTTTTTAGAAGCGTATCTATTGCTTTTTCCTGTTCCTCGCCTTTTAAATTCTGAAGAGCAAAATTGGTATTAATAGGAGTCCAGAGTCCAACAGGAATATCTCTTGAAGCAGCCTCTCTTGATGTAGTTACGTCAATATCATTACCATTTTTAATACCGTTTTCTGCACTTATTTCTTGTAATGTTTCCAGCTGTCTTATGGTGTTTGAGAAAAGATGAATATCATTTTCAAGAAAAGAAAAAATGGAGAATGAAATTGGGTAAGAAACGAGGGGTTGCACTAATAAATAACAAAATATACCAATACTAAGGAAAATGACTAATACCGCACCATTCATGAAAAACAAGCAAAATTTATCACTCTATTAAATATATGTTAATACTTTTGCGACGCCTACCTAAATCCAATGAGTCCTTCGGTGGACGAGTAATTCCTCTTCTGTATTTAGCCTCCAACCACATATTTCGCACATGAGAAGATTTGAGATTTCCTCAATCTTTTTTGGAATTCCCACGGTGAGGATATTCTCCAATTCCATGATTTTATATCTGGATAGATGATGTGCGTCTAAATAATTTCGTAGAATTTCTTTAATCAGCTTGTTTCCATTTCTTTGATTTTTTTTTTCTAATGATACGCTTATTTCATCACCTTCAGGTATCATGTGGATACTTGAGACTACATCCTGAGAGGAGAGATAACTTTTAACAGCCTGGGCTAGTAATACGTCACCTGCAAAATTGATTACTATATAGGGCATATTAACCAGACTTGTACTTAGAGGTATCAGTACGTTAATTTATCAACAATATATAGTATTAAATTCAAGTTTTCGTTACTAAATTACAAATACAAAACATATAGACAATTATATCTAACAATAATGCAGACCAAAAGGAGTATTATATACAGTTGAGCTCATTATTCCTAATGAATCCCAATTAGTGAACAATACTAACTACAAATAAAGAAAATGAAAATTACTTTGACATTTGCGAAAATGCTGCTTCTGCCGCACTTTTCATTTCCTGTTCTGAAAGATCTTTTTTATGAGTTGCTATGGACCACAGATGTCCGAACGGGTCCTCTAGCCGACCATGACGATCTCCCCAAAATTGATCCTTCACAGGATCCAAAACTTTGGCACCGGCAGAGACTGCTTTATCGAATAGTGCATCAACATCTTCGACATATACATACATGGATACTGGACTTCCGCCAATTGAGTTAGGTGAATGACACTTCATCTCCGGATATTCATCTGACAACATAAAGACTGAATCACCTAACTTTAGTTCAGCATGCGCAACCCTACCATCAGGACTTTTCATACGATGTCGTTCCTCAGCTCCAAATCCCTTTTTATAAAATTCTATTGCTGCATCTCCATTTTTGACTATGAGAGCAGGCGTGATGGAATGGTAGCCTTCTGGAATTTTTTTTACTTCATTCATATTAATCTTTTGTTTGTTACTATATTTATCATTATGTAAATATTTAAATAA
>Ga0207479_100059_pt1 | contig 8839 bp, 9 predicted proteins | sample NitcycUWRBECK01C_FD_188193 | JGI IMG/M metagenome (GOLD analysis project Ga0207479, IMG submission 188193) | Soil microbial communities from Arlington Agricultural Research Station in Wisconsin, USA - Nitrogen cycling UWRJ-BECK01-C (SPAdes) | ecosystem: Environmental > Terrestrial > Soil >...
CGGATCTAATGGCAATAATGACGGTGGCGGATCTAATGGCAATAATGACGGTGGCGGATCTAATGGCAATAATGACGGTGGCGGATCTAATGGCAATAGTGGTTCCGACCCTAAAAATAAAGGACCGGATAAAAATAATGGAGACACCTTTCTTTCTCAGATACTAGACCAAACAGTAAAAGATAAGTATGGAAGTAAAGTATTTTACGTGTCAATCAATGATACGAATAACAAAACTAATTTCGTTCCAGATAAGGTAACACTAACTAGCGGCTCTACAGTTGTGTGGATCAATAAAGATAACTCGGATCATACAATAACCTTAGAATCCAAATCCAAATCAGACTATCCATTGTTGAACTCCCTTATTCTACCTAATGGGATGGTCGATCATAAGTTTCTGTCAGCAGGAACGTATTCCTACTCAGATTTAGATAGTCCTAAATCTAAAGGAATCATCACAATTTTGGGCAATACAGAAAATCAGGGTGCGATACCTGAGTCTCCAAAAGATTAGATGTTAACATCCCTCAATTAAGTTTTTTTGGTAGGGTGGAAGGGACCAGTCTGAACTTTCATATAGGTCGTAAATAGAGATCTTTGTTGAATCCTAAATTAGACTCAATTTACGGACTTTCATATTTTGGTATATATGATAGTAGGCTAGCAATGTTAAGTTTTCATCATTGAAGATAACCTATTTTTGATATACTCGCATTATTTCAAGTAGGGTGAAAACGATTGAATTTGATTACAATGTGATTCTAAAGTTACCAAATTGAGTTCCCCGAAAGGAGCCAATCCCTAAATAATTTCATGCCTTCGGCAAAGACATCTCTTTAATGAGTATATTGTGTTATTTTTCAAGTTTATAGAGAAATGCAATCAGTGTAGCAAAGTCCTTTTAACTGATACATTGTGTAATATAATATTGGCAAAAAGTCTAGCACTAACAATTATTCTAGCAATTATAATTGCGGGGGTTGGCCATATCTACCTTGGATATAAAAAAAGAGGAATAATTATTTTGATTGCTCGAATCGCTATATGGCTTGCTGTAATCTGGCTAATTCCATTTCCTCTCGGTTGGGTAATTGGTCCAGTCTTAGGCGGCGGTTTTTGGGTATGGCAATTAATAGATGTAGTGAGATTGTATAATAAAATGAAATCTGGGCAAACACAAACCACAGAATTTAAGAAATAGTTACTGCAAAGTATAAATAAAATCCTGATATAAACAAAAACTATGACTCAAAACCAAGGTTATGTTGAGGTAGGAAAAGTTAGTGAAATTAGTAACGGACAGATGAAACATATAGACATAGACGGAAAGGAAATTGTAATAGCCAATGCTAATGGAAAGTTCTATGCTTTTGACGAAAGATGTGGTCATATGAATGCCAGACTTTCAAATGGCAACATTAATCAAAATATAGTAGCGTGTCCATTCCATTCAGCAAAGTTTGATATTACCACTGGAAAGAAAGTGGGAGAACCAGTTTTGGAAATCCCTCCCGATATGGAACCCCTACCTGCGAAGTGGCAAAAATATATGGGAAATGTTGGTAAAGAGATGTCATATATTAAAACATATGACCTGAATACCTATGAAGTTACTATCGAAGGAGACATTATAAAGATAAAAATATGATATTTATTTTTTATTCCCCTAGTCAGTATATTTTTTGAGAGTGAAGAATCCTCAATTTAATTAATATGTTCGTTAAAATGGGAATACCTGAACCAGGAATACGGCCGACTTATATTAGAATCTATCCCTTTTCGAGCTAATATACTTTGATATTCCATGTACAAAATGAATAGCCACAAGTGTTTAATAGGAATATCGGCATAGATAATTTAGTCATGAAAGTTGGAATGTTCTTACCGCAAGTTGGTGAATATGCGACGAAGGAGAATATTTTATACATCGCTAAGGAATCAGAAAAAGAGGGCATTGATTCTGTTTGGGTGTTAGATCGTCTGTTATGGCCCCTGAATCCGCAGACTCCGTATGCGGCCACTCCTGATGGAACTCTGCCTGTCGAGTTTCAGAATGTACTCGATCCATTGACTACATTGACATATGTTGCTGGTGTTACCAAACAAATTTTATTAGGAACATCAATAATCGATATGTTTTTTCAAAACCCTGTGGTACTGGCAAAAAGATTCGCTACACTTGATATTCTCTCAGAGGGAAGGACGATTGCTGGATTGGGGATAGGTTGGTCAAAAGATGAATACGAAGTATCTGGCGTTCCTTACAAGGATAAAGCAACTAGAGCTGATGAATTTCTTCAAGTGTTGAAAAAGATATGGACTGATGAAGTTGTAGAATTTAAAGGCCAATTTTACAACATACCTGCCTCTAAGATAGGGCCTAAACCCTTACAAGAACCTCACCCTCCTATATTACTGGGCGGGTTCAGTCCGAAGACCTTTTCACGAATACTAAACTATGCGAATGGATGGATAGGTGTTGCTGGTTTTGGTCCTTTAGAGCAGCTGGAGCAGGTGATAAACAGTTTGAAAGAAAATGCAAGGAAGATTGATAAGGACCCCTCGAACATTGGCATCTACCTTGGTTCATATCCAAATGTGCTAGAATCTCCTGTTTCTTCCAATGAAGAAAGATCTCCGATGACAGGAACGATCGATCAAATTGGAAGCGACATTGAACAGATCAAGACAATGGGTACAAATCATATTTTCTTTGGTTATATGTCTTCTTCCATATGCAAAGATATGAAAAAAATGGTTGAAGTAACAAAGCTACTTGCCAGATTCGCTAAATAATTTTTATTCACACGGCTATGTCTTATACTGAAGAAATTAAACATGCACTTAATTGAGGATTGTTTTGTAATTGAAACGGAAGGGATTAAATTTGATTACAATGAGAATCCATGTTAAATTGACAAACTTCGACTCGGTTCGGTAGCATTAAAACCTTGCATGTATACGGGTTTTGTTGATTTGCTATTTAGCTGTTTCTAATCCTCAATAACTAAGACAATGTGGCGTGCTTAAAGGGATTAAGGACAAATTTGTCTCTTCAAGGGTTTAGATGTATTTCTGTCTGCATTTTCCATATTCAGACGTATTAATCTAATTGTGGCAACAATTGATAGTGAATTTTACGTCTGTAATGCCTTGATTGGTGCAAAACGCACATCACATTCAAATCACTCAAGCATGATTGTTAGATTAGGGAAACATTTATTAGCATTCCTAACTAACTTAAGGATAGTTAATAAACTTGATGAGTTACCCGAGGGTAGTTGTACTTTTTAGTATTGCAATATCCATTATTTTCTTTGCTATTTCCACAATGTTATATAGCAGAAGTTCTCTTAGCGATCAAAACTCATCCAAGGTGGAGACTGTAGGTGGACATACGCCAGGTTATCCTATACTTAAGACAACAGGCGATATTTTAGATCCGACTTCATCCGTCATAAACCCTAAGAATGCAGTTGTAGACCCAATGAAATATTTGAGAGAATTTAATTATGGAAGAGTCTCAACGTCTTCTAATGGAACAGTGATAAGAGACTTTACACTGATTGCTTCAGACCAGCAGATTAAAGAAGTTTCTCCAGGCGTCTTCTATAATGTATGGACGTTTAACGGTACAATACCAGGTCCAACTATACGAGCTACAGAAGGCGATTTAATCAGAATCACTTTAATAAATCACGGTACTAAATTCCATTCAATCCACTTTCATGGCATACACCCTTCAGAAATGGATGGGGTATTTGAAGGAATTGCACCAGGGGGCAGATTCACTTACGAATTTACGGCTGAACCATTTGGAGTATTCCTATACCATTGTCATATGCAGCCTCTCGAGGAACACATAACCCATGGTCTTTATGGCGTATATATAGTCGATCCCAAACAAGGCAGACCACCCGCTGACGAGATGGTAATGTTAATGAATGGTTACGACACTGATTTTGATACTGAAAATAACTTCTATACTGTTAACGGAATTCCATTCTATTACATGCATCATCCCATACAAATTGAAAAAAATAGACTAATTCGAATTTATCTAGTAAATATGCTCGAATTTGATCCTCTCAACAACTTCCATTTACATGCAAACTTGTTTAATTTCTATAAAACCGGGACCAAATTGATACCGGATGAATATACTGATATCGTTACTATGAATCAGGCAGAACGCGGCATATTGGAATTTAGTTATAAATATCCGGGAAAGTATATGTTTCATGCTCACAAGACTGAGTTTGCAGAGAAAGGATGGACAGGGCTATTTCTTGTAAAAGACGATACAAATAAGTCTGCTAATCAAAATTTGAACGTTACCTCAGCTAGGAATAACATAAGTTATTCTGCATCCAATTTTAGTAACGCAACTAACAACCTAGGTTATTCTGCACCCAATTTTAGTAACGCAAGTAACATTCTCCCAACAGGAGGCTTGAAATGATGGAAAGAGAGGAAAGTAACATTGCTAATACTTACAGAATTTCTAAAAGGACTATACTATTTGGAATTGTCCCAATTATAGTTATTGGAGCAATGATAATATTCCTATTAAATTCTCCCGGAATATTATTTCAAAGCTCTGTCAAACCGCTTCCTAAAATTTCATTTGAGAAAGTTGAGTTTTCAGATGACGGTATATTAGCCTTTGTAAGAAACACAGGACCTTCAAATACTACGATTGCACAAGCTGATGTGAATGACAGAATACATCCAGCAGCAATAGAGCCAAGTAGAATGTTAACTAGGCTGGCAGATGCTAAAGTAATAATACCATTTGTATGGAACATTGGTGAGCCTTATAAGATAGGAATAACTACAGACGATGGCACTAGATTTGAGAAAACGGTTAACTCTGCAGCCCCAGCGCCGCGTCCAACTGTTGGGCAGGCTTCGTCATTTGCTATCATTGGTACATATGTAGGCATTATTCCTGTGATGATGGGTCTTATATGGTACCCATTCATTAGAAGGTTAAGTCCCAATAAGTACAACTTTTTCCTTAGCCTTACTGCAGGATTGTTAGTTTTTCTTGGTATAGATGCTCTACTTGAGAGTAACGAGATAGCAGTCAACTCTCTTGCGTCTGTCTTTAATGCACAGATTCTGATTATCATGGTAGCAATTGTTACTTTAATAACACTCATGTATGTATCACAGAGGTTGATTCAACGTGCCTCAAAGCGTTCCAATTCTGAGCTTGAATATAAGGCAAGATATTTAAGCCATTCAGAGCCTGATTCGGGACTAAGTGATATCAGATCCTCTTCTTCTTCGTCATCGCAACAACAGCTATTGATAAGACCTATTGCCATATCTATGATGATTGCAATTGGTATCGGATTACATAATTTCGGAGAAGGCCTGGCCGTTGGCGCAGCAGTCTTGTTAGGAGAAGTAGCTTTAAGCTCATTTTTAATTTTAGGATTCACTTTACACAATACCACAGAGGGTTTAGCCATTGTAGCGCCTATGGCTAAAAGTCGAAGGATTCCTGTAACAAAGTTAATGATTATGGGTTTGATAGCAGGAGGTCCTACAATTATTGGAGCGTGGATAGGGGGCTTTTTGTACTCTCCTATCGCAACTGTAATTTTTCTTTCGATAGGTGCAGGCGCAATTTTCCAGGTAGTTTACTCTATTGGCTCTTGGATGTATCACACAAATGGGAGTCGAGGATTACTAAATAATCATTGGGTTATCATAGGCTTTGCATTTGGGATGCTAATAATGTATCTTACAGGACTGTTGGTTTAAAGATGGTTATCAAAGTTTTAGTAGCAGTAAAGTGGAAAGTAAGAGGTGGATCCTTATGATAAATAAACTCATGACAGGACCGGACAAGGAGAATAGATTAGTGGCTATTCGTGATGCAAATAGTGTAAAGAAAGAGGATCGGACGGACAGAATGGAGGATTATCTGGAAGTAATCTATGAATTGGTACAACAGAAGGGATATGCTACAACCGTAGACATATCAAGTTATCTTAATGTAAGTTCTCCTAGCGTGACCAAAATGATGCAGAAACTCGATGAAACGGGCTATCTAAAGTATGAAAAATACAGAGGCATTAGACTAACCAATGAAGGGATCCGAATTGCTCGTAATATTCGTAACAGACACGGTCTTTTAGCTGAGTTCTTCAAGATAATTGGTGTAGACGAGGAAACCGCGAATAATGATGCAGAGGGTATAGAACATCATTTGCATCCCGAAACCATGAAGAAGCTCGAGGAATTCATAAATGAACTAAAAAACACAACACAACTAAAAGAATATAAACTTTGAAATATTCAAGAATAACGTTACCATAATATCATTTTATAAAAAATTATGTTTTGTGAGGATAAAGTCACCCACAGTATAAGCAGTGATCATTAGAAGATATTTTCAAACTTTAATTTCTCAAATGGCTTTAGAGAGATAATTTTAGATAAAGTCAAACAAGGCTCTTACCATGTTCAATAATGTGGTATTCATTCTAAATTCACCATAACAGAACACACATGGATCTTTGCTATAAGAACTCAAATCAAACTTTTTGTTCAGCTTTTGGAAGATTAATATGTTTTTAATAAATTGATACTGTCGGTAGGTTCTTAAGAGGATGATATTAATATTATTTATAATCAAAATTGAAACAAACTCTCTATTTTCTTGGTCAACCTGGAACAAAGAAAGACTATATTCGTGATAACTACATCAGTGGGAACTTCATCTAATTGAAAACTTTACTGTATGTCAAGTCCTTTAGTGCTCAGCCAAAGAAAAAAATTAAATTCTGTATCGCGTGTGCGAAAGTAGCGACACAAATAGCATGCTTTGACGTTGGAGACAATGTTACAGTCGTTGAAAAATACTGCGATACTTGTATTAGTAATATTAAATAGAGCTTTTACCTCTTAATTTCAGTTATAATAAAAATATTAATCTTAACTGTAAACCATACTATGGTTTGAACAGAAGGAAATTTGAATATATGGCGTCGTTCCTCAATATAATCATTAATAACATAATTGATAGCAATAACTATTCAACAATTTGGAACAATAGATTAGAACTAAATAATGATGTGCATGTGTCAAGTATGTATTGTTACCGTATTCTTAAACTGTCTACTGCATCCATAATAACTTGAGTAGCATGTACTCCAAAATTTGCCTTACAATAGTTTTCGTTTGTCAGCTTTGAATCAAGGCTATTTGACCTTATCAACTGTGAAACCCTATTTACTGCGGCAAGATAATTCATGGAGGATATCCAAGTCAGTATGATTGTGCATTTATCGCAAACTTCAACCTTAACATTGGTCCCATATATTTCCCCACAAAAAACGCATTTGTTGTATACTATTGAATTACTAGTCCTAGGGGCATTAATACCAAAATGAACTGTAGTAAAGCACTCAATACATAAGTGTTGATTACATGTAGAACATGTGTGGTATTCTTCACGTTTACTACATTTTTGACACACTATCATTGCTTAGAAGACCATCTGCAAGAGATCATCATCAAGTAACGATTGTTATCATGAATTAATATATTCATTATATATCTACTAGTATCATTAATTAGGTAATCTCTCCTATATCTAGTTACTTAAATAACTCCAGGTGTGATAAGCGTTTTATTATTTTTCGATATGGGCTGGGAAGGGACGAAGGACAAATTTGTTTCTAAAAGAGGATTATGCATGTTCTAAGTCTAAGTTACGGATGCACCCTCAGTTTTGTAGTTTCCTAAATTGATTGACAAAGATACTAACATTTTAGACAGAATAATAATCATATGTTCTGGATGTCACAATTATGCAATGTTGTGTTATCACGCTATTTTGCCGATTTATGTCGAGTTTTTAGAGACACGGAAGTATCATATGCCTGTCTAATCAGTACCTTCGTATTTTCTGCCTGCTCTAATGTCTCTATAACACATGAAACCCATCCCGCTTGTGGAGCGTACTTGTGGTGAAGAGATATATGAGTCCTTAAAGCTTCTTCTTGCTGAGGTTTTGAAAGCCTAATATCGATATGCCGTGGTCCATGAAAATGAGCAAAATTCCTCAAACCATAGAAATAAGCCTCTTCACTCATGGGATCATGTTTAAGTTCAACATTTGGTAGCGATCTTATAAAACTTCTTATCTCTTCTTGGAAGTTTAGAGCCATGTCATTAATAGTAATTGTTTCTTCTTTATCAAGCAATGCATTCTCCAATTCACAAAAGTTAAGAATAATGACTGGAGAGATATTTTGTGCCGATTTTTTTGTGTTCGCATCAGCTTTTGTTACCAGCGTTATTAAGGTAAACACCAGTTAAATTGTCGAAATCATTCACATTGATATTGTATACAAGCTGTCTCGAATCCTTTGTGAAGTTAAGACCAACGGAGCCATATTCGTGTGTATTATTAGGTGGTACTCATATAAAATGACTTATTTTGAAAAATTTTGTTATTAATGGATCTCAATCTTGCCTAAGATAGTCCATTTTTAGTTAATTCCCCTTGCAAGACAAGTGTCACAATACTTTTCCACAAGCGTGGCACCATCCATGTTATAACTTGCTATTTGAGTTGCTATATCACCACACATGGAACAATACCCGCCTGCTTTGTCAACCATAAATCTTTTTTTTATATTCTGAGATGTTCTAGGGTCTGAAAGTAGGGTTCGAAAATCTCTGAGTTGCTCTTTAGATATATTTACTGGTCGCAATGTTGGGCTAGGTCTATGTTTATTACTGTGAGGATTATTTCCGTAAAAAAACTTATGCATGTATATGATTCACGCTGATCGTATATCTATCTATGTGT
>Ga0207479_100061_pt1 | contig 8806 bp, 8 predicted proteins | sample NitcycUWRBECK01C_FD_188193 | JGI IMG/M metagenome (GOLD analysis project Ga0207479, IMG submission 188193) | Soil microbial communities from Arlington Agricultural Research Station in Wisconsin, USA - Nitrogen cycling UWRJ-BECK01-C (SPAdes) | ecosystem: Environmental > Terrestrial > Soil >...
ATGTTATCAGCTAAGGTAATGGGATGTAAATCTCCAATATTCCTTGACTTATCTCCGGAGGAAATGGTATTCGGGAGAAAATTGGTTAATTTGATAGATTCATTGATTACTAGTAACGAACCAGATTCCATTTTCACACAATGGCATGGAGATTCTCATCAGGATCATCAAATTTTAACAAAGAGTGTAATTTCAGCGTGTAGAGATCAAAATAACATATTGATGTATGAAACAACGATACCAGGAGGCATTACTGAAAATTCTTTCAGACCTCAATTGTTCGTGAATATTACTGAAACGATTGAAATAAAGAAGAATGCTCTGGAATGTTTCCAATCTCAGTTTGTTCGTTGTGGTGATATTTGGATCCCTGCCATTCTTGGAAGATGTTCGTATAGAGGATATCAAATTAATTCCAAATACGCCGAAGCCTTCGAAGTGATCAAGATTATAAAATGGTAGGATGTACGAGTAATAAATCTCATTTTTTGATCAGATTCAGATACTACGTTCAAGCTAAATCAACTTGGAATCCATATGTGCATTCAACATATGATATTCTTTGCCCAAAAATGATTCCCGCATGAATTCAATTTAATTCAAATCTCCCTTTTCCACTGTTGTCCTAAAAAAAGAAAACATTTGACCTTTTGAACAGTTTATAAGTGAATATTTTATTTCCTTTTTTGCGAAGGATTTGCTAAAAATGCAAAGCCAATGGGCTCGTAGCTCAGCTTGGATAGAGCGCCTGCCTTCTAAGTTCAACAAAGAGAGCCGGAAGTCGAGGGATCGAAGCCCTCCGGGCCCGTTCTGATAACAGTGTTTTTATGTGGGTTCCTCAAATTCCCTTCGCGTTTCTATATGGGCCTCTAAAAGGAAGATGCTTCAACAAATGCCGCACACCTTCTTTTCAATTAAGGATGACGCGCCTTCTTTTGAATCAGGCATGGCGCGCCTATTTTCATTTTGACATAAGTTATGTATTTAGCATATGTCTAACTCCTAGTAAAGGGGTGCCTGTCGTTTGAAGTTAAATTTGGGACAGTCTGTCAATTGCTTGATTTTGCGACAAAAAGACAGAAACACTGCAAAACTTTTGACCTGAATAGTCACAAAATAGTCACATCATGTGCGAATGCCTGATATTTCACCCTTATCACGACTTTAGGCGTGTAATTTTATGTTATTTCTTCTCATTTTAACATATGCTACCTGTAACTAGGATATGTGTAACACCTACAAGCCGCCTCCTAAATGGCGTTACTGTGATTTTCAGCTAAAAATAAGTCTGCTTTCAAATTCTTGTAGTTTGTGTTAATATGACAGAAACGCTCCAAAAGTTCATACAAAGATGCTCTATGTATGTGTGAGGTACCTCTGTACTAGAACAAGTCTGAAAATTTGTTAATGGTATGCGCCATATGTCAACAGTACGCGCCCTCTATCAACACCATCTATCGACAGTACGCGCCCTCTATCAAGTACGCGCCATCTATCAACTACGCACCTTCCTATAATTTTGACATATCTAACCCGTATTTACGATAGGTCCAATGACAGGGGGCGTTCTTGTTACTTGTTGGAACCTTCACTTCAGCTGTAAATGTATCTCAAGATGGAGAGTTGCGTAGAGTTTTCCGCAAAAGTGCTATCGCACATTTGAACCTATTAAGGACAATTGGAATCGCACAGATTAAAAGGAACTTGTAAAAAACTTATTCTGTAGAGAACATACAGCAAATTGTACACGAAGTTTTGGAGGAATTTAAGCAAAAGGACTTGAAATAGAACGACTTAAAGCTTATTATTGTATAACAAGTTAAGAAACCCTCAATTAGCACCGATATCGTCACGCATCCCTCCGGGCCCTAAAATTATGTCAAAAATGATTCGCAAACCTCTGGGCCCTTGCTCGTATTGCGGAATGAACAGACATTTCCAAATTGATAATAATGACCACTGACTCAAGCATTCTGTATTATCTTGATATTCGTTAAGCCAACTGTTGCAAATAGTTAGTTTTAAATTGAAAGTATTAAACCTACGTATACAACTCACGTTTATAAGAGGCTTAAAATCTAAAATTTTCAACTATGCTTGATGATAATCAATTAAAAAATATAATAAAAAATGCACGAGATGGAATTATAAAGCGCAATTTCACTCAGTCTGCAGAATTGACCCTCATATTAAAGGACATTGATGTTAAGAAGGGATTTAGTATAAATGAAGTTGTAAATCTACCTAACAAGATAACGAAGACTTCAAGCATATGTGTATTTGCATCTGGCGATATGGGAATGAGAGCTAGAAAGGCTGAGGTTGATAGAGTTATTGAGCCAGATGAACTAGACAGGCTTGCTACCAATAAGAAGGATGCGAGAAAGGTTGTGAAAGCCTATGATTTCTTCTTTGCAGATACTTCGCTAATGTCCAATGTTGGTCGCTCTTTAGGTCAGTTCATGGGACCCAAGGGCAAAATGCCTTCGCCTATTACTTATGGAGCCCCAATAGAGAACATTGCCGAAAGATTCAGGGGTTCTGTCAGAGCGAGGGTAAAAAATCAACTTAACATTTCTGCTAAGATAGGCGACGAAAAAATGGAAGACGAACACCTTGCAAATAATGCACTTGCGGTAATATCTGCAATTGAAAAAAAATTACCGCAGGGAGATAAGAATATTCGTAATGCGGTAATAAAGTTCACAATGAGTAATCCCTCCAAGGCTTCGACATCGGGAGAAAAACAAAAGTAAGGCGATATACAATGACTAGTCAAAAACACACTAGAACAACCTATCCGAAAGGAAAACAAGAATTATATCAACAAATGCTTGAACTCCCAAAATCTTACAATGTAGTAGCACTTTCAAAGGTAAATAAGGTTCGAGCCACACAATTAATGAAGATTAGGAAAAAATTCCACAAGGAAATTATCATCAAAGTAATCAAAAATAGGGTAACACAAAGGGCATTTGAAAAAATATCAGATGTGCAGGGAATTGATAAATTGAGCTCCCAGTTGGAGGGACAATGTGCGCTTATGTTTACCAATATTAGTCCTTTCAAACTCAACCTTATATTCGATCAAAATAAGGTATTTCTACTTGCAAAAGGTGGAGATATAACAAAAACTGAAATAATGATTCCATCTGGCGATACGGGAATAACTCCAGGTCCAGTATTATCAGAATTCAAAGAAGCAAATGTTCCTACAAAGATAGATCAAGGCACAATATGGGTAAGTAGAGATACAATCGTTGCAAAGCCCACCGATGTAATATCTACAAAGCTTGCTTCTCTTCTGTCAAAATTAAATATAAAGCCAATTGAAGCAGGAATTGTTGTGAACTACGCTATCGCAGACAAGTTAGTGTTTGCAGAAGATGATCTAAGAATTGATTTAAATGAAATCAAAAATGAATTGGGCAGATCATATAATGAATCTATATCTCTTGCAGTTGAATCAAGTTACTTTACAAGAGAATCGATGGGATATTTACTGTCAAAGGCATCCAGACAGGCACAATATCTGGCACTTGAATCAAACTATTTATCAAAAGATACCGCAGGGCAAATAATTTCAACTGAAGAAATGAAAGCTCGGAATTTGGTCAATAAGTTAAAGAACAAAGGCTACTCTGTTGGCTGAATAAGATAAACAAAAAATGAATATGCTTTGGTATATCATTGTTAATCCAGTTCTTGTCGTGGAAAATAATTGTATGTGTTACGTACAATAACTCTTATGAATTTAATTTAACCTGCTTATCTATGTTCTTAAAGCTACTCAGTACCATGAGGAAATGAAAATGAGATTCAAAACTCTAATACTTATTTCAAGGACTGAAAGTATTCTTATTATTGATTATTTTAGTAATATGATCTTACATTCTAACTCCTGTTTAAAGTAAAGACTACAAAGTCGGTGCTAGAATATGATATTCCTGTAGACACACAGAATTAAGCAAGAGAGTATTTTAGGTGGGATACAAAAATTAACATGATATAGTTTAGTGTTCTGAACATCGCTAAAGTTAATCAAATACCTTTACACAAATGAAAAATCGGCAAAAACCGAGTGAACATAACTATCCCGAATAAGTCAAAAATATTTCTGTAAAAAAGAACATTAATTTGCGAAATAGTATAAGTTAGATAGGGTGATAACATACCGAAGCCTAGAAGTTTTTACCTTAGCAGTAATCTCCATGAATCTCATTTCTCAAAGATTATGCACTAATGTGAGCGTTATAATTGCCCGCAGGAAAAAATACTTAACTGCTAGATTGGATCAATGTTCACTAGAGTTATCCAAACAAAGAAGATAATCCTTCTAAAGCTTCTTCTTCCTTCTTTTCGTCCTTTTTCTCTTCTTTCTTTTCATCCTTTGCTTCTGTCGCGCCAGAATCTGCAGCAGCTTCAGTAGCAGGTACGGCCATAGCCATGGGAGTCGATTTTAGTGACTCATCTATGTTTACTTCACTCAAGGCTGCTACCAATGCTTTTATCTTGACTTCATCTGGATTTGCACCAGTAGCCTTTATGACATTCTTTACATTATCTTCAGTGATATCCTTGTTTAGTTTGTGTAGTAATAATGCAGCATATACGTATTCCATTTTATGAATGCTCTACCCATGACCATAATATAAAACTTTCAAAATCACAATATTTTAGTGCTTCTCGCAACAGCATACATGTGATCCTTTAGATCTCTTTCATAAAGAGAATTCATTTTCTCTAATAAAATTGTCCTTGCCTGCATTCTATCTTCATTGGATTTAGCTCTTAATACGTTAGCAAAGATTTCAGGAAGATTTTCCTTTATCCATCCATCGAGTACATGAAACCTTTCTTCATTTATCCACTTTATTTTTGAAGAGTTAATATCAATTTCCTCATCAAAATTGCCTGTTTCAACATTATCTATTAACATAAAAATACAATTATTTGGATCGGGATTTCGGAGAACTTCTCTTGGTCTTCCCTCACCTCGTCCGGAAGAAACTTTTTCTATCAGCCCTAATGGAATAACATACGAACCTCTGATCCTTGCGATTGAATCAGTTAAAGAAATTATTCTTCCAATAACAACCCTTATTTTTTCAGAATATTCTTGAGATACAAAAACATAATCTCCATCCTTTATCTTATTCCTTCCAAATAACATACTCAGAATGAATTTTAGTAAATTATTTATTATTTGCTATAGATTAGTGATAATTTCAATAATTTGAATCCTATACTCGCAAGTTATACTCAGTATAGATTTGTTCAAATTTTAATATTAGTTAGTTAGATAATTTGCTGCTTTGCCAAGAGTATTTGTCGCCGCAGAAATTTATAAAAAAAATGAAATTCAAAAGATTCAACAAAATTTGGTATCCTATTTGAATTTGGATAATAAAAATTTAAAACTAGTGCGGCCAGAAAATTTTCATTTTACGCTTGTATTTTTTGGCGAAGTTAACAATTCTATACTTGATAAAATAGTTACCAAAATTTCTGAGATTGACTTTCACTCATATAAAATTAATTATGGCAAGATAGGAGCCTTTCCAAATAATAATCATGCTAAAGTCGTGTGGCTCGGATTGGATGAAGCAACAGGGCATGCATTCAACGAGATGTCAGATAACGTGATATCTAAATTAATAGAATTAGACTTAAAGTTAGAAAAAGAGATAGAAAAAGAGATAATACCACACATAACACTATTTAGGACAAGGAAGGTTTCCCTAAATTTGAATCTACATAACATAGAATCCGATTTTACTATTAGTGATAGAATTGATACAATTTCTGTAAAAAAGAGTATGACTAGATCACATGGTTCTGTATATGAGAACATAATATCTGTGAAGTGCAAATGAATAGCATAGATGAAGTTACACGAATGATATCAGAATCCTCCACTCCACCAAAATCAAGACGGAACGAGTTAGAAAAAATATCAAAAGAAATTCAGAAAGAAATAATGAACTTTAATGACAAGAGAATCTTAAAGGTGATAGTTGGCGGTTCGTTTGCCAAAGGGACGTGGCTTGAAAATGATACTGACATAGACTTTTTTGTAATGATAGAACCGACAGTAGAACGAAATGAATTTGAAGAACTAGGTAAATCGGTCGGTTTCTATGCTTTGAAAAAATACAGTCCCTATTTACGATATTCTGAACATCCGTATGTTGAGGGGAAGGTAAATGGAATCAGAATAAACGTAGTACCATGTTACAAGGTTCAGGTAAATAAATGGAAAAGTGCCGCAGACAGATCTCCATTTCATACTATTTTCATGGAGACGAAGTTAAACGAATTTTTGAAAAGTGAAGTTAGGGTGCTAAAAAAATTCTTAAAATCAATTGGTATATATGGTTCTCAGATATCCGTTTCAGGTTTTAGTGGATATGTAACAGAAGTACTTATTTTGAAATACGGCTCATTCAGAAATGTTCTCCAAACATTTGCTGAACTCACACCAAACTACATTGTTTCACTTGATTCGCCAGACCAAAGCTTAATTGAAAAATTTCGAAGTCCCATAACAATAATTGATCCTATTGATTCAAATAGAAACCTGGGAGCCGCAATTTCAGCGGAGTGTCTTGCAAAATTTGTTCTGGCCTCAAGACTTTTTCTAAAAGCACCTTCTACGAAATTTTTTATGACTTCGAGCAAGTCTAATACAAAAATTGTAAGTGATATCAAATCAAATTTGTTAATAATTGATTTTAAAATCCAAATGAGAAGCCCCGATATATTGTGGGGGCAGCTTAAAAAGAGACTAACTAGCATCTCAAAGCAGCTAGCAAATGCAGGATTTGAAATAATCAAGAAATTTTGTTATACTGATGAACAGGAACACGCAACATTCATTTTTATGATAAAATATACAAATCTCTCAAAAATAAATCTGAATGTGGGACCCAAAATATTTCTAAAAAACGAAACAGATTCATTTATCAAGAAAAGGGCAGAGAAATCTATTATGACATGGACCGACGATATGACAATAGTAAGTATAGAAGAGAGAGAGAAGACGTCAATAAAAGAACATACAAACCAAATAATTCAAAACGACTTTGAATCAGGAAAGCCTACTGGCATTTCACAGGATCTTAAAAATGGTTATTCTATTTATATAGGAAATGAGAAAAAGTTGAGTAATTTTATTTCCAATGCTATTAATCATATGATTCGTGATGGAGAATTTATTAGACATTGAAAATAGGGAAAGTCTAAAACTTTTGCTAACTTATCCCTTATTTGACGAAAATACTTATGACAGCAGGATGAAAGAGTTGTTAACCTTGGATATTAACTCTGTATTCTCATTTGGTAAAGTTCAATTACATAGAATATGCATACTTGGTAAAGGCTCTGTTGGTTTGGTAACATTAGTTAAATCTAGAAAGAAATATTTTGTTCTAAAGATAAGGAGAACCGATGCAAATAGACCCAACATGTATGACGAGGTGGTATATCAATCGGCTGCAAATTCCATGGGGATTGGTCCTTTTCTTGTAAATTTTTCTGAAAATTTTATATTAATGGAATTTGTCAGAGGTTTCAATATTGTAGATTGGTATGGTTCAAATAAGACTGCAAATGATAGAATTCTAAAATGTGCTGCCACTATCCTTAATCAATGTTTTGTTTTAGACTGCCTTAAACTTGATCATGGTCAGCTGAATAGGCTTGATCGTCACATAAAAGTATCGGAAGAAGGGAAACCGACAATTTTGGATTTTGAATCATCTAGTACAGGCAGGAGAGCCAGTAATGTAACTAGCGTTTGTCAGTCGATATTTCTACATGGTCCAATATTTAGCAGACTCAAAGGTTCAATCGAGAAGGATAGGGAACTTATTATGAAATGTATTAGGGATTATAAAAGAGACATGAATTATGAGAAATTCGAAAAAATCCTAAGGTTGCTCATATTCTAAGATTGGATATTGCATTTGATATTGATAATTTAAGAATACTGATTCATTCTTGCAATCGGTACGTTAAGATTCTTAAATCAGTGTCTTTAGATTAAATTTATGTCAAATTCTCAGATGCTCGTGATTAAAACTCTAAAAAAAATGAATCTCAAAGGTGGAACAGTGATAGATGGCTTTGCCACATCTGGCATTACTAATACCATTGCCTCTGAATGTATCTTACACTCAATAAATACGCAATTAATCGCAACGATAGAATCATCTTATTTTTCGCAGCTATCTGTAATCAGGAATTCTGTTCCTTATTTTCCAGTGAGGATATATGCAAATGAAGAGTTGAAGACATCAATTTTTATCTCAGAAATAAGCATAGACCCATCACTTTATTTCTTTCTTGGAAACACTATGTTAAATTGGGCGGTGGATAACGGATGTGATCTTATCATTAGCTCAAGCAATATAGTTAACCCTCAGCAAGCAAAAGATGTTAATTCAACTGAATATTCAATTGCGGGGATTGGCAATACATCACAAGCGAGAAACAGGCTAAAAGATTCGAAAATTTCATTACTAAAAAATGGCACTATTGGGGGGATTCCAGCAGTTCTCTTAAATCAGAGCTCGCAATTAAACATTGACGTTATAATACTGTTGGTAAAAATCATAGAAGGAATTCCTGATTTTAGAGCCGCAGCAGAATTGTCTACAACAATAAGTAGACTTGTTCCAGGAGTGTCATGTAATGTACCATTGCTACTACAGGAAGCTGAAAAAATTGAAAAAGAGATAACCAAGATAAAGACTCAAGACACAGAAAGCGAAATGAATGCATATGGCTAGAATTCAATCGCTTA
>Ga0207479_100062_pt1 | contig 8743 bp, 9 predicted proteins | sample NitcycUWRBECK01C_FD_188193 | JGI IMG/M metagenome (GOLD analysis project Ga0207479, IMG submission 188193) | Soil microbial communities from Arlington Agricultural Research Station in Wisconsin, USA - Nitrogen cycling UWRJ-BECK01-C (SPAdes) | ecosystem: Environmental > Terrestrial > Soil >...
GCTAACGACAACAACAATGCCAACGACAACAATGCCAACGACAACAATGCCAACGACAACAATGCCAACGACAACAATGCCAACGACAACAATGCCAACGATAATAACAATAATAATAACAACAACCCTGATGGTACTAGTAACTAGTATCATCAATACTTTTTATTTTAATTAGGTATTAATTAAGACAAATAATCCCATTGTACTAGCCATCATAAAGATCCATACAATTTTATTCCAACTAAAAATTTTCTGGCCATCTAGGTTCCCAAATGGTAGTAAATTAAATAACGCGATCCATGAATTAAATAATGCTCCTATATACAGGTAATCAATAAATGGATTTCGATAAAATAATATCAAAAATATAAAACCCATAACAAGATTAGTAAGCGGTCCAATAAACGCAACTCTTCCAAATTTACTTCTATCCGATAAATCTATTACAACAGCTCCCGGTGCTATGAATTTGAATGGGATGAACGGTATTGCCGAAAAAGCAGTCACTATTAGTCCATATGTATTTGTACGAAACTCCGCCCAGCTTCCATAAAACTGTGCTAACAGTTTATGAGCCAACTCATGTACAAGGAAGGCACTAACAAAAATAGTCAAAAATTCCCAGGATATATCCCTGTATCTAGTTAACGATAACCCAACTGCAGTTACTAATATTGTTGCAATAGACAAGTGAAGTATCTCTAATTTAGAAAATTTTATTTTAAGTATGAGACTTTCCAAAATTGAATTCTTTGTATTATTATTTATCATATTTTTTTTGTCAATGTAATCTTTCAAAGAACCACATGAGTGGTTTATTGGAATTCTATGCAATTGACAGAACAATTTGTCACAATAATTGCATCTAAAAGGTATAGTTTCATTCGTATCACAAATCTCACATTTCATTAGGTTAATACACTCACTCTTTGTCTTTATCCTAGTTATTCTGCTCCAATGTCACATTTAAAAGTGTGTTTTCATTCTTGAAACTGCATCCATTGTTATTCAAAAAGTTCTTCCAACCAAATTGATTATTTAAGATCATATCTAATTCCTGGGATTTAGCTAAATGGAAAATTCACAATGGTAATCTATATGAACTTTGGATTACTGTATTAAGTATAGAATTAGTTTGGAGAAAGATGATAATACACATGATACAGATGATAAGCTCATCCAACGCTATGATACTATTCTAAAAGAGAGTGCATTATTAAGTACCTTTTGTGGGATCCTCTTTGGATTTTTATTGAATATGGGCATAAATGTACCTCATACTTTTGCGTTTATTGATAAGATAACTCTGATCGTGGCTTTATATTCGATTACCGTGGCAGCTTCATTATTTGTTATGCCGGTAGTCTATCATCATTTACAGTACCCTTATGGAAGTTTCCATAAATTCAAGAGTAGAAGTCATAGATTTATCATCCTGGGTCTAATTCCTGCCGGTATTACTCTATACCTTGGTCTTGAACTAGCATTACACTCTCTCCTAGGTTCTATAGAATCATTTATTCTTGCCTCGCTACCATTTATCCTAGTTTATTTCTTGTTCAGAGCTAGAAAAGGTGAATTCTTATAGAATCTATAGGATCTACTTGTTCTATACTCATATAGTAAAAATATATACATATTCATAACGTACGTATAAGGAGTATCATTGAAAATATCTATCATTGACATTGGCTCTAACACAATAAAGTTAGTAATCTATGATGTCAAAAAGGATAATTCATTCATAGGTGTTCACCAAGAAAGCAGCAAAGTTAGACTTGGTGATTCATTGGCCTATTCGGACAGTCTTAATGAACAATCGATCCTCAAGAGTATTGACGTTCTCCTCCTGTATCGCGATATTGCTAGACTTCAGTCTGCAAATAAAGTTATTTGTGTAGGTACTAGTGCTGTTAGAGAAGCAAAAAATGGTAAATATTTCATAGATCAAGTTTTTAAAAAGACCGGATTAAGAATAAGGGTGCTAAATGGACAGGAAGAAGCTTACTATTCCTACCTGGGAGCTTCGATATCCACCTGCATTCCAAATGGGTTGTTCTTTGATCTTGGCGGAGGAAGTCTAGAAATAGTTTACACTGAAGATTTTAAAATAAAGAAGGCACAAGCGTTTCCATTAGGAGCGTTACGACTCACTAGAACATTTGCTAACCAAGATGGTTCTTTTTCAAAGAAAGATTGCGATAATATGACTCAAAAAATAGTGGATACACTTCCCACTAAAAGGAGCTATGGTTTAGGAATAGATACCCTACTTGTAGGAGTTGGTGGAACATTGCGTGCAATAGGAAGATATGATCAAAGACGTGCAGGATTTCCATTTGAAAAAATTCATAACTATAGATTGACACTAAGTGCCATTGATTCTTTGCGTAGGGATGTAAGCTACCTGAAAACCAGTGAAATTTCTAGTCGAGGGTCCTTTGATTCTACTAGGGTTGAAACAATTGTCGCCGGTATATATGTAATTCAAAGTATTATGACAAACTTGGACTTTGAAGAGGTCGTTATTAGTGGCTATGGTGTACGTGAAGGCATTCTTGCTTCATTTATTCAGAACTCGAACACGCTAGAAAACCATAATATTGAAAGTCTAGAGAGACAGAATCTTAAAGTACTTTCTTATCATTGTAACAAACATGATATTTCACATTTTGGGCTTGATGATATGATGAATTACATGATTTATTATAGATTGTTAAAGGAAAGAGAAGTTGAGATACTGTCCTATGCACTTTATACATTATCAAGACTACCTGAGACAAATAAGTACTATGGTCTTTTCTACCGATTATTGGATGAAGATTATCCTCGTCTCACCTATAGAGAACAAGTTATACTTGCATTATCAATAGTGTACTCTAAAAAAATTAGGACTGCAGAGGAACTCTTTTACAAGTATAGTCACCTACTAAAACCACAGAATCTAAGGTCTATCCAAAAAATAGCTATACTTCTCAACCTAGCAACAATAATTATAAGGACTGGATCACAGATTAGGATAAGATTAACAGAAAACCAAAATATGATATTTACTATAATACCTACACAGAAATTATTTCCTACCATTTTACTAAAACAAGTAATCGAAAAAGCCAGTGCGGTCTTTGATATTCCAATACAGTGCGATATACCAAACAGGATTATTCGAGTAAACAATTCAGCTAATAAAATTATTTCGATAAAATCTCAGACTTGATATTTATGGCAAACCGCAAGAATAACATTGAAAAAAGCATTCCTATACCAGGTAGGCTTATAGTTGTTGAGGGTATAGACGGGTCTGGAAAATCTACTCAGCTTAGATTACTGGAGAAATGGCTCCTTTCAAGGAATGTGCCAGTATTTTTCACAGAATGGAATTCGTCAGAGACGGTGAAACAAATTACAAAAAAAGGAAAGAAAAGTGGAAGATTAACACCAATTACCTTTTCTTTGTTACATGCCACTGATTTTGCGGACAGATACGAGAGGAACATCCTGCCACTGCTACATGCTGGATATGTAGTTCTTGCTGACAGATACGTTTACACCGCATATGCTAGAGACATCGTTAGGGGATGCAATCCAGATTGGGTCAAAAAAATATATGAATTTGCAATGAAACCAGAGATTGTATTTTATTTTAGGGTACCCATAGATGTAGCAGTAGAAAGAATACTCTCTGGAAGACCCAGGCTAAAGTATTATGAAGCTGGCATGGATTTAAACTTAAGTAACGATCCTTATGAGAGTTACAGAATCTTTCAAAGCAGAATTATTGACCAATACGAATCATTATCGTTATCAGAGAACTTTACTGTTGTAGACGGAACGATGGAGATAGAAGAGTCACAAAAGCTCTTGAGATCAGAAGTTATGAAGCTTTTACCTTTGAATATTACTAAGAATATTACGAGGCCTACAACACTTGAATACCAGATCAATAGAATCACTTAAGCGTAGGAAGACTAGAAAAGGACTCTTCTACGGCCATGCTATTCCATATTTGGAGAATATTGAACTTAAGGGGAGATTCATCGTAATAGAGGGGCCCGATGCATCAGGTCGAAGCACCCAAATTGAATTATTATCATCAAAGCTTGAAGCTGACGGTCATGCAGTACTGAACGCTGGGCTTAGACGTTCTGAATTAATAGGACAAGGAATTCTAGAAGCGAAGAGAAATTTTGTGCTAGGCAGAAGGACCATAAGCTTATTTTATGCAGCAGATTTTGCTGATCAATTAGAGAACAAAATCATCCCTGGATTAAGATCAGGTTACATAGTTCTTTCAGATAGATACATTTATACACTAATGGCAAGGGAAGCGGCACGCGGGATAGATAGCTCATGGTCTCATAACCTATATGGTTTTGCTCTGAGGCCAGATATAGTATTTTATCTTGATGTTGACCCTAATGAGTTAGTACATAGAGTTTTCAAAAAGAATTCTTACTTGGATTACTATGAATCAGGGACAGATCTTAGATTATCAGATAATATGCTAGAATCTTTTGTCATGTACCAAAAATTGCTAAGAAAAGAATTTAAGCGAATGCAAAGACGCTATAAAATAATATCAATAGATGGTAATAGATCAATAATTGAAATAAATCAAGATCTTCAAAAAAGGATAGATGATTATCTCTTAAACTTACAGAATTACTAATAACTTAGGATAGGAACTAGTAGTGGTCTAGAGCTTACAAGTAAGACTTTATTGGCACCAATGATTAGTCTTCTTCATAGCAATTGCTTTCCGCTATTTGATTGTCCTTTTGAGAGCTGTTGCAATCTTCTTCGCTGTTAAAACAGTACTCATTGTCCCCAACTTCATCGTAGCAAAAGCCAGGCTCCAACTCTCCCAAAGATAAATTAGGGACAATGCTTAGCCCAAATAATAGCAAACTTATCATTATACTCAATAAAGATATTCCTATCATCAGGCAACCTCTATGACTTAATTTATTATGCATTTACAATAGATTTCATATAGTCAATATGCGTCTATATGTTACCTAAAGTAAATCGTTTTATTCTGAGATAACAATCAAATAATGTCGAATGAAAGCCTAGACAGCTGGTGGGTGTCAGTGTTTTTTGTTACTGCCATACGCATCCGCCAGTATTATTTTTTAGTACTTTCTAATGTGCAAACAGCTAACTATACATTATTACATTACTAAATGCTGTCTAACTTGTGTATGTCAAGATAGCTTATAATATAAAATTCCATCACTTTGATGATACAAAAACTTGACAATTTTTCATTGAACTACTAATACGATCTGAATGAAACGGTTATCTTATTTGTATGCTATCAGCTAATTATGGGACACAAATCGCATAGAGAATATCTTTCTCGTAGGGATAAGAGAAGAAAACATGTAAATTCAAAATCTATTGGTAAAACATTAGCGGCATACTCATACCCCAGTACTATAGATGGGTACTGGTTTCTTGTTACCCCAGGAACTATTCTCAATACGTTTGACTTTGTTACTGTTAATAATTTTAAGTCAAAAACCATCGGTCTTATTCAAGATATAAGAGCATTGCCTTCTAAAGTTCTCAATGATAGACCGGTATATGATGAGCTGGCTGAATATGGGGAAAAAAACAATTCTGTAAAGCAACTGTTATCATCCATGCCATCCACTGAACATGGTGTCATTGCTGCAAGTGTAGCGGTAATAGGAAATACCGGAATAAAAACGAAGTCTGGTAAAATAAAAAGCATAAATTTACCGATTTTAACAGGTATGGATGTCCGATTTTCAACTAAGAATGAGGTTCTGTTTGCACTAGGAGTCCCAGAAATGGAAACTCCAGTAGCAGCTGGAATTATAGAAATGAGTAATGGTCTTCTAATTCCGGTTTCATTAGATATTACATATTTGGCTGGTCCGGACACGGCACATATGAACGTCACAGGAATATCAGGTAACAAAAAGACTTCGTACATCTTGTTCCTTTTGCAATCCTTAAGCCAGAAATTGTTGAATATGGATAACATGGGTAATAAATCAAGTAACAGCATCTCAGCAATAATCTTTAATACAAAGGGTGACGATCTGCTATACCTCGATAATAAGGCTAAATACATACATGATGACACTAGAAAAGCGTTTCAAACTCTAGGGTTGAAACTTGAAGCCTTCAAGAACGTCACATATTTTCTTCCGAGAGGAACAGATGGTATGCCTAATTCCCTGCATATACCTGAGTATTTCAAAACATATTCTTTTGAACTAAGAGATATTTACGATAGACTGGATCTATTATTTTCAGGGAGTTCGGAACTAACAGGCATTTCACCTATAACAGATTATATACATGAAACTTGGCCGTTAAAAGATAACTCTGGAGGAAATATATCAAATTGGAAAGACTTGACTAAATTCGATCAGTATCCAAAATACGTAACATACAATAGAACACTATTGCAAGATTTTATTAGTCATATCCAAAGGTTTAGGAAATCTCCTTTATTTGTGGACAAAAAGACAAAAAGCACATATCTAGGTAACGAGATACAGAAGATAAAACCCGATGAGATTTTTGTAATAGATGTATCCGCAATACCATCTGTAGAAGAACAAGCCTTTGTAATAGGAGATGTTTTTAAGAGCATCAACGAGTTATATTCGATAGGTCCTCCAGGACGTATGGCTCAAGCTGAGTCCTATTCCAGTGTATCCGAATCAAAGAACAAACAGAGAGAAAATCCTGATAGAAGATTTGAAATTCCTAAGTATATGGTTATTTTTCTTGATGAAATAAATCGATTTGTTCCCAAATCCCAACACATGTCAAGATTGAATCCCGTAGCCGATCAGATAATGAGGTTCGTAATAGAGGGTAGATCGCGGTGTAATATCCTCCTTTCTGCGCAACAATTTAAGAGTGAAACAGATTTTAGACTTCAAGAAAATATTGGACTCCATTTGATAGGTAAATTAGGGATAACTGAGCTTCTAGCAGAACCATATTATTCCATGATTGATGAGCGGGTTAAGAGGAACATAGCTAGGCTTGAGCGAGGAGAAATGATTATGGTACATCCTGCATTTCGACATCCGGTAAAAATATGGTTCCCAGGTTCCTCTTATCAAAGACCTTCTTGATGTTTATTGATAAGTTTTTGAATAATATGGGAATAACTAGCGATGGGCTGTTCGGTTAAGTAATATATTGACTTAATATCAATATGAGAATTGTACAAATTTCAGACCTTCATATTGGAGGCCTATTTAAGCAAGAGGCATTTGAGACATTGGTTAAGGAGGTAAACAACGATCTAAGACCAGATATAATAGTATTATCTGGCGACCTTACAGACGATGGTTTAGTGTTTCAACTCAAGAAAGCACAAGATGAAATCAAGAAGTTCCAATGTAACAATATCATAATATTTCCAGGAAATCATGATTATCGTCATACAGGTTATCTTATATTCAAGAAATTCTTTCCTTCATCTCTGAAACGGGTGCATGAATTCGATAATGGCAAAATCATACTGGTAACTGTTAATACTGCAAGACCTGATCGGGATGAAGGAGAAATAGGACGCGGTCAGATACTTTGGATGGAAAATACGATCAGCAAGTATCATGAGTATATAGAAGATAAGAACATTCCAAGATTGAAGATTGTTTGTATGCATCATCACCTCATTTCAATACCTGATACAGGATATACCAATGTCGTTGGAATTTCCGACGCCGGAGATGCGCTACGTGCCTGTTTAGAAAGTGGTGTGGATGTAGTTATCTGCGGTCACAAACATAGACCATGGATGTGGAATTTGGGCAATCTGCTTATTGTCTATGCTGGAACAGCATGCTCGTGGAGATATAGAGGTGTATTTGATGATACATACAATATCATAGACATTAAGAATAATAAAGTCCAAGTTGATATCAAAATGGTTGGAGGCAAAAGGGTTCCTCTTTTAGACATTGTGAAGAGGTTCAAGCAGCAAGTGAGGACTCAGGCGTTACCAGGTTGACATAATTTAGATGAACTATTTACACATAACAATTAAAATTGGTGTCAAAAAAACAATGGTAAATGAATAATTAATTATCTAATGCGCCAGTTCGACGTAACATGAACCCCAATAAAAGAAAACCGAAAGCTAATTGCCGCTAAAATGATTGTCTAGGCAGGTGAAGAGGAGGAAGAGTACTTTACTTTTATTTCCGTGGCGGCGTGTACAGAATTATTAGCTTCGTGAATATAGAGAAAAAGTCTGCGGTATATGGAAAAGTGATTAAGGTATAAGGAAAAGTGATTAAGGTATAAGGAAAAGCCGATGAGGTATAAGGAAAAGTGATTAAGGTATAAGGAAAAGCCGATGAGGTATAAGGAAAAGCCGATGAGGTATAAGGAAAAGCCGATGAGGTATAAGGAAAAGCCGATGAGGTATAAGGAAAAAAATTATTTAATTAATACCAGTTACTTGTTGACATGCGATATTTATTCACTTATGTAAATGTGTAATCATACTTGAGGGCAATAAACTGGCTAGCCAAGTCTGAAAGTGTATACGTAATTAGGTGAACCTTGTATATCTGCCGCTCTGCAAAAGTAGACCGTATAATTTTATATTTGTGACACTACACGTCTGCGCAAAAGTAGACCGTATAATTTTATATTTGTGACACTACACGTCTGCGCAAAAGTAGACCGTATAATTTTAGCGGAGTCTACGGCTACTTCTCTAGTTGAAAAAATCTCC
>Ga0207479_100064_pt1 | contig 8439 bp, 8 predicted proteins | sample NitcycUWRBECK01C_FD_188193 | JGI IMG/M metagenome (GOLD analysis project Ga0207479, IMG submission 188193) | Soil microbial communities from Arlington Agricultural Research Station in Wisconsin, USA - Nitrogen cycling UWRJ-BECK01-C (SPAdes) | ecosystem: Environmental > Terrestrial > Soil >...
TAGCTTGACGGCCTAAAGCCCATGCGGGCGGATAGAGCCTCATAGATTCTGTCAAGATTTTTTGGGTATACTCGAGTCTTGGTACATCGTCTATTGTGATAGTTGTCCTGCTGCTACCATAGATCGAATCAAGCTCTTGTTGAAGCTTTGTTTCAATTGTTGGGTGTTCGGACAATAAATAGAATGTCCACGTAAGTGCATTTGCAGTTGTTTCATGTCCGGCCAAAAATATGGTCATTACTTCATCTCTCAACTGCTGATCAGTCATTCTTCCTATTCCTGCCTCTTCGTCTTGTGCCTGCAGAAGTGTTAATAATAGATCATCATCTTCTTTTTTTTCATTTTCTTTATCGAGTTTCTTTCTATGTTCTTTAATCATTCTATATACAATTGAATCTAAGTCGCTTTTGGCTTTCTGAAATCCCTTGTTGATAGGTAAGAGGGGTATTTTTTCAATTAATTCGCCAAAGGGCATCAGAAGACGGTTAAAATATTTCATGCATACCAGGAGAGCATCACCTACCTCGTCATGTTCTGGGTCGATATCGTAACCTAATACAGTCTTACAAATAATTGCCAATGTAAGTTTTGTCATTTCCTTATGAATATCGAGTATTGTTCCATCGTGCCAACTATTACAGATATCAAGCGCTTGCTTGACCATCATATCCGCATGGGACTTGATTCGTTTAGGATAAAATGTGGGTTGTATCAACTGTCGTTGTCTATCATGGTACTCTCCCTCGCTGGTAACCAATCCATTACCCAAAAGACGCTTTGATACCTGCAGTCCCCTACTTTTGGTAAAATTCTTGTAATTAGTAACTAATACGTCCTCTATGTAATCAGGATGGTTTAAGAGATAGACATTTTGTCTACCGAATTTAAAATGGGCTAGGTCTCCATAAGTATGGGATATATCAATTAACACTTTAAGTGGATCCCGCAAAAATTTCCGAAGCAATCGGTATGGCAATATATAAGCCGGCCCTGGTGGATATTCAATAACACTTTTCATGTCGTATTATTCCACGCTTTTGCTATAAATATTAACTTTGTTTGGTATGAGTTTTGTCTGTACTACGCTGGGAGTCCTTTTAGTTTTATAATTCCAACCTTCATAACACACTTAGTCTATTGGTACAATTAAGTAATGTGGTTAGATTGAAGATCATTTGCATTTATTAATTTGACTCGTTACGGACGTTTCGAATGACACTTTCATTCACATGCTTATTGTATAATAAGTGATCAAAGAATAAGTAAATTTCATATAGTAGAGCAATATCTAAGCTTCAGACATGAAAAAACGCATGGACAGGAAAATTGCGACAACTGTATCAATAGCAACAATACTAGCTGTAGGAGCAATACTAATAATTGGAACAAACAGTGCATTTGCACAAGAAGGAAAATTTGCAATCCAAGGAACTCAAAAGTCAATGCAAGACCCGCTACCAGGACATGAAAAACATCAGATAGTGATCATACTCCCTCCTAGGGACGATGGTAAGTTTTATACAGGTACACTAACATATGCAGCAAGCCAACCAGTTGAGGTAGTAGTACTTCATCCATTCAATGCATCCGCTACCGACCAAGCACATGGTGAGCCATTGAATGCGCCATTTAAGAATGGAAAGGTTGCAATTTCACTGATGAAAGAATTTACTGGTGCAACAAATGCAGGATCACTTGTCTTTTCGGGATCAGCATTGGCACTCCACAACATAGATGGAAAACCATTTAGTGCAACATACTCAGTAACTGGTTGGGTAACAGATTCTGTTGCATTACCTTAATTTTTTTAATATTCTCTTTTTTGACCGCATCTAATTTCATCACATCGTTAATAGTTATATTTATTTTAGTATTAGTGGTTGCAATACTTTACCAGTCTTCAATATCATACTTAAATCTTATATATGCATATGCAGACAATGTTATTACAATAATTCCAGGTTCTGGGAACTACAATCCGTCTAATCAGTTTAGTATTACGAGATTCTTTGACAATAACTTCTTTCCTGTGAAGAGAATTAGTAATATAACTTGGTATAATGCGGATAACGTGGAACATACCATTTTATTAGGATTCAAAAACGGTACTCGAATTATGAAACCTCAAACTATTGAACCCGGTGATTCCTTCTCCTATGAATTTATTAACAGCGGGTATTATAATTTCTCATCCGCCGAATACAGTTGGATGAAAGGTACAGTATTTGTTACTGATGATATTGTATCAAAAACCGCGATGGATAAGAAGAATCATGCGAAAATTCAGTTATCCTGGACACCTGCAAAACCTACAGTGTATTCAAATACAAATTTCAAAATTAATTTTGTTGATGCAGCAACTGGTAAGAATATGCAGCATGTTGATTATGAATTCTATTTACTAGATCCAATTGGTAATGAAGTCTTTAAGCAATCTATGCACTCGGGATGGGGAGTAGAATCGGCTTCCTATAATATTCCTGACAATCAGAATTATACAGCATTAATATCTATTAAAGGTATTTTATTTCAACCTGTTGAACATGAGGATGCCAGATTTAACATATCGCCATAGGCTATCTTCACTGTTAAAGTTATTTTATTTTAGACCACAGTGTTTCTCTTTATATCTATTTTTTCCAATGAATCCAAATAAATATCACGTGACAATGAGAGCAGTGGGACTCGGACACTGCATTTAATACGGTTCCCCTAATTAGTATTTAATTTTTTTACAATTTACAAAAACATGAATCTTGTTTGTTTGAATCTGACTTGTTAGTATATGGGAAATAATGGGACAAGACCGGACAAATTCCAAATAAGTTTAATAATTGAGGCAATGCAAAAAGGTTATGGATAAATCCAGCGGAATATTTATCGCCCCTACAACTTCGCTAACCATCATACTCATAATATTTTCAGTTCTGAGTACAGTTACGTTTGGACAATCAGATGCTCCTGCAAACAAACCACCTGCAATACTTGTTTCATCACCAATCAAAGGTGAAATTAACCAAGCTGTTACCATAAATACATCTATTTCAGATCCAGATGGTAATATAACTTCTATCATATGGAATCAAGAAGATGAATTTCCTCCTGTAAATATGAATATTTCTCTGGATAAACAATCAATGTCATTTATTCCAAAACAGAACGTTACCTATGTATTCAGCATTGAGGCAGTTGATAATAATGGATCAACTACTTTGAAATCAGCTCAAGTAAATGTTGGCCCATAATTACCTCTTCTCTCAAATTTTTCAATATCCGTAGTGTCAAGTCTTTCTTTTCTACTAGGCCATTTTATTTGCTTCTTTTCTCTAGATTCATCGTCGGTCGTTACTTTTATTAATATTTAGACCATTTAATTTTAAAATACTAAGATCTTTACATTTCTAGGAATTTCATACCGAAGGATTTGTTACAGTAGTCGGAGGGTCCTATGTTACTACGTCCAAGATCTTTCAAAGGAGAGCTTCAACCTGATGTTGGCTATCATTTCAGATCATATTTACAGTAAATATACTGACAACAAGTAATTCTTATCGAGTTTGGTCGGACTGATAATGTTATTACTAATTTTGCAACCCTAGGTTAGAATAAGAGTTTGCAATTTTTGAACACAATTCTAGATTCTAGCTTCAAAAATATGACTTAACTGGCATTAGTATAACACCTCCACCAGAGGTAAAGTAGTGAAAGTAGTGAATAACGAATCAGTAATACATATTAAATCATTTGAGAACTCTTATTCGTATTGCTTTGATTTTAGCTAGTAGCGGAATAATTATGGCCATTCTCCTAACCGCAGTCTTTACTAGCGCTACTTCATTAGGCTCATATGCATCGGCAAGTCAACTGACTAGTAGCCAACCCATCAATGGGGTTGTCATGAAAGGAGCAATTGTCAATATGAAACAGGATGACAACGGTTCGCCTGAAGCTCCACCGAATTACATCGAGAATAGCTTAAAAAAGATTTCTGGAGCCGGTTTGGATCATGCTAGATTCCTGTTCTATTGGGAAGCTTATGAAAAGGATCCCAAGGCTTTCATGAAGGAAATACAATCAGTAGCCAATGCAGCAGATAAGTACGGAGTGAAAATCATTTATGACAATCATCAATGGCACACTTCTTCGTGGCTAGAAGACAGAGGAACAGGTTTTCCTTATTCTCTGTTTCAAGGAAAATATTCCAGAGGTGGTGGCGGTAATACTCCCGATAAAGCAGCACAAGTCTTTTGGGGAGACTGGTGGAACAGATCTGTGAAAGATAAGCAAGGAAAAGATGGCTGGACAGTAATGGCAGACTTTCTTAAGAAAATAGTATTGGCAGTCGATAATCATTCAAGTACTTTAGGGTATGAGATCCTAAGCGAGCCTCACGTTGACAAAATAGATCAGTGGTCTAAAATAGGAAAATTTAATTCCTTTATAACTAAGGAGTTGAGAAAGATCACAGATAAGACTGTTATCTACAGCATGAATATTCCAGTTGACTTGAATAATCCCATTAAAATCTCACCAGAAAACTTGGCAAAAATGGCGCCTTCAAATAAGGAGAATATCGCTTTCAAGATAAGTGTCTATGGAGTTCCTAATAGAGATGCGTACCAGAAGGAGAGATTTAATATTTTTTTGAAAACTAGGGATCTAACTGGAGTACCATTATACATTGGGGAGTGGAATAACGTTGTAAGGACAAAGGATGGCGGAATATTCAAACTCAACCCAGGTTTGAGCGAGCTTACAAAAACTAATGCGGGACAGATACTCGGCGCTTTCAAGAAAGCAGGAGTATGGGGCACGGCTTTTTGGAAGTGGGATTATAGGGATGCAGATACGACCAGTTTTAACTTGGTTGATGGCAAATTAAAGCCTACCAAGTACTTGGGTATCTTAAAAGACACGGTGAAAACGATTTATGGTTCTTCCAGTTTAGCAGAAAATAGTAATGAACCCACACTTTTGAGAAATGCCCCGCAAGTTGGTCTTGATGCGGCCTCTTCCAATACTGATACGGGAACTGATGGTACATCAACTTCGGATGTTAAAGAAAACAATATGACTAATGAACTTGTGAAAACAGGAAAGTTCACAGATGGTGAAGCCAAAGACCTCGTATCAAAAACGATGCAGAATGGAACTGATGGTACATCAACTTCAGAAAATACTCAGTCATCTAGCAGTCAAGATAACAGTGCAAATACTCAGTCATCTAGCAGTCAAGATAATAATAATCAGCCCTCTAACGCTAACACAAACAATACTGAAAACTATGACGATCTCAACAGTCTAGTACATGACATAAAAAATCGCGTCGTAGTTGATAAAGTCATATCTTTGAATGCTTTCCAAGATTCAGGCGCTTATAAAGGAGCAGATAAAGAGACCCAAGATTGTATAGACCTAGCAGGAAAAAAAGGAGATAATCTTACTGATCGGGAAATAGTGCACTGTTCTGAAGATCCAAACTTTTATCAAAACCAAATATCTAATACGAACAACAATATCAACAATAACAATGCTGGTGATACCGGTAACTAGTATCTTCAGTGCTTTTTTTATTCATTTCTAGAATCTCGATGTCACGATGACTTGATCTCTGCAAGAAAGTGGTTAGTATAATTGGTATTTTGTTTTCATAATTTTTGAATTCTAAAATTTAGTATATTAACTTAGTAACAAACTTCAAACTATACTATTTAGAATAATTACAAAAAATAAGTTTGAAACATATATTTTATCGCACAGGGCCCAGTGGGATTCGAACCCATTAGCTAACTTGAGGGGTTTCATACCCTTAAATTTATTTATAAATGTCTTCGACTGAAATTACCGGACTTTAAATGGTCTAATTAACACTTTCTTAGCTGCCTGTGACTAAACCTAATTGGCATTAATTTAGCGAACTATCTTCAATTGCTTTGGCACATTTATCGCAATACTTCTCTATTATTATTGCTCCTTCAGTACTGTATTTGACTAACTTTGTCGCGGGTTCTCCACATCCTATACAAAACCTTGAATTCTTTTCATTGCTTGATGTAAATGGCTCAATACTTTTCAATGTCTTTTCTAACAATTACATCTTCTCTAATTAAGTATAAACAATAAACTAGATAAAACAAGTACTAGTGAGATGCCTGAATCTCCTCGTTTCGTCAAGCTCGCCTGGCCCTGCTTTTAATATTCCTTCTCTTGAATGTCAATTCAAGCGTCCCGTTTGAAAATGTTGATTTCAATACTTTAGCGGCTGCTTCTGCCGGTAAAAGTATAATCTCATAGTATCTTCTTGTTTGACTCTGAGCATCTATCTCTAATTCTTTATCGTAAATGTTAATATTGATATTAAAAGCCCCTGGAAGTTCTGTGATTACCTTTATCTCTTTAGAGAATCTTATTACTTCGCATAGCAGCGGCCTTTCTCCAAAGCCATTACTTTGTTCAATCTGCCTTTCCAGGGCCTGAGTCATTTGATTTAATATTTGAGTAATATCACTCTTCCGTACAGCGTATCCATTTGCTTTTAAAAATCTCTTGATTCTTTCTGCTGCGTCTTCATCTTCCATTCTAGTCTATCTTCAACATAATATTTATCGCTTGGAGAAATTTTGCAGAAGATTTAGCACAACTAAAGTCGGCAGTGGGACTCTCCCCGTCTGAAAGTAGCTCCTTGATTAAAAAGAGTTCAATGCGTAAGAGCTAAGCTCCATGTCAAAGCTCATTGAAGAAAAGCTCGAGACAGATGTACACAATGAAACCGAGAATCTTAAGCTTAAGACTGCTTATGATTACCTTAATCAAATATCATTCACAGTCGATGGCACTTCAAACAAAACTATAGAGTTGCTGTCTACCGATGCCATATGCCTGCTTGGTAACTCAAGAATGACAAATCTCATGTTGACAAAGATAGCAGTGCACTGTTTAATGCCAAAGAAATATGGAGGTCTTAGAAGTTCAAGAGTGTTTGTTCTTGATGCTGGAAATTGTACTGATGTCTATCAGTTTGTGGACTTTATGAAACAATACGGTTTGAACATCAAAAAGAATCTCAAGAAAATAATGATATCAAGAGTGTTTACAGTATATCAGCTTACTCATTTTTTAAAATACGAACTTATCAAAACCATTCACAACTACAGAATCAATATAGTAATAATTCCAGATTTGTTGGCAATGTTCCTTCAGGAAGCAGAGATAGACATTGACGAAGTACAGTTCTTGGTAACAGAAATAGCTGATATTCTTAAATTAATTATTCATCAAGGTAAGCTATTGTTAATAATATCACTTTCTCTTGACGACAAATTACCCGACAAATTACCATCTTCCGTTCTTGATTTAGGGAACAGAGTAGTTAAATGTTTTAACAAATATATTGCAATAGACAAAAACAAAACAAATGATAAATTTAAAATTCTTATACAGCAAAAACAAGGTGCAGATTATGTCGCTGTTAATAAGTATTTGTCACTAAGTGCTGATGACTTGTTGACGGTCATAAGAAGATGAGTGATTATGGGTAGGACAATCCCATCTTTTAGGTTAGCATGTATAGCTGAGGAATTGAGGTGGCGTAAATTTCGTTCTAAACTGGGTAAAGATGACAGAAAAAAATTTGATGAGATGTTTTCGACTTCTCGCCTCTATAATAGTGCGTGTGCAAATTCCGCTAGACCAATAGTTTTGGAGTGTATTATATTGTCAATTATTCTCAATGACTTCAAGCGGTTAACGGCATTGATGAAAAAAAGGAATACTGTGACTCATAGCGACTGTAAGGAAATTGAGTGAAAAAAATTGGCATTGTTCCCAAACGAAGATATACTAACACAAGAAATTCAGGCGTGGACCGGATTTGCTGATGCCCTACGTGAAGAAGATAGGATACTTTTTTTGCGCATGCTAGAACAATGTTACCAATATGCTGATTCAATCAATTCAAAGGGAGAATATTATTCAACGGAATCTTTGCTGATGAGTTTAGTTTTTGTACAGCACAAGATTATTAATTGGTTAATGAATAAGGGAAGTTTTAGCCAGCAAGATTATAGATAATTATAATCACAGGAATTAGCGAGCTAAATGGTCTCAGGATGGTTGTTCGACGCATACGCCAAGAACGATAAAATGGTCTTTTGGATAAGACAAAGCAATGGAAATACAATAAGACTAGAAGATGAATGGTCTCACCCGATATATGTGGCAACAGATGACAATTCTGTATTGAGACAAATATTAGAAAGCGAGGATATTTCTAAACATGTATCGAGTTCTGAAATTGTACCGAAATATGAAAAACTAACTGATTCGCAAGAGTCAATGGTACTACAATTAAGACTGAGAGACTCTAATAAAGCCACGAAAATTGCTTCAAAGATTGAAAAAAAATTTACATTTGGAAAAATTAGGCTCTATAATGTAGAT
>Ga0207479_100065_pt1 | contig 8367 bp, 8 predicted proteins | sample NitcycUWRBECK01C_FD_188193 | JGI IMG/M metagenome (GOLD analysis project Ga0207479, IMG submission 188193) | Soil microbial communities from Arlington Agricultural Research Station in Wisconsin, USA - Nitrogen cycling UWRJ-BECK01-C (SPAdes) | ecosystem: Environmental > Terrestrial > Soil >...
GTCTCATCGCCATTAATAAATTTCCTAATTGGAAATCTGTTATCACATATAATTATTAGTTCAAATTTTTTTTGAGTCTTCAGTTCGGACTGCATTTGATAAACGAATTTCCAACTCTTGTTTCTTTTACTGTAAGATTCGATAATTCTGATTCCTGAATCATTGATTAATTTTAGATCCGATGATATTAGATTATTCTCGCATGTGACAAGTGTTCTGACTTTCTTTATGTAAAAAGGTGCTGCCATAGGTAAGATTGGAAGCTTCTCTTTTATGTTGAATATTAGTCCGTTCGATCGAATTGAAAATCCATGTTTGAAAGTAATTAATTTTGAATTCTTAATTGTTACATAGAATGGTCTTCCATTACCGAGCACCAAACTTTCAGGTTCCTCCTTGCCGAGAGGCCAAAAAATAATGGATTCAGAATGAAAAAGAGTCATCAATTTTTTTTTCAAGAGTTTTTCAATATGACGTTGATTAATTTCTAAACAATCATCCTTGTCAGAATTTTTAGATATTGATCGAAATCTTTTTGGTTTCCAGTATCGTCCGCTTAGGATAACTGTACTTGAATTCACAGCTACAGTAGTTTCAAATTTTTTACCTATTTGTAGGTTCACAGAAATGTCGGGAGAATTCAAATCAATTCTCTTATTAGAGATTTTACCAAAAGTTTTTCTAATTTCACGTAAAAGACTTGCTTTGATGTTCTCTTTTCCTCTTATCTTGAATCTTGATCTAAACTTATCTTCATTGTCATAAAAGCTGTGGTCTAATGTCAATCCAATCAGGAAGGTATCATATTGATAATCTCTTGTTGCTTCAATTATTTTGTAAGATATTTTGTGTATCTGGTTCTCTATTCCATGACATATTTCACAATCCTCAACTATTTTTTTGAGACGATAGTTTTTAATATATTGTCTTCTTAAGCACCAATTGCATAAGTTGTATTCAAAATTGTTTTTCAATTAAGTGTATCTATTTATCCTATTCCCAATCTTCTAAGCATACCTTGCATTTGTCTACCCTTGCTTTGTTTTATCATGCTTTTTGAATTATTGAAATTCTTTATGAGGTCCTTGACATCATGTTCTGCTACACCAGAGCCTCTTGCTATCCTCTTTCGTCGTGAATCATTTATTACCTCAGGATTCCTTTTCTCTTCCTTTGTCATCGACTGGATAATATACCGCCATTTCTCCAATTTACCCTGAATCACATCCAATTGATCTTCCTTGACTACCCCTGACAAACCTGGTAGATTATCAATAATGTTTCTAAATCCCATTTTTCCGACACTTTCCATCTGCGAATAAAAGTCTTCTATTGTCATTTTACCGCTTAGTACCCGTTTAGACTGATTTTCATCTGCCTGTATTTCCAAATCTTTAGCTAAATCTAAAATTGCTTTTATGTCTCCCATCCCTAACAATCTTCCCACAAATCTTGTCGGGCTAAACTCTTCAAGATCATCAATCCTTTCACCGTTTCCAATGAAGAAAATTTTTGCACCCGTTACTGCAGATGCCGCCAATGCCCCACCCCCTTTTGCAGTTCCATCAAGCTTTGTTATAATGATACCTCCCACCGGAACCGTATCATGGAATGACTTTGCCTGACTATGTGCCTGCTGACCTATTGTTCCATCAATTACTAATAAAATCAAATCTGGTTTTGAAATATCATACATGCTTTTCATTTCTTCTAAAAGTTCTGCTTCATCTTTGTGTCTGCCAGCAGTATCAATTATTACTACATCAGCTCTTGCATTCCTAAAATAACTAATTCCATTCTTAACTATTGAAGTAGCATCCTTAGTAGATTCGTCTCCAAATACGTCAACATTAATTTTAACGCAATTCATCTTAAGTTGGGTAAGGGCGCCTGGTCTCCAAGTATCTGCTCCAATAACCCCTACGTGGTATCCGTGTTTTGTTAACCATCTAGCCAGCTTTGCAGTAACTGTTGTTTTTCCACTTCCTTGGATACCAAACATCAATACAACATTGAGTTTTCCTGGGGAAAATGAAATGACCTGTTTTTCAGGTTGTTTATTTTGAGGAGCTATATCTCCCTTATAGCCCATCAATCTGGAAAGTTCATCATAAAGGATTGAGACTATGTGATCTTTCCTCGACAATCCCTTAGGAGGAGACTCTTCCAGAGATCTTTTTTTCAAATTCTGAGTTATACTTAATACCAATCTGACATTGACATCAGATTGAAGGAGGGCTCTTTGTACATCTTTACACAAAGAATCAATTAATTCTTCGTTTACGTCTGATGCTCCCACTAACTTTTTTAAAGCTGCTCCAAGACTTGAGCGAAGATTGTCTAGCATTTATTTATCTATTAATTCATAATCTGTTATTTCAAATATTCCATTATTTCCATTCCATTTGACCATTCCTTGTTTGATCCGAAATTTTTTACAGTATAATGGACAGTCAACAACAATTGTTTCCGCCTCGCCTCCTTCAAAATTTAAGTTAAATCCATACTTCAATGACAATGATTCCAGTTTTTTCACGTTATCATGATCCAACATTGTCCCGAGCCATTCTGGACCCAAACCCAACGCTGAAACACCAACAATAATAATTTCAAATTTTTGGTCTATCATTTTATGAAGATAGCTACTTGGATCTAATTTCCATAATGGAGAAAAAACTAACAATCTCAATTTCTTACAGACTTTTTCAAAATTCCTTTTTTGAAAATTGCTTGATATCCCACCATGAACTATCCCTTGTACACCAAATTCATCTTTAATACTCACAAGTGCTTTTTCAAGGACTAGTACCTCATCGCTTAAATCTGAACTGTTTGAATGAAAGTCTCTCATGGGCAACTCAATAGCTTGGGCCAGCATTCTTGTAAAACGAATATTAGGAAAATGAAAGAGTAAACTATCGCTAATCATAGGCACTATAGAAAGTAAACATACTACATCATGTCCTCGTTTGTTCATTTCAAAGATAGAATAGTTACTATCTTTTCCCCCAGAATACAATGAAGCTAATTTCAATTTTATATAAGATTATGATGGGTAAACGCATTAGTCTCTTATATTCATTAATCCAAATACAAATAGAAAATTATTGCAAGATTTTTTTACCACTATGTAAACTCATTGTTAGATGAAAATAGTTGAAGGGGCTTATGTTTTATTTTTTTATCAGGCAAATAAGAACTGGTTAACTAGGATAGAAAAAAGTAAGAAACTTCACACGCACATAGGAATTATAGATTTTGATCAGATACTAGGACTTGAGTATGGTTCTTCAATAATTACAACTAAACAAAAAAAAGTGTACGTGATGGAACCAACAATTTATGATTTTGTGATGAAGTCAGACAGAAAGACTCAGATAGTTTATCCTAAGGATCTGGGATATATTGCAATAAGAACTGGGTTGAAAAGTGGATCTAATGTTCTTGAGATAGGTACCGGAAGTGCATCACTAACCACGTTCTTTGCTAGTCTCGTAGGATCTTCAGGTCACATTTTTACATATGACGTCAATGAACAATTCATGGAAGTCGCAAGAAAGAATCTCAAAAAATCAGGTATGGAAAAAAATGTTTCAATGTTTAAACATGATATAACGAAGGAGCAACTGGAACTTTCTGACATTGATATTGCGATAATTGATTTGGGAGATCCTTGGAGTGTCTTACAGATTGTTCATAAATGCCTCAAAAATAGTGGATCTGTAGCAATAATATGTCCGACTATGAACCAATTGGAGAAAACTTCTAAACACCTCAATGAAGTAGGATTTATAGATATAGAGGGCATAGAACTCATGATACGAAATATAGAGGCGAGAGAGGGAAAAACAAGGCCATCAATGCGAATGATTGGACATACTACATATCTTTTATTCGGTAGAAAGATCGTGTAGATATAATTCATCAAGTTTGAAATTGACCTCGTTCTGAATGCATAAAATAGTCATAACCAATAAAATTAGGTAATAAATCATCATCACCGAGTAAGAGAACAATACTATATATTGACGAGGTAGGCGCCCCCAATAGAAATGCGTCGGAGCTATTCTTATAAGGAACCGCCATAAACTTGAATATGTTGGCAACTGAAGGTTATTGTGTAAAATGTAAAGCAAAAAGGCCGATTAAGGGCGAACAACAGGTAATAATGAAAAATGGAAGACCTGCGATTAAGGGGACATGTTCGGTTTGCGGAACCAAGATGTTTAAGATTGGTGGTGGTCCGAGCAAGGCGGTTAAGAAAGGAAAGACGAAACCAAAATCAAAGGCAAAACCAAAATCAAAGGCAAAACCAAAATCAAAGGCAAAATCAAGAAGAAGATAAAATCCTATATTTCTTTTTTATCTTTTTGATTTTAACTGTATCAATATTAATTGTATAAAGAATTGACATTCATGAATCAACTTATTAATTCAATTTATAATGAAAATTTTTCTTCTACAATATCTAATTTGTGAACGTTCCCACAACTAGATATAAGCTCACGTAGTCTACTCCTTGGAACTTCAGATTTTACCAATTCTCGAGCTATTTTTATTCCGTCATTAATGTCAGTAGTTTTTTCTCCTGCGATTAACGCAATTGCTGCATTGAGAAGTACTATATCTTGTTTTGCGCTAGTAGATTTTCCATATATTGTTTGTAATGTAGTCTTTACAGAATCCTCTTTTGATTTTACTTGAATCTGGTCTTTTTTTACAACTTTCAAATCCAATAGTTTTGGATCTAATTCATGTCTTTCAATATTTCCTGATTTTAGAATAAGCATACTATTTCTTGCGGTATTCGACAACTCATCCATGCCATCCATGGAGTGCACAAGAATAATTTTTTTGATATTGGATTTGATCATTGCATTAGATACAAGTTCGAAAAGTTTTGGATCAGATATTCCTATCACTTGAGCAGTGATATTTGTGCATGGGTTACATAAGGGTCCAATTATGTTGAATATCGTTTTAAACCCCAACTGTTTTCTGATCCCAGAAATCCTTTTCAAATTAGGATGAAATTTAGGTGCAAACAAGAATGAGAGCCCAATCCTTTCTAGAGTATTAATTACTACTTTTACTGATGTATCTAAATTAAATCCTATATATTCAAAGAAATCAGCACTGCCGAACATCCCACTCGCAGATCTGTTACCATGTTTTGCGACATTTATGCCAGAAGCAGAGGCAACAATTGACGCAGCGGTGCTTATGTTAAAAGAATTAGCCATATCACCACCTGTACCACAATTGTCAATAAGTGAACCGGTTACATTAGGTGTTATTAGATGACAATGTCCTATCATGATCTCTCTTATAATTCTTAACTCATCGTGGCTTACTCCTCTAAATGTTATGGCAGTTAGAAAAGAAGCAATTGTAGAGTTAGGAATTTCGTCCAAGAAGATTAAATTTGTTGCTTTTCTAAAATCGCTCTCATCAATATTCTCCTTTGATAAAATTTTTCTTGTTTGTTGTTGTAGATATTCTGTGGACATTATCTTTTCAGAATTTCTATGAAATTTTTTAATATATGATAGCCATTTTTTGTTAGAACCGATTCGGGGTGAAATTGAACACCATATATTGGATATTTCTTGTGTTTCAAACCCATAATCTCAGAATCGTCAAGCGATATTGCCGTTACTTCTAAACAAGTAGGAAAATTTTCTCTAGATGCTACGAGCGAATGATATCTTGTTGCTACAAATGGGTTTGATAGTTTTCCAAATAGTTCTTTATCTAAATATTTTATTTTACTTGTCTTCCCATGTCTTACTACGTGTGCATTGATTACCTTGCCACCATAAACATGTACTATTCCCTGATGACCAAGACATACTCCCAATACAGGGATTTTTGGTCCTATGGTTTCAATAATATCTCCGCATATTCCAAAGGATTTCTTATCTGCAGGATGTCCTGGACCCGGTGATAATACTATTCCATCAGGTTGCATTTGTTTTATATCGCTTATGCTTATTTTGTTGTTACGAATAACAACTGGTTCTGTAGAAAGTTTACCAAATAACTGGGCAAGATTATAAACGAAGGAATCATAATTGTCAATTATTAAAATCTTTTTCATTTCAAAACACTGTGATCTATAATTTCATCCCGTAACGTTAATTTTTTAACGGTATAGATATTTAATGGTTATATTTCAAATCAAATTAAATCAACTTGCCCTGAGTGTAATCTTGATAGTACAACCCTTGAACCTAGGAATAAGATCAACAAGAATCAGTTAATAATACATTAAATAATCCTTCATTTTCACTAAAAACATTGAGAAATGGTAAGAGTATTCATAAATGGATATGGAAATATAGGTAAGAGACTTGCATCTGCATTTTCTCATGACAAGGAGATTCAATTTGTTGGGATAGGAAAATATTCAATAGATGACAGAGTTGATGAAGCCTTTGCGAAGAAATTTGCGGTCTATGTTCCCGAACAAAAAATACCGGACTTTAGACAAAAGGGTTATGATATTTCTGGCACGATCTCAGATGCAGTTAAAGAATCTGATCTTGTGATAGATGCAGCTAAAGATGGATTTGGTTATACTAATAAAGTAAATTTCTACATACCTATGAATAAGAGTGCAATTTTTCAAGGAGGCGAAGATAGGACGGGCGAAAAAAAAGTTGCCGACATCATTCACAATTCAAGGATCAATTATGATCAGGCAGCAAATCAAAAGTATGTTATTCAGGGTAGCTGCAACGTTTCAGGTATGGGAAGAATAATGCAGCCTATGATTGAAAAGTTTGGAAATAAGATTCAAAGATATGATGTTACGTTAATCAGGCGATGGGCAGACTTGGAAGATACAAAAGACGTTAAGGATTCCATAGAGTGGGACAAAAATCCACACCATCAAGAAGATGTTAAATCGTTCCTCCCATCAGTAAAGCTATATGTGGAAGCATACAAGGTACCGTCAAGAATGATGCACCTTCATCAAATGACAATTAGATTCAAGAATAAGATACCCTATTTTGATTCGCTGTCTGATATTTATCATGAGGAATTTGGAGTGGCTGTTCTCGATAAAGCAAATGGTACAGCAGATATCCGCCTAAAAGCCCGCGAGCTTGGTTTTGAACATGACGATACTAATATGGTGCACATCCATGAGGAGACAATGAGAAAGAGTGATGATACTCTAAAGATTCTTTATTCTGATGACCAAACAGGCATTGTAATTCCTGAAAATCACCTTCTGTTTCAATCAATGATGTTAGGCAGACCGAAGAATATGGCATATGAACATACTGATTCTCTTTTTCAGATTAGTAAAAAAAGAGATATGCTCGAAAAAGAGTTTAACACATAAGATTTTTTAGTCATCTTCTTTATTTTTATTACGTTAGCTAGCGTGTGGGTCACTCGCAAGAGAGGAAACTCCTCCCTCATAACAGGCACTCAAATTAGCGATAATTAGGTGGAGACATCTGGCAACGGAACAGAAAGGAAATCCAGTTGATCAAAATGATGATGATGGTGAATAACCTGAAGATGTCAATACTGGAATGAAACCGCCGACCTGAGTGGAGCAAGGACAAAAAGGGTAAACATTCCTGTATGATCCCAGGTTGACCGCTCAGTGGAATCCCACTTAGAACAAAAGGAGGGTTACGGCTAGCAAACACATTTCATTTTTCTTCTCTGTGGGATAGGTTATCAAAAAAAGGCACATTAATTGCAATTAAGATAAATCCTTGCCATCATTAGTAGTGAGGATGATAATGATAATTATAGATGCTGTGGAAATTACCAAGTTGAGATGTTTCACTGTTGGATTCCAGGTGATGAGTCGTGCTCCCAGCTAAACCAACAATTTTGTGTATTCATTTAAAGGCATTAGTAGAACAATTAAGACACAATTGGACCAAAAATAAAATGAAGATCTATTTTCTTGCTTTCCACAAGACGAATACTGACACTGCAGCCATCATGCCTGCAAGCACTCCAAGTACCTGTAATGGAAATCCTCCTGTAGAAGTTGTAGTACCTTCTGGAGCGTTTGCGGTAACATATGCAATCTCAGAATTTCCGCTTTTAGATACGGTTGAAAAGCCACCTATTTGAATTTGACCACTTGGTGGAGGAGTACTGGAATGAATGTCGGCATTTGTTCCATCGATTGTTGCCTTTGCATCAGATTCTTTTGCTTCCATAACTCCTTCTCTAAAGCTACTTTCGCCTAATGAGTAGATAGAAACTACTCGAGCACCGCCTAGTTCTTGGAATCCTGAACCAGCTGTTGAAGCTTGGCTGCCTGTCGGATCAAATAAAAAGTGCCAACGTTCCATTGGTGTGCCAATATCTTCAAAATTGAATAGTGGA
>Ga0207479_100067_pt1 | contig 8280 bp, 11 predicted proteins | sample NitcycUWRBECK01C_FD_188193 | JGI IMG/M metagenome (GOLD analysis project Ga0207479, IMG submission 188193) | Soil microbial communities from Arlington Agricultural Research Station in Wisconsin, USA - Nitrogen cycling UWRJ-BECK01-C (SPAdes) | ecosystem: Environmental > Terrestrial > Soil >...
AAAGTAATTGATTTTCATGCCATTCAAATACGTCCAGCAATCCCCATTTTCTCCATGAGGGGATTTCGGTAATTGTCATTACCGCGGTAGCTACAATTCCTGAAACAAGGCCACTAAAAATAGCATCTGCAGCTGTGAGAATCATTTTTTAATTGTATTACCAACTTTTGGTTTGTGTTTTGTGACCTCTCTGATATTGGGAAGAATACCGCTTAACTTTATCCCTTTCAAAAATTTTACTTTTTTGAGTTTATCATCATTTTGGTTTTTTATTGTTATTGATTCAATTCCGATACCACCAACTAGTATAGGGGTAAAACTTATACTTGACTCTAGTATTTTATTTATCAACTTATTTGTAGCATTGATATTCTCACCTAAAGTTATTGAGATCATAATCAAATCAGGATTAAATTTACCTGCGAAAGATATGATTGTGTCAGAAGGAACAGAAGGTGCAATGTTGGAGACAGAATATCCTTTACTTCTTAGGAAAGATTCGATTACCATACAACCTAAACTGTGATATTCACCTTCAGGCGTGCATATCAGGATCTTGAGAGCTTTTCTATTCGCTAAAGGAATCTTTGACATCCTTTCATTTATTATTTTTACAAGTGTATGCGCAGCACTACTACAGACATGCTCTGTGGCGACATCCAGTCTACCCTCCTTCCATAACTCTCCCACTTTGTACATTGCAGGAGTCAACAATCTTTCGTAGAATTTAACAAGTCCAAAAATCTGAGAATATCTATAAAATATATCAACCAGTGAATTGGTATCATTTCTGATGAGAAGCTCTAGCATTTTTTCTTTCATGGTAAATTCCATTTTTTCTGCATCCGAGGAATGACAAGCAATAAACGTAACTACGTTTGGGTCCTTTTGAAACTCTTTTGGAATATCCTCAAGAACTACATTTGAAGATCTACCCAGATATTTAACAATCTTTTGCCTTACTCTTCCATCCTTGTTATCCCATATGTTCCTTACAAGATAAGCATACGAATGGCCTTTCACTTTTTTATCTCTGATAAATACCAATCTAGTACACTTGATTAACTAATAAAGAACGAAAAAAGTAATCGATCCATGTGAAGTTATCGGCCCTTCGTAAGCAAGTGATCTTTCCATGTTCTATCATCTTTAACACTAACTAAAGACAGTTGATTCGTATCTTGTGAAACAGATTGTGGGAAGAGGCAATAACCAAACCTGCTATTGCTGCGCCTATACAATTTCGAATTGTCATGACATATCCTGGCGGTGATGCAAGAACTGATGTCCCAAATATTAAATAGAAATTATCAAGGAGCCAAAATGTCAATGTAATCCATCCAATAATCCCAGCTAATATAGACCCTAGTCGAGCACCGGTGTGTATAAAGAAAATTGAAAAAGCTATACCAAAATACCAAAGGCCTGCCAATACCATCCAAATTGGCTGAAAGATCTCTATTCTCGCATCCAACAAGTAGTACGTAGATCCTATAATTGCTAGCGCTATAATAGAGGTTAATAATATTCGTTTATTCAAACATGAAGATGTTCTCTCTTTTTTGATTATTCTCTCATTTTCGGTTTGGTCATCCCTTGCTATTTTAATAGAGTTTTCAAAGTTCTTTAAACGAAGTGGAATGATGTCTGCAATAGAATTGTCTTTTACTATTGCCTCATGTTTGAGACTGTCGATAAGGGGCCGTGCAAGCGATGCCTTCACAGGTGTTATGAGATCAACCCAGTAAGAAGAAAGTCTAGGCGTTAAGAATGGAATGATAATGATTTTAATTGATTTTTTGAGGATTTTGCCATATCGTTGCATCATATCCAAGTAAGTGAGGATCTCCGGTCCACCGATATCAAATGTCTTGGACTTTGTTTCATTCGTTTCTATAGATCTGACCAGATATTCTACTACGTCATCAACTGCAATGGGTTGACATTTGGTTAATACCCATTTTGGACACACCATCAAAGGTAACCTTTCTACGAGGTATTGCAACATTTGAAAAGAAGCGCCCCCTTGTCCCAAGATGACAGCTGCTCTAAATATTGTAACAGCAGCATTAGATTTTTTTAGAACCTCCCCTACCTCTGTTCTACTTCGCATATGATTGGATAATTCTTGATCGGGTGCATATGTTAAGCCACCAAGGTAAATAACTCTCGATACGCCGGCTTCATTCACTGCCCTGGCAAAATTTTCTGCAGCGACTCTATCACGGTCTGCAAATTTTTTCCATTCCTTTGACGATCCTTCCATCGAGTGTATAAGATAAAACGCAACATCAACACCAGTTAACGCCTTTACTAATTCAGGATAGTCTTGAACATCAGCTTGCACAAATTCCAATTTATTTCTGTCATTCTGAAAATAGCTTGAAAGTGAATGTGCTTTTCTTGTCATACATCTTATACTCCAGTTGGTTGTGCCAGGTGACACCAGCAGCTTTCTAACAAGTCTGCGACCAATAAATCCACTTGCCCCAGAGACTAGGATCCTAACTTTCTTTTTCTTATTTGCATCGATACTGTGTTTAGTATCCGTTTCTAGTCTCTTCGGTTCCAAGTCATTTGTGTCCACCTCGTTTAATAGCAGTTTCAGTGAAGTCATTTTGCGCTCCTTATTTGGGTTTAAAGTGGGAGAATCGACTAATTCCCCTTAATTCTGGCATCTATAAGCCTTGGTGTTGAGAGCTTTACTCCTGTCATTCTTCCTGCCAGTAATCCAAAGACAACACCATAGACTAGATGGAATAGTAGTGATGTTCCCAATACGAGATAATACAGTCCTGCAAAGTGGTTTGCTATGGAGTGCGCATAGGGATTGGCTTCCGTAATCATGAATGTATCTAATTTAGGTTGAATTCCAAATGTTGCTAACGGCAAGAACAATACTGCCCATAAAGATATACCGAGCATTAACCCGAGTGTTACTCCCCTTTTCATATTGTATGGAATTAGTTTTCGCCAGAATAGTGCTACTTGTCCAAATATGTTACCAGCTACAGCACCAGTCAATATATGTAATCCAAATCCGATATATTGAGCGGAGGAGGGATCGTTAAAGCCTAGTGATAACCCTATTACGGCAAAAAAAGTACCGCCTGGTGTACCCGATGCAAAGTCGATGATTTCTAGGAGGCCCGAGATTATCATAGCTGATATCAATCCGGCAAGTGTGCAGTATACTATCAAGATTTTTGGTGCAGTTTCTATTTTTTGTACTTCCATAACCGTAGCTGCATCATTAATATATTTAAACTAATGCTAACTTTTTGTTCTAGTGCTAACTTTTTAACTATTGAAGTATTAACATAAACCTTATATCTATATCCAAACCGAATTCGAGAAGATAATCAAATTCTGTATTCACAGGGCTGTCTGAGGCCGCCGGGAACCATATTGTTAACAATTCGGATCCAATCATAAGGGACTACTGAATTTTTTTTGGACCATTATCACAATTTTTAACACTATGATGATTATATGTAAATAGGGAGACAACTTTGGTGCGCCCAAATTAGGGGAGTTCCGAGATCAGTTTGTCATTCTTATTTTAATAGCAAAAAGGGTAAGGTATTCAACTTAAGAGATCTCAACTAATTTTCGGGTGAAGGTGGAGGCGAAGATAAAATGCTTCCAGTGTACAGTAATGGTTCGGCATTCTTATCACGATCTCCTGTAAAATAACCATGGCCGTTACCATCACAAGTTGTAGCAGGTGAGGACCCAAGACTCCTAAGAGCATTTCTGATATCTGAGGGTGTTGCGTCGGGATGCTCAGATTTATATATTGCTGCGGCGCCTGTAACGTGAGGAGTTGACGCACTCGTACCACTAAATGTAGTATATGAACTCCCTTTTGTTGTAGTTTTGATCAGTACTCCTGGAGCAGCCATATCAACTACTGATCCATAATTACTAAAACTTGCGAAGTTATCGTCTTTCCCCGCTGTTGTAGATTTACCAATACCACCGCACTTCCCGTCAGTGTCAACAATTGCTGATACGGCTATTACTTCTGGGTAACTTGCGGGAATTACTGATGAGGCATCCTTTGCATCATTCCCAGCAGCCACTACATAGGTTACTCCAGCTGCCACAGAATTAATGATTGCAGTATGAAGAGCATCATTTGGACCATCTTCTCCAAAGCTCAAATTCACAACATCTATCTCGTCTGCATGCTGAGTTACATAATCAATCCCTTTTATTAAATCGGAAGTAGAACCAATGCCATTACTGTCAAGAACCTTAATAGCCCATAATCTAGCCCCTGGGGCGACACCCACTACACCCTTAGAATTATCTTTTGCCGCTGCAACACCGGCCACAGCTGTACCATGACCATAATCATCATTACCGCTACTTGTTCCTGAAACAAATGTTACATCTCTGTATACGTTCAAGTCCGGATGATTAAGGTCAACTCCACTATCCAAGATACCTATGTCAACATTTACATTACCTCTCCCATCTCCAGATTTAGTTGAGCTCACATCGCCATCTACCCTGTTAACGCCAGTTGGTAAACTCTGAACGAAGGCTTTTAACTTAATATCAGGCTGTACATAATCTACTTCAGGACTTTTCACAATTGCCTCAAGCGCCTTCTCATTAGGGACTCTGATAGAAAACCCGTGTAAAGCATGATCATAAGTATGTTCCAATGTTGCTCCTTCATTTATGGCTTCGTGAGCTAAAGACCTTGTTGTGGAGGATAAAAAATTGCTATGCTTTAGTGCTACGATGTATTCATTTGGTATTTTCTCTCCCTTAACCTCCCTTAATTTTTTTGCCATATTCTGTAAATTAGTCCTAAGTTCATCAATTTTGCTCTTAAAGTCATCAATTTTGCCTTGTCGTGATGTTGTATCGGGTTGCTGCGCCTCTGCTTTAAACAAAAAAGTTTGTGACATCGGACTTAGTATCCAGTTAGAAAATAAGAGTGCTATCAAAGTACTTACTGTAATCGTAATGAGCGAGCTGGTCCCACCTTGAGATCTTAGTTTCTCTGCCATAGCTACAATACCATTGAACCTTGATCAGATGTCTGATGGAAACATTCAATAGTTAGAAATTGAAGTCCCGTATCCATAAACCACATGAGCCTTTTTGATATATATCAGATGGTTAAGATGATTATGAATGATATGACTATGAGAATCATTTGAAACTATCTTCTAACCTAGGGAACCTCTTCCTAAAACTTGGCAAAATTATATGGAGCATGCAGGACAATTGATGTCTTATATTAAGACATATGATCAGAAAACTTATGATGATGTCCTTGTTGATGGTAACAGAATAAAAATTAGTGCATGACTTTTTGTTTCGGACATCTTATTTTTTCATAACTAAAATTTTATGCTAGTAGTTGCCTCTAATTACTAGGTCTCGAGCAGTCGAGATACGACTGAATATTATTATATGAACTTCCATTTCATTTCATTCTTTCGATAGCCGGCTAGTCTTAACCTTTTAATTGTTTTTTGACCATAACCTAATAAGTGTCGACAAAGGCCAAGAACATGCGCATGGCTGGTCGGCTTTTTACAAATTGGCCCATCAGTTATAATTCCGTAACCCAAAGCGATCAGCCATATTGGTCGCCTTGAACCATCATTAATCAATTGCCTGCAAATCTAGTAGGTAATTTTTTATCTTTCTTTCTTTACTTATTCACAATAGCTATTCTATTTCATTTTATTCCGTATGGAGACGAATGCTGATGGTGGCAGAGCTTACTATTAGGGTTAGAAAAATTTTATCTTTCATTTATTTTCCTTTGCTTTTATGACCAACTTGTGCGTAAATATTGGAGGAAATATTATTAGATTAACAGATAGATCATAGTTGCAAACATCAGACCAGTGCTTCCGAAATCTTCCTAAGATCTTCCTTTAATCCTTTGTAGGTATCTAAATTCAGTCTTAGTTCGTCATCGGCTGGAAGGTTTTCTAATAGTGTTCTTTGTTGTATGTCTACCATTTTGTCGATTGATTCTATTATATTATTGAGATCGTTCTCGCTCATTTCCAATGCCACTGTTTTATTTGCCTTATCAGCCTGAAGTTTTCGGATCATACTTCTAATTTAACATATTGTTGAAATAAAGATTCGTATTCCGAGGTCCTTGATCCAATATTTTCACGTGAAATCTATGGTTACACCTTCTACAGAATAAAAGTCCAGTGACGTAGAATGTCGTTTCGATATGCTTTTTAGGATTTGCAGGCTGACCAACACCGCGGAAATTAATTTCGTCAGCATGCGGTTCAATTTCATTTATTTCTATGTCCTTAAACCCACATCTAATACACCGAAATTTCATTAACCTAAAATCATTTTTGATTCGCTCCTCGTCCTCGCCTCTAACTGGAAATTTTTCACTCATTTCTTAAGTTTTCCTCGGTGTTTTTACTATGTTTCCGCTTAAGCAGTGTGTCACGATCTGGAGATAATACTAACATCCGTTCATCAAGATGGGCCTTCTTCATAAAGCCAGGATAATACCTGGTAATTAAAATTCTAATGCCGACTGATGCTTCCTTTGGATCAACAATAGACTTGGTTTTAATCATACCATTTCATCTCTTTCCTCATTTTCCTCTTTACCTCTTTTAGTTGCTCCTCTTGTATTAAGGGCCTTACACAATCCATGTAGATTTTATCCAAGTCTAAACCCAACGCTTTAGCTGCTTTTTCATAATGTTCTAGCATTTTTTAATATTGGAAAAATTAGAAAATCATATACCTGATTATTTGTTACTTAATTGCCTCTTGCGTCATTGCAACTAATGAGATTCCTTATCATATATGATGCCGTAATAATGTTATGAAAAGATTTGTAACTAAGCGAAAACAACCTTCAAGCCTCCATTACCTCTGCTTGAAAACTGAGATAACAGAGGGGCGTTCAAAGGTTTTTTCAATTTCGGGTGACAAAGGCACCAAACAAGATATCGCAGTGTTTAATATAGGAGGCAATTTCTATGCAATTTCTAACGTTTGTGCACACAAAGGGGGTCCACTCAATCAGGGCATCTTTGAAAAAAGTATAATCACGTGTCCTTGGCATGGTTGGAAATATGACGTTCGTAATGGAAAATCAGCTCATGAGGGAGGAGATAGCGTGAATATTTTCAAAGTACACGTTGTTCGTAACAAGTTGTATGTGGATTTGATCCCTTCAAAGCTAGGCACACATGCCTACAGACCTCATAAAGAGTATGCTGAACTACGAGACTCCGTTAGAAATCATTTATCACATATGGACAAGGATTCAACAATTCAAAGGATAAACAAAATACATGTCTTGGGCATTTCTACAACTAATACCAACGACCAGATCGCTCCAAGAAAAAGCACATCCGAACAGTCATTGAAGTTTGCATTAGATTACGCCAAAAATAAATTGGGTGCCGATTGCCATATGATTAAACTGAGAAATTTGAATTTCAGACATTGCGAAGGCTATTACTCTAAAAACGCAAAGGCCTGCATTTTTCCCTGTTCAATTTCAGAAATAGATAAAGAAGATCGAATGTTGGAAGTTTATGAAAGGGTAATACTTTGGTCCAACGTCGTCATTGTTTCCACCCCTATTAGATGGGGAAATGCCAGCTCGTTGTATTACCAAATGGTTCAAAGGATGAATTGTGTTCAAAATCAATCAGTTACTAATCAACAATACTTAATCCGCGATAAAACAGCCGCTTTTATAATAACAGGAGGTCAGGATAATGTTCAACATGTTGCTGGGGAAATGCTAACGTTTTGGTCACAGCTTGGATTCGTGTTTGGTAAATTCCCCTTCGTGGGGTGGAGCAGAGGATGGTATGCCGAAGATACAGAGAACAATTACAAGAGCATGATTTCAGACCATGGTGCTGCAATGAGGACAGATATCATACGAACGGTAACAGGTGCGGTAGAGATGTCAAAATTAATTCTTGAAAATAAATATGATGAGCTAGTAATTTAAAGAAAATAGTGTATTTTCTTGTCCTAGGCAATTTCTTAGTTCAATAATCTGAATATTAATATCATGTAAAGTAACCATACGGGAAGTTCATTTAAATTTCGAAGTATATTGGAATCTAGGAGATATAAGGTATAGAGGCGTCGGGATTGTAATCGTATTATACTATTGAGTGCTTAACTTTATTATCTTCTGTATAAATGGTGTCCCGGGTTTCTGTCCCGTTCCCCGAAGCACTATTGCGGTAGAGGGGAAAGGCCAAATACGGGGCTGGCCGAGAAAAGCCCCTT
>Ga0207479_100068_pt1 | contig 8104 bp, 11 predicted proteins | sample NitcycUWRBECK01C_FD_188193 | JGI IMG/M metagenome (GOLD analysis project Ga0207479, IMG submission 188193) | Soil microbial communities from Arlington Agricultural Research Station in Wisconsin, USA - Nitrogen cycling UWRJ-BECK01-C (SPAdes) | ecosystem: Environmental > Terrestrial > Soil >...
ATCTTCGCCTGATAATAACAAAACAATGTTCGTGACAGGCTCTGCCACAACACAGGTAAAACCTGATAAAGTTACTGTGTCACTAGGTGTGGAAACAACTAATCCTAAGGCAAAAGCTGCGCTAGCCGCAAATTCTGAATTAATGAACAAGATCATCAGTGCTCTTAAAATAGCAGGTGTTAAAGATAACGAAACAAGTACGTCATCATTCACCGTAACTCCAAACCGTGACTACTCTATAGATAAGAACCAAGGCAAATTAATTGGATTTACTGTCAGCAATTCTATACAGATAGACAGCAAGAATGTAAATAACACATCAGAATGGATTGACATTGCAGTTTCGTCCGGTGCCAACGATGTAAATAGCGTCTATTTTAGTCTGTCAGATAAGAAACTTGATGATATTAGGAAAGAATTGGTAAACGATGCTATTGATAATGCAAAAGAAAAGGCAGATATTGCTGCTTCAGCATTGGGACTCAAAATAATAGGAATAAGGACTGTAAGTATTGATCAAGCAACACCCTTCTTTCCAGGACCAACACCGTATGGTGTCACATCACTCAAAAATGAAGCTTCCACGCCATCAACTCCAATATTGACAGGAGAACAACAAATATCCCAGAACGTTAATATCGTTTTTCTCGTGGAATAATAAATTAACATACTTGCTTAGAGTTAACTATGATAAGAATACAAAAACAGAATCAAGCCTAAATATATATACAATACTCTACAACTTCTAACCTAATTAAGGATGTCATACTACAAAGCACCACGTTTTCCGGGCGGCACTAATAAGATAAAAATCGCAGCAGCAGTTGTTACAATAATTGTTATTATAGTTATACTGGCTGAATCAATAGTAATTGTTGAAGCAGGTCATAGGGGTGTAGTGCTTTACCTTGGAGCAGTTGAAAATAGGGTATTGGGAGAAGGTGTACATTTCATTGCTCCTTTTATAGAACAAGTCGTTCCAATGGAGGTAAGAACACAAAAGTTCCAGGCAGAAGCAAGTGCTGCATCAAATGATTTACAAGAAGTGCAGACTGTTATTGCATTAAACTATAGAATTGATCCAACGGAAGCAAATAAGATATATCAAATATTGGGTGTCAACTATGCAGACCGCGTAATATCTCCAACTATTCAGGAATCGGTCAAAGCCAGCGTAGCCAAATTTAATGCAGAAGAATTAATCACAAAGAGAGAAACGGCAAAAAGTGTTATTGCTAATGCGATAAGAAATACGCTTGCTGCAAATAATATTCAGACACAAAATGTATTTATCACTGACTTTAAATTTTCGGAAGCTTTTGCTACACAAATAGAACAAAAAGTAGTAGCTTTTCAAAAATATCTTACGGAACTAAATAATCTAAGGTCTGTTTCGGTAGTTGCAAATCAATCCGTTGCCCAGGCTGAAGGACAGGCAAGAGCAACTGCTGCCAGGGCAGGTGGTGAATCACAAGCAATAAAGATTATCACGAGTCAATTAAGAGAAAGTCCAGAATACCTCCAGTGGCAAGCCATATCAAAATGGAATGGACAAATGCCGTATGCCCTCGGTAGCAGCGGTTTTCCATTCTTCCAGCTACCTACGCCAAAGGCTCTAAACCAAACTCAAACTCAATAATTTTCAAATTTTATTTTCTAATATCATAATTGGTGCAAATACAATTTAGCATTGGTTTGAGACCACCTCAATTCTCTAATATTTTCAAGGAAATAAAATGAAAGTAAACAATTTGTTAGACGAATTGGTTGGCCGAACTATCTCTCATTAGCCAACTAGGTAATTTTCAACGATTTGAGATTTTCATATGATTCTCTAAGTTTTAGATACAGATCCTTCATTGATGGTTCCAGGAGTGCATAAGAGAGGTAGAAATCCTCAGCCTCGCGTAAGTATCTTTTTATCTTGTCATTCACTCGTTTTCCACCTAGCTTTGATATAGTGTTGATAAATTTCATATTATTCTCTCTATCTACCAATTTTATGACTTTAATATCATAGTCAGCAGAGCTTAATATTTTGCAGTAATCATGGAATCTGGCCAACTGCCTCTGTTGTTCATCGTCTCCAGGAAAGTTTTCAAGCGGTTTTATCTTTAAATCCATACAAATCTCATAGACCCTATTACCAAACCGGTATTTGAGATATGCATCAAAACCATATTCTTTAGTTTTATACAAATCAAGTATTCTGTCATTATCTTCCATCACATCGTGCAATATCGAAGAAACTATTTCGACACCAGTGATATTCCTATTAGCTGTTAGATAGTGCTTTACCACATCCCTTGTTACAGGCCAAATATGTGTTTCAAGAAACGCTGATTGATTGTCCTCTCTTTTTATCCCGTTATGTATCTCGGAGGATACTTCCATTGCAGTAATTATATAATCATCAATTCTTATTCCACTTTGAACAAGGAAATTTTCTAGATCTTCCCTTTTGACAAAATCCTGATTCTTCATCGTTTATACTTAACAGCTGCATAACAAAAGGATTTCTTATTTCACAAGATAAGAGGCGATGTCTAATTCTAACATGGGCCATGAAATCTTTATTGGAGAACAAAAATTTGAAATAATCGAAAAAATTTTTCATATAAACTAGTGTTAATTTTCTGATTAGCAGGTGATCCGTCTGTTATTTTTTGTTCATTGTATCAATTGCCCTCTTTTTCTCCTCATTCAATTCATCGAGCGAAACGCTATTTGCCAAAATGATAGTATTACCATTTTCGTCGGTATCAGCTTCAGTAAATATTGCTGCATATTCACATGATGACAGAACCTTAATGACCGAATCATCTTTAGGAAGCCTTAGTTCTAACTCTCTAAGTGGTATTACAGAACCATAATTATCAATATCAAGTTCAACAACTTTGATTTTATCAGCTATTATCTCTTGTATTTTTACTAGCAAAATACACCATATTATACATCATTCAGCTACTTAGGTATTTTCACTTAAATTTTCCCTCAAATCTAATAAAAAAATAATAATATGTCTCTACAAATCGTCGTCCAACTCATTTTCTAGCAATTAGAAAAAGTAAGCTTAATTAAATTATTTTAAATATTGTAATTTGGTAACCAACAAGACATTGATGACAACGACAATTTGAATTTCAAAATTTCTACAAAATCCCAATATTTGAGCGGAGTTAAATATTTGTAAAGATAATCTTATTAATGATATTTGTTCTATAATACTAATGCTAAATAGTAATTTTGAACAGCATATTGTAGTACTGCTTCCTATATTTGTAACTTTAAATACAGTATTTGTTTCTGGTTTCATCGATCTTGACTCTACTGGTATTCTTATCGCAAATTCTATCAATATATATGAAGAAAAGAGCACAAAATCATCAAGACTACCATCTAGCCATTGGTGCAGAAAATGCTCCTCAGATTCATTTTACCTAGAGGATACTATTGAAGTTACACCCTCCAGTAAACCAACACTGTGTGAAATATATGTATGTGACAGCTGTGGGCAGAAAATTGAACATTGGAAGTATTTTGAGGAATCACCCTCACCCTGAACTTTTTTGATTGGTTTCCTGTGAATAATGTCTAATATTACTATCGGGCTGGAAACAAGAGATCAAAGGAACAGTTATGAAGATAATTTTAACAAAATAACATCCAATAACTGGCTCTCCAGGAGCTTGAATATTCTACTTACAAAGCAACTAGTACTTTAATTGCTGTTTCAAATCAACTATTGTATTACTCAATTGTTTATTAATTTGTTCATATGTTTCTATTTGCTTCTTCATTCTGGATAACTGTTCATTCATCTCTTCCTGTTTCCACATGGTTTCAAAAATAGTAACATATGAAATAACAGTTGATTTAATGGTAGAAAACAATGAAAGGCCCATAGCCTCATAAGAGGTTTCTTTCGTATCATCTTTTAATTCAACGTATAATAGAAATTTTCTATCAACTAATAAAATAGAAGCTCTAATTCTTAATGCTTGTCCAAGGTTCATAATCCTAATATCCCATTCATCTCTGAATTTTTTTGAAATTTTATGTATATCATCATCAAACGGAGTAAGAATTCTTATCTTTAATTTACTATTATTTTTTTTCATTTCCTGTAATTTAGTCAGCATACCTAATCGTTCTTGTCTATGGAAAGCATTAGAAGTGGAAAAGAGTGCCAAAATTTCACTCTCTGATGACCATGCTAACTTAGAACCTAACTCTTGTACTTGAACTGGATCCTTAATAATTTCAAAAGTTTCATTTTCATTTATATCCATCTTATTTTTCATTTTACCGAATTCTTGTTCCTTTAGCATAAGACTGGCCAAAATAGGATTGGAAATGTGTTGTTCATCATTACAAATAGAGGCTTTAAAATCATCGCCATATAAGTTGGCCAGTTTTTTAAACATTCTCATACATTCCTCTGAATTAAAAAAGTACTCGTTTCCATCTATTTTCTCCTGTATTGTCTTATTTTCATTAAAGGTTTTACCACATAATGCACAAGTATGCATATCATCAGGATTTTCTGTGTTCAGTATTTCGTTCAACTATCTATTAAATCTCACAAAGTTATTTAAAAGTTTAATGAAATATTAAAAAAATAATAAAATATTTCTATATTTATGTAAGAAACTAAATTAATTCTTTTGTATTAATGCTTCGATCATTGAGAATAGCACCTCTCAAGATTTCAAATCTTACGCAACAATTGAGGTCGACTAATGTTCTAAATTTTTTTACTAGATGATTTCAAAAAACTGACTATTAGTTGTAAGTATATTTCTATTCTCTTAACCACATGGCATTAGCCTCAATTCATGAAAGCGAACTGACTGTAAGTCGTCCAGTAAATAATCAAAATTATACTGTAGGACAAAGTTGGGGAGCTTTGAGAAAAGCTTGGAAAGGATATCGAATTGCAAAGGTACAAAACGACGATACCAAAATGACAGAATATGCAAACAAGATTAGGAAAATTCAAGGCGAATTAAATATCGCCGTGTCGTCATTCCCTAATTTGGGAATTTCCTAACTTTTTTTTAATAAATCAAAATATTTTTTTATTAACTTTTCTTAACTTTATTTTTAGTTCAAGTCAGCTTCGGTCGTGCACGATATCCTCTACTGTTCCTAGCTTCTTATACAAGTAATTAGGATCGTACTTTGTGCAATGTCCGAAATCTACCTGACCCTGAAATTATTGATACCATGATTAGAATATTAACGAGGTTAAAAATTAATGATTGACTGAAATGTAGTCACATATTCCCGAATACGTAAAAAACTTGGCACATCAAAAACTGATATTAAACAATGTTGATAACTCAATTGCAAATCGATACGGCAAAATGCTTAAGCTCTGGTTGGTTACTTCTTCTCTTCTGGTTTAGTTTTGTCCTCAACTAACTTGTATTTTGATAGCATCTTGTATGCGAGGAATACAAGTAATGCAATAATAATAAATTCTATGATGTTTGAAATTAGATCACCGTACTTAAATTCGGAGGGTGCACCGTATATACCTATGACAGTTGCAGACATGTTGTTTAGACTTCCCGGTAGGAATAGACCAATAGTAGGATCAATAATATCTTTAACAAATGAGTTTACCACTTTTGATACTGCTTGACCTATAACGAAAGCAATTGCTAATCCAATTATTCCAAAGGTTATAAGGAATGCGATATACTGTTCTTTGAATGATTTTTTCTCTGTAGGTTTCTCTGCCAAAGTCACAAATTTGATGTAATGTAAAACATATAAAGATTTCATAAGTATCAAAAAATAAATTAGGATCATGCAACAGCATGATGTTGACGAGTGGTTAGCCGTTAGTCTAATCTCATTTAGGACCAGATTTTTAACCGGCAACTCTTCACAAATATTACAGACAATACTGATACCACAACGAATCGCCGCAACAAATTACATTTACCAAGAGACATATACATGGGTAATACACTAATTTTCTGGATTTCGCATTTTATTATCGCTTGAGTGCTTTTTATTGATCTTCAAGTAATAAATCAATTTTTTTGTTTAGGTCGAAAATTTTCTCTAGTAGTTTTTCATGATTTTCTTCGAATTCTTTGATTTTCTCTAGTAATTTTTCATTATAATTTTCTAATTGTTCAATGCGATTTAATGTATAATCCTGCTTATCAGAAGTCTTCTTTTGTCTATTGAAAATCCACCAACTAACTATTCCACCAATTATTGCGCCAGCAATGATTCCCAGATAGGTACTAGATGAATTGGTCATATCCATGCAATTTGAATATAGCTCTGGTATGCAACCCCAGATTAGAGCCCATAACCACATGATTTTGATTTATTATACTCTATTTTATACCATTCCTCTTGGGTTCTCTATTTTATACAATTCCTCTTGTTTTTATGCTATAGCTGATTTCATATTATCTATCGATATTATCTATCTATCTATCTACCACTTCCTGGTAAACCAATTCCTTTCAAAGGAGTACGATAATCCGTAGTTACACTGACGCCCTCTTTTGTTGTTACACTGATTGTTTCTATTTTCGTATCGGGCTTGGGATAAAAGAAAAATGATTGACCTGGCGCTAAACTGTCTAAATGTTGAATATCATTTTTACCCAGATATACATTAATACTTGTGAGCGGGTTCATTCCAATATTATTGACTCTTACTCTATAGTAAGTACCAGCGATATCAGTAGTATCCTTCGTAGCGTCAACTTCAAGGGCATATGGAACTTTGGATTCTTGCTTTATCAATAAAAAAATTAATACTGCTACAAGTATTATTCCAACCAAAGAATAGTAAACATAAATTCTTTCCATTTATCAAATCTAGGATTTTGTTATTTAATAACTTACATCAGAATAGGACTCGGTAAAAACTTCACAAAAAAAAGGTCCGTTTTTGTATTGAATATTCATTAATGCACTACACTACAACTTTAAAAACGGAGTTTATTATTCACAAATAGTAAATTCATGGAAAAAGTAAAATCAATATTGCAAAATATAAATTCTTAACTTGACTTCTTTGATCTGATTTGGCTTTTGATATACCGAACTGGGTAGCTGTAATTATTGAATTAGGTATAGGAATCGCAATTACAGTTGTGGTGTATATACTTCAGTCCAGAACTGCTAGGTTGGCCGAAGAACTACTGTCGAAAATTTCATCCATGACGTATAGGATGGATTCGTTATTAGAACAACGAAGATTAGACGAACTATCCAAGAAGGTGTTTGAGTGTAAGAGGATCATAGATCACTTGGAGTACATACAGAAAAAGGAAGAAGAATTAAAGGAATATCTAACGGATTATATCTCGGGTGATACGACAAGCGAGCAGTTGCAATATTTTGTAAAGCAGAATTTTATGCCTATTGCCAAATATAGGATTCGTGAGATAGAAGATGCGACAAGGCAGCTAGGAGACAAATTAAGTGATCATACACTAAGATTGGACTTTCTGTCGTACATTGAAGCATTCTTGAATCTCAGCGAAATGGTGGTGTTAGATGATAAACCACAAAATGATAACCACCTTGAAAGTTTTATAATTTCTATTAATCTTCAACTACGAAGAATTCAGGAATTTCTGACTAGATTTCGTAAAGAGATACAGCAAACCAACAATAATACGTAGTGATTTGTGTACTAGATTACAATATTCGTTTTTAGTAAAGGGACTATTCTCTTTTCCCTCTATTCGAGTAAATAGATCGCATTCTAATATTAATGGAATTAGATTTCATGAATAAGATCCTTAAGGTTCCTCTTTGGCTTTGGTGCAAGCATCTTTACTGGATATCCTAGACAAAGAATGGAGGACGGTGAGAGATCTGTACCTAATATTTCCATTAACTTATTTTCATCCAACATGCCTATCCATATCGAGCTCAATCCCAAGGCATGTGCAGCCAACTGAGAATATGCAGCTGCGAGAGTCGCATCTTGTTGAGAGAATTTTCTGATTGTCTCTTGCGGAAAATTTAATTTTACTCTCTTGGGATTCATGCAAAATACAAGTACGACAGGCGCATTCACATATGGTTGATAGTTAGCAGCTTCAACAAGCTTTTT
>Ga0207479_100069_pt1 | contig 8076 bp, 8 predicted proteins | sample NitcycUWRBECK01C_FD_188193 | JGI IMG/M metagenome (GOLD analysis project Ga0207479, IMG submission 188193) | Soil microbial communities from Arlington Agricultural Research Station in Wisconsin, USA - Nitrogen cycling UWRJ-BECK01-C (SPAdes) | ecosystem: Environmental > Terrestrial > Soil >...
CGCCGAGATGCCGGGAATATCCAAGCAAGATGTCAAGGTCGAGTTGGCGGAGGGACTGGTAACCATACATGCGGAGAAAGGTGATAAAAAATACCATACAGATGTGCCCGTATACGAGGAACTAGATGTGGACAGTGCAAAAGCAACATACACGAACGGAATACTGGAATTAAAGATAAAGTCGAAGAGATCGCCAAAGCCTAAAGCCAAGGAAATAAAGGTTGAATAAAAAACAACTCTCCACTTTTTTATTTTTGAGGTGTGTGTGATTGAATAATAGTAACAGTGATAGCGAGAAAATATTTCTTAGAGTGGCAGAGTCGGATCCAAAATATGTTGGCAAAGGAATTGCACATATTGATCCAAAGATAATGCAAGATCTAGACTTTAGAACTGGTGACGTACTTGAAATATCTGGGAACAAGAGGAAGACTCACGTTCTCCTATGGTCTGGTCAAGGATCTGATTTTGGTCGAAAGTTGATCAGAATAGATGGCTACATACGCAATAATCTTCGTGTTGGGATCGATGATAACGTTTCTGTCAGGAAAGCAAATGCATCAAAAGCAGAGCAAGTTGTATTATCTCCAACAGAGGATCTAAATGTAGTCGGTTTGGAAGAATATTTGCCCGATGTGTTAGAAGGTCGTGTAGTTACCAAAGGCGATACTATACCCATCAACATGATGGGACATAAAATTGGATTCATCATAAACACAATTATCTCCTCGAATACAGCAGCTATCATCACAGCCAACACGGAATTTGTCATAGGAGCTGTTCCAAAGGCAGGAGCAAAAGCAATTCCTAGGGTAAATTATGAAGACATAGGAGGCCTTAGAAATGAAATTCAAAGGGTTCGTGAGATGATAGAGCTTCCCATGAGACATCCAGAAATATTTGACAGAATCGGGATAGAGGCTCCTAGAGGTGTCTTGTTGTTCGGCCCACCTGGTACGGGTAAAACTTTGTTGGCCAAGGCCGTGGCAAATGAAACTAATGCCAACTTTTACTCCATTGGAGGACCAGAAATAATGAGCAAGTTTTATGGAGAAAGCGAGGAACGATTAAGGGAAACATTTAAACAAGCACAAGAAAATTCGCCCAGTATTATATTTATCGACGAGATTGATTCTATTGCACCTAAACGAGAAGAGGTATCAGGTGATGTAGAAAAGAGAGTGGTCTCTCAATTACTAACACTTATGGATGGTCTTGAATCAAGAGGTAAGGTTGTTGTAATAGGGGCTACAAACCGACCCGATGCATTGGATTCGGCCCTAAGACGTCCGGGCCGGTTCGACAGGGAAATTGAAATTGGAATACCCGATCAGACTGGAAGGCTGGAGATACTTGAAATTCATACTAGAGGTATGCCACTTACACAAGATGTCAATTTAAATTCAATAGCCAAAATAACCCATGGTTTCGTAGGAGCAGATCTCGAATCAGTATGTAGAGAAGCAGCCATGAGATCATTGAGGAGCGTACTGCCAGAAATTAATCTTGAGGAATCCAAAATCCCCATTGAGACTCTGAATAAGATCAAGATAACACCAGAAGATTTCGAAAATGCGCTAAAAGGGGTTCAGCCTAGTGCACTTAGAGAAGTTTACGTCCAACGTCCCAATGTTAAGTGGACAGATATAGGCGGTCTTCAAGCAGTGAAGGATGAGCTTAAAGAGGCAATTGAATGGCCTATAAAACATGCTGATCTCTTTTCAGAGGCCGACATTATTCCACCAAAAGGTTTACTTCTATTCGGGGCACCAGGGACGGGTAAGACAATGATTGCAAAAGCGGTAGCCACCAATTCTGAGGCAAATTTCATTAGTATAAAGGGGCCTGAACTACTTTCAAAATGGGTTGGTGAATCGGAGAAGGGAATCAGAGAGGTATTTAGAAAAGCAAGACAAGCCAGTCCTTGTGTTGTGTTTTTTGACGAGCTTGATTCCGTTGCCCCAAGAAGGTCAACAGGTCGAGGTGATTCTCACGTTGGCGAGAGAATAGTCAGCCAACTTCTAACTGAAATGGATGGACTGGAAGACCTGAAAGGCGTAGTGGTAATAGGAGCAACAAATAGGCCCGACATAATCGATGAAGCATTATTGAGGCCGGGAAGATTTGATCGACTGCTAGAAATTCCTCTTCCTGATAATGATGCTATAAAAGAGATATTAAAAATACATCTTGCAAAGAAACCAATTGACAAAGGTGTGGACTTAGATAAGCTCGTTGAACTTACAAAAGGTTGCTCAGGTGCCGATTTAGCCGCGCTAGTTAATGCAGCTGCTATGTCGGCGATTAAGGAATACATTGCAATTAACAGGAGCACTCAGATAAACACTAAAAAAGGAGAGGTGAAAACAGATAGAGAAAATAAAAATATGCCTCTCACAATTTCAATGAAGCATTTCGAAAATGCACAAAAGAAGATATGGAGAAACGTTACTATATCAAATACTAATATGACTTAGCAGAGAGTGATTTACATTTGCTAAACAATCTGTTGACTCAACAAATAAATGAAGACAAAAAAATAAGGCCTGTAGCCAGCAGGATTGATTATAATTTTTTTAATTACTGTTCTACGTGTGAGCTGAAATATCCAAAACAAGTCTCACGATGTAAGGATTGCAAGCAAAAAGTTAGGACCAGGCCATGGCACCGTTCTAAAATAATAGACCATAAAAGAATATGATCAGTCGTGAATTAAATAACAGATGATCAATATGAGGTGTAACGGAATTTGCCTCCTATACAAAGCTTCAAGTTCATCAGGAAAATTCCGCTACCTCAAGGGACAGAAAAGATGCAGTGAATGTGAAATATTTTTAGATTGGAACGATCTGCATTGCCCATGTTGTGGGCAGAGATTGCGGACTAAACCAAGAAATTTAAAGGCTAATGCCCGTGAGTTGTGGCTTAGTCTAAAAGAGCGGGCTTAAAATCGTATATATTTTTCAAACCGTGCACTCATGTAAAAAATAAACTCCGGCATATGACAAGTTAGTGCCACACTGGTTATCATGAAGAGTATCGACAATTGTGCAGTCGTTACCACCACAAATTCAGTTTCAAATCTGTCGATCGTTTCTGACAAGAAACTTAAACGACACATTCAGTCGTACTAATATGACCTTGAAGGGTGGTCAGAAAAGACCGATACGAGTACTAGTCTCTAAATTAGGTCTTGATTGACACGATAGAGAGGCTCTTGTAATCTGTAGAGCCTTAAGAGATGCAAGAATGGGAGTCATTTATTCCAGCCTTTTTTGGATTCCCGAGCGCGTTGCGAAGATAGCAATAGATGAAGATGTTTATGTGGTGGCCATGAGCTTATTAAACGGTGCACACTTGGGGCTTTTTTCAAAGGTAAGGTCTTTACTGAATAAGCAAGGGGCGAAAAATATTTAGTAATTGGTGGCGGAATAATACCCCAAAAAGATAAGAAGATCATGGAGAAACATGGTACTCACGGAAACTCTGGTCCTGGTACTTCCCTAAAAGAGATTATTGAATACATTAAAAAGAAGTGCAACAGTTAACTGAAGGTTAATTGCAGGTGAGAAAATTTAAGATACACCGCATCTAATAGGACATTCTTTTCCAAAAATGTATAGTTCATCACTATCCAAGAAGAGAAAATACTCCTACGGCAATTCCATACTTATTTAATGCGTATGCCATTTTGTTATTTTGTATAAATCTAATTAAGTAATTTTAATATAAATTCTATCCTGTATTTACCGGAGTAATTCTTTGGACTTGGAACAGGCTAAATACAGCCTGAATCTCGAAATACAAAAGTTTTTAAAACACTATTTCAAAGATTGGTCCTAAAAAGGAGTGCAGTTATTGAAATTGGACAAGAGTTCAAATATTCCGTTCAAGATGACTGTATAGAATAAATATAGATCGCTATCAAAAAATGTCATGCAATGTGCAGTATATGATACATACGTAACAAAAAAAGACGGAAGCCTTATGCACTTTGACGTTATTGTGGAATCTTCAACTCCACATGAAAAAGCTATAGAATACGGAAAACAGTACCTAAAAAGTTCTGGGCAAGAAGGACAAAAAATGACTCAAGAGGAATGCCAATTTTGTCACGTGCAAGAAGCACCAAAGATAGTTGAAGACAGCATAAAACAAAATGGCTACTTCATTCAAAAGATGGAAGGGTGTTCCTAGGATAATAACATCGCTTGACTTCTGTAGAGACAACTTCTATCTGTTTAAGGTACTAAAATGGTAACGCAATCATTCCGCGAATACTAAAAAATTTCTTTTTAATCTATATATCAAGCAGAACTCCTGCTTATCCGACATATTTTCTAATCCATATACATTTTAATTGTAATACTTATAAAAAATATTGCTCAAATAGTAGAAAGGATGACTAGTACTGTATTTATGTTAGAATCAAACAAGTTCAATACCGACAGTATTGAGGCAACTCTCGTGTGTCCAAAATGCAATGAGGTATTCTCAAAAGAGTTTCCCTTGGACCTAGAAGGACAAATAATTGAGTTTAAATGTCCTGTATGTAACTCTGCTGGAGAGGCTGATCTTCCCTACAAGAGCCCAGAAGAAAAAGAGAGCCTTGAATTTGATCTTGATCTAGAAGAGGAGACTAATGGAGAAGAATTTGAGGAGGATTACTTATAACAGCTAAAAATGCTCTGAAGCTTAACCAATGTTACCTTATACTCAGAGCTAAATAATTAATTCTGTCTTTACAGTAACCGTATAATACAAAGGAATATTGCTGCAAACATTAACACGTCCAGAATTGATACTAACATCTTGGAAGCGACTCCCATTTGATCGGGCATTTCTTCTTATTTGACCCATATTTCAAAATCAAATGAAATTACTATTATAAACACTTTTAGAATATACTTATCTTCGATCATTTAGGAAATAGAAAAATACAGTCCTTACAAATCAAGGTCAAAGATGCATTTCAGAAATCACTCAAAAATAAGTAAGAAAGATAACGAAGGAAAAAATTATCCTGGCCTTTGCAAATGCATCACTTATTATTTACTTTGTCTTTTATTTTCTTCCAGTCACCTATATCATGTCGTGGTCCATTTGATGCTGCACTACCAGTATAATCAGCCATAACCTCCAAAACATAGTCTATATCATTCAGTTTTTTTAGAATTTCTAGGTTCAAACGGTGATGTGAGACGTAGTGAGTACCCTTATCATAGATGGCAGGAACTGATCCAGTCGTCTGCAATATATGATCTCTTGATTTCTGTGGATCTGTTCCATCTTTCGCGAACACTTCAACAGTATACATTGGTTTTGGATTTTTTGGATCTTGTTGCAAACGTGTAACGAGATCAAAAACTAAAGCAGGATCTACTTTATAAAAAATTCTGCGATATGTTTCTGCTAATGTTGCACTCTGTAGATTGAGATCTTCTAGTTCAGCGATAACTTCTTTCTGTTCACTCAAAGTGATTCTTTCCCTCCCATAATTCTGGCCTCTTCGTGCAATTTTCTTGCCTCTTTTCCATATTCATGTAGTGAGTAGTTACGTCCATCCTTGTATTCTACTACTACACAACAGTAATCTAGTCCATTACTTAGTGCATAACCTATAGGTGAAATTTTTACGATGATTGCTGCAGAATCTTGTAATTTCATTAGTTGTCTAAGCATATCTCTGCCGTTAATAGAGCCACGTGGCTCCGTCATTTGATGCTTACTCTCAGTAGGTAACATAATGATAACATAAGTATTCGATAATATATGATCCAGTCAGCTTCGATTATGATAAATATAAAATTAAGCTTATTTATCATAATCTCTATAATATATGTAAGTGTTACAAATATTCCTGTGAATATATTTCGGATAAAATCTGAAATCCAAAATGGCAAAGTAGCCATAGTTGTTTGGTGATCTCATGCTTGATTGACAAATACAAAGGAAGAAAGTTAGCCTAAGCTTTTAATTTATTGAATTTTATTTTCAATTGTTCCACATCTTTTATTATTGTTTCAAATCGAGATTTTTCAATTTTCAGGACTTCAATTTCCTTTTTCAATCTGACTCGTCATTTATGGTTAACAAGTCAACAGCATTAAGATAGTCATCCAATAATTCTTGTTCTGTAGACAAATGATAATTTTGTGACTCTCCAAACGAATGATCCATTAATATTTTAATGTGATTATGATTCATCTTTGCCATTTGACATCTGGTTTCAAATATTTTTCTAATAGAGTGAGTTGATGTAAATTCATGGCTTTTTACTTGTGGATCTGAAAGTTTCTCCATTAGACTTTGAACCTTCCACGCTTCATATATCATATTTCCGGTAACAATACTAGCGATTTTTTTTGGATATTTGGCCATACCAGTAGAGTATGAAAAATTAAATATATCGTTAAGAACAGCACAGGCTAAAGAATATTCCCTAGATAAAGAACAAACAAGTCATGACGATTTGTTAGATGCACTAAGACTAAGTCTAAAAGGTTACCAAATAGAGTAATTTATTCGTTTATGATTTGAAATGATTCCACCATTTTATTGGCTAAGGGTAACGTTTCTGGAACTTTTGAGGCATAATCCTGATAGGTTAGAATATATATTTTTCCATTAGCAATAGTACAAATCTCGAAGAGGTAAAAACTGTCTTCCGCAGCAAATTCCATCTTCCATCCATCATTTCCGCCAACGGTAACTTTATTTTGTTTAATTAGATCAAAGTTTCTGAATTCAGAAGAAGTCATTTCAGCAAGTTCGTGTTCGGCAAGTTCTTGCAAGGAAATATTCTTTAGCGTTGTGTCACTATCAAGATGGGGTTCAGCTTCTTCAGTACTAACCTGAAATATAGGCAAACTTCTATCTGATAACTCAAACGAAACTCTTCCATCAGGAGGTTCTGTATTCTCTTTAACTTGCCAGTTTGATGGGTGCTGAATGGTAAACTCATCATCAGTCCAAGTAAGAAACTTGTCCGATGATTGAGCATGAGATGAATCTATTAAGAAACTCACAAAAACTATGCAGATCGGAATAGCGACGCCATAAATCCTAATTTTATTCAATATGCCTAGTACCACACATCATATGCTATAATCGTTATAACCTTTTTTGGGCTATTGAAATTGCCCGTAATAGGAAAAAATGATAATAATATTAGAGAAGGATAATAATAGTAAACGTAATGTACAAGTTACTCAAAAAGGGATTATCATTAGTAGGAATGTCAGATTTTGGATTTTCTAGGTTTTTAGTCGTTCGTTTTCGTTTTGTTCTGTTCTGTAATCCATCTGGCATGAATAAGTTCCTTTGTTTCTGAGTCTAATTCCTCTTTTGACTGCTTACTTTCCTAATCATCCATCCGTTTCCCGAAGTCTTCAACCCAGTTAAACATCTCGTCGAGATAATTTCCGTCTACAGTTTTAAAGAATGAAGCTTGAAGACTCGTTTATATTCTTGATTTTCTATCCCATCGTCCACCTTTTCAATGATATCGTGTAAACCTATTGACTACTATTTTTACTGAGATTTTGTGCAATCATTGAACCTAATAGCTGGGAATGTTTGCCTTCATTTCTGCGTTCTCTCCTTCCGACGGGTTTATAGTCTCCAGGAAGCATATACCGGCATTTCGACTTTGATGTAAGATTTAGCGTTTATTTGATATCAATATCAACACCAGTAACTTTTTAAAAAATGATTCATAACCGTATTCTCGCAATATCCATATCAAAGTAGATACCGTATAAACAGGGAGAAAGTCCCCAAACGGTAAGAACTCAGCGAGGTTCATAATAAGTGCAACCTTACTTTTAGTTATCGAATATAATAGACCAGTGACTATGATATCAAACACATCACCAATTATAGGAGTGCTAAGTAGCGGAGCAGCCAGGTAATCAAGAGCATCTGCTACCAATGATATTCCCAAGGCAAAAGCTACAGTTCTGAAACTATGCTTAGTTTTCTTATTAGTTTCCTTTTTTGTTATTTCGCCCATGGGGAATTTACCCAATATAAAATTGATCTATTTTGGATAATTTAAACCGGGTCGCCCGAACA